>JABAOH010065810.1_pt5 | contig 13784 bp, 10 predicted proteins | sample 7062181 | NCBI WGS metagenome assembly JABAOH01 (sample SAMN14538630, study PRJNA623070) | marine sediment metagenome | biome: marine biome [ENVO:00000428]; feature: marine pelagic biome [ENVO:01000023]; material: deep marine sediment [ENVO:00002113]; isolation source: pool of 5 deep marine... | reverse complement strand
CTGCTCTTGTAATATCTTGGCTTAACTCATCCTCTCGAGCTCTAAGTTCCACGAAGGCGACCCAACCGGCAGGACGCTTTCAAACAGTAAAATCGACGACGATGATCGAATCATGGCTGCCATGACGCACTGTAGTCGTCCGCAGGGTGGGTAGTGATCTGGCGAAGGTCGCTACCGTCGGCGCGCATCACATACAGATCAAAATTCCCAGTACGATCGGCGTTGAAGATGATGTAAGCGCCGTCCGGTGACCACGCAGGCGAGTTGACAGTCCCTAAGTTCAACGTGAGCCTGCGCTGATCAGTGCCATTTGCATTCATGACATAGACCTCCGGATGACCGTCACGTGCTGAAATAAAGACGATCTGCTTCCCATCCGGCGACCATGAAGGTCGTACGTTGCGCGCCTGCGTGTGGGTCAAGCGGACAACATCTTCCCCATCCTCATCCATGACATAAATCTGGTACGTGTCACTCTCACGTCGAGATTCGAACAGGATCTTCTCGCCGTCTGGTGAGAAGCTTGCGATAGCATCGTCACTCGAACTCGGATACCTCCTTACCTGCTCTGATCCGTCTGATCGCATCCGGTAAATCTGGAACATTCCCTTTCGATCAGAATCGAACAGGATCCAAGCTCCATCGGGCGACCAACTTGGGAACTCGTCATAGGCTGGATCGTTGGTCAAACGACGACGATCAGCTCCGTACTCATCAACGATATGAATATCGGGCAGACCGTCCCGCCAGGACATGAACGCAATCCAGCGCCCATCAGGAGACCAATTGGGCCGGTTGTCGATTGCGTCCCCGAAAGTCAGGCGCCTCAAATCGGAGCCATCGAGACGTATGCGGTAGATCTCCGCATTCCCGTCGCGCTCAGAGACGAAAGCAATGACACCAGTACCAGCGCCGATTGGTGTCGTCCCCGGCCTGCGAGCCAAAATGGGTGGGAACGGAGTTGGCGTCGAAGTCCTTTCGACCTCATAGCGTTGCGTGGGGGTCTCAGAGGACTCCTCCCAGGGAATTTGTGAGGAGGTTTTGGTCATCATCGGTGAAGGCGTTGACCGGGAGGAGGTTGGCGAGATCGTGGTAGCAAGAAGGGACGACACTTCGTCCATCGCTGCTGTAACGCTTACAAGACTCACTGTCAAACCGATCCTACCCGACGCGATGAAGGCGACGACGATCAGGAAAGGTACTGCAACGAATGCAGCTCCGAGAGCCCGATGTCTTGATTTAAGACTACTCATAGGCGATTTGAACGGTTGCGATAGTCCCTTGTTCTGGGCGGCTGCGAATCTCGAGGCTGCCTCCATGACGCTCGATGATCGTCTCTACCATCGCCAGACCAAGACCACTCCCAGGTATATCGTGGACATTAGAACCNNNNTTGAACAGGAGCTTCCGAGTATCTCAACGCATTGTCGACAAGATTGCGGAACGCCACCAATAAGAGCTCCCGATCCCCTTCGATAGGAGGGATCGACCAAGGTAGATGTTGGACATCCAACTGGATGCGTTCTGATGCTTGCAAGAGGTCCACCACCTCCTGAAGCAATTCCTCTACATCGAGACGCTCCCTCTCAAGCGCTCTGGTTTCTAAATCGGCCAGACGACGTAATCCCCGCGTGAGCAAGGACAGTCGGTCTACCTGCGTTCGAACATCTGCGATCACTGCAGGACCTTTACGGACGTTTTCTTGCAGGTTGTCCAGTTGCACCTGGATCGCAGTAAGCGGGTTCTTCATCTCATGATCAAGACGGCGAATGAAGCGTCTTCGCTCCTTTTCCAAGGAGCTACGAAGTTCATCCAGTGAACGTTGACTGCGGGAGTGCTGCCAACGTAGTAAGAAACTTGCGCCCAGGAAAGCCAAAGATATTGTGAGCGCCCCCAGGAGAAGAACTACGGCAGGATCGATAAAGAATTGGAATCTCAGAAGTTGCGAGTCGACTGTGAGACGAAGTGCCAAGGCCAGCAGTGCGCCACCCACGGCGATCGCCAGCCCAAACCAAGCCAATCGACGGACCTTCATCCCGCCTTTACCTCACCGACGAAACGATACCCCTCTCCTGGAACGGTCTCGATGAATTCAGGATCGGTTGCCGTGTCAGCCAATTTACGCCGGATCTCGGCGATGCGAACGTCGACTGTCCGCATCCCCGAAGGGTCATCCCACCCCCATACATGGTCCAGCAGCTGCTCCCGGGAGACCACCGACAATGGACGGCTCATCAAATATGCGAGCACACCAAAAGCCTTGTTCGAGAGATTGATCTCCAATCCTTGAAGCCACACTCTTTGCGTCTCGCGCTCCAAGCGCAGTCTGCCACTCGTGAGCATGCGCGCCAATGGACCAGGACGCCCGGCTATTTCTTGTCTCCGCAGTAAAGCCTTAATGCGTGCGATGAGTTCATACGAATCAAAAGGTTTATTGAGATAATCGTCCGCTCCCTCTTCGAGGCTGGAAATCTTCTCGCCTGTGGCGTTGATCTGAGTGAGCATGATCACGGGAGTCCAATTTTCCGCAAGGCGTAAACGCCTACAAACCTCGCGTCCATCGAGGACGGGCATCAAGATGTCGAGCACAATGATGTCTGGATGATGCGCTTCGATCACCGCCAAAGCCTGATCACCATCGGCGGCCTCCAATACGCGAAAGCGCGCTCGTTTCAATGCCGCCGCCAATCCTGTCCGGATCGCTTCCTCATCATCGACAATCAATACTGTTGCCTCATATCCCTCAACCATGTGAACACCCTCTTCGCGCCAGTATAGGCGCGGGCCGTGCGCGCTGTCAATCGAGGGTGACAGGATCAAAACAACGTGTTACCGAATCGTAATCAACCTGCAGAGCTCTTGTAATTTCTTCCACATACTGTGACATTGGATATGCAAGATGGATCACAGGACACAATTGAACCTTCATTTCCCCTCAGGTATCAACCCCCCGGTAGCAGACGTGAAAGAGTCTTTGCTCTCGGCTCTGTGGAGCGGCATTCATTCGAATCCACCAAATCCGCATCAAGATATGGAGAAACGATCATGAAACCCCTACGCTTTATATGTGCTCTTTCGTTTATAACCACAATTTTCATAACCGCTTGCACTACATCGGTAGATCAATCCCCCACCCATACGCTTCCTTCGCTAAGCGCTACTGCAACCACACGTCCATCTTCATCCCCCACCCAGACGAGCCCGTCTACCATCATGCTCCCATCACTCGTGCCAACTGACGTGCCGCCCTTGACCGTTGTGATGGCACAACCCAATGGTGATGGAGGGGAACTCCTGCCAACAGACTCACTCGTTCTTCGCTTCAGTAAGCCCATGGAAGTCGACATGGAGACACCTGCGTTACACATCTACCCGCATGTCGAAGGGACAACGAAATGGAACGCCTCATTTGAACGCCTCACCTTCACGCCTGTGACAGGTTTCGTGACCGGTCAAAGCTATACAGCATACCTTAACGAAAATCTCATCAGTGAATATGGCGATCGACTTCCCGAGGGCACGCGCATTTCTTTCCAGGTTACACCTCCCCCGCGTGTCGTGCGCCATACACCAGGGATTTCCAAACTCGAAGTACGACAGCCTGCGATTAAACTCGAATTCGACCGCGAGATGAACCAATCAAGCGTGGCTAAAGCCCTCGGCGTGCAACCTGAGGTGCCCTATCGTCTGTTCTGGCAATCTCAAGGTGTGGTGCATATCCAGCTTTCCGAACCGCTTGCCGTTGGCACTCGCTATCAATTCACGATCGATACGACCGCAACCGACACCCATGGTATTGCACTCGATGAGACATATCGTTGGAATTACTGGCTTGAGGACATCAAGGCTAACCTTTCAGAAGCTTATATTGAACGGGGTGTCACACGACTGAAACTTGAATTCAACTACAACGTGGATGCGGAGAGCGTAGAAACCTCTGTACGCTTCGAACCGACATTCGATGCCAAGTTCCGATGGAACAGTAGGAGCGCACCAAGATCAGCAACCCTAACCATCGAAGAACCACTGGCACCGGATGCTGAATATACGCTCCTCTTCACAAGCCCGATTAAAGATACAAATGACGTAGAAATAGGAACGCCAAAGCAAGTGTCATTCCGCTCACCCCCGCCAATCCTTTCTCTCTATCCCGAGCCCGGCGATATGACCACCCAGAGTGAAACGATCGAAGTGCATTTTGATCGCGCCATGGATCATGAGAGTGCTGAAGGAGCATTCAACATTGCGCCTGCTTTGCCCGGCCACTTCAGTTGGGACGGGAACAAGATGATCTATCATCTAGAACGGGTCATGGAAAGGACGACCGATTATCGACTCACAATTAATCCCACGGCGAAGGATTCAAATGGTGTCACCGTCTTTAACCGCCCCTTTACCTGGAGCTTTACAAGCACCTATTCTGTCCCACACGCAAGTTTCGGGGAATGGGGATCGAAAATACAACTCGTGGANNCTCGTGGATGCTGATGGCTTGCGAGCAGTCCAATTCGCGCTTGGCCGATCCGAGCCCACGCGTATTTTTTTCACACTCCACGAACTTAGCATACGTCAATTCGTCCAACTTACGCGTGAGGATCCCATTTTCATCCAACCCGATTTGGCCAACGTCAGTGGGGAGCCCGATCTCGTTCAAACCTGGGAGATCACTTCTGGTTTGCCGAGGGAGCATTGGAACCTTAAACAAGTCTATATACCCAAAGACGTTCCTCCAGGGTTGTACATGCTCAGCATGAAGATCGATGGAGTTTTACAAGATCAATTGCTGTTGGTACTTTCGAGTAACACACTTACTGTAAAACGCGCCGGGAAAAACCTGCTTGTCTGGGTTACCGACATTCATGGGGAGGCGCTGCCCGACATCGAGGTGCGCGTCTACACGACTGAGGGTCTCAAGATCCGTGAAGCGCACACAGACGACGACGGTATTTATGAAACCAGTGTCCCGCCAGACCACGAACCGCTGCTCGTGGTTGCGCGCACGGGTGAGAACGATATCACAGCTGCCGGAGTCAACAAGACGTGGCTGAACGCCTCAGATTATTGGAGCTGGTGGAGACCTTCCCGCCTACCTGTCGTGGATACCTACATCGCTTACGTCTACACCGATCGACCGATCTATCGACCGGGTCAGACGGTCCAATACAAGGCCATACTTCGCCAGGATGATGATGTGGATTACACCCTACCACCTGTTAATACTCCCGTCGAAGTACGGATACGTGACGCACGCAGAAACGTCTTGCAGACTTCTGAGGCTGCCACCAACATTCTTGGCACCATCCACGGCGAGGTTACTTTGGCCGAAGGTGCCTCACTCGGCGTCTACTCGATCGAACTTACCTTAGCTGGTGAAACCCATGAAGGTCACTTCAAGGTCCAGGATTATCGCAAACCCGATATTCGTATCGACGTCACAGCTGATGCCAAAACGTGCATCGCGGGAGACAATGTGACATTGAACGTGGACGCTCAATACCTCTTTGGTGAGCCGGTAAAGAACGCAGAGATCACCATTCGAGAGTATGATCTCGGAGAATTTTACGGATACTGGGGAGATGGGGAGCGTGTAGCTGACCGAGATCAATATGTCTGGTATCCGAGATACAAATCCGAACGCCAGGCTCGGACCGATTCTAACGGGCACTACTCCACAAATCTAACCGCCAGCATAAGTTGGGAGGAATATCAAAACCGTCTCTGGGGTACCAACCTGACGTATTCGACGTGGGGGATCGAGGTGACGATCGACGACGGCAGTCACCAGACGGTGAGCAATTTCGTCGTCGTAAAGGTCTTTAGCGCGGCCGAGACAGTGTCTCTTGTCACGGATAGCTATCTCTACGATCCTGGTGCTGTCGTACGGGCCAAAGCCCAAGTTGCAACGATCTCCGACCAGCCCGTGCCCGATCGAGCATTGAAACTAGAAATTCGGCAGTACAACCGCCGACGCTTTCGATACGAAACGACTGGGGATATTTTCGAAGCTGTCACAGATGAAAACGGAGTCGCTTCGATCCCTCTGACCTTCGAAAGTGAAGGTCATTACATACTGGAGCTAACGAGCAAAGATGAGCGGGGAAATGAAGTACGTACCTCACGTCATATCGCTGTGTATGAGATACACAACCGTTGGACAAGGTACAGCGCCAACGAGGATCTGACCATCTGGGCTGAAAAAGAAAGTTACCGTCCTTACCAGGTAGCAAGCCTGTTTATTGAATCCTCCTTCGGAGGCCCTGCGATCCTCACGTTTGAGCGTGGCAAGGTTCATCGGGTGAAGGAAATCGAATTGACCCCTCCGCTCACTCGCCTGGAAGTTCCAATCCATCCCAGCGACGTCCCCAACATCTTCATAACGGTCAACGCTTGGCAGGCCAAATCAACCACGATTGGTGAACACGCGTATCTCAACCTTCCCGAGAGTCGCCTGCGCACGGCAAACGTCGAATTAGCCGTCGATCCACAGGGGAAAAACCTGAACGTTGAGATCGAACCCGATCGGTCTATATTCAACCCAAGAGAAGAAGCAAGGATCACAATACGGGTCAAAGATAGCAATTTCAAGCCCGTTCGCGCGGAGGTATCGCTGGCGCTCGTAGATGAGGGGATCTATGGATTGAGCGAAGAGTTTACAGATCCAATCCTCGAGGCGTTCTACGGCCCACGCGAGCATGCCGTGTTGACCTACGATTCGATGTCCCCTTGGCGAGAAATCTACGCCGTTGGGCGTGGCGGTGGTGGTGGGGATGGAGGCAATATCCCTGGAAATCCTCGTTCCGACTTCCCTGATACTGCTGCTTGGTTTCCAGTTTTAACCACCGATCGCAATGGCGAGGTCACAGTCACATTGAACCTTCCCGATAGCCTCACCTCTTGGCGCCTGACGGCACGAGCGGTGACCGCTGACACCCTCGTCGGAGAGGCCAAAGCGAACATCCAAACCCATCTTCCCATCATAGTGCGACCAATCTTGCCGCGCAGCCTAACCGCAGGTGATCAACTGACACTTGCTACGTTCGTGCAAAACACCAGTGAGGTAGCGCACGATGTGGAAATATCCCTTAAGAGCGATCAATTTGAAATCACCGATCCTTCCACGCAATCGATAACTCTTACAGCTGGAGAATCGACGGTCGTCGGCTGGTCTGTTGTTGCCGGTGGTGCGGGAGAGGCAGAGGTCGAGTTCCGTGCGGATGCTGGAGAGGTCGGCGATGCCGTACGTCTCTCACTTCCAATTCGACCGCTTTCCGTCCCCGAGGTGGTCACGCAGGTCGGTGCTATGGAAGATGAGTTCGTGACGGCGTTCTTCCTTCCCGAGGACGCTCTCGATACAAGCACGGTGCATGTCGAATTGAATCGCTCAATCGCTGGGAATTTACTCTCCGGTCTCGAATTCCTTACCGGTTTTCCGTATGGATGCGTGGAGCAAATCATGAGCAAGGCACTTCCAAACGCCGTCGTAGGAAGGGCGCTCATACAATCCGGTGCGAGTGATCCGGCCTTACGCAATGATCTGAAGCCGAAGATCCTCGCCGGACTGCAACAACTCTATGCAATGCAACACCAAGATGGCGGTTGGGGATGGTGGTACGACGATCGCAGCCACGCTTATCAAACAGCATGGGTGGTCTTCGGTCTGGCGATAACGGAAGAAGCTGGCTACGAAGTGGATCCCGAGGTGATCGAGCGTGGCGTAAGTTGGCTGACTGAAAACTTCGAGGCGATGGATCTGCGCACGCAAGCGTTTTCACTTTACAGCATGGTAATGGCTGGTTCGGGGGACCTCGAGGCCACCATGGCGTTATACGCTCAGGGGATGACACTAGACACCTTCAGCCAAGCCGCACTGGCCATCACATTATCTGAACTTGGTGCACATGATGAAGCGGAATCGATCATCGAGAAACTGGAAGGCGACATGTTGGTCAGCGGTGAAGGTGCCTTTTGGCCCTCGACGCACGAGGATGGTCATTATCGTCAGAAAACGATGGCCTCTAGCACTCGTTCGACCGCAATCGCCCTCAGTGCTTTCTCACGCATCGATCCGGAGAACGAGCTGATCCCCGAGATTGTGTCATGGCTGATCGCAAAACGACGTACGCAAGGGTGGGGCACGACAAACGAGACGGCATTTACTGTGTTGGCATTGAGCGATTACATCCTATCAATGCAGGAAGCGCGAGGCCAGACTTCATTCATCGTTGAACTCAATGGCCGACCAATCACCAGTGGAGTCCTGGATCAGGAAAACCCGACACTCGATCTCGAGCTCGACACAACTCAGATGGTTAAGGGACTGAATGAGCTACGCATTCAAGAATCGGGGGACGTGCAGCTTTATTACGTCATCTCCAATTACACCCTCCTACCTCGAATGGAGATTGATTCTGCGGGCAGCATCCAGGTCAACCGCACGTATCGTGATGCAAACAAACACAAAGCGATCAGCCAGGCTGAAGCCGGTCAGCTGGTTGAAGTCGTTCTCGAGGTCACTGTTCCAGAAGACAGCTTTTACCTAATTGTGGAAGACAATCTTCCCGGCGGTCTGGAAGCCCTGAATGAGAGCTTGAACTCTGCCAGTCATGTGGTTAACGAGTTCGGTGAAGCGCAGTTATACTGGCGTGATCGAGGCTACAACTACAAGGAAGTACACGGCGACCGCGTCAGCTTCTTCATCACCGAGTTAGGTCAGGGGAAGCATACATACTCCTACCTCGCTCGTGCGACACATCATGGATCGTTCATCGCTACGCCCGCGGTTGCGTGGGAGATGTACGATTTATCCATGTGGGGGCGTTCAGCTAGCAACGTCCTCTCAGTCAGTGAGGCCGATGAAAGGCAACCAGCTCGAGTTCCCCAGGATGCTGTTGTATCAGCGGATGAATGACGGCAGGATGATCTATGCGTGATCCCGGATCGATGGCAAGCTGGAAGGTCGATGCGATCGACCGTCACTCCGCCCACAAAACCCCGTCGCCTACCCGACGGGATTTTGTATACTATCGCTTTCCACACGATATGAATTGGTGTAGCATGGATCTCTGAAGAGCAAGGTTTTCGCTCGAGCAATCTCTCAGGAGAAGGTGGCATGCACGAAGACGATAAACCGAGCGCGCGGCCCGACCGTGTAACTGTGCTTGTATGGTTCGTTCTCCCACTGCTACTTGGAATTCTGGCCTCCTTTCTGATCCCACAGCCGATCATCGGCATCATCCGTCTGAACGATGCGATCTTCTCGTCGACGGCCGAGGAACTGGTGGCACAGATCGATTACGCTCGTATTCACCCCGAAATCCGTGCCGTCGTCCTGATCCTCAACAGTCCGGGTGGAACGGTTGTGGATACAGAAACCGTCTACCTCGAACTCATCAAACTTCAAGGCGAGAAACCTGTCGTCACATACGTTCAGGGGTTATCGGCGAGTGGGGCATATTATTTATCCGTGGCCACCAACCATATCCTTTCCGGGCCCTCGTCGTTGATCGGGAATGTTGGCGTAATCGCCTCGCTCCCACCTGATTCTTTCATTTTGGAAGACATTGTCACCACAGGCCCTTATAAGATGTTCGGAACCCCACGCGACGCTGCATTGCGTGAAATGGAAATCATCAAACAGGGCTTCTACCAAGCCGTGACCTTGGGGCGTGGTGATCGGTTGAATATCAGCCCTGCTGTCCTCCTGAGCGCCCAGATCTGGCCGGCGAGCGAGGCCGTTCGTCTCGGTTTGATTGATGGTTTGAGTTCACAAAGCGATGCGCTGGACGTCGCAGCAAGTATGGCACTGATCAGAAATTACAAAGTGGCGGAGGTAGCGGATTTGGCCGGACTCAATGAGCCCGTTTTGTACCCGTTCTTTATGGAGACTCCAGAGGGTTTGATCACGCCCTATCCCAAAAAGCCCGGCTTGTATCTGCTCTATATTCCCGGAGCCGATCGGAGGTTGCCATGAACCGCAACCGAATATGGATCGCCATTGGGGCTTTTGTCTTGCCAATCATCGTTCGCGGTTTCTGGTTTTATGAACGCGTGTACCGTGCTCCATCCTCCATCTCCACGCCTGGGTATGCCGAGTTGGTCTTACCTGTTTCCCCTACGGGATCCGAACCGACTGCAGTAGAAAAACCGGAGGCCAAGGAAAAAATCGTCCTCGTGGATTGGGCGCACAGCAACCAATTCAATATCACGGAAATCGAGGACTTCTTAGACAACCTGACGGCGAGCGGTGCAAGTGTGGAGTTGGTGCCAGGCGCCTTCGATCGAGGAGGACCCCCTCTCGGCCAAAGATTGAAATACGCAAGCGCATACGTGGTCATCGCACCGCAGGATGCCTTCACCCCCCAAACCGTGCAACTCGTCTCCCGCTTCGTCTCGCGCGGTGGTCGCCTGCTCGTGATCAGCGATCCTACCCGAGGTGGGAATAATGCCAGCTTCGAGGGTTACTTTGGAGAAAACTTCCCGGCTGTCATAGCCGCCAACAGCCTACTGGTTCCCTTCGACATAGCTTTCTCGGACGATTACCTCTACAACCTACTTCAGAACGAAGGGAACTTCCGTAATGTGCTCTTCCATTCCTTTGCCGAAGATCCTCTCACCGAAGGCCTCACGACTACGGCATTTTACGGTGCACGCTCTGTCACAACCCACACTGGAATTCCCTTGATTATTGGGGACGACAATACCTTCTCGTCTCGGACCGACACCAGCGGCGACCATACCGTGGTGATGCGCAGTTCGGACGGTGGTGTGCTCGCAATCGGTGATCTCACTTTCCTCACCAATCCTTACCAACAAGTGGCAGACAATCCGCTGTTTATCGCCCGATTGATCGAATTCCTCATCGGCGGTGATCTCACTCGAGATTTCACGGATTACCCATACATCTTCCGTGATCCCGTCGCCATCCTGAAGACCGAAACGTTCGGCCTCACTGCAGAAACGCTCAAGCCCATCAGTAGGTTGCAGACATTGTTCGCCTCTCGCGGAATACCGCTCTTCATCGTTGATGAACCCCCGGACGAAACAAGCTTGATAGTGCTCTCTCCTTACCGCGCGGATGAATCTATACGATCTATGCTCGAGTCGTTCGAAGACCTTATTCTGCCAGAAGAAGAGGAGGAGGGCACCCTCTCCATCCCGCTGTTCGGCGAGATTAATCCGGCAGGCGTTGGACTGATGCTTCTCGATCTGCGAGAGGAGCAAACGAGACTGTTCCTACTCGCTGAAGGTCCAGAAGAATTACTCACGCTCACCCAGTTCTTAGAAGGCGATGATCTGGACGACTGCCTGATACGAGAATGGGTCGCGCTTTGCAAAGTGGGCGAGGGGGAAGGTTTTGATTTCGATACCACTCCCGACGATGAGGAATCCGATTATGAGTTTGACAACTCCCTTCTCGAGAATTACCCTGTCGATCCAACCGTCCCACCACCCCCTCCGTCATAGTGTCAAGCTAGGGGTACTTGGAAATCCAACGCAACGACGTAGGGGCGGTTCGCCAACCGCCCCTACGCGATATTCTCTTGGACGTCCCTCCTAAATCGATCAGCTTCCCGGAAGTTTAGAGCTTCCGGGAAGCTGATTTGTCTCGTGAACGTCATCCCGAGCTACATCCTGCCTGCACCTGTGGCGCAGGCATAGGTGAACGGAGCCGATTACGAAGTCGAAGGAGGAGCAAGGGATCTCGTTCTTCATTAGGATACGCGTAGGTCGAGTAACGAGATTCCTCGGGCTAGCGCCCTCGGAATGATATGCCATGGCGACACCCCAAGGTAAGAGATTTAATCAATCTCTAAGCTTCCTAGCTCCATACGCAAGGAAAACACGTGGTATAAACTCCAGGGGGATTTCGCAGAACGTCCGCTAGACCTTTCACAGGAAATCGAGGTGCACTTTGTCATTGTCACGATTATTCCGGCTGGGCTTGCGCCAGTTTGCCGCTGGTATGTTATCCGTTCTCGCGCTCGGAATTCTCAATCGGGTGATGAAGGTAGAAATGGGTCTCGACCTCGGCCTGGTGAGTTTGATCATCGGTATCCACTATTTTGCTGCTCCTTTGGCGATCCCACTGGGGCACCGTTCTGATCTCAAACCTTACTTCGGCTACAGCCGCACCCCATACATCCTCATTGGTGCTGGTTTGACAGCCCTGGCGACCATTGCTGCACCATTCGCGGCTTTGCATCTCGAGGAGACAGGGGGCACGGCAAGTGCTGCGTTGCTTGCCACCGGAGTTTTTCTTCTTCTTGGAACAGGCATATATACTGCAGGCACTGCATACCTCTCTCTAATCGCCGATCTGTCTCCCGAGGGGGAGCGAGGAAAAGCAGTCGCCGTGGTCTGGTCGATGATGATGGCGGGGATCCTCATGGGGGTATTTCTTGGGGTCGGCATCCTGGATCATTATTCTCCCGAGCGCCTCGTGACGCTTTTTACGATCATGGGCATCCTTGTCGCCGCGTTGACAGTAGCTTCCCTTTGGGGCATGGAACGCAAAGAAACTCAGACTAGAGCTTCGATAGGTCTGTCTGAGCGAAAGCCGTGGTCCCTGATGATCGCCAGTCCACAAACGAAATTGTTCTTTGGTTTCCTATTCCTTGGCATCCTCTTCTTGTTCCTGCAAAACACCGTGCTTGAGCCGTTTGGAGGGGATGTGTTTGGTATGAGCGTAGGGGAAACCACACGCTTCAACGCCTTCCAGATGGTCGGCGTGTTGCTCGGGATGGCTGTTTCTGGACGCTGGCTCTCGCGAAGATGGGGAAATAAATCCACCGCCGGGGTAGGTTTGATCGTCGCTAGCGTCGCCTTCTTGGGGTTGGTCGTCGCATCCCTCACCGCTCGAATTCAAATCGTTAAACCCGCCATTTTCACCATGGGACTTGGCATGGGATTGTTTAACGTGGGGGGCCTCGCGCTGATGATGGGTATGTCCGTCGAGGGACACGTCGGGGTTTATATGGGATCATGGACCCTCTCCCAGGCTCTCGCTAACGGTCTGGCATCCGTCGGCGGAGGATACCTGCACGACATGGCTTTAGCAAGTTCGCAGAGTGAACCGATTGCCTACGCGGTCGTGTTCGCCATCGAAGCCGTGGGACTTCTCGGCGCCTTCGCCCTGCTCCAACGAATAAGTGTCGTCCGCTTCCGCGAGGAAACGATCCTCTCACCCACTATGTGGGCCGAAACAGGTTGAGAGCGCCTTTCGCGATACGAAGCGTTTACGGTATCCTTATCGCTGTGAAACATAAAAATCCCATCATCATCTTTATCTTTGCTCTGCTAACAAGCGCTTGCGTGGCGAGCCTTCCTGTAACCCCATCACCTATAATGACTTCAACATCAACTCCCACCGCCCCTCCGTCCGTAACCCCCTCCCTCAGTCCAACCCCCGAACCCAAAGGGCATGTCGAAGCGCTGACGATACTCCAAGGTCCTGGCAAGGAAATCAACGTCGTTGGCATCCTGCGCAACATCTCCGATCAACCCTGGACAGACATCGTGATCCTGGTTGCTATTTGGGATACGGAAAATCAACTTGTCGATCACCAAACGGTTTCTCCGCTGCTCAAGAATTTGGGACAAAACGAAACCGGGCTTTTCGTCGCCAAGTTCGAGAATATAAATTCGGTCGAGTCTGCATCGGCCGAAGTGCTCGACATTTCCCCGACAACCTTCGATCGCGCCAGCGTGCAGGTTACGGTTCTCAAAACAATACCTACTGGGGAAGGGAAACCCGCTATCTTAGGAACCATTACCAATTCCAATTC
>JABAOH010014531.1_pt1 | contig 13788 bp, 14 predicted proteins | sample 7062181 | NCBI WGS metagenome assembly JABAOH01 (sample SAMN14538630, study PRJNA623070) | marine sediment metagenome | biome: marine biome [ENVO:00000428]; feature: marine pelagic biome [ENVO:01000023]; material: deep marine sediment [ENVO:00002113]; isolation source: pool of 5 deep marine... | reverse complement strand
GCTCCGGTTGCAAGGTCCGCGTCATGTCCGTCTCGATCAGCCCCGGCGCAATCACGTTGGCGGTGATACTTCGCGAGGCCACTTCGCGCGCCAGTGCGCGGGTAAAGCCGACTATGCCGGCCTTGGCTGCGGCATAGTTGGCCTGCCCCGGGTTTCCGGTCTCGCCGACGACCGAGCTGATGTTGATGATGCGGCCCTTGCGCGCCCGGGTCATCGACCGCAAGCAAGCCTTGGTCATGCGAAAGACCGATTTCAGGTTCGTGTCGATGATCGCGTCCCAATCTTCTTCTTTCATGCGCAACAGCAGATTGTCACGCGTAATGCCTGCATTGTTCACCAGCACCGTCGCTGCACCGCACGACTTTTCCATTTCGGTGAGCACACGCTCTATGGATTGCACGTCATTGACATCGAGCACCGTTCCATGGCCTTTGAGGCCCTGCCCCGCTAGCGCCTGGCTGATCTTTTCGGCGCCGGCATCGGAGGTCGCCGTGCCTACTACGAACGCACCCTGCTGCCCGAGCTCGATCGCGATGGCGGCGCCGATCCCTCGACTCGCGCCGGTGACTAAAGCGATTTCATTTTCCAGCACGCCCATGATAGTGAGTCCCGTGAGTGGTGATCAGTGATTAGTCAGTGGTCGGTCATGAGTTGCCGTTACCAGTCACCAATTACCAGTCACTAGTCACGGCTTTGCGCCGGCAGCTGCGAGGGCTGTGCGCAGGCTTTCCGGGTCGAACACCGCTAAGGCCGGCGTATCCTTGGCGATGCGCTTGTTGAGGTTCGTCAGCACCTTGCCCGGTCCGCATTCCACGAGCAAATCCACCCCGGCGTCCACCATCGTGCGGATGGTATCTACCCAACGCACCGGTGACTCGATCTGTCGCACGAGCGCCGCCCGGATCGCCTCGGCTGCGTGCTCGCTTTTAAGGTGCGCATTGTGCAACACCGGCGTATCCGGCGGTCGTACACTGGCTTCGGACAGGCGTTGCGCCATGCGCTCGGCCGCCGGATGCATCAGTGCGCAATGAAAAGGTCCNNCGGCGATAACGATCTGCTCGGGCGAGTTGAAATTAACCGGCGCCAGGATCTCGCCCTGCGCAGCGCTTTCGCAAAGCGCCCATGCGGCGTCTTCGCTGAGGCCCATGATCGCCGCCATTCCCCCTTCGCCCTGGGGAACCGCCTCTTGCATGAAACGTCCACGATCAGCCACCAAGCGCACGGCTTCGCTGAAGTCCAGCGCACCCGCGCACACCAGGGCACTGTACTCGCCCAGGCTGTGTCCGGCCATCTGGACGGGACGCACGCCTTGCTGTGCAAGCCAGACACGCCAGACGGCGACACCCGCAGCAAGCATCGCCGGTTGCGTGTTCTGCGTCTGATTCAAACGCTCAGCCGGCCCTTCCTGCACCAGCGCCCACAAATCGAAGCCGAGTGCGTCCGAGGCCTCAGTGAACGTGTCCCTGACCTCGTTATGCTCGGCGGCTAGCTCGCGCAACATGCCAACCGACTGCGCGCCTTGTCCGGGAAAAACGAAACCTAATGACATAACAACTCAACGCAAAGACGCAGAGGCGCAAAGAAACGCAAAGACTCGTTTATCATTAACACCTCGTGGGTACGTCCAATCAGAAACTGGTCTCCGAAAAAAGTACGATCCGTTAAGAACTACTTCCACACCGAAAAGTCAACACAAAGACCTAGAGGCGCAGGGAACTGCAACACTAATCCTGCCCGGGGGAAATTCTCAAGAATACTTTGCGTCTTGGCGTCTTTGCGTCGAGCAGTTGTTAGTATTTGAGTAGTACCGAGCCCCAGGTGAACCCACCACCGAAGGCCTCCATCAATACAGTGTCACCGCGCTTGATGCGACCATCACGTATTGCCTCATCGAGCGCAAGCGGAATGGAAGCTGCCGACGTATTACCGTGTCGGTCCACGGTCACGACGACGTTGTCCATGGACATGCCGAGCTTTTTGGCCGTCGCCGCGATGATACGTATGTTGGCCTGATGCGGCACCAACCAGGTAATATCCGATTTCTGCATATCGTTGGCGCGCAACGTTTCATCAACAATATTGCCGAGCGTGTTGACGGCGACCTTGAATACTTCACTGCCACCCATGCGCACATAGGCTTGGCCGTTGCGGACCTTGTCGTAGCCCTGCGATACGCCCGCCGGCACCTCGAGCAACGAAGTGTACTGTCCGTCGGCATGCAAATGCGAGGATACGATGCCGGGCGTATCGGCCGCCTGTGCGATCACCGCGCCGCCACCGTCGCCGAACAGCACGCATGTGGTGCGATCAGTCCAATCGATGATACGTGAAAACGTTTCCGCTCCAACGACCAGCGCACACTTTGCGCTTCCGGTGCGAATGAATTTGTCGGCCACATCGAGTGCATAGATGAAGCCGGTGCATACCGCTTGCACGTCGAAAGCGGGACAACCGTGAATATCGAGACGCTTCTGCAGTAGGCAAGCAGTGGCCGGGAAGACCTGATCCGGTGTGGTCGTTGCGAGCACGATCAGATCGATATCGCTGGTTTTGATGTCTGCCGCTTCGATGGCTCGGCGTGCTGCGTGCTCGGCGAGATCGACTGTGTTCTCGCCTTCGGCCGCGACGCGGCGCTCACGTACGCCGGTACGCGTAAAGATCCACTCATCCGACGTCTCGACGAGCTTCTCCAGATCGGCGTTAGTCACTACCTTTTCCGGCAGGTAACTGCCTGTCCCTGTAATCTGCGAGTACTTCACGCTGATTTCTCTGCAAGCGGCTGCTCGCCCGCTAGCATGGACTGTAGCTGACGACTGATTTGCTCGGGAAAATGGTGTTGCGCTTCCTCGTAAGCCTCGGCGATGGCGTTCTCGAATGCGAGCACGTCGGCGCCACCGTGGCTTTTGATGACAACGCCTCTCAGTCCCGCTAGCGTGGCACCGTTATAGCGTCGCGGATCGACCCGCCGCCTAAACGCTCTCATGACCGGCAATGATATGGCTGCTGCCAGTCGATTGTAGCTATTGCGTTTGAACTCCTGACGCATGAAAAGATTGAGCATCTTGACCACGCCTTCGCTTGCCTTCAGCGCTATATTGCCGACAAAACCGTCGCACACCACGACATCGAAGTCGCCGGTGTAAATCTCGCCACCCTCGGCGAAACCACAGTAGTTCACCTTGCTGTTGCGCAGGAGTTCAGCGGCTTTCTTGACGGTATCATTCCCTTTTATATCCTCCTCGCCGATATTCAACAAAGCCACGCGCGGATTCGGCTTGCCTTCCATGGTACTCACGAGTATCGAACCCATAACCGCGAACTGCACCAATTGTTCGGGCGTACAATCGACATTGGCCCCGAGATCAAGCATGTGAACGTGACCGTGAATGGTCGGGAGGGTCGAGAGGATTGCCGGTCGATCGATACCGGGTAGCGTCTTGAGCACAAACCGTGCGGTGGCCATCAACGCCCCGGTGTTGCCAGCGCTCACGCACGCATTCGCCGTTCCCGCCTTGACCAGGTTGATCGCGACGCGCATGGATGAGTCTTTCTTGGTTCGCAACGCCTGCGCCGGCGCCTCATCCATGCCAACGACCTCAGAGGCATGGTGAATAGAAAGTCGGGCGTTCTCTGTCGCGCTTCGCCGAGCTATCTCGCGTTCAAGTATCTCACGCTGCCCGACGAGTACGAGGCTGAGCTCCGGATACCGCTTTAGGGCCGCCAGCGCCGCCGGTACGGTGACATTGGCGCCGTGATCACCCCCCAGGGCATCCAGTGCGATGGTAACCGTCAACAGTGCAGTCCCTCGCGACTGCGCCGCCCTATTCGGCGTCTTCGTCGCTTTCCTTGGTCTCGATAACCTTCTGGCCTCGGTAGTAGCCATCGGGCGAAACATGATGCCGCCGATGGGTCTCACCACTTGTCGAATCAATCGACAGTGTGGCTGCTCTTAGCGCATCGTGGGCTCGGCGCATGCCGCGCTTGGATGGAGTTTTGCGACTCTTTTGTACTGCCATCGTGACTCCTACATACGTTTAGATAGCTTCATCTCTGTTTCAACTTGCCAAGAACGGCGAACGGGCTCTCGCGCGACTTACGCTGCGGCGCCCGAAGGCTGGCAGCAGCCGGGCACTCATTTAGACCGTGCGCCGGTATCATCGGCATTGCCAACAGCAACTCGTCTTCGACCAGACCGTTGAGCGATACGGGCTGATCGCCCACCAACACATCGGCCTCCTGTTGCGGCAAGGCCGCACGTTCCGCCGCCTGCACGACCACCAGTGAAGGTTGGGCCGTGATGGTGAGCGTCATCGGCTCTAGACACCGTTGGCAAGCAACCCGAATAGTGGCACTGATGGTGCCGCGCACCCGCCTGAGGCCGCGCTTCCCACCGCGCTCGAAGTACAAGTCGATGGTAGCCTTGCCGCCACCATCGAGGCAAAGGGCCCGCAACCGGGCCATTGCGCTCAGGGGGATTTCGCCGACCAAGCGGGCACCCGAGTCGGCCAGCTTGATGGCGTCAATCGTCGCGGGCAAGCCACTCGTCATTGGCCGCGGATCATATAACCGCTTGTATATTGTGTCAAAATCATGCCTGTCTGCCCAGGCACCGGTCCCGACAGCGGGCCGCCTGAGTCGCCACAGCGCTCGTTCGACGCTTGCTCCCCGCTCGGACGCCCTCGATACTTGAGCGATGGCTGCACCGCAGATCATTCTAGCTTCGTCCTCGCCATACCGTCGCCGGCTGCTCGAGCGTCTCGGTTTGCCTTTCACCGTCGTGAGTCCCAATATCGATGAGCGGCCGCAGGCGCATGAAACACCGCCGGCCACGGTCGAGCGGCTCGCTGTCAGCAAGGCCCAGGTGGTTTGCGGTCAATACCCCAAGGCGCTGGTCATCGGCGCCGATCAGCTGGCCGTGCATGACGGCCAGATCGTGGGCAAACCGCATGACCATACCGAGGCCGTGCAACAACTGCATACCGCGTCCGGCGGCGCTGTCACGCTTTACACCGGGGTTGCGCTTATCAACAGCGAAACCTCCCGCGTTCAGAGTACGGTCGTTCCTTTTCGGGTGGTGTTTCGGCAGCTGAGCGATAGCCAGATCGAGAACTATCTGCGCCGCGAGCAACCTTACGATTGCACCGGGGCGGTTAAGGCCGAGGGCCTAGGTATCGCCCTGCTCGAGCGCATGGAAGGCGATGACCCGAGCGCTTTGATCGGCCTGCCGCTGATCCGTCTGGTTCGGATGCTGGAGCAGGAAGGCATAAATGTCGTGTGAGGTGTGAGGGGTAAGAAGTGAGGAGAAAACATCACGAATTGGAGGTTTGGCAGGAAGCGATCGGGCTCGTTAAGGACGTCTATCGCCTCACGATTAGCTTTCCCCAACATGAAAACTATGCACTCGCAAGCCAAATGCGACGCGCAGCGATCTCCGTACCGAGCAACATCGCCGAAGGTGCAGGTCGCACAGGCGACAAATAGTTTCTGAGGTTTCTGTCAGTAGCCCGCGGTTCGCTGTGTGAACTCGAGACACAGCTTATTATCGCCAAAGAGCTTTCTTATCTCGTCGACGATAGAGAAATCATAACTAGAATCGACAGAGTCTTCGGCCTTCTACGCGGTTTGATGAAATCTATCCAGGCAAGAAGCATTGAGTAACGGAGATTTTCGCCTTACCCCTCACCGTGTGTTCACCTTACGCCTCACTCCTGACGCCTCACTGATTCAACGTAGATCAGGCAGGCCTGTCATCACCACGGTCGCGAAGGTCTTGGCCATGGCGATGCCCACACGCCGGGCAAAGCGATCGAAGACGCTTTCACGACGCGTAAAATCGACGATCTCCTCAGCCCCGATGACCTCGCGTGCGACATAGCCGGCGCTACCCAGCTCGTCGACCAGGCCTAGCGCTAATGCCTTGTCGCCGGTCCAGAACAGTCCAGTGAACAAGTCCTCGTCTTCTTTGAGCACGTCGCCGCGACCTTTCTTAACGACATCGATGAACTGTTGGTGCATCTGGTCCAGCACCTCTTGCGCGTGCGCGCGATGACGAGGCACAAGTGGCGAAAATGGATCTAGAAAGCCCTTGTCCTCGCCGGCCGTTAACAGCCGGCGCTCGATACCAAGTTTCTTCAGGCTGTCGACAAAACCAAAACCGTTCATCAATACGCCTATCGAACCTACGACACTGGACTTGTTTGCATAGATCTTATTTACCGCCGCCACTGCGTAATAGCAGCCCGACGCGCAGACGTCCTCAATGACCGCATAGATCGGTTTATTGGGGTGCGCGCTGCGCAGTCGCTCGATTTCGTTGTTGATGTAGCTGGCTTGCACCGGGCTGCCGCCGGGGCTGTTGGTTCGCAAGATGACACCTTGAGCGCCACTCTCGAATGCACCGCGCAGTCCCGAAATGACGTTGTCCGCGCTAGCCGCACTGGCGGCACCAATCACGCCGTCCAGGTCCACCAGCGCAGTGTATTTTCCAGTCAAGGGTTTCTCGCCAATACCCGCCGTGACGACGAGCAGAAGCAAGATCACGAGATAGATCGCAAAGAAGGCCTTAAAAAATATCCCCCAGCGGCGGGCCTTACGTTGCTCAGCCAGAGAAGCAAATGCCAGGCGTTCGAGCATGCTTTGTTCCCATTGCTGCCGCGCCTTGTCCGGCTCGCGCGGGGTCGGGGATTCGGGAGTTGTCTCGTTCATTTGTCTGCATCCAGTTTCAGTAGGTGACCAGTTGTGCGCCAGCTGCTCGCAGGAGCACGGCATTATTCTCTTCCGCAACCGACAATGGCACGAGCGCGCCGCCGCGGCAGGGTCCACCGGCGCAGTGGCCCGTATCGGCATGATACAACGCGCCATGGGTGGCACAGATCAGGAAACGCCGCTCCATATCGAAGAAATAGCCCTCTTTCCAGTCGAGTTCAATTCCTTGATGGGCGCACTGGTTCAGATAGGCATATACGCAGCCCCCGTAACGGATGGCGAAAGCGGCCAAGGTTTGCCCATTTAGACGAACGCGAAAGCGCACACCTTTGCCGCCGTCAGTGAGCTCCACGCTCGGGCAAATGACGTCGGTATGCTGCACTACCTGAGCCAGGCGCAGACGTCGCTGAAGGAATCCAGGCACCCCATGGGCCCCTCTTCCAGCAGGCGTTCCCGCTCGTGCGCACCATAACTTACGGCCAACGCGTCGACGCCGGCACGGCGTGCCATTTGCAGATCGTATATCGTATCGCCGACCATGATCGCTCGCTGCCGCTCGATCTCCGTCTTCGCCAATATCTCTTCGAGCATGCGCGGATGCGGTTTGGACGTTGATTCGTCTGCACAGCGCGTCGCCACGAAAAGCGCCTCCAAGCCTGCTGCCCTCAGCACGCGGTCAAGGCCGCGCCGCGGTCGACCCGTAGCAATCGCCAGCAGGCGGCCAGCCTGAACCAGCTCCGCCAAGCCATGCAATACGCCAGGAAAGAAATCCGGGTGCGCCTTGTCGAGATAGAGGTAGTGCTCGCGGAAACGGGCCAAAAACTGTTCGCGCAGCGATACTGTCAAGTCAGGGAACAAGATCGTCAGCGCCTCTTCCATGCCAAGCCCAATGATGTTGCGCGAAGCGCCGGCACCCGGGTCAGCCAGGCCGAGATCGGCGGCAGCAGCAGCGAGACAGCGCAGAATCTTCGCCTCCGAGTCCATCAAAGTGCCGTCCAGATCGAAGACGATCAGCTCATAGTTCCGCTTCATCGTGTTCCAGGCAATCAAGCAGTTCGCTCAGCTCGGACGGAAGGGGTGCGCTAACGTCCATCAGCTCGCCGCTGCGTGGATGTTTGAAGCGCAGTCTCTGCGCGTGCAAGAACAAGCGGCCGAGGCCGCGTTCGCGCATTTTACGATTGAACTCGCGGTCGCCATACTTTTGATCGCCAGCAACGGGATGACCAGCGTAAGCTGCGTGCACACGCACCTGGTGCGTGCGGCCCGTCAGTAGTTCGATCTCGCACAGCGTGCTTCCGGCAAACTGCCGCTTAGGGGTAAAACGGGTCTGCGCTTCTTTTCCGCCACTCGACACCTCAACCATGCGTTCCCCCGAGCGCAGACGAAACTTTTGCAGCGCCGCCCTGATCTGGTGAGAGCGTCCGGTCCAATGATCGCGCACGAGCGCGATGTAGCTTTTCTCCACGCGCCCGGCGCGCAGATCGGCGTGTAATGCAAGCAGCGCCGTGCGCCGCTTCGCCACCATGAGACATCCCGAGGTGTCTCGGTCGAGACGGTGCACCAGTTCGAGAAACCGTGGGCGCGCGTAGCGCGTGCGCAAGGTCTCGATGAGCCCGAGCTTGACGCCGCTACCCCCGTGTACGGCCAAACCCGCCGGCTTGTCGACGACCAGTAGATCGTTGTCCTCATACAGGATGCGGTCCTCGAGCGAGATGGGCTCTACCGGCAGCGTTGCCTTCGCCGCCATGCGCAACGGCGGGATCCGTACCACATCGCCAACCTGTAATCGGTAATGCGCCGGGCGCCGCCCCCGATTTATGCGTATCTGGCCCTGGCGCACGAGACGATAGAGGTGACTTTTCGGTACCCCTTTACAGCTGGCAAATAGATAGTTGTCCAAGCGTTGGCCGGCGTGATCCGCGTCAACCTCCAGGTACTGCACGCGGATGGTGGGCTCCCTGCGGGCTGGGTTCATTTCGGGCGAATATAACAGATTGCTGCCGCGTGGCCGGGCTGTTATAGTTTTACTGTAGGCGGAGTAGAGGTTCTACATTAAAAACCGCCTATAAGTAAATATCATACAATGTTTTTTGTAAGCTTTTTGGCTCTGCCCCCGGAAACCCCGCAGGGCGAGTCCATTGCGACGGGCCGTGTTTCGGCAGGCCCGGGCTAGGAAAAAACCATGGGTTTTGCGCCCCTCACCCATCAGAAGGGCGCCTGATAACAGGACGTTTCGACAAGCAAGGAACGAGCCCAACATGCGTATTGCGGTGCTGAAAAAGCCAGCTAATGCCTTTTTTGGCCTGACCCTGCGCTCCCGCAGGGCATTGACAACGGTTGATTCGCGGTCCGGTCCCATAACCCCCGTGCCGCGCCAGGACTGTCTCTTAAGCACAGTCCGCTAGCTCGCCTACAGTCCGCAGGCGCGTGCAGACGGCGCGTGAGGGCGTCGAAGACTAAGCATGTCTTCGACGCGCCCTGTCGGTACGTCCGGGGGTAATCTGATGAAAAGGATGCTGTTGAACGCAACTCACCCTGAGGAGTTGCGCCTCTCGGTCGTTGACGGTCAAAAACTGCTGGAACTCGATATCGAGTCCACGTCCTACCAGCAGCGCAAGGGGAACATCTACAAGGCTCGCGTCACCCGCGTTGAACCCAGCCTCGAAGCCGCGTTTGTGGACTACGGTGCCGAACGTCAGGGGTTCTTGCCGCTCAAGGAAATCTCGCGAATTTACTTCAGTAATCTTCCTGAGTCGGTGCCGATGGCGCAGGTCCGCATAAAGGATGTGATTAAGGAAGGTCAGGAGTTCATCGTACAAGTAGAAAAAGAAGAGCGCGGCACCAAGGGCGCCGCATTGACTACCTTTGTCAGCCTGGCGGGACGCTATCTGGTGCTGATGCCCAACAACCCAAAGGGCGGCGGTATTTCGCGGCGCATCGAGGGCGAAGACCGCGCCGAGATGCGCGAGGTCATGGCAAAGCTGGAAGTCCCGGAAGATTATGCGCTGATCGCCCGTACCGCCGGCATCGGCAAGAGCGCCGAAGAGCTGCAATGGGACCTCGACTACCTGGTTCACTTGTGGGATGCCATCAGCAAGGCTTCCGCCGAGCGCTCGGCGCCGTTTCTGATCTACCAGGAAAGCAATCTGGTGGTGCGGGCGATACGGGATTACCTGCATGCGGATGTCGGCGAAATACTCGTCGACAGCAGCGAAGTCTATGAACGCATCAAGAAGTTCATGGAGCAAGTCTCGCCGCAGAATCTATCGAAGCTCAAGTTGTACAAGGACGAGACGCCGCTGTTCTCGCGCTTCCAGATCGAACATCAGATCGATTCCGCGTTTTCACAAGAGGTGCAACTGGAGTCTGGCGGCTCGCTCGTGTTCGACCGGACCGAGGCTTTGGTCACAATAGACGTGAATTCGGCACGAGCCACCAAAGGGGCCGATATCGAAGAAACCGCGTTAAATACCAATCTCGAGGCGGCTGTCGAAATCGCGCGTCAACTGCGCTTGCGCGACATCGGCGGCTTGATTGTCATCGACTTTATCGACATGACGCCCGTACGCAATCAGCGCTCGGTCGAAAACCGATTGATTGAGGCCTTGCGGGTTGACCGTGCACGCGTTCAGGTAGGGAGAATTTCGCGCTTCGGACTGCTCGAGATGTCCCGCCAGCGTCTGCGTCCATCGCTTGGCGAAGCCAGTAGTCTTTCCTGTCCGCGCTGTAACGGGACTGGCCATATCCGCAGCGTACAGTCCTCAGCTTTGGCGGTGTTGCGCATGATTCAAGAGGAAGCGCTTAAAGAGAATACCGCCGCGTTGCATGTGCATCTGCCGCTCGAGACGGCCACTTATCTGCTCAACGAGAAACGCTTTGAGATTAGCGCGATCGAGTCACGCGTAGGCACGCCGATCTTCATCGTACCGACTAGCGAGCTGGAGACTCCGCATTACAACATCCGACGCCTGCGTAGCGAAGAGCTCGAAAGCGAAGGTCAGATGCCGAGCTATGACATCGAGTTGCTGGAAGAAGAAGAGGAGGAAGTCGTATCGCGAGCCGCGCAGCCGGCACCGGAAAAGGCCGTGGTCGGTCCCATAGCTCCCCCGATCATGATCGCACCACCGCCGCGTCGCCCGTTGTTTGGCGCCTTAAGATCGCTGTTCGCCAAGCTCTTCGGTAGAAAAGCCAAACCTGCGGCCCGCCCCCGCCCGCCGCGCGAACGTCCACGCGCGCAGCGCCGCGGTCGTGGGCGTCATCCTGGCCCGCCGCGCGGACCGGCCCGACCTGCACCCGAGCGTCCGGCTGCACCGCCTGTGCGCAAGGAACCGACGCGGGCCGAAAGCAGTGAGCCACCGCAAAAACCGGAACCGGCCCGCGGTGCGCGCGGTCGCCGGCGCGGCCGGCGTGGACGCCCCCAGCAGGGCAAGCCCAGCCGCGCGCCCGCCAAGGCGGCGGCCGAGGCCGCCGATACGAAGCCACCTCCATCGACCGAGCGGCCCCATGCGAGCGCTGAGACAGAGCCCGCGCGGCAGATAGAAACAGCACCGGCGGACGAAGGCCCGCGACCAGCGCCTTCGGTGCAAGAGCGCGAGGTCACACACGCAGCCACGCTTGCGCCGGAGCCACGTGAAAGCGAGGACCGAGTCGAGACAGCCTTGCCTTTGCCCACCGAAAGCCCGCCGGCACCGCCCGCCCCGGCACTGCAAGCCGACGAGCGCGGTGAGGAACTCATCCAGGTGGAAACTCGGAGACAGGCTGACGGCAACGACTCGAGCTAGGCGCGGGCTTCGCCCCGCTAGCGCGTTCCGCTTTCCACTGCCTGCCACTGCGAGCGGATCTCGCGCAAAAGGCCGGTAGCGGCATCTTCAATCATGTCGAGGACGCGATCAAATCCGGCGGTCCCGCCGAAATAAGGATCGGGGACTTCGTCTTGCCCGTAATTCGGCGCAAATTCCATGAACAACCGGATCTTATAGTGAAGTGCGGGCGGGCAGCGTGATCGCAGCGTCGCATAGTTCTCTCTGTCCATGGCAATGACGTAATCGAACTCATGGAAGTCCGCGCTGGTCGTCTGGCGGCCGCGCAGATTGCGCAGATCGATGCCCCGTCGCGCTGCCGCTGCCTGCGCGCGCGGGTCGGGTGATTCACCGATGTGGTAAGCGTGCGTTCCGGCCGAGTCCATCTCGATCTGCCCGTCCAAACGCACGTTCCGAACCAAATGCCTGAAAACGCCTTCGGCCGTTGGTGAGCGACAGATATTACCCAAACAAACAAAAAGGACTTTTACCATAAGCACTCAGCTGCCAGCATCTGGTTTCAAGATTCAAGTTCAAGGAGATGATGCCCTCGGCTATACGATAGCAGACTCGCGCAAGCTCATCACTGCCCTACCCCGCACAAACGGATCCATTTGGACTTGGGATCTTAGAACTTGGACTTGCTTTCAAGTATCTCTCTCACCCGCTCCAAATCTTCGGGCGTGTCTACGCCGGCGGCCGGCGCTTCTTCAGTCTCGCAGACGACAATACGCTCGCCGTACCATAAAACTCGCAGTTGCTCGAGGCGCTCCATCTCTTCCAGTGGACAAATTGGCCAGGCGGCATACCGCCTGACGAATTCCGCCCGGTACGCGTAGAGCCCGATGTGGCGAAAGGCCAGCGACGACCCTGGCGGATGCGTTCCATGGCGGGCCTTCCACGGGATCGGTGCACGACTGAAGTACAAGGCGAATCCGTCTCGATCGCAGACGACCTTGACGACATTGGGATTGGCCAGCATTGCCTGATCCGCGAGCCGATGCATTGCCGTCGCCACCTCCGCCTGGGGCTGGGTCTTGAGCGCATCGGCGACTGCCCGGATCAGCGCCGGCGGCATGAGCGGCTCGTCACCCTGCAAATTCACGACAATCGTACTGTCGGCAATAGCAAGCTTCTGCACCACTTCGGCGATCCGTTCAGTGCCCGAACGATGCGTCGTTGCGGTCAAGCAGACTTCAGCCCCGAACGCCGACACCGCATCGGCGACGCGCCGATCATCGGTCGCGATCGTGATATTTGCCGCGCCGCATGCGTGCGCACACTCGTACACATGCTGTATCAACGGCTTGCCGGCGATGCGCAGCAACGGCTTGCCAGGCAATCGCGTGGATCCATAGCGCGCGGGAATGATCACATGCATGGCAATACCGTAATTCGTAATTGCTAATTCGTGATTAGTAGTGCGTCAACAGTTGTGGTAACCAGTCACCAGTCACTCATCACCAGTCACGAGTTTCTGATTTCTCAAGAACCCCAGAACTCTGTCGGCCAGCGCCGGGTCAGGGTCGGCCTCGACCACCAGGTACCAATGCCGCTGATCAGCAAAACGCTCGCATTTTACCGCGTCTTTTTCCGTCATGATCACGGGCGCATCGTCACCGAACTCAATGTCCTGGCGTCGGTAGTAATAGTGGTCGGCAAAGACGTGCTCGGCAACGTCGATCTTGAGCTCTCTCAGCTGCTGAAAGAACCGGCGAGGATTGCCAATGCCAGCGAGCGCGTGGACTCGCTGGCCGGCAAAGCTGGCTAAGTCTTGTTTGGTCTTCGGTGCGACGACCGACCTGAAACACACGGCTCGCAGTCGCATGCCGAGCTCACCGGTCCTGGGCACACCGTGCGTGACCTGCGCATGCACCGCGCGCAGCCGTGCCACCGACTCGCGCAACGGGCCGGCGGGCAGGCAATAGCCATTGCCAAAGCGGCGCCCGCCGTCGATTACGGCAATCTCGAAATCGCGGGCCATCGCGTAGTGCTGCAGGCCATCGTCACTGATGACGACATCGCACTGGTGTTCGGCAACCAGCTTGTTTGCCGCCAAGGCACGCTTGGGAGCCACGATGACCGGGCAAGCACAATGACGCGCCAACAGCACCGGCTCGTCCCCGACCTGCCGCGGGTCTGAGCGCTCAGTCACATAGATGGGATAATCGGTCGCTCGTCCTGCGTAACCCCGGGATACGACTCCCGGCTTGTAGCCCTTTGCCTGCAAGCACTGCGCAAGCCACAACACCAGTGGGGTCTTGCCCGTGCCACCCACCGTGAT
>JABAOH010073437.1_pt1 | contig 13789 bp, 11 predicted proteins | sample 7062181 | NCBI WGS metagenome assembly JABAOH01 (sample SAMN14538630, study PRJNA623070) | marine sediment metagenome | biome: marine biome [ENVO:00000428]; feature: marine pelagic biome [ENVO:01000023]; material: deep marine sediment [ENVO:00002113]; isolation source: pool of 5 deep marine... | reverse complement strand
CGATAACGTCGAAAGGGTTCCTTATGCGATTGAAACCGCCTATATTAACGACTCCACCGTTCAGATCAGACGGACAGTTCAGCGGCTTAAGAATAACGCGTTCTTCGGACTGAGCCTGGTGCTCGTCACACTCTATCTCTTCGTCGGACTTCGGAATGCGCTGTTTGTTGCCATTGGTATCCCTTTCTCTTTTCTCTGTGCCTTCGTACTCATGCACATGGCGGGGATTTCGATCAACACGATTTCCCTCTTCAGCCTCATCCTGATACTGGGGCTCGTCGTAGATGACGCTATCGTGATGCTGGAAAACATGTATCGGCACATCGAAAATGGATTATCAACCGCCGAGGCTGCGATTTCTGGGGCGAGCCAGGTCGCCATGCCAGTCGTGGCAAGTATTTTGACAACGGTAGCCGCTTTTCTTCCTCTTCTGCTGATGGTCGGCATCATCGGGAATTTCCTGACCACCATTCCCTTGGTTGTCTCGTTTGCTCTACTTTCGTCGCTTTTTGAGGCGCTCATCATTTTGCCATCGCACGTGGCCGAGTTTGGGAGGGTGGCAAGGGAACCACTCATCGGCGAAAGGGCCTTTCGGTTCATGAAACGGACTTATCGGAGAATTGTGGTTCGGGTGCTTCGTTTTCGGTATCTGTTCTTCCTCATGATCATCACTCTGGCCGGTTTGGGAGGCTATTTGGCCTTTTTTGTCCTCGAAAGGGATCTTTTTGCCGATGAAGAGATTTCCCAGTTTTCCTGTCGGATTCGCTCGGCTGTGGGCAACAGAATCGACGAAACCGATGGGATTATCTCGAAGATCGAGAAGATGGCGATGAACCTTCCTCAGCGTGAAGTCACGGCGGTGCTCTCACGAACCGGAATCATCATTGGCGATTACACGGTCGAGCGGGGAACGCATGTCGGAGAGGTCATGGTGGACCTCGTGGAAGAAGAGGAGAGAGATCGGATGTCCGACGATATCATCGCCGAACTCCGGTCCCAGGTGGAGAAAGTCAGCGGCATCACCTCTCTAGACTTTGGCAAGGTGGAGACAGGTCCTCCTGTGGGAGCCGCCGTTGCTGTTCAGGTGAGGGGAGCGGATTTCGTCGTTCTCGAGCCGGCGGCTGAAGATATCAAGAAAATTCTGGCCAATGTCCCGGGTGTCAAGGACATTCGTGACGACCTCGAGCTGGGAAAAAATGAAATCCGAATCCATATCGATAGAGAAAAGGCGGCGCTCTACGGTCTCACAAATCGCCAAATCGCAAGAGCCGTCAAGGGGGCTTTTGAGGGGCTGGAAGCGACAACCTTTCGCACCGGTGGGGAGGAAGTCGATGTGATTGTTAAATTCGAGGAGGCCGACAGGCGCGGCGTTGCGGATTTCGAGCGCATCAAGCTTCGAACACCTCAGGGTCAGTTGATCCCTTTTTACAACGTGGCCGATGTCCGCATCGAGAGGGGTTATGCCCGAATTGTTCGGAGAGACTTCGAAAGAACCATCATGGTCAGTGCCGGTATCGATGCCAATGTCACCAAATCGACCACCGTGAACAGGCTTATCGAAGCCAAGGTCCCAGAATTGAGGGCCCGACATCCCGGAATCGAGATCAAGCTGGGAGGGGAATACGAGAAGACCGAGGAGTCCTTTTCGAGCCTTGCCCGTTCCTTCGTCATCGCCATCGTTTTGATCTACGTCATTCTCGGCACCCAGTTCAAGTCCTTCAGCCAACCCCTGGTGATCATGTTTACCGTTCCCTTTTCTTTCATTGGTGTTGTCCTGGGTCTTCTGATCATGGGCTATCCCTTCAGCCTCGTGGCCTTCGTGGGTGTGGTGGCATTGGCGGGAATTGTGGTAAACGACTCCCTCGTTCTGATCGACTTCATCAACAGGAGTCGAAGAGGGGGTACATCGCGCTGGCGCGCCATCATCCAGTCAGGGAAGATCCGTATGCGCCCGATTCTCCTGACCACGATCACGACCATCCTCGGGCTGTTGCCCATGGGACTTGGCATTGGGGGCAAGTCTCGGGTCTGGGGGCCGATGGCCAATACAATTATCTGGGGTTTGAGCTTCGCCACGATACTGACCCTGTTCTTCATCCCGGCCTTCTATGCCATTATGGATGATCTCGTCGGGTGGTTCTTTAGAAAGCGGGGAGCATAATGCCCGAATGGGTCAGCCCTTGCGTTCAGCGGTTGGCTACCGCGAGTCCTTCGGGAAAGGCTACTTGTCCACTTTTGGAGGCTCGATCGGCCGATCGGTACGAATCTCTGTCAGAATGTCCATGATTCGCCCCAACCCTGCTGCCTGGCCTCTCAGAATCGCCAACCCGATGGCAACAATAGCGCCAAAAATCAGCCATAGAACCGCCTTTTCTCCGACTTTCAATACCAGTCCAGCAATAGCGATTCCCGCGGTTTGAAGGCCGACAATCAGTGCGACGAACAAGCTGAAATCCCTCTCTCGTTTCATCCCGTCCTCCTTCTCGCTGGTTCCCTTACAACTCAATCATAAGTATCGGCAAAAATTGGGAAAAAATTAGGCCCCGTCAAAAATCGAGCGACTGTTGACATGGGTGGGGCCCTGTGTTTCAATGGCGGACAGGAGAAACACGAGGGAGCGTTGCGATGAAGTTGAGTGCACGAAACGTCTTTAAGGGCAAAGTGAAAAGAATCGCTCACGGTGCGATAAATTCGGAAATCACGGTTGAGATCCAGGGCAGTCTCGAAGTCGTTTCGATGATTACGAAGGCCTCGGCAGAGCGTCTCGGCCTGGCGGAGGGCAGAGAGGTCCATGTGGCAATCAAAGCCTCCAACGTCATGATTGTTGTCGACTGACCTCCCTCTGCAAAGTTTGGCTGGGAAAATGAGCCCCTGAGACTCAGGAAACCGCTCAGCCGTATCAATTGACACCCTTCTCACCCCCAGTCTAGAATCAGTTCCAGAGCCGATTTCCGGAGAGACATCCATGCCATCACCCGGCGTTCAGCGTAAACTCACCGCAATTCTCAGTGCAGATGTCAAGGGTTACAGCCGCCTCATGGGCGAGGATGAGGAGGCGACCATTCGGACTTTGAACGCATATCAGGAGATCATGGCCGCGCTTATCCAGCAACATCGCGGCCGTGTTGTCGACGCCACAGGGGACAATCTACTGGCTGAATTCGCCAGCGTCGTGAGTGCGGTGGGCTGTGCCGTGGAGATCCAGAAAACGCTCGGAAAGCGGAACGCAGCGTTGGCGGAAAGCCGGCGAATGGAGTTTCGGATTGGCGTTAACCTCGGGGATGTGATTGAGGAGGGAGAGCGAATTTACGGAGACGGAGTCAACATCGCGGCTCGGCTGGAGAGCCTCGCCGAGGGGGGAGGTATCTGCATCTCGGGAAGCGCTTATGACCAAGTGGAGAACAAACTCGCCCTTGGCTACGAGTACCTGGGAGAACAGAAGGTCAAGAATATCAAAAAGCCCGTGCCGGCCTACCGGGTCCTGATCGAGCCCGAAGCAGCCGGTTCTCTGGTTTACAGAAAGAGACGGGACGAACCGGGACACAAGTGGAGGGCCACGCTGACGTTTTTGACAGCCCTGACCATCGGAATTGCGGCCGTGGGTGTATGGAGGCTTTACTTTCATCCTTCCTCTCGGCCGGAGGAGGAGACCCGAACGCTCAAGTTGCCCGATAAACCCTCCGTTGCTGTGTTGCCTTTTACCAACATGAGTGAGGATCCAAAGCAAGAGTATTTCAGTGATGGGATCACCGAGGATCTGATCACAGACCTTTCGAAGGTCTCCGGGTTGTTCGTGATCTCTCGGAATTCTGTCTTTATTTATAAAGGGAAGCCGGTCAGACCCGAGCAGGTGAGCCGGGAATTAGGCGTTCGATATGTTTTGGAGGGGAGTGTCAGGAAGGCCGATGATCGAGTGCGCATTACCGCCCAATTGGTCGATGGGAACACGGGGGGACACGTGTGGGCAGAACGATATGACCGAGATCTCCGGGACATTTTTGGTCTGCAAGATGAGGTCACGCAGAAAATCGTAGCCGCCCTGGCCGTGAGACTCACAGAGGATGAACACGAACGCCTTTTGCGCAAAGGAACGGAAAGCCTGGAGGCCTTTGACTACGTCCTCCGAGGCTGGAATTATCACAATCGTTATACCAGGGAAGGGAATGCAGAGGCCCAGAGGATGTTCGAGAAGGCGATTGACTTGGACCCCGGGTTTGCCGCCGCTTATGCATACCTGGGCTGGACCTATTGGATGGAATGGTCTTTGGGCTGGAGCCATGACCCGCGAACACTTGAGAAGGCTAACGAGTTAGCAGAAAGGGCAATCGCCTTGGATGACGCTGTACCCGATGCCTACTGCCTTTTGGCCGGCACCTATTTATGGAAGAAGAAGCATGAGCAGGCGATTGCCGTATCAAAGAGATCGATTGACCTCAACCCGAACTACGCTGATGCGCTTGCGGGCCAGGGGGATATCCTGAGTTTTGCAGGGAGACCGGAGGAGGCCATCGGGCTCATTGAGAAGGCGATGCGCCTCAATCCCATCCATCCGGTTTGGTATCTATGGGCTCTCGGGCATGCTTATTTCTTGACGGGACATTATGACGAGGCCATTGGGGCATTCAAGAAGGCTCTCAACCGCAACCCGGGTTTCTGGCCAGCCCACGCCTACCTGGCAGCGACCTATATTGAACTCGGACGAAAAGAGGAGGCTCGGGCTGAAGCCGCGATGATGTTGAGATTTGCTCCGAACTTGTCCTTGGAAGTCTGGAGACAGAGGCTTCCCTACAGAGATCCATCGGTATTGGAACGAGTTCTCGAGGCTTTGCGCAAAGCCGGGATTATGAATACGCAGGCGAATTGAGGGCCCGCCACCCCGTGAGCGGGTGTGCCGGGGCTTGTCCCCCATTTCTTTTCCAAAAGGGGTGTGAAGGAGAGGAATGCGGAGTTCGGGAGAAAAGTGGAGGGGTGGAAAGCCCTCCTGGGGGAGAGGGCTTTCCGTCGGCTGGGAGAAAAGTCTCTGCAAAGTTTTGCAGGCTTCTAATATACCGTTCCCACGGATGGCACGATAACGAGATCGATCCGCCGATTCACGGCCCGCCCGGCTGTGGTCTCGTTCGTTGCTAAAGGCCGCCTCGACCCGTACCCCACGGCGACGATCCGCTCTTGCCCCAGAGTTCCATTCGCCACGAAATACTTGCGAACCGCGTCTGCTCGTTGTTGCGATAGATGTTCGTTTAGCTCGTCAGAGCCGGTGCTGTCCGTGTGTCCTTCAATGACGACCTTCGGGTCCCCAAAGGTGCGAATGGCTCGTTGGACTTTGCTCAGCAGCGCGTAGTTGCTCGGCATGATGAGGTCCTTGCCAACGGGAAACTCCATGGTCTTCAGGCGGATGACGAGCCGATTCCCCTGCTGATAGACCTCCGCCTCGTCCGGCCTGAAGAAGGTCTGGACCTCGTTGAACAGTTCATTGAACCACTTTTCTTCCGCGAGGCGTTGCTTTTTGGCNNACTTTTCTTCCGCGAGGCGTTGCTTTTTGGCTTTCTCCTCCAGGGTCTCTCCCTGGAGGGAAGCGATTTTTTGCTCCAGGGATTCGGTCTCTGCTTCGAGGGTTCTCACCTTTTGGGTCATGTATTGATGGTCCGCCTGCAGCGTGGCAATGGAACCGGTAATATTCTCGACCTGCATCTCGAAGGTCTGGTCACGCATATCGGGAGCCGCGAGGCGGGTGGTTGTCTGATAGAGGATTCCCTCGATCCAGAGGGTGATCCGCTCGGGTTCCATGGTACTCAGTCTTTTGCTTTGCCGCGTGAACTGTAAAAGCCGGCGACCGTGAAAGAGGGCTTCGCTGGCCTTCTCGTGTATGATCTCTTTTTCGTACCGGTGTTTCGAAATATAGGTATCAGCCTCTGCGAGCTTCTTTTGAGCCAGTGCGAGTGTTTTCGGGGCTATTTTTCGTGCGTCCTCCTTTTCTGCCTGGTTAATCAGCTTTCGAACCTCACCGAGAGTCTGTTCCTTAATGGCCCGCAGCTCAAGCTCATTAAAGGCCTTGGTCACCTTCGACTCTTTCTTTCGAGCCCACAAGAGATTGTTGTTTTCGATGGCCTGAGTCAGTTCGAGGAACTTTTCTTCGACGTCGACATAATCCTCTCCCAGGCGAATGGCTCCCGCGGCACGGGCCAGGTCACGAGCTTTTATGGATTCGGGTAGGGCCGCTCTGGCAAGCTTGGCCATCTCTTCGGCCCGATCGAGTTGGGCTCGCCCTTGGGCGATTCTCTGTGAAACCTTCGAGAGTTCACCCCCTCGATCGATTATCTCCCTGGCATTCTCGAGAGAGCTTTCGGCTTTCGAAAACCAGGTTGGCGAGAGGACATTGATTTGGTCGTTCCGGGCATTACCGATATCACCGTCCAACTGGTTGAAGGCCTCGATGGGGTTTTCCGACCTTGCAATGGGTTCGACCTTCAATTGCTTCCCTGAACATGCCCCGAGGAAGAGCGCGGCGGCGATGAGCGGAATAATGCGAAGGTTTCTCTTCATGCGCATGGTTTCGCCCCCTTTCCTCTGCCGTAACTGAGGAGAGATCGATTTCTCTCCTGATTTCCCCGTATCCTGAGCAAACAGAGTGCCGGAAACGATCAAAAAGGGGGCATGATTCTCCTTTTTTCGATTCAACTTGTGAATCCAGGTGCTTAGGAATGGTTGGTAGGCTTCTTCGATGAGAATGTGAAAGGGGTCTTGACCCTGTTTTTCAATCGTGTAAGGTGAGTTTACGAAAATGTGATTTCGTGGTCCTCACCGATTGTCCTAAAGGATGCTTTCGATTTCCAACTCGGGTCACGAAAACCTGCGTGCCAGAAGGCCGGGGCAAAAGATCGAGCCCTCCCTGTGAGAACCTGTTTATCCGATTTTATCTTTCTTCTTGATCACTTAACCAAACAACTCACAGGCTCTGGGGAAATCCTGTGGGTAAATAGGGCTCACGGAGACATAAGTTACTGTCCAAAAAGAAAAAATAGCAGATTGCCTAATTTTTGTGCAGCAAAAAGTCTTTTAATTTCAATAAGTTAAACTAAGTAAAATGATTTTTTACTGCTTTAGGGAAATCATTAGACCGTCTCCATTGCGATGGTGATCGTGGTGTGGATAACTTCTCGATTCTGGGTTGAATGTAGAGAGAATCTGTTGGTATAAGAAGCGAGAAGTTGGAGGCCGTGGGAGACATCGAATGCGTTCAGATCGTCGCGGAACTCTCGCCGTCATGGGAAGCGCTATCGCCATATCCTGCCCCGGGTCCATGATCTTCAGTTTTCCCGGCGTAATGGGGGCATATTGGCAAGAGATGTTCAATGTGGGCAAAGGGCCCATCGGGAACACCTTGTTTTTCGTGCTCGCTGCCGCGGGGATTTTCATGTTTTTCGTGGGCCAATGGCAAGAGCGATTTGGCATCAGAAGAATGATCACGATCGGAGCGGTCGTTACCGCCCTGAACGGGGTTACACTGGCCTTCGCCTCAAACATCCATATGGTCTACCTATGGGCTTTCTTGATTGGTGTCGGATCCTGCTTCATTTACATACCCGCCCTCACGACCGTACAGCGCTGGTATCCGGCAAGAAAGGGACTCGTTTCAGGCATTGTCAACATGATGTTCGCACTGTCCGCAGCCATCATGTCTCCCCTTTTCGTCTACATGGTCAGGGTGATGGGTTATTTTTCCATGAATATTGTTGTGGGAGTCCTTGCCCTGGCCATTGGTGGGGTGGCAGCGCAGTTTACTGAGAGCCCAGAAAGGCTGGGCCGAGAAAAACCAGCGGCCCGGATGGACGGAGAATCCAGAAAGTCTTCCCTCGTTTCGGTCACGGTAAAGGGGAGCATCCGGATGAGGAGCTTTTGGTTTCTGTGGCTAACGTGGGCCTTTCAGGGGGCTGCAGGGATTTCCATGGTGACCTTATCTGTCACTTTTGGACTCTCCAGGGGATTGGCCATAGAATCTGCGGTCGTCATTCTGACGGTTTTTAACATCATGAGCGGACTGAGTCGGCTCTTTATGGGATATCTCTCTGACAGGATCGGCCGGAACTCGACGATGAGTGTCGCGTTCTTGGCCGCAGGGCTCGCCTATTTTGCATTGCCCTACATCGAGAGTCTGTCGGTTTCCGCCACGCTTGCCGCAATCATCGGTCTGGCCTTTGGAACCCTCTTTGCCGTTTCGGCTCCACTCGCTTCGGATTGCTTTGGCCTTCGGCACTTTGGAGCGATTCTTGGCTTGGTTTTCACCGCCTACGGTTTTATTTCCGGCCTATTAGGACCTTCGCTGAGTGGATACCTCCTGGATATCACTCACGGGAATTTCATGATCGTCTTCACCTATCTGGGTTCGTTTTGCCTGCTCTCAGGGCTTCTCATTCGGTTTGTTGTCCCCTCTCGATCCAAGTGACGCCGTGGAAACCCGATCCGGAAATCAAGGACGAGGTCTCTCTGCCTGAAGGCGTTCGTTTGGCACTGTTCCCTCTTGCTCCTATGCGATATTTGTGGGAACGGTGGAGTACCGAGATAGGTTAAAGGCTAAAGACTGGAGACTTCGGACCGGAGACCGGAGTGTGAGAGCCGAATTGACCAATCCCGATATGGGCACCGCGAGAGCGTGGAAGCGAAGAGGGGGAGGGGTTACATGGGCTGCTGTGATCGTTGACACGTAAAGTTTCGCCCTGTTATAGTCATCCTTGGAGGCGCCAAAGCACAGGCGATTCAGCAATTCTGGGAAAAAAATGCGCTTCAAGCATGATGCCATCATTGTGGGGTCCGGCTTAGCCGGTCTGCGGGCGGCCCTTGAGGTCGCTCGATCCGGTGATGTCGCGATCATCAGTAAGGTTTTTCCCACCCGGTCCCACTCTGCCGCTGCCCAAGGGGGAATCACGGCAGCTCTGGGTAATGAGGAAGAAGATCGGTGGGAGTGGCACATGTTCGATACGGTCAAGGGGAGCGACTATCTCGGGGATCAGGACGCCATTGAGATGATGGCTCAGGACGCGCCTCGAGCGATTTATGAGTTGGAGCATATGGGTGTCCCTTTCAGTCGGAACGCGCACGGAAAAATAGCACAGCGTGCCTTTGGTGGGCATACTCGCGATTACGGGGTGGCCCCGGTCAGAAGGGCCTGCTATTCGGCAGATCGGACAGGTCGTGTGATCCTGGACACGATGTACGAGCAGTGTCTCAACAGCGGTGTGAAATTCTATTCAGAATTCTATGTCCTCTCACTGGCGATCGAAGGGGAACATTGCCGGGGGGTCGTCGCCTATGAACTGGCAACTGGGGAAATCCACACTTTGCACGCAAAAGCGGTCCTTTTTGCGACGGGCGGCAACGGCCAGATCTTTCGGACGACCTCCAATGGTTTTGCGAATACCGGGGACGGCATCGCCATGGCCTATCAATCCGGGATTCCCCTGGAAGACATGGAGTTTGTCCAGTTCCATCCGACTGGGATCACCGGCCTGGGAATTTTGATCAGCGAGGCAGCCCGAGGGGAAGGGGGGATTCTGCGAAATGGAGAAGGCGAGGCCTTCATGGAGCGGTATGCGCCCACGGTCAAAGATCTCGCGCCGAGGGACATGATCGCTCGTGCCATGATGACAGAGATCCGGGAGGGAAGGGGGATTAACGGTCAGCGTCACCTTCATCTCGATCTGACCCATCTCGGGAAAGAGCGGATTCATGAACGACTCTGGGAAATCGCCTCCTTTTCCAGAATCTATGCCGGTGTCGACCCGGTTGAGGCTCCGATTCCGGTGGAACCAACCTGTCACTATCTGATGGGCGGTATTCCAACAGACAAGGAGGGGAGGGTTCTGAGAGACGGACAGGATGCGATCCTCCACGGACTTTATGCTGCCGGGGAGTGTGCATGCGTGTCTGTCCACGGCGCGAACCGATTGGGAACGAACTCCCTGCTCGATCTGATCGTCTTCGGAAGAAGGGCGGGCAGAGACATGGCCACATATCTGGGATCCGGTTCCCAAAAATCCTTTCCAAAGCATTCAGAGGAAGCGCAACGAGAAAGGGTCTCAGCACTCCTTTCTGCCAGGGGAAAAGAGAAGCTCCATCCCCTCCGTCAAGAGATGAAAGAGGCCATGATGGAGTGCTGTTCGGTGTTTCGAGACAAAAGGGGACTTGAAAAGGCACTGGATCTCCTCAGGATGCTCAAGCAGAGGCATACGAAGATCGGCCTGTCCAACAAGGGGCGGCGATTCAACTACGAGCTCATGGAGGCCCTTGAACTGGGACATATGCTGATTCAGGCTGAAGTCATTCTGGCCAGCGCCCTGGCAAGAGAGGAGAGTCGGGGTGCCCATTTTCGGGAGGATTTTCCCCAGCGAGACGATCAAAGGTGGCTAAAGCACACCCTTGCCCTCCTGACGGCCAAGGGGCCGAAAATCATGGACAAACCGGTAACGATCACCCGATTTGAACCCCAGGCGAGGACGTATTGAGATGGAATGCCGGTTCAAAATCTTTCGCTTTGATCCTGAAAAGGATGAAAAACCGAATTACCAGACGTACACGCTCGAGGCGCAGCCGACAGACAAAATCCTCGATTGCCTCAATCGGATTCGATGGGAGCAAGACCCGACATTGGCCCTGCGCATGTCCTGCGCCCACGGAGTTTGTGGTTCCGACGGGATGCGAATCAACGGCGTCTGTGCGTTGGCCTGTCAGCGGCTGGTGAGGGATTATGAAACGTCCGAGTTCACGATCGAACCGCTCCCCGTATTCCGGGTCGTGAAGGATCTGGTTGTTGATCTCGATCCCTTCTTCGAAAAATACCGGGCCATCAAACCCTATCTCATCACCGATACCCCTCCTCCAGAAAAGGAAAGGCAGCAGGACATAGAGGCCAGAAAAGTCTTCGACGATGCCGTTCGGTGCATTCTCTGCGCCCTATGCACAGCAGCTTGCCCGATTAGCAGTCAAAATGAGCGATACCTGGGGCCCGCGGCCTTGCTGAGGGCTTTTCGATACCTCTTTGACAGTCGTGATATGGGTGAAAAGGAGAGAATCCAGATTCTCGACAATGAGGATGGCATCTGGGGATGTAAGACCCTGTGGAAGTGCACCGAGGTCTGCCCCAAAGAGATCCCTGTCACCCAATGTCTTGGAAAAATGAAAAAGAGAATCCACGATCTGAAGAACGACGAGTAACTGAATTTCCACCACCCGTTCGCCTGGCTCACTCGAGGCACAGAGTCCACAGAGGAGTGTATTTTTCGTTTGCCGGGAGAGGACGGCAAACGAAAATCATCTGCCCGNNCCGAAAGAGGACGGCAAACGAAAATCATCTGCCCGCTTACTGCGGGGAAAAGCTGTCGGAAGGGCCGAGATTTTTTCCTGATCGGGATGGCGATCAGGAAAAACGAATCCCTCTCTGCGGACTCTGTGTCTCTGTGGTGAATATGAGTCTATCTCCAGCCACCACATTCATCACCAGAAGCACAGGGACCCAAATAGATCGTCCTATTGCGTTATTCGTCCGAATCCACGAGGGCGGAGGGATCCAGTATCTGATCGATCTCTTCGTCGGTGAGCAGTCCCTTTTCTCTGACCAGTTCCGGAATCGAAATGCCCCGCCTGACAGACTCCTTGGCGACTTCGGCAGCCTTCAAATAGCCGATCTTCGGATTCAGGGTAGTGGCGAGAGCAGGGTTTTGTTCCAGGTACAGGCGACATCGTTCCTCGTCCGCCGTGATCCCCTCGATGCATCGCTCCACCACGGCCGGAAGGAAGTTCTTGAGGATCTCCATCGATTCCAGGAGATTGTGAATCATGACGGGCATCATGACGTTCAGTTCCATTTGCCCGGCCTGGGCGGCCATGGCAATCGTGAGGTCGTTTCCGACCACCTGGAAGGCGATCATGTTGAGGCACTCCAACATGACCGGGTTGACTTTGCCGGGCATGATGGAAGAGCCCGGTTGAACGGGTGGAAGGCGAATCTCCGCCAACCCTGTTGTGGGGCCCGAAGAGAGGAGCCTGAGGTCGTTGGCAATTCGGATCAGTTCCAGAGCGAGGCCCCTGAGTGCCCCCGAGAGGCCAGAAATGGCGAGGCGGCTCTGCATCGCCTCGCGGAGATCCGACGCCTTTTTCAATTTGAGTCCGGTCAATTCACCCAGCCCGCGGACGATTCCCTCCCGGTAGCCGCGAGGTGCGTTCAAACCTGTACCGACCGCTGTGCCACCAATGGCGAGTTCTTCGAGGTTTTTCGCACACGCTGCGATCTGTTTGATCGCCCTCCCGATCGCCCGACCGTAACCCTTAAACTCATCTCCCAACCGGATCGGGACAGCATCCTGAAGGTGGGTTCGTCCAGATTTGATGATGCCGTGAAACTGTTTACCCTTGTCCAGGAGGGCATTCTCCAGTCTTTTCAAGGGGGGCATGAGCTCCTGGAGGAGCAAGAGGGCCGCCAGATGCATGGCGGTTGGAAAGGTGTCGTTGGTCGATTGGGCCATATTCACGTGATCATTGGGGCTGAGATGACCGTAATCCCCTCTGGGCCGCCCGAGAATCTCCAGTGCCCGATTGCCGATGACCTCATTCACGTTCANNGAAAAACGTCGACAACGAACTGATCCTTGTGCTTGCCCTCCAGAATCTCATCGCAAGCAGCCACGATCGCCCTGCTCCTGGCCTCATCCAGGTGTCCCAATTCGACAAGGGTTGTGGCAGCGGCCCGTTTGATCATGGCATAGGATTTTATGAAGAGCGGGTGAGCCCTCTGCCCGCTCACGGGAAAGTTCTCCATGGCCCGCCGGGTCTGAATGCCGTAATAGGCCTCCTGCGGCACCTCAAGCTCCCCAAGGGAGTCTCTCTCTTTTCGCATCTTCATAACTTCTCCTGACTTTTCCGAGTCGTCTCTCCGGGTCGCTCCAAAAAAAGGAGAAATAATGACCACAGAGATATTATAGCAGGTTTGCCCACCCTCCTTTTCATGCGGGAGTCCACGACACCGACCATCTATACATTCCCCTTTGGTAGTTGTCAACGGGAGCGGGAGTCCCTGATCCACCATCTAATTCATACTGGATCCTCACTGAAGAAGGCCCCCCTCGCTCTCTGAACTAAATTTCTGACCNNTTTCTGACCCGTTCTAAGGCTCGGTCGTTCGATCTTCCGAACTCGGCCTGGCGGCCTCAGACAGCGGAACCTCGCCCCTCCGGGGACACTCCCTTCGCCAAGACGGGGTGCCCCAGAAATTTCGTGATGTTCGCTCAGGGGGCATTCTTCAGTGTGAGCAATTTGGTCGATTTATCGCCACATGGACAGGGTCTTTAATGAAGCAATAGCTTCAGATCTTGGTATTATCTTCGGGCCTTCAAAATTTAGGCGATGGATTTGTGGGAGTCTCTTGGATCTCGAGACGCCGCTTGCGTCTGCCAGCCATCAGCGGACGCAGAAGCGCTCTTTTCATAATTCCGGAAATCCCCGGAGCCGCTTTTTTGCGGGAAACGGTGGAATGGATTATAATGGAGAAATTGGAAATGCGGGCGAAGTTGAGAAAAGGTAAGAGACGCAAGGAAGAGGTTTCCAGAGAAACCTCCCCGCCGGAGACCGTGACAATCCCCATCACGGATACCCTGGACCTCCACACCTTCTCTCCCTCGGAAGTCCCCCCTCTTCTCGAAGATTATCTCGGGGAGTGCGTGGAAAGGGGAATTCTCGAGGTCCGGATCATTCATGGAAAGGGGATCGGAGTGCAGCGCCGTCGGGTCCAGTCGTTTCTCTCACG
>JABAOH010092414.1_pt3 | contig 13796 bp, 11 predicted proteins | sample 7062181 | NCBI WGS metagenome assembly JABAOH01 (sample SAMN14538630, study PRJNA623070) | marine sediment metagenome | biome: marine biome [ENVO:00000428]; feature: marine pelagic biome [ENVO:01000023]; material: deep marine sediment [ENVO:00002113]; isolation source: pool of 5 deep marine... | reverse complement strand
AAGGGAAGGGGCATGGCACTTCCATAAGAAATAGCCATAGCTTCCTCATTTCCAGTATCTTCTAATTCGAGATTTTCTTCATTATTAAATTCGGAATTTCCTAGGTTTTCTATATCGGTATTTCTTGCATCCTTTAATTCGGAATTTATTGAGTTTTCTATTTCTATATATCCTGCATTTTGTGTCTCAGTATTTCCAACGATTATTGGTATCGCGGTAAATAGCAGTATGGCTACGATCGCTGTTGCAAAATATTTGGTTATGAGCTTTTTATTTCGCGTTCTACTCCCTCCATTGATTAGAAAAAGAGCCTCAATTTTGTTAAATGCCCACTCTTTCTCCATATTTTGGCTAATACGAGGAAATTATGAACTTGATGAGATAAATAATTATCGGTAAAGTTCGGGGGATTCATACATTTCCATATTATGTTTGATTCGATAATCTAAGAGGCTGTCATCTTTATAAACCATCGCATCGATACACTAGGATGTGAAGGGCCATGCAAAAAAAGCCTATCAACAGATATTCCAGGCAGACCATATTGGAGGAGATAGGCGAGGGGGGGCAGGAAACGCTCAGAAACTCCTCTGCGACTGTAATTGGCTGCGGAGCATTGGGCTGTGTGACAGCTCAGCTCCTCGCTAGGGCAGGTCTTGGCAAAATAAGAATAGTGGATAGAGATATCGTAGAGATCGAAAACCTTCAGAGGCAGATTCTATTCGAGGAGAATGATATTGGAACACCAAAAGCTATTGCTGCAGTTGAGAAACTGAAAAAGATCAACTCGGAGGTGCAAATAGAAGCCCTCGTAAAGGATCTAAATCCGAGCAACGCTGAGAAAATATTTGAAAATGCAAACATAGTTTTAGACGGTACAGACAACATGGAGACAAGGTACCTGATAAACGATACCTGCGTGAAGAAGGAAATCCCGTGGGTGTATGGAGGGGCGGTATCAACATACGGCATGAGCCTGAACATTCTACCAAAAAAAACTGCCTGCCTTGTGTGCGCCTTTCCTTATATGCCTAAGGCTGGTTCTTTGCCCACATGCGATACAGTTGGGGTGTTGAATACAGTTCCTACGGTTATTGGTTCGATTCAGGCCACCGAGGCAATGAAGATACTCCTAAAAAGGGAGTTCAATACGGATTTAATCGTATATGACGTTTGGGCCCATGATTTCCAGCGCATCAAACTCAAAAGAAATTCAAATTGTAAATGTTGCTCAGAGCATACCTTTGAATACCTGAGCGCTATAGCGACGGAGAGTGTTACTATTTTGTGTGGTAGAAACTCGGTACAAATTACCCCTGCTACTGAGCCAGAGATTTCTTTGCAGGATTTAGGAGAGCGTTTGAAAAGGGTGGGAGATGTGAAACTCAGCCCCGTGCATCTAATTTTCGAGACTCAAGAGGTGGTTCTTCATATCTTCAAGGATGGAAGAGCCATAGTGAAAGGCACGGACGACGAAACTCTGGCTAAATCCGTCTATGCAAAATATGTAGGCAATTGAGAATGCGTTTTTTTACCGTATAAAATCGTTCCAAAACTTCAATTCGTTTATAGTAAACAAATTTTCCTAGATTATCTTCTGGTACAACCATATCTTGACATATCATAATTTGGATTATTGGTTTATCATGGGTTATTACCTCCTAATCTTTAAATATCCTTCCCAACATATATGACAATAGCCTAACCCATTCTGCAAGGACATTGAACAAGTCACGGAGTTGGTAAAGATGATATGGGGGGAGATATTTGAATGAAGTATACGAAGACGGTTTTGGAGTACTGCATAATGCAAGCGTTCTAAGCCTTGCTCTCATCATGATAATGGCCACCTTTGCGGGAAACTTTGCTACCCCGCCCAATGGAAATTCTGGGCAGCTTTTGTCCTCAGGTTCGAGCTACTCAGCATTTCCTGATGATGATCCAGATAGTGGTAAGTTTTTAGGTGTAGCCGGCTCAGGAACCCTTACTAACATCCCAATAATATGCCATATTGGCGTTACTGCTGGTGAGACGAGCTTTGACTTGGACATATTCGATGGAGATATCGGTGGGCATTGGGACCAACACTATGATGATCTTGATTATATGGACTTCACACTTTATGAAGACCCATATAAAGATGGAAAAGGCACGACAATCGTTGCCTCTTGGACGCACACCAACATGGTTGATGACAGTTGGTATCTAGGAACCTTCTCAACAACATCAGGAGCTCAGGCTCCAAGTGGAAATTATTTCTATAGGCTCGTGGTAAAATGGCGGAATCCAGGAACATCTTTCAGCAACAACTATTTCAAGATTCGGACAACAGGACAAATCAGCATAGCCAAAGGAGATAAATTCGCTGTCATGGGAGCGCCTTTGAGAATACCCTATCCCGGTATATATAATCTAACCCCGCCTTGGGAAATTTATGATTTAGATCCGCCTGTTTGGGCTGGAGATCCTGATCCCAGTATCAATAATATAGACGCAAATTCATATGACGGGGATTGGAATTTCTATTTTTATATTCCCAAGGCTCGCTCTTCCATAATATTCAAGGACGGAGACGCAGACATAGTTACAGATGACGACGATGCGAACACTCCCTGGCCAGAGGGTGTTAGCCATGGAGCACCCCAGGATGGTCCCAGCCCATATGATGGATGTAATATTCTACCTAACATCAAATATACCATCACCGACCCTGATAGCAATACCTACGAGAATCTGAATCCTTCTGGAAACATGGAATGGGAGAATTTCATAATTTCAAAGAACTCAAGTGACAATCCAGACTATTTGGTGAGTTATGACCTTTCTGCAGGTTTGTGGAATATGCATTTTGAAGGGATGGATGCCCACAACATGAATTTTATCGAAGCCTCGTTTGAAATTTTCACAACAACTGAGCCACCATTACCCGTGAACCCACCACCGACTTTGGTACCATCATGGATTGCAACGGTATCACCTGGCACGAACGTGAATTACGCCCACAATTTAACCAATAACGGTGCAAGCGATGTTTTTGATTTGATTGCAACCTCAAGTCATGCCTGGACAACAAGAATATACCATGATGCTAACGGTGATGGATTGCTCGATTCCTCGGAGATCAGCGCAGGAGAGGTTTCAGATACTGGGACCTTGGCCACGAATGCAAGCTACTATTTGATCGTTCAGGTTGCTGTGCCATCCACCGCAGGCTCAACAACTGACTACACAACAGTGACAGGATCTTCACAAAATGAATGGAACATACAAGCGTCGGTAATAGATACCACGAATGTGGTTGGTAATAGCCCCCCTGTTGCTGATCCTAATGGACCGTATACTGTAGATGAAGGAAGCACTCTGCAATTGGATGGCTCAGGTTCATATGATCCAGATGGCGATACTTTGTCGTATTACTGGGATCTGGATGATGATAAATACTATGACGACTCAACCGAAGAAAATCCCAAATATTCGTGGAGCGAGGACGGAATTTACACTGTAAGACTTGCGGTATACGATGGCCAGTACTGGGACTTTAAGAGTACAAACGTCACCGTGAATAATGTCCCGCCAGAGATTTATTCCACCACTTATGTCTACACCCTCACACAGGGAAGTAACAGTTGGACCATCCCTGCGGTGGAGAGCACTCTCTCTCCAACCGACTTCTACAATTATTACAGCGCCAGTGCCCACACTGGCTTTGAAATCCCCTTCCAGAGCTTCGTATATCTGTATAGAGACATCGATGATCCGAGCAACGAAGTGAGCCTTTTCATCGTGCATGATATTGATGGCGACATTGGTCCTCCATACGGCTCTCCCGATGCGCAATGCTGGATGGATCTTTCAGGCATTCCATCTGGGGCTTCCCTGGCCCAAAGTGACGACCCCGGTGAGTTCAAAGTCCATTTTCCGAGTACTGGCCAGGCTCAAGGCAGATGGCACTGGTGGTACAACACCGACGGCGGTGCAATTGGAGGGCTTACAACCAGCAGTTCTTGGTCAATCACAATTGATCCTCTCCTATGGATAGATGTTAACACCTGGGCCTACTATTACGCTGGCGGTAGCAATATCAACCTGAACATGAACGAGCCTATAACCATCTCATATTCGGCACAAACAGAGCCTACAACAGTGGAAACATTTGAAGGCTCTTCCATAACACTGGGTGCATTTGCGAGAGATAAAGGCTCGGACGATAATCCCTTGGGCTACAAATTCGAGTGGAACGATCCCTATGATCCAGGTGCTGAGAGCACTGGCACAACTCCTTGGGACATATTGTTTTCAGCCTCACATACCTATCACGAAGATGGAACCTATTCACCATTGCTGACGGTAACTGATAGCGACGGAGCAACGGACACATTAACCTTTACTGTGAAAGTCAAAAATGTAGCACCAGATGTTTTTGACGGCACAGATAAAACAGTTGATGAAGGAAGCCAAATAAGTTTCAGTGGCTCTTTCACAGATCCAGGAGCATATGACACACACACTGCAACTTGGGATTGGGGCGATGGATTTTCAAGTGCAGGTTCTGTATCAGAGGAGAACGTTCCTCCAAACTCCACTGGTACAGCAACAGGATCTCATACCTTCTCTGATGATGGCACCTACAAAGTGGTTTTAACGGTGAAGGATGATGAAGGGGCGATTGATGTTATTTCATCCAATGTAACAGTGAATAATGTAGCACCAACAATAGACCCGCTAAGTTCTTATACCACGGATGAGAACTCTCCTGTAACATTGACTGCCCAGGCCACAGATCCAGGTAGTGATGATCTGACCTTCATATGGAATTGGGGAGATGGCTCTTCCGACATAATAACCTTATATTATAACGATGGGGTTGGACCAGAACCTGTTTATGATCCAATTATTAATGAGGTCAAAAGTCCTGGTGGAACATACCCGTTTTCTGCAACTGACATTGTTACCCATACATATGGTGATGATGGAATTTATACTGTAACATTGACAGTTAAAGACGATGATGGTGGAGTTAATACGGTCACGACCTATGTAACCGTGAACAATGTAGCACCAACAGTCATACCAATATTGCCTATCATGATATTTGAAGAGGGAATGCCATTAACTCTTTTAGCGAACTCCACAGACCCAGGAAGTGATGACCTCACCTTCACATGGGAATTCGAATTCGGCCCAACATTCACGAATATATACTATAACGATGGTGTCGGGCCAGAACCTATTTATGACCCAATTATTAACGAGGTTAAAAGTCCTGGTGGAACCTATCCCTTTTCAGTTCTAGATAATGTGGTTCATACCTATGGTGACAATGGTGTGTTTAAAGTTACTTTGACAGTGAAAGATGATGATGGCGGCGTTACTGTAACCACAATAAATATCACAATAAACAATGTAGCTCCCTCTGTCGATACTGGTGGTCCTTACACAATTGATGAGAACTCACCTATCACATTGAATGGAATTGGCACAGACCCAGGTAGTGATGATTTGACATTCACATGGGAATTTGAGCTCGGACCTACAATTTCCAGTATTCATTACAATGATGGCGTTGGTCCAGAGCCTATTTACGATCCCATTACCAATGAAATTAAAAGTCCTGGCGGGACTTATCCATTCTCAGCAACAGATACTGCTCAACATACTTATGGCGACAACGGTAATTTCACAATAATCCTCACAGTGGAAGATGACGATGGAGGAAAAACGGTAGTAACTACCTACATAATCGTCAACAATGTTGCGCCAGGCATCTTGAATATCGAGGCTTTCATGTATGTGAACTTCTCCCTTAGAGTTGCAGGAGAAAAATGGCATTCTGTGGGTATCCTTCTTTATGAGGATGGTTCAGAGATTTGGTCTGCAAAGGTGACTAGGCAACCAGGAGACCCAGATAAACAGAAAGCAACCATAACAAATGTGAAAGTGGACATGACAAAGAGCTACACAGCCTTAGTGGATTATCTACCAAACGATCCAAGGGTGAATGGCAATGTTTGGGGTGGCAATCCTGTCTGGATTGACATGACTTTCGAAGACGGCTCCACTGAAAGACTACATCATACATTCAATGTTAGGCAATCCGATTGGAACAACGACCATTGGAATCATATCGATCCTTGGGAGGTTGAGTTTGCTCCGCATTTAGGAGGACATAAAATATCCTTCGAAGCCTCAGCCACTGATCCCGGCAGTGATGATTTAATCTTCGACTGGAACTTTGGAGATGGAAGCTATTTAGGGCCGAATGAATACTACAACAACGGCCTTAATCCTGATCTCCCCAAAAGCCCTGATATAAATCCCATGTCAGCAACAGACTCTGTGGTTCACCAATATTCTTCTTCTGGGACATACACCATCACTTTAACGGTTACAGATGACGATGGTGGAGTTTCCACTATGACTCTCATACTTACTGTGGTTGTGGGGTAGAGATACGCTTTATGCAAATGTTCATTCTTCGCGCACTAAAATCAGCTAATTCGCAATACGTTCTTCGGTTTAAAATTATTATCTAAATCTCATCTTTTTTATCCAAAGGTTCTAAGCCCAATTTAATTAAGAATCGCTTTGGAGAGATAAAATTTATTTTCTTTTTTATTTTCATTTGCGCTAATCTTCGATTTGTGGTTATAAAGTAATCACATCTTGAAGCAAAATATGCATTGACATGAGGTAGATCATCCTCGTCATCTACAAGATCATGATATTTATCTTTTATAGCATCGATTTCTTCCTTTCTAACAATATGAAGCCCTTGCATTGTCCAAATCAACGTACGCATCCAAGAAGCCGTGTCTTTAGAATACCTCGATTTGAGATTATGCATCACTTCCTTGAATGTATGGAACGAAACCACTGGAATGAATAATCCATTATTGGCAGCTTCGATCACCAGTTCAGAGTTGCTAATATCCTCCTCCAAAAAAATCAAGAAGATATTTGTATCGAGGTAACCTTTTATCAACTCCATATCTCCTTGTATACGGTTTTCCTTGACTTTTTGGCCGACTTTAAAAGTTCTGCGTGCGAGATTTTCTTCCTCCTCTTCTTCTTTTTTAGGTCTGCTAATACTCTTTTCGAAGTCTCATGTATTTGTAGACGAACGGCGCTTTTTATAAAGTCAGTTCTGCTTGAGAAGTATCCATTATCTATAGCCTCATCGATGAATTTGTATTCAGCCTCAGGCAATCTGACATGAGCAACTTTCGATGGCATATTAATCACTTTGTATACAATATGTGATACAAAATATATATACTTTTTTGTATTATTATCGACTTCTCCCTCTACCCTTATAATCTACCATATCCCCTAAGGGGAACTCCTGCTCGAAGCGAATTTTGTTAAATCTTACAAATTTCAATTAATTTCTTTGTGATTTCAAAACAATCATCCACAGCCATTAAAAGTTCATCATGTATCGCACTTTTTGAATAATAAAGTTGAACTAATACACCTGCATCTTTTGCAGCTTCTATTGCTGGAACAAAGTCGCTATCACCTGTCACCATTATTGCCTTTCCGATTTGTCTCCCCCAACTCATTCTGACCAGATCAACAGCCATTAATATATCGACACGTTTCTATACAAACTCTCCCCCGATTCTCCCTAATTTCCCCAATCTAACCTCGAATCTTGGGAGTTTTCGCAATGTATAAATAAATCTATCCATTGCAGAGAATTTTTGCCTTTCTTCGTAGGTTGGAGGGTCGTGCTGATAAGNNGTCGTGCTGATAAGGCATACAATTATAATAATATGTTCTCAATCTTTCAGATCCTTTACACAGCTCTTCAGATAATTTTAAGAAATCTATCTTTGCACGTTTAAAATCAGTGTCAAGAATCTTTGCTAAATAACCACCGTCTATTAAAACAACTGCCCTATCAAAAAAATCACCTTATTATATTTGACTGTCATCCCCGAAGGAACGACAGCGGTTATATATATTAATAATAATCTTTTAACTCGTATATAAGGCCTTCGGTCTATTTTTCTTTTTAAGAAAATAATGATTCCATCTGAGTGCTCAGGATGGCTATAAAAATCAATTTTGGAACAGCGAACATCAAAGATGTGATCATCGTACTGGATTAACTTCTATCATCTCTATTTTATCATCTCCAAAACCCGCTTTCCTCTTCCTTACCAATTTTTCTTACGATTAGCCACGCCCTTAATCTAAAAATTGTACATCCAGAGAAATTCCGCCACTACCCCTGCTCCTCGCTCCGAAACAAGTCCTTCGCTTCCCCCCACCATGCGTCGCTTCGCTCCGCATTAGCTCGCAAATTTATTCTAAATTTGCTCATCCTGCGCATAGTGCGCAGGCGCTAGGAGAACCGCGGTATTTGGTCTGATAGTGATGCATTGCCATAAAGAAAGAAAAACTATTGATAAAGGATAAACCAGACTATAAATAATAGACGAAAATTTGTATTAGTTATCTATTTTTCTTTTTCAATGTGTTCTTTTATTAAAATATTCACCGAATTGACAAGAGTATTAAGGCTATCCACCGCCCTTGTTAATTCTTCCCTTGTTCTTGTCTGTTCTTTATTCATAGAAATCAAAGTCTCTGAGACAATGCCGTATTTTTCGTTTAATTTGTTGAAATGTTCATCAGTATGGACTGTGAGATTGTCAACCTTTTGTCCCACAGTCTTAACTTCTTGACCCACATCATCAACTTTCTGCCCTAACCAATTAAAGTATTTACCTGCTGTGGCGTAGCCTTGAAACGTCTCAAAAGCTAAATCTCCAACTTTGACTTCGAAGCTTTCGAACTCTCCGGTTGCTTTTTCAACCTTTTTTTCAATATTCTCAACAGAAACGAAGTCATCCCTTACAGTTATAGCCTCGATAAACTTATCTAATTCCTCTTTTTCACCCTCACAAACTACTTCGACGTCACCATTCTTTAAATTCTCTGCATACCCTGTAAATCCCATTTTAAGTGCTGTTTTTTGAATTATTACTCGATACCCTGCTTCCTGCACATCGCCTTTTATCGTCAAAATAGCCCTTACTTTCATATTCACCGTAATCGCCCTATTGCTTTTTGGAATTAATAAGTTTTGGTTCTGAGGAGCTACAGACCTTTGAAACCTTTTTGGAGAACCGCGGTTTTTGGTGTGGTTAGATAGCCAGTAAAATAGCTAATAAATGTAATTTACGAATACAAAAAAGTAATCCTGCTACACAGAGCTTATATATCTTAGATTGCATAGGTGATGAGTGAGGGATATAACTTGCAGAGGAGGGTTCTGCATTGAGGAAGGCAAGGTGGTCTTTGGCAGTCTGCTTACTATTTATCTTAGCCATATTTGCCGGTCTTGATTTGAGTTTTGAACTTATGCCTACTGTTAAAGCACCGACAATCTATGTCGATGATGACAATACAGGTTTTGAGGATGGATCGCAGGCCAATCCGTGGAATACTATTCAGGAGGGTGTGGATGNNTGGATGCTGCACAGCCTGGAGATACTGTTTTTGTATCCAATGGGACCTATTATGAGGACGTTTATATCGATAAAACCATTAATTTGACTGGGATAAGTAGGGATAATACGACTATTAATGCGAGTAGTATCGGGATTTTCGTAGAAAATGCGGATTATGTGAATATTACAGGTTTTACAATAGAAAATGGAAGCTCTGCTGGTATTAGATTGATGCCATCGAGTGATAGTCTAATTAGTAACAATAGGGTAGAGAGGAATAATTACGGAATACAAACATTCTACTCAAATCACACTACAATTAAAGATAATATCGCATCAAACAATAGTGATTATTATGGTATCTATATTTTTCAATCAACAAATATTACGGTGAATAATAATTATTGTCGAAATAATAATGCGGCTGGTATTTGGATACAAAGTAGTTTTGATAGTATTATTAATGGAAACAATTGCTCGTACAATAGCCATGGGATTTATTTGTCCACTGGAAATTATAATAACCAAATATTTGATAATTTTGTTTCCTACAATAATGGAGTTGGAACAACTGAATCCGGAATATTTATTGGAAGTTCAGACAACAATATATTTTTCAATAATACCTCATTAAATAATAAATATGGTCTTACAATGGCTTATGGCCCTATTTTTCATAATACAATAGTAAATTCCACAATTTTACAATCAACGGAACATGATATATTAGTCAGATTAGGATCTCAAGGTTCCATCCTTAATACTACATTTGAAAAAACTAAAGTCAAATTTTTGGATACAACCGCTTCCTTACTTGTCCAATAGTATTTACATGTAAAAGTTATTGATTATTTAAGCAATCCTGTGGTTAATGCAAAAGTAAAGATTGAAGATAATTCAAATGGATCATTTAATAAAATATTAATTACTGATTTAAGTGGATTTGTACGATGGGTAGTAATAACAGAATATTTTGAGAAAGATACTACTGGAGATAATTTCGGTGAAAAAACGTTATTTACTCCACATAGAATAATTGCATGGAATGATACCTTAGTTGGATATACCAATCCTTTTATGAATGAGAGCAAAATCGTTATTGTTATTCTTAACAATGGAACATTAATAAACTTAAAACCCAGTTGGAATTTGATATCGTTACCAAGGATCCAATCTGATACCAATTTGCAATTTGTACTACAATCCATCGAAGGACAATATGTTGCTGTCCAGTGTTATAATATAACAGATACCAATGACAATTGGAAACATTACCATATTGCAAAGCCACCTAACCTAAATGATTTGAGCAAAATAAACCACACTGTGGGTTTCTGGCTCCATATCACTGATCCGCAAGGAGCAACATTAGTTGTTTTTGGAGATGAATTGGTTGCGAATCAATCTATTACAATATATCCAGGATGGAACTTGGTCGGCTATCCTTCACTCATTAATAGGACACTGGATGCGGCTTTAAATAATATCAATTTTAGTACGGATGTTGATTCGATTTGGACTTACAATGCGACAACACAAAAATGGAAGGAAATAGGGATTATAGATTATATCGAATTAGGTAAGGGTTACTGGATACATTCCAAGGTTACCAAAGTATGGGATGTTCCATTATAAGAGAAAAAATTGGAGGTAAGAAGATGAGGATAGGAAAGGAAGGAAAAAGAAAATTAATAGCTAGTTTAGCAAATACAGCTCTTATATTGAGCATTTTTGTGGTACTATTTCCACTTTCAATGCCAAATATTAGTGCTACTGGAACTACAATTTATGTTGGTAGTGGACCAGGAAACGATTCTGCAACAATTCAAGGAGGAGTTGACCTCGCAATGGCAGGTGATACTGTTTTTGTATACGCAGGAACGTATGAAGAACTGGTAGAGATAAAACCATCTTGGAAGTCAATAAACCTAACAGGGGAGGATAAAGAAACTACCATTATCGACGGAAACCACACCGGCACCGTCATCACAATCTCCGCCTCATGGGTCAATGTAACGGGGTTCACGATAAAGAATGCCTTACATACCTAGATCCCATCCTCCAAAAATAAAACTCTTTATACCCAAAATCCATTAGCTCATTCTATGAAGTTGATTTCCCTTATCTCGGGAGGTATAGATTCTCCTGTTGCGACGCAGCTCATGCTGGATAGGGGAGCCGAAATCGTGGTGGTTCATTTTGATAATAGGCCTTTTACAGGTGATGGTCAACTCAACAAAACTAAAGCTATTGTAGAACATCTTGAGAAATTGAACAAGAAAAATATCAAAACCTTGGTTGCTCCCCACAAAGAAAGCCATATCGCCTTTGCAAAGGACTGCAAAAGGAAGGGGCAGATGCTCTGTTAACAGGCGAATCTTTGGGCCAAGTAGCATCCCAAACCCTGAGGAACATGAGAACAGAATCTCAGGCTGTGAATATCCAGATACTGAGACCTTTGATCGGCTTTGACAAGTTAGAAATCGAGAGCATAGCAAAGAAGACAGGCACCTATGAAATATCGATCTTACCTGGTATGTGCTGTGAAATGGTGCCTAATAGGCCCTCAACATATTCGAAGTTGAATGTTATTCTGGAGGAGGAGGAAAAGGTGGATATAAAAGGATTGGTGGAGAGGGCAATGAAGGGATTAAAGCAGCTTTGATTTTTCTTTTCAGATCGGAAAGGTAAATCGACTAGGAAAATTAAGATTTTCTCTGAAAATCACTCAATTTTATAAAAAATATAACGCCGTTAAGTTTATAATACAGAAGTCATATTAAGGGCTGATAGCGAGGCGATAATCTATGAAACCACCATGCGAAATTGTCGTGACAAAGATGTTACCACATATCAGAGCAAATATCGTGAAGATTCTGATACAAGAGTACAACATGAAACAGATCGAGGTTTCGAATATATTGGGTATCACACAGGCCTCTGTAAGCCAATATTTGTCCTCCACTAGAGGAGGAGATAAGGAGCTACAGAACCTCTTTCCAGAAATGGAAAATTATGCAAAAGTCATAGCTAAGAGAATCGCATCCGGAGAGAAAAAGGAGATGCAATTGGCCCTTCTGTGCGATGTTTGCTCGAAGATAAGGGAGGAGGAAAAGTTCTGCAGCTATCACAGAANNCAGCTATCACAGAAATCTTCTCCAACTAGAAAGCTGTGGTGTATGTTCTGGCTCATCTTCAACAGAAATTAAAAATCGAGATTGAAATAAATTTCGGAGGTAATGTTCTGACACGTGTGGACACTTTTGACGTCTACGAACTTCTGCCCAAATTCGATTGTGGGCTATGCGGAAATCCTGTATGCATAGCTCTTGCCAGAAAGATCCTCCTTAAAACCCAAAAACCCATTGACTGCACCTTCATATCTAAGGAGAATCTTGGAAAAATCCTGGAAATGATCCCTGAGAAGGAGATGGAGAGAAAACACCCTCATCCCAACATAGGTGAGGATGTGATCGAAATACATCCCTGCACAGAGAACGGGAAGGTCACGTTGGAAACTCAGTTGAAACCCAAGTTTGGAAACTCCAATTTCTTTAACGATTTTTTCGATCAAATTCAGCTGTGCAATTCCCTCTCAGAGGTGGAGATGTTCGAAACTATGAACTGCTCCCCAAAGATGGGCTATGCACTTTTAGAATTCAAGGGTAAAAGAACGCATATCTTCAAAACAGGGAGAATAATAATGAGACGTGCAGACAACAGAGAGGATGCTCTGGCCACGTTTTCCAAAATTTCCAAGGCACTTTTACCTGCGAAGATATGCTCTTGCGGCAACATGTTGGCAGATTGTTTTGGCGGCGCATGTGAATTTTGCTCAAAGGATGCATGTGCTGCCTTGCTCGATATTTTTGAGGCAAAAGAAGTTGATGATAATAGCGGCATCACTCTTGGAGATATACTGGTAGATATAGATAGAAATGGTAATGAAAAATTATCAGACAATTTTAAAGGATTGAGAGAAATCGTAAATGAGATAAGAAAAATCCATGATGAACTAAAAAACGGGAGGGAAATTGACAGGCAAACTTTAAAAGAAAAGATAGATGAAATGATGACAAAAATCCAAACCCTAGTTGCTCTAATACAATACGGCTTAGGAAGGGATTTGATTCGTGCCAGAGATGGATTGCTCAGCTTGGAAATGAAAAATCTTGGCGAAGGTTACGAAAAGGCAACAGAGCTTTTCTTCAATGCGTACGATGCTTTTGAAAGAAGAGACATTAAAGGTTCTAATGATTTGGAGGCCAGGTATAAGGAATTCATTTCATCCTTAGAATTAAATCCTTCATCTATGGGAGTTGCAAAGATCGCTAC
>JABAOH010166170.1_pt1 | contig 13800 bp, 8 predicted proteins | sample 7062181 | NCBI WGS metagenome assembly JABAOH01 (sample SAMN14538630, study PRJNA623070) | marine sediment metagenome | biome: marine biome [ENVO:00000428]; feature: marine pelagic biome [ENVO:01000023]; material: deep marine sediment [ENVO:00002113]; isolation source: pool of 5 deep marine... | reverse complement strand
GTCCGTCTCATTGAGGCGGGTGAGGCCTTCGAATCGGATATCTCCAAGGCCCAGGATTACCTCGCGAGATCTGAGACGGAACTTCAGAAGGGTGACTTCGAGAAGTCCTTCAACCTTCTCAAGCAGGCTGGGACGGAGGCAGAGAGACAGCTCAAGAAGGCCCTAAAGTCGAAGGAAGGTAGCCTCCAGGCCCCTATCGAAGAGGCCAAGAAGCTCGGCGCTAACACCCTCAAGGCGGAGGGGCTGACCAACGAGGCCATGGAGGCGGCCAAGAAGGACGACTTCGGCGCTGCAGCCCACCTCATTCGGAAGGCACTGCAGGAGCTTGATGAAGCCAAGTTCCAGGGCGTGCTCCAGAAGATATCCCTCTCTAGACCAAAGTTCCTCAAGGCTCGAGAGATGGGTGCCGACGTGCAGGGAGCCGTCGGGGTATTCAACGAAGCACGACAGGCACTGCAAGAGGGCAACTTCAAAGAGGCGCTCCGGAGAGCCGAGAAGGGCACAGCGGAGCTCGACAAGTTGATTCGAGACTTCGGGGAGGCAAGGGAGACTCTAGAGGGTCTCCTCCAGGAGGTCAAGCTCTTCTCTGAAGAGGGGATCGACCTCGGAGAAGTGGAGAGCCTCCTCCCTGCTGCTAATGATGAGCTATCTCACGGCGACCTGAGGGCGTACAGTTCCATCGTAAAGGAGATCGAGAAGAGGCTCGAAGGCCTCAGGACCAGGAGGACAGAGGAACTTCTGGAGGCCGCGAAGGCCCTCCTGGACATTGCCGATGAGACAGACCTGTCGCTGGTAGAGGAACAGGAGGTCTTCCAGGATCGACTTCAGGCCTTGAAGGCGGGCGAGACGGGCACTGGACTTCAAGAGGCAATCAGCTTGAAGACTAGGCTCGAGGAGAAGCTCGCGCCTCTCCTCGACGGAAGGTTAAACGCCGTCGAAGAGAGCCTCCCAAAGGCAGCCCTCGAGGCTGTTACCGACACCGTCGCCAAGGCCCGGACTGCCCTAGAAGTGAAAGATTTCGGCACGGCAGCAAAAATGGTCCGGGAAGCCCAAGCAAAGGCTGAGGATAGAGCTGCTGCGCTGGCCACAACGGCAATTGAAAGCCTTGCGGCGGCCCAACAGCTAGCGACTGAACATGGAATCGAGTCCTACGGTCTTCGGGAGGCACACTTGGCCGCAAAGAAGGCCCTCGACGAGTCCAACATACCCGGCGTCTTCAGCGAGGTCCACAGCTTGGAGGACCACCTGGCAAACCTGGCGCAGGAGTCCTTTGGGAAGGTGAAGGACAGAGTCGTTGAGGTCCGCAACTCCGGGATAGGCATCGATGACATGAAGGACCTCCTCCGGCAGGCCAAGGACGCCATCACCACGGGTGATATGGTCCAGGGCCTCATCCTGCTCCGTGATTGCGATGCCGCAGCCAAAGACAGCCTCGACAACTTCCAGAAGGTTCACGACATCATGGCCTCAGCCGCGGTGCTGGTTGCTGAAGGCAAGAAGAAAGACGTCAACATGACCAGGGCCATCGAGTTGATGCTCAAGGGGAAGACCGCCTTCGAGAGCGGGGACTTGAGGAGAGCCCTAGAGTACGCACAGGATGCAAGGTCTGAGGCCGAGAAGGAGATCAGTGTTCTCAACGTCACAGACAAGATTATCTCCGCGAAGGACGCCCTCGAGCTCGCCCAGATGCTGGAAGTGGACGTCCGGCTATGGTCAAACTTGCTCCAGCGAGCCAAGCAGTCCCTTGACAACAAGGACTTCCGGGAGGCTGTAGAGCTTGCCATGGAAGCCGAGGAGCAGGCCAAGTCTGGCATCAGGAAGAAGATAGACTCCCAGGTGGCCAGGTCAGAATCCCTGCTTGAGGAGGTGAGGGTTCCCGCCAGGGAGGTGAGCGAATTCGAGGCCTCCATCAGCCGGGTTAAGTCCCTCCTCGACGACGGGAGGCTCAGGGACGCTGCCGACACGATACGCGAGACGCTCATAGGCTGTGGGGGCCTCGCTGATAGCTACAAGGCGACCCTTCAGAAGCTGAAGACGGCAGATACCCTCGCCTCTGAGCTTCAGGCCATGAACATCCGCGTGTCTGGGCCCGAGAAGCTCCTTTCCAAAGCCAGGAAGGCATTCGACGAGGGGAACCTGACCCATGCGGGACAGCTTGCTGAGGAGGCCCTGGCGCAGCTTGAGAGACAGCAGGAGGAGAGCATCAAGCGCACCATCGCCAGCTTCAGGTCCGAGGTAGCTCAAGCGAAGGCAGATGGCCTAAACACGTCCAAGGCGGAGGAACTGCTTCAGAGGGCCACGGAACTGGCTGAAGAGAGGAACTTCCACGAGGCGCTGTCCTCTGCAATGCAGAGTGAGGCCATCGTCGAGAAGATGGGCTTACAGAAGGAGATCGCGGAGAACGCCTTGGAGACATCACGGACCAACATCATGGGTCTTCCGTCTCCAACCCCATCTTTGGTCAAGCGGATCAAAGAGGCCGAGCAGGCCTTTGAGAAAGGGGACTATGTCGCCTCTCTGGAAGCGGCGATAAAGGCGAGGGATGAGTTCTCAGCCGTCCGCTCTGAATGGGAAAACCTCGAATCCTCCGAAGAGGCGGGCCTGAAATTCTACAAGATGGCTGAGAAGGTGGGGGTCGATATCACCAAGTTGACGGCTCTACTCGAGGAGGGCAGACAGGCCACGAAGAAGGGCGACCTGGACAGTGCGAAGGAGGCCTACGACGAGCTAGCGACGGAGGCCGCGGGCCTCACCTCCTCCTTCCTCATGCAGCTATACACGGAGGTTAAGAACGCCCACCTAGTCTGCAACCTCCTGGATTGTCAGATTGAGGGGATGAACGATAAGCTCTCACAGGGGAGGGCCTACTCCGACGAACACCGCTTCGACGACGCCTATAGCATCCTCTCGGAGGCAAAGCAGAAGGTTGTAAACTCTCTCCGCACAAAAATCGGGGAGCTTATTTCAACGGCCAACGACGCCATCGCCCACGCCCAGAAGATCGGACTCGACACCACGGAGTCCAGGAAGATGGTGGAGGAGTCGAAGGCGGCCATGGCAGAAGGCCAATTCGAGAAGGCCATTCGCCTGGCCCAAGAGAGTAGCGACATCCTCAAGGGCAAGGAGGACACACAGCGTCGCTTCATGGGATCCACTTTCAAGGTTGAGTCTCTAATCAAGACGGCGAAGAATTTCGGAATCGACGTGAGGAAGGCGGAGAAGGATCTGAAGAGGGCTTTCGAGACCAAGGATTCGGACCCCGAGGGCGCGATAAAGCTTGCGCAGGAAACTCTTAAGGTGGTGGAGGAAGCACTGGATGCTTTCTCGCCCTCCCTGGACCTGGAGCTGAATCTGGATGAAGCTCACGTTGGAGACTGGGTCGATGCCAGTCTCTCCCTCAAGAACGCGGGGAAGTCCGGGGCCCAGGACTTGGAGGTCGAGATATTGGGCGATCTTGAGATTCAGGGACTGGAGGTGCCAGCCACTATCAACGCCGACGGCGTGGTAGAGGCGCGAGTCCAAGTCAAGTTCAACTCCCCTGGGAAGACGCCAATCATGGTGAAGGTCAAGGCAAAGAGGGTTCTCGATGACCAGCAATACGAGTGGGAGGACGTCTTTGAAATCGACGTTGGGAAGGCGATTTCCAAGGCCGAGGCCAGGAGCGTCGTCGCCGATCACGATACGAAGTGTTCTCTCTGCCGCGGGACCATAAAGAAGGGTTTCTCCGCCAAAGAGTGCGAGTGCGGCGCCCTACTCCACGAGCCATGTGCACTCAGGGCAGGCAAGTGCCCAACTTGCCAGCGCTCCCTCTGACCCTCCTCAGAGGAGCCCACTCTTCACAGCCTTATGTCCAGGGAGCCGACGGCCTCTTCAACGCCTTCGAGAACCTCCCCACTGGACACCATGTCCCTTATCCTCTCAATGTCCGCCGAAATCGGCCGATCCTTCTCAATCGAGGGAACACGGTCGCGAAGCAAGGAATAGGCCGATGAGACCCCCTTCCCGGGTTTCAAGGGCTTCACGAATTCCAGCCCCTGAGCCGCGCACAGGTACTCGATGGCAATGATGTTTCTGACATTTTCGAGCACCCGTAGGAGCTTCTCCCCGGCAGCGGGGCCCATGCAGACGAAGTCCTCCTGGTTCGCCGACGTGGGAATTGAGTCAGCTGAGGCAGGATGCGCAAGCACCTTGCTCTCGGAAGCTAAGGCCGCGGCAGTGTACTGGGCGATCATGAGGCCGGAGTTGAGCCCGCTCTGCACTGTCAAGAAGGGAGGGAGCTCACTGAGATGTCCATCCAACAAGCGGGCAATCCTCCTCTCCGCGAAGGCCCCCAGGGATGTCAGCGCAATGGCCATGAAGTCCAAGGTGAAGGCCAAAGGCTGACCGTGGAAGTTGCCGCACGAGAGTGCCTCCTCGTCGTCGGGGAACAGGAGGGGGTTGTCGGTGGCGGAGTTGATCTCGACTGAGAGGACCCTTCGTGCGTCAGAGAGGACGTCGAAACACGCCCCGAAGACCTGGGGCATGCATCGCAGGGTGTACGCATCCTGGACTTTCGGGCAGTCCTTGTGGGAAGGTATGACCTCACTGCCCTGCAGCAGATTGAGCAAGGACCTGGCAGCCGCCGCCTGTCCAGGGTGTGGCCGGAGGGCCTGAATCCTCGAATCAAAAGGCTGTGGAGATGCTTTCAGAGCCTCGAAACTCATCGCGCCAGCGACGAGGGCGTTTCCAAGACATATCTCGGCGTCATGCAGAGCCAGGCAACCGTAGGCGGACATTAAGGAGGTCCCGTTGATCAGTGCAAGGCCCTCCTTCGCTAGCAGCTCCACAGGCTGGAGACCGGCGCGTTCCAGAGCATCCAGGCCCCCTAGTCGCTCACCCTCCAACAATGCCTCGCCCTCCCCGATCAACACGAGGCTCATGTGAGCTAGGGGGGCAAGGTCTCCGCTGGCACCCACGGAACCCTTTCGAGGGATTATGGGCTGGATTCTTGCATTCAGCATTGCACACATGAGTTCCAGAACCGATGGGCGGACGCCTGAATAGCCCTTAGCGATCCCGTTCGCTCGGATGAGCATCATTGCCCGAACGAGATCCTCAGGTAGAGGCTCCCCCACGCCTGCGGAGTGACTCCTGACTATGTTGAGCTGGAGACGGCGGAGATCCTCGTCTGGGATGCTTACGTTAGCAAGCTCCCCTATTCCGGTCTTTACACCGTAGGCTACCCTGCCCTCCCGACCGATCTTCTCCACGAGACGCCTAGAACCTTCCATTCGGCCAGCCGCAGTTGGATCTAGGCTGACGGTGTCACCCTGTCGTGCAACTCTGACGATATCCTCAATCGTCAGGCTCTCACCATCTAAAACGACCATCGAGTCACCGCCGCGGTCATGGTCTCGACGGCTTAAAAGGCTTGAAAAGCGGCACCAGAAGTCTAGCTTCCGCGGCTGGGAATGCTGCACCCTAGGAGAGGCCCTCGCTACGCTGACAGACATTGCCAGTCCTAGACCAATGGCCGACGCGGCAGCCAGCTGAACGCCCGCAGTCTGATAGGCGACCATGTCCTTCTGCAGAACGCACAAGACCAGACTGAACAGGATGAAGAGCCAGAAGAGAGTGGACAGGTCGTAGAGACCTGTAAGGATAGAACCCGGAGCCTGGGGTTCCTTGCGTTAGTCAGGTAGATGTAGCCCAGCGTCACGATGGAGGATCCCATTACTAGGAGAACGGCGAGCGGGATCGTCGAAGACCAGTATATCCAAAGAACTTCCTCAATCGAGGTCACGGCTCTCCCTAGCCTGCGCTTCTTCAATGGCCTTCCTCAGGGCCGCACGGTCCTCACCCGATAGGGATTCCGCGTGTTCGAGAAGGTGAGAGATGGCTGAGGGTCCGAAGGCCCCGAGCAAACGATCCATCAACCCACCTATCATCCTGGCGGACGAGGGATCCGACTTAAGACTGTAGAACACCTTCTTCTTGCTCACTCGACGGGCCTGAAGGAGCCCCTTGTCAACGAGACGATAGATCGTGGTCGTGACGGACGTATAGGCAAGGTCCCTGTCCTTCCGCAAGACGTTGTAGATCTCCCCCGGGGTGCCTTCCTCCAGGGTGCGAACAGCCTTCAGGACTGATAACTCTAGATCCCCCAGCTCCATTGAAATACGACTATGGTAGTAATCATGTTTCAATCTTCGTCGCGGTCCAGCCCAGGCAACACCTCGTGCCTGTTACGTAGGTAAGAAAACGTATATTCTCTCCCCGTGTTGCGGCATCGCCATGGAGATAGTCTTCCTCGGCACCAGCGGCAGCATGCCCTCTCCAAAGAGAAACGTTCCTGCCATAGCCATCAAGCGCGGCGGCGAGATCATCCTCATGGACTGCGGAGAGGGGACGCAGCGCCAGTTCATGCTCTCCAAGCTCTCCTTCATGCAGGTCACGAGAATCCTCCTTAGCCACTTTCATGGAGACCACTTCCTGGGCCTTCCAGGACTCGTAATGACCATGGCCCTCAACGATAGGTCCGATCCGTTGGACATCTACGGCCCCCCCGGGACAATTCATACAGTCAAAGCCCTCTTGAAGCTGAACCTGTTCAAACCAACTTTCGAGACCAGGGTGCATGACATGGACTCTGGCGACGCCGTCGACTGCGGAGAGTACACAATCAGCGTCGTCCGTTCCAACCACCAAGTGCCGACGCTAGCCTTCGCCCTCGAGGAGAAGGTCCGTCCGGGGAAGTTCGACCTGGAAAAGGCGAAGGAGCTCGGAATACCCGAAGGGCCCCTGTACCGGAAACTCCAACTGGGTAAGGCCATCAAGGTGGGGAACAGGACAATCAAGCCTGAAATGGTGGTCGGGCCGACGAGGCGCGGGAGGAAGATCGTGTACACGTCCGATACGAGGCCCAACCCGGACCTGGTCTCCTTCGCCTATGAGTGCGACGTCCTCATTCACGACTCAACGGTGGAGTCCAGCCTCGAGGAGCAGGCCAACGAATACGGTCACTCATCTGCCCGCCAAGCGGCGGAGGTTGCCAAGGCCAGCGGTGCACGGTTTCTGTTCCTCACCCACATAAGTCCACGCTACGGAGACCCCGTCGCCATTGAGGCGGAGGCGAAGGAAATATTCCCAAGCTCCCTTGTCGCCCACGACTTCATGGAGTATGAGGTCCCCTATCCAGATGGGGAGATCAGGACCTCGGAGAAAGAAATATAAGAAGCCCACGCTTTGGACTGCCCCAACCTGGAGGGCAGAGTTTGGCCAGGAACATCATCGTGGAAAGGCTTGCGCATACCCCTATTGAGAGGCACTACAGTGAGATAGTGGAGAGAAAGGGAATTGGGCATCCTGACAGCCTCGCCGACGCCCTTGCAGAGTCTGTGTCCAGAGCCCTCTGCAACATGTATATCGAGAGGTTTGGCCGAATCCTCCACCACAACACCGACGAGCTTCAGATAGTGGGCGGCCAGTCGGCTCCCCGCTTTGGCGGGGGAGACGTTCTCGAACCAGTGAAGATCATCCTTGTCGGGAGGGCTACGACGGAGGTGAATGGCGATAGGCTCCCCTTCCGCTCGGCCGCCGTGAGGGCGGCTAAGGATTACCTCAGAAGGACGTGCACGAACCTGGACGTCGACACGGATGTCACAATCGACTGCCTCATCGGCAGAGGGTCCGTCGACCTCACGGCGCTGTACGACACACAGAAGCATCTGGCTAACGACACCTCCTTTGGAGTGAGCTTCGCCCCCTTGAGCGAAACTGAGAAGCTGGTCCTCCAGACAGAGGAGTTCATCAACGGTCCGCTGAAGAAGGACCTTCCTGAGGTGGGTCATGACATCAAGGTCATGGGTGTCAGGCGCAAGGACAACATACGGCTGACCATCGCGGCGGCCATGGTGGACCGCAACATTCCCGACAAGGGGCACTACGCCAGCGCCAAGGAGGAGCTTACGGACAGGGTCCTCGACCTCTGTAAGAAGCACACAGAGAGTAACGTCGCAGTGGACGTCAACACGGGTGACAACTACGAAGCGGGAGTCTACTATCTCACAGTGACGGGCCTGTCCATGGAGAATGGAGACGATGGGTCGGTGGGCCGCGGGAACCGCGTCAACGGCCTCATTACTCCCTACCGGCCCATGAGCCTTGAGGCCTGTGCGGGCAAGAACCCCGTAACCCACGTCGGCAAGCTCTATAACGTCCTCGCGATGGAACTCGCACAGGAGATCTACGACGCGGGGCAGGGTGACATCGCGGAGGTCCACATGCGCATAGTCTCACAAATAGGGAAGCCCATTGACTACCCCCAGGCGGCAACAGCCCAGCTGATAATGGCCGAAGGCGTTCCGCTGTCGAAAGTGCAGGCCGATGTGGAGTCCATTGTCGACGAGGGATTGGCGAGGATCTCGGACCTGACCTTCAGGTTCGTGAAGGGGGAGATAAAGGTCTTCTAGATCTGACCTCCCTCTGGTACCTTTACCACCAAGACCGCCGCCCGGGTTCGGGGTATGACGTCCCTAGCCACCTTCTCGCCCGGCCTGTCGCGGGCGTCGTAGCCTCTCAGGACTATCATCCCGCCCCTCCCTCCGCTCGTCTTCAGGATCGCCTTCACACGGTCCCCAGTCACGTATTCCACCCCACATGGCACGTCAATCTCCTCGCATCGACGGACAACTGCCGTGGCCAGCGGGATGAGCTCTCGGAAGAGACGCTCAGCTAGCTCCCGTTCAGTCATCTTCTCGAGTGCCAGGGCGTCCTCGATGATCTCGACGAACTCCTTTTCGACGACGGCGAGGGCGTCGAGTCTCCCTTCCGCGGAGAGAAGAATCGCCCACTCCGCTGCAGCCCTGCTCAAAGGGGTGTCGTCGTAGATGGCGAGGTGCAGGTGGCCGAGAACATCATCAGGACGGAATGTCGGATCTCTAACGACCAGGACGGGTATCGAGGAGCGGGCTAGGATGACATCCAGGTTTGTCCCGACGCTCTCTTCCCCTAGGGATTCCAGGTCTCTGAAGTACGGCGCGGGCAATATCAGCAGATCCGCCCTCGCCTCCTCAATCGTCCCTAGTATCTTGTCGAAGGACTCCTCCCCCGTGGGCCAGAGAGCGCTGGCCTGTACCCCCTCCCTCTGTAGCTTCTGCTTCTTCGCAGCCACGTAGCTCTCAGCCTCGTCAGCCAATTCGTCGGGGAACCCGCCCGTCAGAACGAGGGAAGCGGAGAGCCTCTGAGAGAGGACCCGGCCGAGGGCCAGTACGAGGGCGTCCTGGCTTGACATGTCGAGAGCTAGGAGAATGGTGTCGACCTCTGGCACCTGCAGGTCGACCTTCCCTAGGAGGGCCTCTTCAAAGGTTTCGACAAGCTCATCGACGAACTTCTCCACATCTCTCTTTCCCAGGCCCATCTACTCACCCCACAGCGGGAATCAGACCAAAGGCGCTCATCGCCAACAGGTAGGCCGATGCCGCCGCTATCTGTAGTACAGCAACGACTCCGCCCACCTTGATGAACTCGAGCCAGGAGACAGAGACCTTCGCTTCGGTCTCCAGTGAGTGCAACGCAATAACGCAGCTAATGCTCCCTATCGGGGTTATGCTTCCCCCAAGGTTGGCTCCGATGATTATGCTCCACCACAGGGGAGTCGTGCTAATGCCGGCTGTGCCCATGGCCTTGACGATAGGGACGAGTGTGGCGGAGACAGGTATGTTGTCTACGAAGCCTGAGGCACCAGCAGAGAACCACAGCAGAAGAGTCTGCGTGGTGAGAACGTCTCCCCCCGTCAGGTCCATGAGACCCAGGGCTGCAGCGCTCAACAGTCCGGATGCCTGCACAGCCGCAATCAGCGTGAACAGGCCAACGAAGAAGATGACGATGGGCCAGTTAACCTGGCGAATAGCATCCTCGGTGTCAATGCCCGAGAGCAACAGGGCGGCCGTGGCGCCAGAGAGTGCCACAAACTCGAGGCCGATGCCAATCAATCTGGCGAGTGCGAATCCGATGATCGTGCCCACCAGGATGATGCCTGATCTCCGAAAGAACGTCCGGTCCCTGACCACGCTCCACTCGTCGAAGGCAGCGACCCTATTGCGCAGCTCCGCGAGACGTGCCTGGGACGGTCCTGGCAAGGAGCGGCTTTCCACCGTGAAACGCAGGTAGCCGTAGGCTATTCCCAGACTTATGATAGCGAAGGGGGCTGACACGATCAAGAAGTGCTCGTAGGGGATTCTGGCAGCAGTCCCTATGATAAGGTTGGGGAGACTGCTGGCGTAGGTCGTAAGGGCCCCCGCGTTAGCCACGATGGCCTCGCTAACCAGGTAGGGCTTTGGGTCATACTCCAGAACGCGGCAGGCTACGAGCGTTAGCGATACCACGATGAGCATCGAGGGCACGATTGTAAGGAAGCTGACAAAGGCGAATGTGAGGAGGTTGAGGTACAAGAATAGGCGGACCCTGTCGCCCTCCGTCGCTTTGACTATCTTAATGCCGATGAACTGGAAGAGGCCTGAGCGTGAGGTAACGGCGACCAATATCCCAGTACCGACAATGACGCCGATGACGCTGAGGTCATCTCTTAGGAAATCGTAGATGGTTGGATACGGAAACACCCCGAGGAAGACGCCGAGCAGGATCGCGCTGCCCGCCCCTGCCAAAGCAGCTGTCGTCTTATGGATTCTTTCGTACGCGATGAGGATGTATGTGGCGACCATGACGATGGCGAAAATCGCCATTATCGCTGGATTCGACACGACTCCTCCCCCATGGGGCAAGATATGGCACGCATAAAGATATTGGTGGAGACTCGCCAGCAGGTCAGGGTCTTGCGGGTCGTTCCCGGAGCCGCCTGGCCACCTTATCGAGTACGGCCTGGAAAGACTCACGGCTCATCAGGCCAGTCTGGGTGTTCCGGGGACTCGGATGGTAGGAGACGAAGAGGGCAGGGGTACCGGGTCCGTACTCGTACACTGCCCCGTGACGGAAGCCAATATCCCCTGGGACCACGCCGTGCCTCTCAATCATGTACCGCTTCGCAGCGTTGAATGCGAGGCGGCCCAAGGTGAGGATGGCCATCGGTTTGAGAATCTCCAGTTCCTCGTGCAGGTAGGGGGCACAGTTCCGTATCTCCGCGGCGGACGGTTTGTTCCCGGGCGGGGCACACTTCACAGCCGCGGTGATGTAGGCATTGTACAGCTGGAGGCCATCATCAGCTCTTTCGGAGCTCGGCTGATTTGCGAGACCCGCCTCATAGAGACCTCTCATGAGGAAGGCCGCGCTGGGGTCACCTGTGAATACCCTTCCGGTCCGATTGCCTCCGTGGGCTGCGGGAGCAAGCCCTATGATAACCAGCTGGGCGCCGTCATCACCGAACCCGGGGACGGGAAGGCCCCAGTATGTCCATTCAAGGAAGGCCCGCCTCTTCTCCCGGGAAATCCTCTCCCGATATTCCACCAAGCGAGGACACGTGTGACAGGAGACGATTCTCTTCTTGAGGCTAAAGAGCTGATCCACAGAGATCCCATCCCCGAGTGACCTGGGGCCCGATAAGTCTTCTTTGATATGGGGCGTCACACTAGCCGGTCAAGGGATGCAGGCCCCGGGGTCCAGGTGTTGGCGTAACGACCGGTATACCTGGCCGCTGAGAGAATCCTCGTGGGTTTTTTATCGTGCGCCTCATACCACAAGGGGTGATCGAATGAACGAGGACGCCGCCTTCATCGTCCAGCACGTCGACGCACACCACTCTTGGTTCCAGAATTCCCTCTGCCTCATTGCCTCAGAGAACCTCATGAGCCCCTTGGCCCTGGAGATGTACCTCTCCGACTTCGGTCACAGGTACGCGGAAGGACTCCCTGGAGAGCGATACTACCAGGGGAACATTCACACGGACGAGGTCGAAATCCGCATCACAGAGATGCTTAAGCGAATCTTCAGGTGCGATCACGCGGACCCACGCCCTATCTCCGGCACCGTTGCAAACCTGGCCGTCCTCTTCGCCCTGAGCAACCCTGGAGACACAATAACCACCGTCGCGTTGGCGGACGGAGCCCACATCAGCACTGCCAAGTTCGGGGCTGTGGGAGTGCGCGGTGTCAACGCAGTCACTTACCCCTGGGATGAGGAGAGGATGACCGTGGATGTCGACGGGGCGGCGAAGCTCATCAGGGAGGTGAAGCCAAAGGTGGCACTCTTCGGTCAGTCCGTCTTCCTGTTTCCGACACCCCTCCGAGAGCTCCAGGACGCCTTCCAGGAGGTGGGTTGTCCCGTATGGTACGACGCTGCCCACGTCCTCGGGCTCATAGCTGGAGGCAAGTTCCAGGATCCCCTCAGGGAGGGCGCCCACGTCATCTCCGGCAGCACTCATAAGACGCTGCCCGGACCTCAGCATGGCGTCCTTCTCGCCAACCCCATGGATGAGAAGATGGGGAAGAAGCTGCTGAGGAGCGTCTTCCCTGGGGTGGTGAGTAACCACCATCTTCACTCCTTAGCAGCCCTCGGCGTTGCCCTCGCAGAGTTCGAGGCTTTCGGAAGGGAGTACGCAGAGCAGGTAGTCAGGAACGCGAAGGCCTTGGGCCAGGCCCTGCACGAACGAGGGATGAAGGTCCTGGGCGAGCACCTCGGGTTCACAGAGTCTCACACTCTGGCATTGGACGTCTCCAAGGAGGGTGGCGGAGCCCCTGTGGCCCTGGATCTAGAGAGGGCGAACATAATCACGAACAAGAACCTCATTCCCGGCGACACTAGTCCGGTGAAACCCAGTGGCCTTCGCCTCGGAAGTCAGGAACTAACCCGGCTGGGTATGCGCGAGGCCCAGATGGTGGAAGTCGCCGACCTGATAGCCAGTGTGGCGATACGAAAGGAGGACCCCGTCAGAGTAGCCAAGGACGTGGCAGCTTTGCGAGCAGATTTCAACACCATCCACTACTGCTTTCATGAGGGTGAAGAGGCCTACAAGAGGTACACCCTGGTGAATAGAGCATAGCCTATCCAGGCATGGCGGAAAAATCTTATTAACCCCCGGCAGGCTTGTATCCCGAGCCGCGCCATGGCTGAGTTGCTACCAGAGCTTGAAGAGAAGAGGGAGAAGGCTAACTCCCAGGCGGATTACCACCGCCGGAGACGGGACGAGCTCAACGACAAGACCAAGGAGTGGATAAAGAAGAGGGACAGCCTCAACGCCCAAGTGAGAGAGCTCATCGGCAAGGCAGGCGAGCACAAGGCGGAGCGGGACAGGCTGAATGAGGAGGTCCAAAGGGCCAAGGCGGAGAGAGACAAGTGGAACAGAAGGGTGGCCGAGCTCCTGGAGGAGATGAACCGGCTGAGACGAAGGAGGATCCCGAAAGGGGGAGTTCCCATAGACAGGCTGAAGAGGGAACTCAGAGGCCTCGAGTTCCGCCAGCAGACCTCCGTCCTGGCGGTGGACAAGGAACGGGACCTGATCGAACAGATCACTGAACTACAGGAAGAGATCGAGAAGCAGGAGAGGAAGCTTCAGGAAGATAAGGATATCATAGCGCTGCAGGAAAAGATCAACGAGGCAAAGGAGAAGGCGGAGGCTTTCCACAAGGAGGTGGGCCAGAAGGCTGAGGAGGCCCAGACGCATCACGATGCCATGGTCTCCCTCTACGAGGAGGGGGACGCGCAGCGTCGGCTGGCTGACAAGGCTCAGGAGGAGTTCATCAAGACCAAGATGACCTCCGATGAGGAGCACCAGAAGCACATCGAGTTCATACGTCAGGTGCACGACTACGACAAAATCATCCACGGCATCCGTGCCAAATCCGTCAGAGCTAAATTCAGGAAGGAGGAGGT
>JABAOH010134970.1_pt1 | contig 13807 bp, 16 predicted proteins | sample 7062181 | NCBI WGS metagenome assembly JABAOH01 (sample SAMN14538630, study PRJNA623070) | marine sediment metagenome | biome: marine biome [ENVO:00000428]; feature: marine pelagic biome [ENVO:01000023]; material: deep marine sediment [ENVO:00002113]; isolation source: pool of 5 deep marine... | reverse complement strand
CACCCGCCGCTCTCGTCGCTGGAGACGGGAGCGACGGCGACGGTGCGCGAGGTGAGCGACGCCGATGAGGGCCGGCTGCGTTATCTGGCGGAGCTCGGGTTGTATCCCGGCACGCGAGTCGAGGTTTTGGAGCGTGAGCCGTTCGAAGGACCGATCCGCGTCCGGGTCGAGGGGCGCGACCGCTCGCTGGGGCGAAGCCTGGCCGAGATCGTGCGGGTGGAACCGATCGGCGAGCCTGGCAGCGATGCCGGCGGTCAAGCCGGCGACGACAACTAGACGGCGAGGACAACGAGACGGCGAGGCAGATGGCAAAGATCAAAGTGGATGGCGATCGCTGGACGGTGCGGCTCGGTGAGGACCGCCGCCGGGCCGGCGTCCGTGTGATTCTCTTCTTCTGCGAGCCCACCGGCCAGAGACCCTACCGGATCGTCGAGGTGCCGGAGGAGCGCTTCAGCTCCCAGGCAGACGTCGACCGGCTCTCCCGAGAGGAGCTGCTGGCGTTATACCGGGACAGCACCTCGCTGGACTCGCCGGTGCTGCGGTCCGACGAGGTCGCGGACGTGCGGCGCTACCCCGAAGACTGAGCGCTCAAACGGGAACGAAGTCGTCGGACTCCGAAAGGGTCCGGACGGTTGCCGCGATCAGTTGAGCGGCGCGATCAAGGTCTTCGAGGGCCACCATCTCGTTGGGTGAGTGCATGTAGCGATTGGGTACCGACACGAGGGCCGTGGCGATGCCCATGCGCGCGGTGAAGATGTTGTCTGCGTCGGTGCTCGTTCGGCTCGGAGCCGCCTCAAGCGAGTAGGGAACAGACTCCCGCTCCGCCACCTCCGCGAGCCGCTGGAAAAGCACGGGGTTGATCGACGAGCCTCGGCTCAACACGGGCCCCCCGCCCAAACGGTGGTCACCGTGGCCTTTCTTTTCGGCGCCCGGATGATCGGTGGCGTGGGTCACGTCGATGACGACGGCCACTCTCGGGTTCAATCCAAAGGCCCCGGTCCGAGCCCCGCTGCCGCCGAGCCCGATCTCCTCTTTGACCGTCGCCACGGCCACCACACCGACCGATGGCCTCTCCGCCGCGAGCCGGCGCAGCGCTTCCAGTGCCACCAGGGCGCCTACGCGGTTGTCGATCGCCCGCGAGACGATACGTCCGTGCGGTAGATCGATCACCTCTGCCGCAACGACGACCGCGTCGCCCACACGAACGCACGACCGCGCCTCGTCGCCGTTTCGAGCTCCGATGTCGATCCAGAGGTCCTTGACCTTGGTCGCCTTGTCACGCTCCTCCTTTTCCTGCAAGTGGATTGCCTTCTTGCCGACCACGCCAAAGACGCGGCCTTCCCGCGCAAGGACCTCCACCCGTTGACCGACGAGCACCTGGGGGTCCCACCCCCCGATGGTCGAGAAATAGAGGAACCCCTCGTCGTCGATGTGGTTGATCATCAAACCGATCTCGTCGATGTGTCCCGCCAGCATCACGCGAAACTCGGCTTCGGTGTTGATCGCCGCGAAGCTGTTACCCTGCACGTCCGCCCACACACGGTCGGCGAACTTCTCAGCCTCCGCCCGCCAGGCCCGGGCCGGCGCCGACTCGTAGCCGGAAGGCCCCGGCAGCTCCAGCAGGCGCTTGAAGAACTCCACTGCGCTAGTCTCCATCGAAAAAGGGTCGGGCTCGCTTTGCGGATCCGTAGGTCGAGGAACACTACCCCGTCCCGCCCGTCCAGCCGACCACGGTTCGCCTGCCGCCGGCCGGCACCGCAAGGAAACAGATGTGTCAATACCAGATGGGGCGAGGCGCGATGATATCCGATACCGTGTCCGGTATCAATGGCGCGGCCGCCAGATCTTTCGGGCCGGCAGACAGTTTACTCGTCTACATGGTCAGAAGCTCGGCCTGCCGAGGCTGCGTGTCGCCGACTCATCGCCATAGACTCCGTCTTCGGCGCTCTCGGGCTTCGGCATCCGCTCCCGACCGGCCAGCGCCTCGGCTGCCGCGGCTTCGACCTCGGCCGTGACGGCTTCTTCCAACTCGTTCAGCACCTCTCGGTTCGCCTCTGGCGCCGCGCCGCTCGCCCCCGTCCTCAAGTTCAGCGGCGCCTCCACCAGCCACGTCTCGAAGCAGCCGATTGGATCCCGTTTGCCCCACTCGGCGAAGGTCTCCGGGCTGAACAGCTCGCGCGCCTCCTTCTCGTCATGGGTGGCGTGACCGGCCATGCGAAACGTCTCCGCAGTCAGAAAGACCGGTCCCGCGCCGGCTCGGCAGCGTTCGACGGCCAGGCGCGTCGCGGCGTAGGCGTCGAGCACGTGGTTGCCATCAAAGACCCCGCCCTCGGCCCCGTACATCCCGGCCCAGTCGCTGAAGTCCCCGGCGGCGTGATGCTCCGGTAGCGGAGTTCCGAGGGCCACCTGGTTGTTCTGTATGATGATTATGACCGGCAGACGCTGGACCGCGGCAAAGTTCAGCGCCTCATGAACCTCGCCCGTTTTCGTCGCCCCGTCGCCCACCCAGGTGAGCCCCACACGGCGCGCGTTCTGCATGCGGAAACCCAGAGCGTAGCCGACGATCACCGCCGAGACGCTCCCCACCATGCTGATCGGGGCCACCAGGCCGTAGCGTCGGCCACCGATGTGCAGATCACGCCCCCGGCTCGGCGAGTCCTCCGTCGCCAGGTAACCGCGCAGCATGTCGGCGACCGGCATCCCCATCTCGTGACAGGCCCCGGCGTTCCGGATCATCGGGCTGACCACATCGAGGTCCGGGCCGCCACGCTGCAGCGCATGCACCGGTCCGACCGTGGCCGCCTCCTCGCCGGTGCCCAGCCAGGCCTTCGATATCACGCCCTGGCGGACCCAGCGCTTGAGCGCGATGTCATGGAGCCGAAAGCGAAGCAAACCGGCGTAAAGCGCCAGCAGCTGGTCGCCGCTCAGCTGCTCGATGATTCGTCGCCGCTCCGGGTCACGTGTGATCGTGGCCCGGTATTCCCGCATGACCTCTGCATCGGGAGACCAGTCGACGTATTCTGGTGGATCGAAAGCGGCGTAACGTTTCACTGGGTCATCGCTGGATGCCGGTTCTGGCCCGCCGGCTTCTTATGTCTGCCTCGCTGCCGGCCGTCAGACTCTACCCGGCCGGGTTGGCGAGTCGGATCTCTACAAGGTCGGCCGTCTCGACCAAGGCGGGTGGAAACCGTTCTTTGACCTTGGCCAGGGCATCACGCAGGTCCGCGGCCTCGACTTCGATGATCTCGTACCGCTGCGTTCGCTGCTGATATCGGATCGTTACCCTGAAGCGGCTGTGCTTGGAATCCGCCGCCGACGACTCTGTCGACACCTGAGGCTTTCTTCCTTTGAATCGGGTTGTCGGCCGACCAGATTATGCCGAAGCGGTGGCGACCGGCAAGGTGCGGCGGCGGTCGGCGCGGCTTCAGTTCTGGCTTTCCTGTTCGAGGATATCGTGAAAAATCCTGCGTCGCAGGTCCGGGGGCGCGCTCAATCGCCCCTGCACCGACAGGAAGCGCAGGAAGGCCTTCTCGAAATCGTAGCGGGGGAAGCAGCGTTTGCAGAGGCGCAGATGCTCCCGGATCTGCTCGGCGCGTTTCTCGTCCAGCTCTTCGTCGATGTACTCATAAAGCTGCGCGACGACGTTCGCGCAATCGATGCCGCCGGGTGGCGACATCCCTCCCATCCCGAGCCATCGCGCTAGCTTCCGGAAGACCATCATCGCACGTACCCCATCTCGACCGCGTACTCGTAAAGCCGCTGCTGCAAGCGGCGGCGGCCACGGAACAGCCGCGATTTCACGGTGCCCACGGGGAGCTCCAGAATCTCGGCGATCTCGGCGTAGCTCATCCCTTCGATGTCGCTCAGCACGACGGGAATCCTGAACTCTTCGGGCAAGTCTTGAATCGCGCGCTTGACCTCGGCATCAACGATGAATCGGAAGAAGGAACCTTCAGGATCCTTCTCTTGCACGTGTTCGAAGACCGAGGTGTCTTCCACCGTATCGTACTGGACCGTGCCCGGCCGACGGCTCTCACGCCGGAACTTGTTGATGAAGGTATTCCGCATGATGGTGACGAGCCACGCCCGACAGTTTGTCCCCGCTTCGTACTTGTCCCAAGCACGGTACGCCTTCAATACCGTATCCTGCACCAAATCCTCGGCGTCCGACTTATTCCCGGTTAGGCGGAGGGCGACGCTGTACAGCGTGTCCAGATGGACGAGCGCTTCACGCTCGAAGTCGTCGCGCTTCTGGGCAGGGTCGTTCTTCATCGTCAAGCTGGCTGGATCGGCACGGGAACCGCTATTTAACTTGCTCCCTCAAGACTTGCAACGCCCCGGTGAGGAAGATGTTTCATCGAGTGCGGACCGAGTCGGGCCGAGCGCGCACCCGCGAAGCTCGTCCAGACTGCATGCCACGCGTGACGAGGGCGGCGCGGCGACACATAGGACATGAGCCGCTCGGGCCTTCCCCTTCGCTCATTGTTGCCCACGCCCCCAAACAACGCTAGGATTCGATTGGCCGGAGGGAGAACTGGCACCCGGCAATACGGCCGACCGCCTTGAGTTCAGCCGCGTTGAAACTTCTGTTTCGGGTCTAGGGGGATTTCGCCCAACACCGGGCCGCCGTGAGGCCGCGCCTGGTCGTTGAGCCGGAGCGCAGTTGGATGCCTGATAGGAGGAATCGGCTATGCGATTCGGGCAGCGGCCGACGGCTGTGCTGAAAAGCCTGACTCACTCGCAGGTGGACCAGCTCCGCGCCGCCGGCACGGTTCGCGGCTACCGTAAGAACGAAGTCGTGTACGAGGTCGGTCAGCCCTCGGACGCGCTGCACCTGGTGCTGCGCGGCCGCGTGCGTCTTCGCGACACCGACTGGGAAGGCCGTGACGTCACCGTGAGCTTCGCCGCCGAAGGCGAAGTTTTCGGCGTCGAGGTGCTGGCCGAGCAACCGCGGCGCGTTCTGTCGGCGTCATCCGCTGAAAGCAGCGAGCTCATGACGATCCCGGCGGATGCGCTGCACGATCTGCTGGCCCGCGACGGAGCGCTGGCTCGATCCCTGCTGCAATACTTTTCGGCCGTAACCAGCCACATGAACGAGCGCGTCAAGATGCTCGCGTTCCTCGACGTCCCTTCTCGGCTGGCCGGCACGATCATCTGGCTCGCCGATCGTTTCGGCGTCGCGATCGACGCGGGTCTCGAAGTCCCGTATTGGTTCACGCACCAGGAGATGGCGGACCTGATCGGATCGACCCGCGAGACCGTGACAACGGTCCTGGCCGACTTCAAACGCGAAGGGCTCGTTGATACACGCAACCACCACTTCGTCGTCGTTAACCGTGACGCGCTGACCCGGCGAATCAAGCTGCCTGATTTCGGGAGGGCCGTCGGCCAGCCTCTATAGGGAACCGCCGCTGCGACGCGCCGTCGAACGTCACTACGATTCCCTGGCCCTACTCTACCGCCTTGTCTGGGGCGAGCACATCCACCACGGGCTTTGGCCAAACGGTAGCGGCACACCGCGGGCCGCCCAGGAGCGCCTCGTCGCCCACCTCGCCGAGCGTGCCCGGCTCGAGGCGGGTGACCACGTGCTCGACGTTGGCTGCGGCTACGGTGCCTCGGGGCGCTGGCTCGCCGAACGCGGTTGCCGGGTCGTCGGGCTTACGGTCAGCCGGCGCCAGGCACGGATCGCACGCCGCCTGACCGCCCGACGCGGCCTGGGCCGCAGAGCAGCCTTCTTGCGGGCCGACGCGTCGGATCTACCGTTCGCCGGGGAAACGTTCGATCTGGTTTGGGTGATCGAGTGCCTGGAGCACCTGCCGGACAAGCAGAGCTTTCTTAGACAGGCGGCCGGCCTTCTGCGCCCGGGCGGACGGCTGGCCCTCTGCACATGGCAGCGGGCGGGCGGCGAGTCGGACGGTGCAGATCAGGTCGAGACGGTGTGCGACGCGTTCCTCTGCCCCGGACTGGCCTCCGCGACGGAGTACCGGTCGTGGTGCGAGGCGGCCGGACTCAGCGTCACCCACTTTGAAGACTTGACGGACGGCGTACGTCGGACGTGGGACGTCTTGAACGAGCGAGTCGGCCGGTGGTGGCTGGCACCGCTCAGGCCGTTCTTGGCGCCCGGGCTGCGCCGCTTCCTCTCGGGATTCACGGCGATCGCGCGGGCGTATGACAGCGGGGCCATGAGCTACGGTCTCTGGATCGCGACCCGAGATTAGCGCAATCCGCGTCTTCGCCCCTGATAAACCAGCTCGCCGCGGGAAAGATCCCGCACCTCGAGCCTGAGTATGACGCCGTCGTATTCCATGCTCGCTCGGTAGCTGTCTCCGCAGCGGACCGCGAGGCGGAGCGTGACCGGCTCGCTACCTCGAAGCTCCCGATGGTGAACACGTATTCGTGCGACGCCGACGACGGCCGCCGCACGACACACCTCAAGCTCGACCTTTCCCGAGCTGTAGACGAGCGAGCCCTCGGCTCCGCCCACGTAGGTGCGGATTCCCAGCCAGCGCAATGCGGCCGTGTCGACCTGGATCAGGTCGGTGGCCTTGATATCGAAGGGAAGTTGTGCGGCCGTCGTCGACGGTGAAGCTGGCACCGTCGCGACAGCCAAAAACACAAACACCGCCCGAAGTCGTACCCCCACTGTCCTCCGCCGCCGTTCGAAAAAGATCACCGTTCGCGAGACCACCAGCCGGAAGCTAGCGAATTTTTCGAACGACCGCAGGGGGGGCCCCTGGCGTTTCGAGATGTCAGCCGATGGAGAAGTCGAGCGGTCAGGCCCGTGTCACCGACCGCTCGGCCGAGCTGAAGACTACCCGTCTCCGCTCCGCGGCGTCCCATTGATCTGGGTCACCACGGACTGCAACAGCTCGCTGGCCTTCGCCAGACCATCGCCCCGGCGCGACTCACCCTGCGCGGTCGAGGCCTCGGCGGCCGCCGAATTCAGACGGCGGTACGCCTCGAGCGTCTGGCTGGCCAGCTCCCGCAAACGAACCTTTTCCTCGATCATCTGCTTCTTCGACAAGCTCTCCTCCTCCTGCTTGGGTACCTCAATCCGTCTGTCCCCAGGCAGCCGCGACCTGCGCGGTGCCGGCGGACCTGGCTTCGTTCAACGCGCGATTCGCCGCGACCAGCAGCAGCTCGGGACAGGCGTGAACCTGCCCGTTACGCCCGTCCACACCCGCCACCCCGGCGCTGAACGTGAGCGGAAAATCGCCATCGACGCGCCGCGACAGCGACAGCGATGTGAACCGCTCGGCCAGCTTGATCGCCCCCGCGGACGGCGTGTTGGGGGCGAGCACCACGAACTTGAGCGACTCCAGGCGGCCAACCACATCCGAGTTACGCGTCCGATGATGAAGGGCGAGCGAGAACTTCCGTCCCACGTCCAGCAGCGCCTCGGCACTCACGTTCATGCTGTCCGGCTCACGATCCGGACCGAACACAACACACGAGAGCGCGGCGCCGGTTCGCTGGGCCAGCGCGGTCAGCTCGCGCAAACGCCGCTTCATGCCCTGAGACGTGTAGTGACCCGTCTCGCTGTCGAGCAACGCGCCGGAGTGCAGACCGTCCACATCGCGCTTGAGCCAGACCCACGTCGCCAGCTTCGCCTCCAGTTCGGCCGCCGCCGAGGGCAGCTCTAGCACGTCCCAGAAGCCGTCCTGCAGCGCGGCCAAGCGGGCGTCGAACGAAGTGCCCGCATCGCACACGCCGACGATCGGTATCGACGGCTTGCGAGCCATGCCGCGGATCTGCCGGCCCAGGTCGATTCGCGTGCTCACAGGGAGCCGCAGATCGAGAAGCACGGCGTCCGTTCGACGATCGGCGAGGAACCCGGCCAGCGACTCGGTGCGTCGCCGCGCCGTCAGTCGAAACCGATCCTCACTCAGCAACGACGCCAGCGCCTTCAGCAGCGCCTCATCCGTGGTGAAGACGGCCACGTTGGCGGCTTCTCGCCCGTTCACCGCGACGGAGCCCTTCGCGTTCCGCCCTCCCAGCCTGGTTACAGCCATCGGTCGCCTCACCTATGGGAAACCTTCGGGCATCTACAGCCGTCTTTGCCCGCAAGAGGTGAGCCCCCGAAACCCGAGATGGCGCCTGGCGGCGTAACATTAGCCCTTACAATGACTTATGTGGGATGACCCGGGGGCGACCCAATCGGGAGAAATCAAGTACTTACTGAAGCGAGTCTGAAAAGATTTCCGGGTGAAGAAGCGCCGGTCTCAATCCCGTCCCACGGTCGCGGACGCGGGTGACGCGGTCCGATCCGATGACACGAGCTGCCTCCCGCTTCGCTCGACCGCCGGCAGCGCGCCGTCCAGCGAACCGGCGGTCCGACCGGCCGCCTCTTCCTCCGTGCACGGCCGGCGGCTCACGAACAGCTGGTGAAGCGAGAGACCGAGGCCAAAAGCGAGCCCCAGCGCGATGTGCGATATAGCGATCGCCTGAAGCCAAACGGCTTGGGTGACAGCCTGAATGAGGTAGCCGCTGACGATCATCGGAATTGTGACGAAGCCCGTCCCGATTCCACTTCGGCGACCCCAACGCAGCCCGTTACGGAAGTGCTTCCAAATGTGCCGCAGCGCGATCATGCCTAGGGCGAAGACCAGAAGGGGGGCGGTCACGATGTGAGCCTTGAGAAGCCAGGGCTGAAGCGGATGGTTCACCACGGACCAGGGGTCGGTGGCCTCGAGGAAATATTTGGTCCAGAGCAGCCCGATCCCGGTGACCGTCGTCAGGGCCGCAGAGACCCAGACGCTCCACTTTTCGAAGGCGCTCATCGATCGGATCTCCGGGGGGAGACTTCGTCCAGCGGCCTGATCAGTTCGTGAAGCGCCAGGATACGCCGGCTCGAATCGGTGATGGCTCGAGCCGTGAGCGTGGCGCCGGTGATGTTGACGATCGAGCCCTTGAGCGAAAGGCCATCGTCCAGGCCTCGTTCGCTGAACTGGTCGAGCCAGCTGTCGGGCGCCCGATACTCAGGGGGCTCGGAGAACCTGAGGATCTCGATGCGTGCGATGCGCCCAGCCGGAGAGACCACGATCATCAGCACCTCGGGCAGCGTCCGGACGCGGTGAGCGTCGAAGTAGGCGACACCCGCCGGCTCCGATCCGTTCAGCCCGACGTAGTAGGTCACGACTCGCTGATCGACCTCGACACCCGGCCCGACCAGCTGCCGGGCCCGCTCCAACTGGCCGTCGTCCAGAAACGCCGTTCGCCGTTCGATCGTCGCCGGTTCGGGGAACGCGACCCGCAGGGCTTGCTCCTGGGTCAGCCGCAGCTGGGCGGCCTCGGCGCTCCCTGGCCCCACCAACCCGGCCAGTGCCCCCAGCCCTCCCAGCAGCGTGCTCCACCGCCGGCCGCGCACCGCAATTCGCCCAGGCGAGCGTCGCCGGCCGCGCCTAGAAGAGATAACCGAGCGCGACATTGAGCTGATCGACGCCGGTGTCGGCATCGTTGCTGTGGATCTGGTAATCGGCCTTGAGCACGACCTGAACGATCGGCTTCCACGCCACTCCCAACGACAGGATCGAACGATCGGTCGACGGGTCGGCTACGAAGCCGGTCGGCACCTCGTCCTGGGTGTTCAGTCGCTCGAAGCGCGCGTACGGCACTAGCCGTTGACTCGTCGGCAACCCACGCAGGACATCGTAGCCGGCCTGCAGATACCAACCGTAGAGACGCTCCCCGACCGAAGCCGGACCCGTTAGGCCTCTGACTGCGTTGATCTCCGCCACGTCGCCGACATCCGCCATCGCAAAGAGGGCACGGAGATCGAACCCTCGCGCCCGGTACTCCGCGTGCCCCTCCCAGATGATCGTGGTCGCGTCGACCGTCGCGCCCGGGTCGACCGGTGAGGTGACGCCCTGGCCAGCCTGCCCCGCGTAGAGGGACCCCCCGACGAGGAAACCCGGCAAGCCGGCGTAGTCGACGCGAATCACACCGGCAAAGTCCTCGGCGATCGCCTTCGAGCCCTTCTGGCGGCCGCCGCGGAGCCCCGAGGCGCTGAATCCCGAAGCGTTCGAGCTGCCGCCCCCGATGGCATCGAAGCTGTTGATCAGGTAGGCTCGATACGAAAACCGGCCCATATCCCCGAAGACGCCCAGGCCGTTCTCACGCCACGTGGACGGGATGATTTGTTGCTCGGTCTCGGGCCGCCGGGTGCCAAGAAACGTGGGGGGCTCGTGCAGCTCGTTCAAAAAACCCATCGGGACCAGCAGGAGACCGGCCCGCAACCCGACACCCTCCGCCACCAACCAGTCGAGGTAGGCGAACTCGAGCGACACCGAACCGGCCTGGTCGGTGGTGGCGTGCTCGAACTCGATCTCGGAGTTGAAGAGGAAGCGGTCGTTGAACTTGTAGCCGACGTAGACGATCGCCCGCAGCGCATCGATCTGGTCCGTCCGACCGGACGGTTCACCGTCCTCACGCTCGTTGGCGAAGTTCTCGTACAGCGCCTCGCCGTACCCGCCGATCGAGACGCCTTGTCCAACGCCATAGATCTTGGACGCCGCCGGCCCCAGACCGAAGCGACCGCTGTCGGCGCGCACCACCACGTCCTGGCCAAGCCGCAGCTCCTCGATCTCGCGAGTGATCGCTTCGATCTGCAGGCGCAGCATCGCCAGCTCCGCGCTGTCCCGGCCCGCCACCTGCCGCTGCAGCAACTCGACTTGCCGCTCCAACGCCGCGATCCGCTGGCGGAGCTCCGCCTCCTGCGCGTGCAGGATCGGCGTGGCCAGGATCCCGGCCGTTATGAACACCAGTAGACCGGACCCCAGGACCGGCCATCTCAGAACTCTCATCGTGACAACACCTCGAAAGGTGGAGATTCTCCAGGTTCGATTCGGACCACGGCGCGGTGAGTCCCGCGGCCTGCAGGATCGGCGGCCGGCGCGATCAGGTACGCCGCCATCCGCTCGTTCCAGCGCGCCTCGACCCGTTCGTCTTCGTCCACCAGGAAGAGGACGCCCAGATCGTCGCGCGTCTCCGCTACGGCCAACCCCTCCTCGGGGCCGAGCACGAAGAGGGCGGTGGCCGCGACATCGGCCACCAGCGGGTCGGCCGCGACCACCGTGACGCTTCCCCAGGCCGGCACCGGCCAGCCGCTTCGCGGGTCGACGATGTGGCCCAGGCGGTGGCCCTCCACCTCGACGAATCGCTCGGAGCCTCCGCTCGTGGCGACGGACACGCCCCTCAAGCTCAGCGTCGCGACGCCGCGCTGGCGCCGTGACGGGTGCACGACCTCCACGACCCAGGCGTCTTCACCGGGTGGCTTGCCCAGGGCCAGCAGCTGGCCGCCGAAATCGAGAAGCGCGGTCCCGATCCCTGCCGCATGGAGGACGCTCGCCGCCGCTCTCAACGCCGCCCCCTTGCCGAAGCCGCCGGCGCTGATCCAGACGCCCGGCCAGCGCTTGACCACCACCCCCTCGGACTCGTCCAACTCGTAGGCGTCGAGCCCGCTCAGCTCCCGAGCCCGTTCCAGCTCGGCCGGGGTTGGCCACCTGCCGGCGCCACGCAGGTCCCAGGCGTCGATCAGTGGCCCGACGCCCGGATCGAACGCGCCGCCGCTCCACGCCACCCACGGACGGATCTCGCTCAGCAGACGCCAGAGCTCGGCCGAGAGCTGAAAAGGGACGCCGGCCGGGCTCGTGTTGAGCCGCGCCATCTCGCTGTCCTCACGCCAGCTGCTCAATTTCGCGTCCAGGCGGCGGACTTCGCGAAACACCGCTTCCGCCCCGGCCACCCCCTGTGTCGCGTCGGGGGCGGCGACGGTGACCCGAAGGCGGGTGCCCATGACGAAGGCCTCGCGCTCGACCCAAACCGCTGCGGCCTCGGGCGCGAGCCCGGTCTCGTTCGGGGATGGAGGCGAGCCCCGGGTCGAGCCGCCGGCGGAAAGGGCGCAGGCGCAGGCGAGGCCAGCGGAAAGCGGGCCGAGGGAGGCGCGTAGGCGCGGGGCGGCCTTCTTGAAATTGAGATCCATTCTCAACCCGCCCAACCTACCCGGCCCCGTCTCGCTCTGTCAAGCCACAAGCGCCGGGCGGCGCCCCGGCGCGTCGTTTTGCCCCATTGCCCCGGTTCGGCTCTCCGCTCCGCAGCCGACCCGCCCCAATCGTCCGCCAGACCGCAAAACTCCTTGATCCTCCTCGGCAAGCTGGCCATCTTTGCTCGCGACGCCGAAGTCCTCCAGCCCCAGCTCGGCGAATCGGATCGAGGAGGTGCCCTGAGCGCTCCCCGACACAATTCGCGCCCCTTCGAACTACCTTTCAGTCCTCGGGGCTGGAGGCTGGAATGAGCCCGCGCAACTTCTCCCGCCGCGACTTCCTCAAGGTCGGCGCCACAGGTTCGGCCGCTTTTCTTCTCGGGGCAGATAGCCTAGCCGCGGCTGAAGCTCAGCCGCCACCGATGCCCGAGCGCCCCCTGGGCCGCACGGGTCACCGTGTCCGACTCTTCAGCCTTGGCGGTCAGGCGACGCTCGAGCAGGCGGATCGGCTCGAGGAATCGGTGTCGATCATCAACCGCGCGATCGATCTTGGCGTGAACTACATCGACACCGCCGCGGCCTACGGGCGCGGAATCAGCCAGTCCTATATCGGTGAGGTGATGGCCACTCGGCGCCGGGAAGTGTTCCTGGCGACGAAGACGCACGACCGCACGCGCGATGGCTCGCTTCGTCTGCTGGAGGAAAGCCTGCGCCTCTTGCAGACGGACCAGCTCGACCTCTGGCAGCTACACAACGTGCGCACCGATGAGGAGCTGGACCGAATCTTCGGCGAGGGCGGTGCGATCGAGGCGCTCGTCCAGGCTCGGGACGAGGGCCTCGTCCGCTTTCTGGGGATTACCGGGCACTACGATCCCGAGACCCTCAGACGCGCGTTATTGGAGTTCGACTTCGACACGATCCTAATGGCGCTGAATCCGGCCGACCGCCATCATCTCCCCTTCACCACTGAGCTGCTGCCGCTGGCCAATCAGAAAGGGGTGGGCGTCATCGGTATGAAGATCCCGGCTCGCGGCAGGATGTTCAGAGACGGGGGGATCACAACGATGAAGGACGCGATGTCCTACGTGCTGAGCTTGCCCGTGAGCACGGTGATTGTCGGCTGCGACACGGTAGAGCAGCTCGAGGAGAACATCGCCATCGCCGCCGATTTCGAGCCGCTGACCGGCGAGCAGATGGCACGGCTGGAAGGATTGACCGAAGCGTACGCGATGGACGCGGCATTCTTCAAGCGCGGCGGTGCCGGTTGGGGCCGGAGAGGGATGGATGATCAGCAGACCGACTAGCATTCTCTGAACCGGCTACGCGGGTTCATCGCGCCAACACGTAACGACAGCACGGGCGACCGACTGGGACGAGGGGAAACATGAAGACGAAAGAAGCGCCTGCCACGGCCACCCCACAAAAGCACACCGAGGACCTCAATCCCTTCCACATCGCGCAACAGCAGTTCGACGCCGCTGCGCGCTACATCCCCGGCCTCGAGCCTGGGCTGGCTCATTTCCTCAAACAGCCGCACCGCATGGTCGAAGTCGAATTCCCCATCGAAACGGCGGCGGGTGAGGTCAAGAACTACGTCGGCTACCGCTGCGTTCATAACAGCGCGCGCGGGCCCGCCAAGGGCGGCATCCGCTACCACCCGGACGTGACGCCCGACGAGGTGCGGGCGCTGGCGTCCTGGATGACGTGGAAGTGCGCGGTGATCGACGTTCCGTTCGGCGGCGCCAAAGGCGGCGTGGTCTGCAACCCGAAGCAGCGGACCAAAGACGACCTGCGCAAGATCACGCGCCGCTTCATCGCCGAGCTGGG
>JABAOH010017228.1_pt1 | contig 13807 bp, 13 predicted proteins | sample 7062181 | NCBI WGS metagenome assembly JABAOH01 (sample SAMN14538630, study PRJNA623070) | marine sediment metagenome | biome: marine biome [ENVO:00000428]; feature: marine pelagic biome [ENVO:01000023]; material: deep marine sediment [ENVO:00002113]; isolation source: pool of 5 deep marine... | reverse complement strand
CGTAATATTCATCTCACATCCCGATACTCAGCTATCACCTGTATAGACGTATGAATAAACTAAGTTAGTAGTGGTTAGATAAAATGAGGCACAAAGCCGTATTGTTTGTAGATATCCTGTGCACGTTCTGATTTTATGAATTGCAGGAATTTATTAGCATTTTCAGGATTAGGTGCTTTTTTGAGCTTTGTAATAAAGTAGTTTACCTCATCAGACTGGTCAAGCCCTTTGCCCGGCTCAATAGCCTCAACCTTAAGACCATCTTTTATGGCATTTACAACTTCTGTTGCCCACACAGGACCAACATCAACCGTGCCTTTCTTTATCCTCAAAGGAGTTTCCCTATGGTGTACAATTGTGAGGATGGTTGTGCCTTCTGCCCTCTTTTCCTCAAGGATTCTTCTGACAAGCGAATTCCCACCCGCCTTATCATACATATTGATAATATAATGTGAGATATCCTCCATGGCACCGGGCTGTGAGATTCTTATATCTTCACGGCCAATGTCATTGACCGTTTTGATACCTGCAGGATTTCCTTCAGGTACCATTAAGACTATCCTGTTATGGAGATATACGAAGCTGTCATTTATTTTGATATGACCATTCCTTGAGAGTTCCTTCATTGCATCTTCAGTGACAGAAGTATAAATATCAGGTACTACATCAATAACTATGTCCTTGAAACGTGCACCGCCTGCAAGTATCTGTTTCAGCTCCAGCCCTGGTGGAAGGGTCTCATAGAATATCTTTTTTACTTCAGGATATGTTTTCTGGAATTCATTCAGGAGGTCATTCATTACCATAAATTGATTGCCTGCCATAAAAAGTACAAGGTCGGCATTATTCATATACTCGATGTTGTGAAGGTCGTCACCGCGGGTTGAAGGTATTTCCGGTAAATCGATGTTTCTATCTTTCATGGTAATATCACACAATTCAATATGATTGATGAATTATAATACTAAATAAATTAGAATTAAAAGGGGACAGGCAGAATAAAATAAAGGGTCCTGTAAATGATTAAACAGATACCCAAGCCTATTTCAGGGGGATTGATACTTTCATATAAATGCCCTTCCAAGTGCAGGCACTGCATTTATGCCTGTTCGCCGAAATGGAGTGCAGACTGGATATCACACGATGATCTTTCGAAAATACTCTCTCAACTTGCTGGAAAAATTTTACCAAGCCCTTTTGGCCCGAAAACAATCAGCCTGAACCATGGCTTGCATTTTACAGGAGGAGAGCCGTTTGGAAATTTTGACCTGTTGTGCAGGGCAGTTGAGATTGCAGAGGAATTGAAGATCCCTTCGATATTTGTAGAGACAAACTGTTTCTGGTGCGCTAATGACAGATCGACCAGGGAAAAGCTTAAGCTGTTGAAGAAGAAGGGCCTGAAGGGAATCATGATCTCGGTTAATCCGTTTTACCTGGAATATGTACCTTTCGAAAGGACTGAAAGGGCGATAAGAATCAGCCTTGAAATCTTCGGGAATAATGTAATGGTATATCAGGTTGAATATTACAGGCGTTTCAAGGAGTGGGGATTTAGTGCTAAGGTTCCGTTTGAAGAATATCTAAAGTATGAAAGAAAGGAAAACTTTACAAGAAACGTGGAATTTTTCATTATGGGAAGGGCACCGTATAAATTAAAAGATATACTGCAGGGTACTTACCCGCAATACAGGCCGGATTTGTTATTTAAAGAGCCGTGTATGCCGGCCTTTTTGAGGTCCATTCATAACCATTTTGATAATTACGGGAATTATGTGCCCGGATTCTGCGCAGGCATATCTTTTGGCGACTGCCGCAGACTGGACGAATTATTGAAGGATGGAGTGGATACAGAGCAACATCCTGTTCTGGGTTTTTTAATTGATGAAGATCTGAGGGGGCTTTTCGGATTAGCAAAGGATATGGGTTACATCGACTCTCAAGACGGGTATTTCTCAAAATGTCATCTCTGTATGGATGTAAGAAGACATCTTGCCCTGAACGGTGAGTTTAGGGAATTGAGCCCAAAAGAGTTTTATTTGCACCTGGAGTGAGCAGATATAAGGAATAATTTAAGACCCCGACATTAATTTCCAGAAGGAACTATTCTGAATCAACCAAAAATACTTCCAACATGGTGCGTTATTTTGTTATGATTGTTCTGCAGAATGATTTCTAACCGATAACAACAATCAATATATTTTTGTTTTTAAAGGAGGCCTGTCATGACAGATTTAAAGAAGATGTACAAGACCATAATGGATGACAATTTTCCTGATGAGATGACAATAAAATTCGGTGATCAGACCTTAATATACAGAAAAAGGGCTTGGAAAATCCCTGACGAAAAGACCGGTGAACTTATTATGAAAGGCCTCCGATACGGTGAAAACCCTGACCAGCAGGCAGCATTATATGAACTTGTAAACGGGAATCTGGTCCTCGGGGACTGCCGGTTTATTGAAGCGGGTAATGGGCTTGTTGGCAGTATTTCAGAGGCTGATATGCTGCAGGCAGGAAAGCATCCAGGGAAAACGAACTTAACAGATCTTGATAATGCACTTAATATACTTAAACACCTTTCTAAAAAGCCGGCAGCTTCAATAATGAAGCACAACAATCCATGCGGTGTTGCATACGGCAAAACAGTTGCAGATGCGTACGAAAAGGCAAATATGGCAGACAGGATAGCAGCATTTGGAGGCTGCCTTGTTGTCAACAGGGCAATGGATAAGGAAACAGCAGAGATGGTAAGCAGCAATTATCTTGAGGTTGTTGGTGCGCCTGATTTTGAGGAAGGGGTTATCGAGATTCTCAAAAAGCGGAAGAATCTAAGGATAGTCAGGATAACCAGGATCGATCAACTTGAAAAGTACAGATCATTCAGGTTTGTTGATTTCAAGTCATTAATGGACGGAGGTATCATTGTACAGCAGTCACCGCTGAACAGGATAAGGACAAAAGAGGATTTCCTGCCGGCAAAGGCAGTATATAAAGGGAAGGAATATATTATAGAAAGGCAGCCGACAGATAATGAATATGAAGATATGATGTTCGGCTGGAATGTTGAACAGGGTATCACCTCAAACTCGGTGATTTACGTAAAGGATGGTGTTACTGTCGGAATTGGTACTGGTGAACAGGACCGCGTCGGCGTAGCTGAGATAGCCATTTTTAAGGCATATACAAAATATGCTGATGCACTCTGCTTCAGCAAATATGGTATCCCTTACAAAAACTTTGAACTCGAGGCTTCCCAGGGTAAAAGGGAGGTTGCTGCACTGCGTGAAATAGACGTGGAAGCAAAAAAGAACAAGGGCGGTCTTATCGGTGCAACAATGGTTTCGGATGCCTTCTTCCCTTTCAGGGACGGAGTGGATGTAGGGATAAAAGAGGGTATAACCGCAATTGTACAACCCGGTGGCTCAGAAAGGGATTTCGAGTCTATAGAGGCATGCAACCAGGCCGATCCCAAGGTGACAATGGTATTTACAGGACAAAGGGCTTTCAGGCACTGATTAACCCAAAAAATGCATTTCAGTATAATTAAGAGTTGGTGAATTAATTAGTTGGACATATTCCTTTCGCTCCCTAGAGGGAAATTTTTACCCGTCACATGACTCATTCGTTCGAATTTTTAAACTCCCCCGTATACGGGTTACCCCGTTCTACGGGGTCAAACAGTAAAAATTCGGTCGATTCGACACGCTTATTTCGCCATGACGGGTGCCAAAAATTTCCCTATGTCCGCTCAAGAAACATGTCCAACTATATAACATGTATACCTGGTTCAAACGCATTTTTGGGTTCAAAGCTTTTTACGTCTTACATTCACAGCCTTCGGCTACTTCTGAGTGCTTAGAAAGGATTTCTTTTGCAATAGCTATATCGGCGTGTATCTGCTTGACTAATGCTTCTGCGTTCATGAACTTCTTCTCTTTTCGAATCCTCTGGATAAAGCAGACGGTTATCTCTTCGCCGTAGAGGTCTTCATTGAAGTCAAAGATATGAACTTCAACAGTGAGGTCCTTTTTGTTGAAAGTCGGGCGTATCCCGATATTGGCTATACCGTCATAATATTTCTCGCGCGCTAACAGTCTTACTGCATATACACCATTGGCAGGGATAATGGAATGTTTGGAAGCAAGATTGGCGGTAGGAAAACCGATTCTCTTACCCCTTCTATCCCCTTTTATAACTATTCCTGTAATGGCATAATGTCTGCCAAGAAGCCAGGCAGCTTCTTTAGCCTCACCGGCCTTAAGCAGATTTCTTATTTTAGTGCTGCTTATGACCTCTCCGTTTAGTGATATCTGTTCGATCTCCCGTACTGTGAATCCGAATTCCTTCCCGAATTCTCTGAGTTTCTTGACGTTCCCCTCCCTGCCTTTTCCAAATCGGTAATTGTAACCAACAAGTATCTCTGTTGCCCCGAGAAGGTCGCAGAGGATTTTTTTTACGAAGTCTCTAGGAGTCATAGACGAGAATTCCAGGGTGAAAGGTATCTTGACAAGCACGTCTAACCCGAGTTTTTCGAACAGCCTTATCTTCTCCTCGTAGATGCTTAGGAGGGGAGGGCATTTCTCAGGTGCCAGTACTTTCAGAGGATGCGGCCGGAAGGTTACGACTAAACTAAGGGCACCAATCTCTCTTGCCCTCTTTATGACCATTTTTATCAATTCCTGGTGTCCCAGGTGCAATCCGTCAAAGTTCCCGAGGGTAATAACGGTATTTCTGAATTTTTCCTTTATCTGGTTTAAATCAGTGATTAATAACATGCTATTTACCACCTAAAAAATGTTTCATCTCGTTGTATATTTCATCTGCGATTCTAATACCCATGTCAATAAATTCAGGACCGTACCTTTTGCCTGTTTCTGACCTGAATGTATTTTTTATTGCTTTTATACCTCTCATTTTCTCTTCAAAAATACTGTAAAGCTCCTCAGGAGAGGTTCCTGTTGACTCCGTGATAAGCCATAAGGTAGTCGTAAAATTATCAGGCCCCCATCTGAATTTATCGGCATCGTAAAGCGAATCGCTTACTATCCTGGCTGTCTCATCCTCAGAACTGATCACTTCCTTGAATGCCTCATGATTTCTTATTGCCGCAGTGATATAACGCTTATAATTTTCTTCAATATCAAAATCCTTCAGTATCCTTTCAGCTTCAATGCTCCCTGCTATTGTATGGTCTTTTTCAATGCGTTTAATATCGTGCAGGAGACCAGATATCTGGACGCTGAGCAGCATTCTTTCTATCTGAGAACTATGGTAGTTATTATTCGAGCTTTCGATAAGTATAATTGCGCCTGCTTCTGCAGCTACCTTTTCGCAGTGGGCAATACCATGTGCTGGATGTAATCTTGTCTCATTTAAATGGGAGTGGCACTTATGAAGCATTTTATTGTTTGACAGGTTTGAATAGGATATGTCCAGTTCATTTTTATGTACAGTATAAAAAGATGGCTGGCCGATTTTCTGGGCTGTCTTGACCGCCTTCTCCTTTAAAACTGAGTATAATGATCTGTCAAACAATCCGGTTAACCTTCCAAAGAATCACTGAAATTTACCCCGTTAGAAGTGCAAAAATCTTCTAACGGGGTGTACTTAATTATAATAGTTTTGGATATAATTTGTTCATTTTTTTTGAAACGTAATTTTAGCAAAAAAAATCTGTCAAGGGGAGGTACTGAAAAGTGAGCGGAAGATATTGAAAACAAAAAAGGCCGTGTCAACACGGCCTTTTTTGTTTAGAAGATTTTTAACCTAAATTCCGAACGGATTAACGAAGAGTATAATCAGGGCAACAACGAGTGCATAAATACAGAGAGACTCAATCATTGCAAGACCAATAATCAGGGTTGTTGTAATTTTACCGGAAGCGCCCGGATTTCTTGCAATACCGTCTGTTGCACCCTTTACGCCGATACCCTGACCGATACCGGTACCGAATGCAGCGACCCCCATGCCAATAGCACATGCAAGTGCTGCAATGCCGTAATATTTGAGTTTTGCATCTGAAAGACCTGTAGCTTCAGCAGCCTCTTCAGCCAGAACCATAGGTGCTAATAGGAAGACAAGTGACAGTACTAGCAGAATTATTGCAGTTTTCTTCATTCTTATCTCTTCCCCCTTTCTCAAGGATTTTGAATTAATGTGCCTCTTCTACGGCACCAGCAAGATAAAGAGTTGAAAGCAATGTAAAAACGAATGCCTGGATAAAGCAGACAAGCACTCCAAGCACTAAGATTGCAACTGGAACAATAGCAGGTGTTAGAATCATGAGAATACCGATTATGTAATGCTTTGCAACCATATTACCGAAAAGCCTGACCGAAAGAGTAAGTGGCCTGGCCAGATGCCCTATAAATTCAATGATTAACATAAGGAGCATGAGCGGAAGTGCCATGATTGAACGTATCGGACCTAGAAAATGATTTATATAGTGATGTTTGTGAACGCGGATCCCGTAAAAGTGTGTTGCCAGAAATACGGGTATTGCCATAGCAGCATTGGTATTTATGTTGCTGGTTGGAGACGTAAATCCTGGTATAAGTCCCATGAAGTTGCCAAGAAGTATAAACAAAAACAGGGTGCAGATAAGCGGGAAAAGAGGTTTTCCCCAATGGTGTCCGATATTGTCTTCACACAGATTCAATATTCCTTCTGCAATAGTCTCAAGGATGTTCTGGGCCCCCCTGGGAACCAGCTTGATTGAGGTTTTAACAATTAAAGCGAGAACTATTAAAATAATTGAAGCAAGAAAAGCATATGATACAAAATGTGGTACTGTATGAGGATCTATGAATATATCAAGCAAAAGTTTTTCTTCGTGCATAAAGGACCTCCTTTGGGGGAAATTCGCTGTATATTACATAAGCCAATATTAAAAGTCAATAGGCAGAAATAAAAAACTTGCATTTTTCAGTTAAATAGTGTATTAATAACTCCAATTATAAGAATAATTGAATAAAGCAGGTGGTATAATATAAAAATGACAAGACAAAAATTAAAAAAGGATCTGGGCGAGGAAGAAAAAAAGGATATGCCACTTTACCCTATCGGTATTGTGGCAGAATTGATAGGGACAACGGATCAGACTTTAAGGCTTTATGAAAAGCATGGATTGATAAAGCCTGCCCGCAGGAACAAAAACAGGTTTTATTCCGAAAATGATATAAAATGGCTAAGGTGCCTGAGGGATCTTATACATAATAAGAAAGTAAGTATCGAGGGGATAAAGAAACTCCTTGAGTATGCACCTTGCTGGGAAATAACGGAATGTACCGAGGAGAGAAAAAATAGATGTTCTGCATATATAGACAGGACAAAGCCCTGCTGGGAATTAAACAGGATGATATGCAACAGGGAAACAGGCAAGATTTGTGAAGATTGTATTGTCTATATATCAAAGAAGAAGCAGAAAAAATAACCCCTTCTTTTGTATTTAGCTAAACCTGTTTTTGTGTTAATAATCTACTCTAAATTTATAGTTGACGGGTCGAAGTCCGGGTCAATACTATATGCCTCATTGAAGTATTTTATAGCAGTTGAATAATCTTCCAGTTTATAGCTCGCGTATCCTATCAGGTAATAGGCTCGTGGATCAGGGTTTTTCTCGATATATGCCTTAAGATGTTCAATAGAAGATCTGAAGTCACCCTTTATGTAGAATGATAAGCCTGCTGTATAATCATTATCTGCAGTTGCCTTTGATACTGTAAAAGGTATCAGTACTGCTAATAATAAAATGATAATAACTTCTCTCATTTTACCCTCCTTGCCTTGTAATCGGCAGTTAGTCGAAGTTAAATTCAGAAGGTTGCTTCATCTCCCATACTGAATTCGTATGAGAATATTGCTTTGGCTGGGTCTCCTCTTTAAAGTATTCTTTTATACCCGAGTTATTATACGACAGAAGACCGTTCTCTGGATTTATATTGTAACTGACTATGCCTTCAGGGGGAGTAAATTCTTCAGGTTCTCCTCTTACTGCATTATTCATAAAGGATACCCATATCGGGGAGGCTACCCTTGATCCTGTTTCACGGGTACCTAGTGTTTTATAATCGTCATATCCGACCCAGACGCATGCTACAAGATTTGGTGTATAACCTACAAACCATGCATCTTTGTAATCATTGGTGGTACCGGTTTTTCCTGCAACAGGCCTGCCAAGGGCCTTTGCCCGCCAACCTGTTCCATATTTTATAACATCCTCCATCATTGAGGTTATTAAGAAAGAGGTCTGGGGACTTATAATCTGCTCGGGATTTGGCTCATTGCTTTCGAGCACTCTCCATTTACCGTCAACTATGTATTTTATCGATGAAGGTTTTACTTTCATTCCATAGCTTGCAAAAATGTTATATGCTGATGCTAACTCCAGAGGTGTAGTATTGAATGAGCCCAGTGCAATACTGAGGTTTCTAGGAATATGTCCCTGAAAACCTATCGTCTTTGCAAAGTTTGTCACAGTGTCTATCCCCATGGATTTTACGAGTTTAACTGTTACAACATTTCTTGAATAAGTGAGTGCTTCCCTCAGACGTGTTGGACCATTGTATTTCTGGTCATAATTCTCAGGGCTCCATTCCCCTTCCGGACCACCCATATATGTTACAGGCTCATCAACAATAATACTTGCAGTAGTGAAGCCGTTGTCCATGGCAGCAGCATAGATTATCGGTTTAAATGCTGACCCGGGCTGCCTTTTAGCATATATAGCTCTGTTGTATTCACTCCTTGAAAAATCGTTCCCTCCCACCATAGCCCTGATGAACCCGGTATAGGGTTCTAATGCAACGATAGCACCCTCTACCTCCGGCTCCTGTTCAAGCAACAGGTGGACATTTTTATTATTAATGCTTTTTATCCTGACCTTTATAATATCACCGGGGGTTAATATCTTTTTTAAGTTAAAATTTTTTATCACATTTGATTTACCACTATCAGAGATTACCTTTGATGCCCATAGGGCGTCTTTTAAAGACAGTTTTCCGCTAACCCCTCTGGTTTTAATAATAGCCTCTTTTTCTGTTACCCTAAGGACAAGTCCGGGATAGATATCTCCCGGAGAAATTACAATGCTTGATGATATACCGTTACTGTTGAGCTCACTGTCATCGATATTAATATCTTTTTTGTGTTCTAAGGGACCACGCCAGCCTCTGCGCTTGTCGAAATCACGTAAACCTGACTGAAGGGCATTAACTGCCGAGATTTGCATGCTTCTATTAAGTGTTGTGTAGACTTTAAGTCCACCTTTATAGACTGTATCAACGCCGTATTTTTCCTCAAGGTATTTCCTGATATATTCAATGAAATAGCTGTTAGCTTTTGATGACCTTCTGAGACTCGATAGATATAAAGGCTGCTTATATATGTTTTCCTTTTCTGATTTTGTTATATATCCCTCTTTTTCCATACGGGTCAGAACAATATACTGTCTTGCTTTTGCCTTTGAAAGATTATTGTAAGGTGAATATGTAGAGGGGGCTTTAACAAGCCCTACAATTAATGAAGCCTCGGCAAGATTCAGTTGTTTTACTGATTTGCCGAAATACGTCCTTGCTGCCATCTCGACCCCGTATGCTCCGTGACCAAAATAAATTTTATTGAGATATAATTCAAGTATCTCTTTTTTTCTGAGATTTTTCTCTATTTTTATGGCAAGGAACGCTTCTATTATTTTTCTTTTGAAGGTTTTTTGGGGAGTTAGAAAAACCACTTTTGCAAGCTGTTGGGTTATTGTGCTTCCACCCTCTTTTAGACTTACATTAAGCAGATCCTTTATAAGTGCTCTTGCAATAGCAATATAATCAATGCCTTTGTGTTTCCAGAACCTTGAGTCTTCAACAGCAATAATTGTGTTAATTAAGTTCTGGGGTAAATTCTCGATCGGTACAAATATTCCTTTTTCTACTTTTAACTCTCCTAACAAAATATCATCATCAGAATAAATTTTTGTGCCTTTGGTGGGGGCATACCGCTTAATTTCATCTATGGAAGGCATACCTCTTGAGATAGCAACAAATCCACCTGTTATACCACCAAGAAAAACTGATAAGAGTGCAAGAATAATTAAGAATTTTGTCTTCATTAAAATGATTATACTCTCGATATCAAAAAGCTGTCAAAGGGTCATATCAGCAGCAAATTACATAGATATGCTAATCCTCTACTGTTATTAAGTTGCCCCTGTTAGAAGAAAGTATTTGTACTTTATAACATTGAAAATTGAATATTCAATTAACGATTTCTTTACTTCTTACTCCCTACTTCTTACTTCTTACTTCCTACTTTTTTACTCCTCACTCCTTACTCTTTGAGAACTAAAAGGTTAAGTCTGTCGTCTTCTTATATCTTACTCTTTATTCGCCTCTAGTTTCCAATATTTAATATTAAATTAATTATCTCTTTACTTCTTACTTCCTACTTTTTTAGTGAGCAGTGAATAATGACCAATAACTCAAGCGTTGGGTGTGAGAATTAAAAAAATGTTTTTTTGATAAATTAGTAAAATATTGTACAAATATATAAGAATATAATGTTATAATTGTAATTTACATAAGTTGTGTATTTATGTGTGTAAACAAGCTGTAAAAGCTTGACAAAGAATAGTTCCTCTGGTACAATTTCAAGGTTTATCCAGAGTAAATATATATTTTAGTCTTTTTTATTTTTATGGAGGATGAGTGCCGACAATAGCACAATTAGTTAGGCAGGGACGTAAGAGTGTATTAAGAAAAACCAAGAGCCCTGCATTGAGGTTCTGCCCTCAGAAGAGAGGTGTATGTGTAAGGGTTTATACAACTACTCCTAAGAAGCCAAACTCTGCTCTGAGGAAAGTTGCAAGGGTAAGATTGACTAATGCTATGGAAGTTACGGCCTATATCCCTGGCATAGGACATAACCTGCAGGAGCACTCTATTGTTATGATCAGAGGCGGCAGGGTAAAGGACCTGCCTGGAGTGCGATACCATATTGTAAGGGGTATACTTGACTCTATGGGTGTAACTGATAGAAGATGTGGAAGATCAAAGTACGGGACAAAGAGGCCCAAATAACGGAGTAAATAATGTCAAGAAGAAGAGTTGCTGAAAAGAGAGAAATACTACCGGATCCGAAATATCACAGCAAAATAGTCAGCAAGTTTATCAGTGTAATGATGAGGAGCGGAAATAGATCCATAGCAGAAAGTATATGTTATGGAGCATTCGACATAATAAAGGAAAAAACAGGGAATGACCCTCTTAAGGTTTTTAAAACAGCTTTAGAAAATGTTAAACCGCTTGTGGAGGTTAAACCAAGAAGGGTCGGGGGTGCAACTTACCAGGTACCAGTAGAGATAAGGGCTCAGAGGCGGATGGCACTTACTTCAAGATGGATAATACAGTTTTCAAGGCGCAGACCTGAGAAGACAATGAAGGAAAGACTCGCTGGTGAGTTGCTGGATGCTTATAACAATACCGGTTCTTCCATTAAAAAGAAGGAAGATACCCATAAAATGGCCGAAGCCAATAAGGCTTTTGCCCATTATAGATGGTAAAGAGATTAGAGGAGAAAAGATTTGTCGAGGTTCCCATTAGAAAAAACACGAAATATTGGAATTATGGCACACATAGATGCAGGGAAAACCACGACTACAGAGAGAATCCTCTATTATACAGGCGTAACCTACAAAATAGGTGAAGTCCATGATGGAACAGCTGTCATGGACTGGATGGTTCAGGAACAGGAAAGAGGCATCACTATTACTTCTGCCGCTACCACTTGTTTTTGGAAAAACTGCAGAATAAATATCATTGATACACCTGGCCATGTTGATTTTACTATTGAGGTTGAAAGGTCTTTAAGAGTGTTAGATGGTGCAGTTGCAGTATTTGATTCGGTAGCAGGTGTTGAACCACAGTCTGAGACTGTATGGAGGCAAGCAAATAGATACAGGGTGCCAAGAATAACATTTATGAATAAGATGGACAGAGTAGGTGCAAATTTTTTTACGAGTGTAAACAGTATGATAGAAAGATTGGGTGCAAACCCTGTCCCAATTCAGTTACCGATGGGAATTGAAGAGGATTTCCGGGGCTCGATCGATCTTGTAAATATGAAGGCATATTATTATGATGACGAAACACTTGGCGCTAAGTTCATTGAAAGTGATATACCTGGTGATCTTTTGCCACAGGCAATGGAATACCGGGAAAAAATGTTCGAGTCTCTTGCTGATGTAGAGGAAAAAATAATGGAAAAGTTTTTAAATGGCGATGAAATAAGCGTAGAAGAAATAAATGATGCGCTCAGAAAAGGGACTATCGAAATGAAAATTACACCTGTACTTTGCGGTGCTTCTTTAAAGAATAAAGGTGTTCAGCAGTTGCTTGATTCAATAGTTAACTATCTGCCCTCCCCAACAGATATCCCACCGGTTTCCGGCAGAAAAAAAGATAATGGCACTGAGGTGGTCAGAAGGGCTAATATCAATGAACCGTTTTCTGCCATTGCCTTTAAAGTAATGACCGATCCATATGTTGGCCAGCTTACATTTATGAGAGTCTATTCAGGCATTTTAAATGCAGGTTCTTATGTCTATAATGCATCAAAAGGTACTAAAGAGCGCATTGGCAGGCTGCTCAAGATGCATGCTAACAAAAGAGAGGATCTCAAGGAGGTTTCTGCGGGTGATATAGCTGCTGCGGTTGGACTGAAAAATACTCTAACAGGAGATACACTTTGCGATGATAAGAACCCTTTAATACTTGAATCCATGGAATTCCCCGAGCCTGTTATTTCAGTTGCAATAGAGCCAAAAACAAAGACTGACCAGGAGAGACTTTCTCAATCGCTTGCAAAACTGGCTCAGGAAGACCCTTCGTTTAAGGTATCTGTAAATGAAGAAACATCACAGACAATTATATCCGGAATGGGGGAATTGCATCTGGATATAATTGTGGACAGGCTTTTGAGAGAATTTAAGGTTGGGGCAAATGTAGGAAAACCCCAGGTAGCATATAAGGAGACTGTAAGGGCCTCATCAAGTGCAGAGGGCAAGTTTATAAAACAGAGTGGCGGCAGGGGTCAGTACGGGCACGTATGTCTGGAGATTGAACCGCTTGAACCCGGAAAGGGTTCTGAATTCTTATGCAAGATAGTAGGAGGAGCGATCCCTAAGGAGTACTTTCCAGCAATAGAAAAAGGGGTAAGGGAGGCGATAGATACCGGAATACTCGCAGGGTATCCTGTTGTTGATGTAAGGGCAATATTATATGACGGTTCTTATCATGAAGTTGACTCCTCGGAAATGGCATTTAAAATTGCTGGTGCTATGGCTTTCAGAGAAGCTGCACAAAAGGCTAAGCCTGTTATTCTTGAGCCGATCATGAGTGTTGAAATTGTGACACCTGAAGAATATATGGGTGATGTCATAGGAGACCTTAATTCCCGCAGGGGCAAGATACATAACATGGAAAAGAGGGGTAAAACCCAGGTGATAAGGGGCCAGGCTCCCCTTTCAGAGATGTTCGGATATGCTACAGATTTAAGGTCTAAAACTCAGGGCAGGGCAACATACACAATGCAGTTTTCCAACTATGAAGAGGTTCCAAAGGGCATCTCGGATGGAATTATATCAAAATTTAGAGGTTAATAAATTGACAATCATAAGTAACAATTTACTATTGACTGGTAAAAAGTTTAAGATATCTGACCAATTTAACCCGTTACTGTTAACCTGTTATCTATATAGGAGGATATATGGCAAAGGCAAAATTTGAGAGGACGAAGCCACATTGCAACGTAGGGACGA
>JABAOH010019860.1_pt1 | contig 13817 bp, 15 predicted proteins | sample 7062181 | NCBI WGS metagenome assembly JABAOH01 (sample SAMN14538630, study PRJNA623070) | marine sediment metagenome | biome: marine biome [ENVO:00000428]; feature: marine pelagic biome [ENVO:01000023]; material: deep marine sediment [ENVO:00002113]; isolation source: pool of 5 deep marine... | reverse complement strand
GTCAATGTTCAGGGAGAGGGCGGCCAGGGCCGCGGGCAAGGCGAGGGGAAAGGCGAACTTGAGATAGCTCTTCACCAGCGTGAACGAAGGTCGAGCCATGGGGTAGATTCGCATCAGGAAGAGAGCGACGCCAGCGAGGACGACAGCCCCTAGGACGTAGGTCCACGCCAAGGTCACTGCTCCCATTCCAAGGAAGGCCACAGCAATCATCCCGACGACGCGGACCGTGGTGCTGATGAAGTTGCTCGCTTGACCCTTGGCGGCTTCGAGACGGGCGTTGAAGGTGGCTAGGCCAATACCGGCCAGAGAAAGGGCCGAGTAGTAGACGACCATAATCAGAATCAGCTGGACGTGCAGAGGAGTCTCGAAACCCCTTCCGAGGAGGTAGGTCCATACGTAGATCCCGAGGAAGGTGGCGCCGATGGCGATTACGATTTGGATGACTTTGAGCAGGGCGAAGGCGCCGATGCACTCCCCGAGGGGCTCACCCTGGGAGACTCGCTTAATGTGAGCGGCAGGCACTCCCAGCCCTGTCAGCACGAAGAAAGAGCCGACGAATCCGATGCCGAATCCAACGAACCCGAGGACTTCCTCCGCGTTCGGGATGAACCGAGCGATGGCGAGGATGCCCAGGTAGCCCAAGAGGCCGGAGAGGAGGTTTGTTGTGAAGAGGAGTACGGATTTCCGCCCGATCATACATCCACGCTGCCAGGGCTAAGCTGAGAATTGCGAATAACCTTTTCTAAGGACGGATTCGTCTCCCAACGGGCATCATGGCACGCATCATCATCCTGCGCTCCCGCTCGACCGGGGGGATTGAACCCCGGGTGGAGCGAGTGGCCAGGGCCTTGGTCAAACGAGGCCACGATGTCACGGTCTATCTGTGGGACCGGGAGGGTGCCTACCCGAGAGCGGAGACTCTGGAAGACATCCGGGTTCGGCGATTGCCTCTACCGGCTCCGTACAATCGACCGCTCCTCCTTGTCCCAATGCTGTGGTGGTTCCTCGCGGCATTTCGAGCCACGAGAAATGCGGACGTCGTCCACGCCTGCGACCTTGACACGTTGCCTGCTGCCCTTGCCGCAAAGGCGCTTCGAGGGAGCCTGATTGCGTATGACATCTTCGATTTCTACGGTGACATGATACTGGCTGAGCTCTCAGAGAGGATCCGCAATGGGGNNATCCGCAATGGGGTGATCCGCCTCGAGGCGTCCCTAGCCAATTTCGTCGATTTCGTCATCTTGCCAGACCCGTCTCGCAGGGAATCCTTGCCTGAGGCGTTTCCAAGGCCCGTCGAAGTAGTGATGAACACGCCCTCAGACCTCGTGCTGGACGTCGCTCAGGGCGAGACCTTTACGATTTTCTACGGCGGAAACCTAGCAGCAGATCGTGGCCTGCTCCAGGCGATAGAAGCTCTTCAGGACGTTGAGGGTGTCGAGCTTCGCTTCGCTGGCACAGGGGAGCTCGCGAAACTTCTTCGATCTTTGTCCGAAGAGCGGGATGCAGTTGTCTTCCTTGGTCAGCTTGGCCATCGCGAGCTACTGGAGGAATCCGCCAGGGCAAATGCCATCCTGGCCTGGTACGACCCGTCGGTGCCCGCCAATCGAGTCGCGTCTCCCAACAAGCTCTTTGAGGGAATGATGCTCAGCCGGCCCGTGCTTGTAAGCTCGGACACCGCGATGGCTGAACTCGTCTCAGACACTGGCACCGGGCTCGTCGTCGGTTATGGTGACCACGCGGCACTTCGAGAGGCAGTCATTCGTTTGCGGGACGACCCCTCCAAAGCCGCGTCCCTCGGTCGTCGAGGAAGAGAGGCCTTCGAGCGTTCTTACAATTGGGATGTTAACGAAGCAAGGCTGCTGAAGGCGTATGAAGACCTGCTCTCTCGGATAGTGTGACGCCCCTCGAAGTCATGTGCAACTTACTGGGCTCGTTGGGAGCCGGCTAGCCGCCACAGATCAAAGACCAACTCTAGTAGCGACCCTAGGCCAGCTGTCGCAAACGTGGAGCCGCATCGCCTTCGAGTTCAATCCAAGGAACGAGGACGAGTTCTGGAACGTACACTTTGTGAGGATGCCAAAAGAGTCCGTATTCCCCAAAAAGCTCGCCGTGGTCGCTAGTGATAACCACGGTGCCCTCTCTCTTATCCGCCAAACGGAGTGCCCACTCCATGACGAGAAGTACATTGTCTTCATAGGCTCGCCTCACTTGGTCGAGGCTTACACTGCCTTCATTGATGCCTTGCCCAGTGATTTCAGGGTGGCCCAGGAACGGGAAGTGAGGCTGAAGGAAGTGGGCCACAATCCGTCCCTCGATCCCCTGAGCTTCCTTGAAGACTTCTTCCGGAGGGACTGTGTTGAACGTCTTGTCCCATCCCTCCTTCCAGACATCGATTGATGCACTAAAGGGATACTCCCAGCCTTGGATGTCGAAGTAGGTCCGACTCATGTAGGGGTTCCCAGCCACGACAGTCACATCCGCGACGTCTCGTTTGTCAGGATTGTGGACGAAGTTCGCAGTAATCCAAAGGAGTGTCGTGGTCCCTGGCGAGGTGATGTAAGCAAGTTCAAGGGGACCCGAACCGTGTCTCTGCCACAGGTCTGAGAGAGTGTCATATCGGCATGCGTCGAAAACGATGAGACAGTCCCATTCTCGGTCTGTGACGAGAGTAGGGCGTTCTCGAATCGCCCTGCCTACTATTCCCAACCCTCTCCCGTACATATTCAAGCCCAAACGTCGCAGAAACTCACGACGATAGGTGGGACTTGGGGCATGAGCGACGAGAGAGGAGTCTTCTCCTACATCGATGGAGAGACGGCCGAAGAGCTTAGCCACCGGTTGCATCGCCAATTTCAGAGGATTGTTGCCCCACATACTTGACTGCCTCCGCAAGGTGTGCACTGCGTGCTCTCCTCGATACGAAGGGTGAGGGGCCCCTTCAGGAGCTCCCCGCAACCCAGTGAGCTGGATTCACTGTGACGAATCAGGAAGCTCTCCCCTGACAACTCAGGCGAGATTGACAGCGGGACATCGGTTGCCCTACCCTGCTCCTCAGATCGGGCTAGTTCCTGACTCCGGGCCTCATTCACCCTCTCGTATCTCTTTGGCATGGTCATGGATCGACGCGACGCTTTCCGCAATGACGTCGAGGTCAGACGTCTCCATTGCGTTGTGAATGGGCAGAGCAAGAACGCGCTTGGAGACTCGACGAGTTACTGGCAAGGAGATCTCGGCGTCGAGCAACGCGGTTAGCTCATGGATTGGCGGGTAGTAGTACCGCTTCGTCATGATCCCTTCGGCTTCGAGCGCCCTTGCCAGCAGATCGCGGTCCATACCGAACGCTTCCGGCTCTACCAGAATCCCGAAGTCCTTGTGGGAGGACACAGCGCCATCCTGGATACGCTGGAATGCAATACCTGAGACATGCGAGAGACGGCGTCGGTATCGATCCACATAACGATTGCGAGCTTCCACATAGCGATCCAGATGGAGAATCATCTCCAATCCCAAGACGGCATTCAGCTCCGACATCCGGGCACTCAATCCAGGGACATCGCAGGTGTAGTCGGGTTTGTTTCCGTAGTTGCGCAGAAGACGCAGGCGCTCGGCCAAAGATTCGTCGTTGGTGGCGACAAGCCCTCCTTCCCCTGTCGTAATCAGTTTGGTGGGGCTCAAGCTGAACACTTCGGCCGTGCCGAAAGAGCCCACGGGTCGACCCCGCCAGGAGGAACCAAGGCCGTGTGCGGCATCGAAAACAACGGGGACTCCGTTTCGCTCGGCCCACTCGCCAAGTGCCTCCACATCGCAAGGGTTGCCGTAGATATGAACAGGCATGAGGGCATCCAACGGTCCTCTCGCGTCGAGGAGTTGTGGATTCATCGTTAGAGTGTCGTCGATGTCGATGTAGCGAAGGTCGTTCTGGTTCCAGTAAATCGCGTGACCGGTGGCGCTGAATGTGAACGAGGGCAGTCCAACTCGCTTTTTCTGAACGCCGAGGGCCTGGAGGGCAAGGATGAGCCNNCCAACTCGCTTGTTCTGAACGCCGAGGGCCTGGAGAGCAAGGATGAGCCCCGATGTACAGGAGGAAACCGCCACCACGTGGTCAACCCTGAGCAGTCGTTTGGCCTCTTCTTCGAACTCCCGCACATGGATGGCCACGTTGGAAAGCATGCCTGATTGGAGGACTTCGGTGACGCGGTCCAGAAGCTGCTGAGAGACCGCATCGTGGGTGGAGGGCCTGATGAGGGGGAACCGTTGCTCGAAGGCGGGCGGGCCTCCGAGGATGGCAGGCTTATCGACCATGGGCTACCAACTCGCCAATGAAGCGACGGACCACAATGGGAGCAGGAGTAGGGTTGAAGTTCAACAGGCTGCGTGCCAGGGTGATATCTGCAACGGAGTGATAGGGAATGTACTCAGGTTTCTCCTCGAAAGTCACTTCGGTCTTCGGAAGTTCTCTTCGCACCGTCTCGGCCAAGTCCGCAATCCTGACACCTTCGCCTGTCCCCACATTGATTACTTTGTCGACGACATCGGGATGGGTGGCTGCCAAGAAGAAGGCCTGAGCCACATCCTCAGCGTGGATGAAATCTCGCAGCTGGTCCCGTCCAAAACCGCGAATCCGGCCTTCCGTTAGGGCACGTGCCACAAACTCATCGATGACCCCAGCGTTGCCCTCGCCGATGACATTGAAAAGCCGCAGAATCACGTAACGAAGTCCGTAGTTTTGCCGGTACCCCTTCGTACACTGTTCCGCCATCAGCTTGTGCCACCCATAGATGGTGGATGGATTGGGTAGAGTGGTCTCGTCTATTGGGACTGTCTCCACCTTGCCGTAGACAGCGGCAGAGGAAGGGAACACGAACCGCCGGACACCTGTGCTCCGAGCCATTTCCAGGACTCGAGCCAGGGACACGACATTGAGGTGAAAGGACAATGCCGGATTCCTTTGGCACTCGCCGATGTCTGCTAGACCCACAAGATCAACGACCGTGTCCTTACCTTGGAGCACCTGACGTAGCGCCTCCTCATCAAAAGCATCGCCAGAAACGGTCCGCACCCCACGTCGCTTCCGGCCTGGCTTCACATCGAGGACCGTCACATCCTGACCCTGCTCGGCGAGCCGTCGACTCACATACTGACCGATGAAACCTGCGCCTCCAATGATGGCAATCTCGGCCATTCAGCCCCTCTCCGGCGGTTTCCTCGAGCGTACGGGGTGCGCTGGAATCCCCACAGCTGTGACGCCGTTATCCAAGTTCCTCAATACCACCGCCCCAGCTCCTACAGTAACTCGGCGGCCGATACGGACATTCTGGAGTACCGAGGCTCCCATCCCGATGTAGGAGAATTCACCTACTTCTACATTCCCCGCCAGGTGAGCTCCGGGCCAAACGTGGGCATAACGGTGGATGTGGCAGTCGTGATCCACACTGGCCGCGGTATTGATGACCACCCCTTCCTCAAGGCTGGCAAAGGGATTCACAACGGCGCCCGCCATGACCGCCACGCCTTCCCCCACTTTTGAGTTTGGCGCTATCAACGAGCCCGGGTGGATGGCCGGAATCACCTCAAGCCCTAATCTTCGACAGCGCCCAACCACTTGATAACGAGCGTCATTGGCTCCGATACCTAGGGCAATGCNNGATGACGAGCGTCATTGGCTCCGATACCTAAGGCAATGCCTTCCAACTTCCAGCGGCGGACTACATTCTCAAGATCCTCAGCAGCCCACGCAATTGGGTACTCACCGACACTGTCCTCTGCAAGATTCGGGTCATCGTCAAGGTAGCCCACCAAGGTGTGTTCACCCGTCCGCTCTACTATGTCGCCTACTACTTTCCCGTGCCCGCCTGAACCATAGACCGCCACGCGCACTTCGAGACCTCACAGGATGAGCCGTCTCTCCAAGAGTTTCTGATCGATTGCCAAATCTCGTAGGATTCCCACAATGCGTTCTGAAGCGTGACCATCGCCATAAGGGTTCTCGCATCGTTGGACCCTCCGGAGGAAATCACGGTCCTGAAGACCCCGACCGATTGCTCTCTGTATTGCGTCCCGCTCGTGGGGAACATCGAGGACATTCAGGGCTCGCTCTCGACTCTCTTGACGGTCGCCAATGTTGACAGCAGGCACCCCGAAGGAGGGGGCCTCGATGATGCCGCTGCTGGAGTTGCCAACCAAGACCGATGTAGCGCCGAGGAGGTCCAGGTAGGCCGCTTCCGAGAGGCTCTTGTGAAGAGGGAATCTATGACGCCTGGCGTACTGCTCGAGGATCTCAACCATTTCACGGCTCCCGGGATCCCCGTTGGGGTAGATGGCCACCAGACTGCTGTCGAAGGCAAGGGCGGCTTCCAAGGTAAGACGAAGAAGGTCTCCGGCGCTCTGACGACTCCGAGCAGTAGGGTGTTGCACAAGGAGAATGAGGGGCCGTTGTGGGTCTAATCCGAATGACTCTAGGACCGCTTCGCGGGGCCGCCGGGGGCGTTGGAGGATCGTGTCCAAGCGGGGGGCTCCCACCACGTGAATGCGCCACGTCTCCTCTCCCATACGGGCGAGGCGATCGGCGCTGATCTCTGTGGCGGCCAAGTGAACATGAGCGAGACGAGTGATGGCATGACGCACGACCCCGTCCACGTGACCTGACTGCTCGCCTCCGTGAACGTGAGCCACCGGTATTCCCAGGTAGGTGCTTGCTACGGCCCCAGCAAGCATCTCCCCTCGATCGCCTAACAGGAGGAGCAGATCGACTGCCTCCTCCCGCAGTGGGCCCGAAAGACCTTGGATAATCTCTCCTACTCCACGGGCAAACCCTTCAGTTGTGTCATAGGAGGAGGTCGGTATGACGGCTGCAGGTTCGAAGCCGTCCTCGTGAATGAGATCGACCGTATGGCCGAACCCCTCCGCCAGGTGCATCCCCGTAACGAATAGACGGAGATCCAATTCGCGTGAGGAGTCGATGGCACGGAGAACGGGCAGAAGAATGCCATATTCCGCACGGGTCCCAGTAACGACACCGACAGTCCGCATCACTCCACCATATCCCACGTTATCTGAGTGTCCTTGGGAATGCGGATGCGCGCTCGACGACCAAGCAAGTTTCTCAGTTCCTTTGGTGGGATGCCCATGCCCGGTCGTTTGAAGGCAATCATAGAGGTCTCGAGGTGAGCGCCCGCCGAAATGTCCACTTTCGCGACCACGCTCCTACGGGCCGTCTTCCGAGTCTCCTCCTCTCCCACCATCGGCTTCTTCTCCCCGTCGCCCAAGGCCGACTGCACAGTCCGAATCGAGCGGACCAGCTGCTGGAGCTCGGGGGGCTCGAGGGAAGCCGCATGATCTGGCCCCGGTAGGGATCTGTCTAGGGTAATATGCTTCTCCAGGACGGAGGCTCCGAGGGCCACTGCGGCTACCGCCACTTGCGTTCCCAGAGTGTGGTCTGAGAAACCGACAGGGACGTCAAACCTATTCTTCAACGTCTTGAGAGCCCGAAGGTTCGCCTCTTCCGGATCGGCGGGATATCGGGAGATGCAATGCAGGAGGACAATCTGGTCGTTCCCGGCCTTTCGGATGACACTTACGGCTTCTTCTACCTCTTCGAGGAAGGACATGCCCGTGGACAATAGGAGGGGTTTCCCGTAGCGAGCGATGTGGGCAAGCAAGGGATGGTGGGTAAGATCCCCCGAACCCACCTTGAAGCCAGGAACACAGAGGTGGTGGAGCAGGTCAGCGCTCTCTTCATCGAATGGGGTGGATAGGAACAGGACCCCCCTGGCCCTGCAGTGGGATTGTAGCTCCGCGAATGCCTCGCCCGGGAGTTCTAGCTTCCTCAACGTGTCACGCGTGCTGCGCTCTGTACTCAACTGGTCCGTACGGAAGGCCTGAAATTTCACGGCGTCCACATGGGCCTCCGCGGCCACATCGATGAGACGTCTAGCGAGGTCAATCTGACCGTTGTGATTCACGCCCGCCTCGGCGATAACGAAACAGGGGTGATCATTCCCTATCCAACGGTCTCCAAATCTAACGGCTTCCATGCACGACCCTGTCCCTGAGAATCAGTTCAGCCAAGTGGAGGTCCCAGGGCGTGTCGATATCCAGAGATCGCTCCTGAGGCATGATGTACGCGTAGGTTCTGTCGCTGAAAAAGGTTCGCTTTTCCCGGTACACCCCAGGATCCACGAGGTAGATTGCCCCATTGAGGGCGTAGACTTGCGGGAGGTCTTGCGGTTGGATGACCTCTTCTCCGGTCTCTCGAGTGAATTCCGCGAGTCTCCCATCCTCTAGCACTGTCTTCATCCAGTGGGGATACTGACTGACGGGCACGACGCTAACCACTGCCTCAGCCTCTCGATCCTCCGCCAGCTCGATCGAGTCCGTGATGTCAAAGGCAATTCTCAGCGGTGACGTGGGCTGGAGGAGCATCGCGTAATCAGGCCGATAATCCTCATGGGAGCTAAGCCAGTCGAGGGCGTGCAGTAGGACATCACCCGCAGGCGTCTCATCGCGAGACAGGTCTCGGGGTCTAACAAAGGGCACTTCAGCGCCCCACTCTTCGCCGACACGGGCCACTTCCTCGTCCTCCGTAGACAGGACAAGTCGCCCGATCCGTGTGCTTTCCAGGGCGACCTCGATCGTCCAGGCCAGGAGCGGCTTTCCAGCTAGCATAGCCAAGTTCTTCCGTGGAATCCTCTTCGAGCCACCACGGGCTACGACAAGGCCGAGAACTTCAGACATGGGATCGAAAGCCTCTCCTGAATGAATCTCGGCCGGCGGAAGATGGTGACATCACCGTCAGAGCCGAACAAGCCGCTCTAGAGACCACGTGAGTGAAGGTGTTCATGGCTTGCCGACTCCTTCCAACCTGAATCCCGTCTTAAACCTTTATCTCTGGGGTCTACCTTGCTTGTGAGTCGATGAGCTGGCTCGAGTGCTCGGTTCTCTCGACGCCTCGCTCTTATATAGCTGCGGCAGGCTCCGCATCCATAGATGGTGACCGAAAGGTCCGTCGCTCTCATCGCTCGGAGGCAGAGCTTGGGCCATCTGCCAGCAGGTGCTGACATTCTCCCGCTGAGCCCGTCCCTCCCGATTCCAGAGAATCGTCTCCTGGCCTCNNGGAGACGCCTTTGAGTGGCGTGGTGTGAATCTTGCCAAGACCGTTGCCTTTGGAATCGAATACATGGTTAGAGACATGGCGAAGAGTGCGTGGGTGTTGGCGCGAGTCCTGGAACGGTCGCAGGTAGACGTGGTCTATACGGACGTCCCCCTCCTTGAGACGAGCATCCCCTCCTATCCCTACCTCGCCTCCGTTGGCTCGATCCTAGAGTCGGAGGCTGGATCTTTGGGGATCTCCATTCGAAACATCTCAGTTGGTTCGCATAGACTGCAATCCCGGTGGAAATCCCTCGTGGGAGCCGTCTATAGTTTCTTAGAAGCGCCTCGGGCCATCGCGCGACTTTCCGAGGAGCATCCTCTGCTGGTAATCGGTCCGCACAGGGGGTTCTATCTCCCTGTGGCTCGATGCTGGCAGGGGTGCGGATCATCGAGTATCGTGGGTACGCCAAAAGGGCGTCCCGTGCGGGCGTCTCATAAGGAGGGTCTGTACCTGCTGCCCTTTGAGCGTCTGGTTGGCCGGCGTGACCGCGCAGAAGTCGAAGCATTTCAGACACAATTGATGGAGGCTCTATCCACCCTCGAGTTCCAAGAACCCATAGTCCAACATGGACTGGACCTTAGCCCCATTCTTCGGGCCTATCTCCAGAAGTTGTTTCAATTGGAACTTCCCGTGCTGACCGCCATCGGCTTGGGCTTTGACAGAAGTCTTGCCAATGCTTCCCATGTTCTGCTGGTGGAGATGGGATCGGCCATAGCCAAGGCCTGCGCCCTCTATGCTAGACAAAAATCCATTCCTGTAACAGTCTTACAGCATGGCGTCGTCCCGGCCAGGATGAGCTACATGGAGGGGGTTGACTTTGTTGCAGCTTGGGGCACGGCTGATGGAGCGTGGTACCGTAGGAGCCTCGGGCGAAACGTCAAGGTTGAGCCAACGGGCTGCCCCCGATACGACTTCCTTGCCGCGACCCCCCTGAGGCTCTCTGAGCCCCCGCTCCCCCCAGATCGCCAGGTGGTCCTCTTCGCCTCCCAATCGTTCTTTCAGGACGAAGCCATGCGGTCAAGGTGGGATCAGGAAGCCGTTTTGAGGATGGTGATGCAGGGCGCCAGGCATCCCGATTGGATTCTAGCCATTAAGTGGCATCCTTCGGAGCTTCCGTCTATGGCGTCTGGAGAGGGTGAAGGCGTAGTCAAGCAGTTCCATAAGGAGAACACAATGGCTCTGGTGCGCCGATCAGATGCCGTGATGACACTTTTCTCCACTGTAGCCCTGGAGGCGATGTATTTGAGCCGGCCTGTCGTGTTCCTCGGTCCTAGAGACGTGCGAACGCCCTTTGACCCCCCTAGCTCCGGTGCAGGGTTGAGGGTCACGGAAGCCGCCGAGTTGAGGGAGACCATCCGAAGGTTGCTCAACGAGTCTCAGTTTCGACAGGATGTAGTTGAGGACCAACAGAGGTACCTTGAGAGAAACTATGCGCCCCTTGACGGTCGCGCGGGAGAGAGGGTAGTGGCCTTCCTCAAGAGGACGAAGGCATGACCCTGTACGAGACATTCGATCCGATGCCGTATCGCACTCACCGGCGGACCCTGGACCTACTCCGACCCGGAGAGAGGGTTCTGGAAATCGGATGCGGCAGCGGGACATTAACCGAACGCATCCAGAAGATGGGTTGCACCGTTGTCGGCGTCGAGAAGCGAGTGGATGCGGCAGAGAAGGCGCGACCACTCTGTGAGGAGGTCGTCATCGGCGACGTTGAGGTGACAACCCTGGACTTCCCCTCGCACAGCTTCGACGTCATCCTTCTGATCGACGTCCTGGAGCATCTCGTGGATCCAAAGGCCACGATCAAGCGTCTCCTCCCCCTAGTCAAGGCCACCGGACGTTTGCTGATCGCTGTGCCCAACGTGGCTCACTGGTCCATCCGATTGAAGCTCCTTCTCGGTCGGTTTGACTACGAGGAAAGCGGCATCTTAGACCGGACCCACCTTCACTTCTATACTCTGGGGACGGCGAGGGAATTGCTGGAGCAAGCCGGCTTGGACGTCTTGGAGTCTGACATCGTGCCTGATGTGCCTCTACTGCGATACAAACACCTTCTAGCTAGGCTGAACTACACGGTGGCACGTGTGTTGCCAAACCTCTTCTCTACCGAGGCCCTCTTTGTGGCTCGTCCAAGTCAAAGGATCGCATCCCTTTGACGCCTCTTCGGAAGTCCCGCAACCCTTCCATTATAAACTTGCCCCTCGGGCGACCCAATAGGGAGGCAAGCATACCTTCTGCGTATAGACGCGCCTTCAGCTTTGTGAGCGCTCCACCCCCGCAATATCGCATCGTGACCATGCACGCGTTGCGCGTCTGGTAATAAGCTCCGGAGAATACTCTTTGTCGTCCAGGTGGATGATGGAATATCTCAGCCTCCGCCTCCAGTACGCTTCGGAAACCGGCTTGAGCAGCCCGAGTTTGCCAATCCAGGTCCTCAAGATTGAGCCCAAGATTCTCGTCCAATCCACCTACTTTATCCAAGACCTCCCTTCTGACGAGCGTGAAGGCTCCTTCCAGGTAGTCGAAAGGCTGCCCCGGACCCTTTACATGCCAGGGGAGCCCCCCACAACTCCATCGAACCCCCGCAGACCTCACCCTGTTTGTGTCGGCGTGACGTTGCAGGGGGCCAACGAAGCCAATGGTATCGTCTTCGTCGGCGGCCTTTACCATGCGCTCAATCGTGGGGGGCGTAACGATGAGATCCGCATTGGACAAGAGGAAATAGGCAGCTTCATCTGAAAACTGTTTGAAGGCGCGGTTGTAGGCCACGCAGTAGCCGAGGTTTTCCCCGTATAGGAGCGTCTCAATTCCCAAACGGCGAGGTATATCGGACGATCCATCTGTTGAACCGTTGTCCAAGACCACGAGCCGGATATTGGGATATGTGCTCTCTTGAATCGATTGAAGACATGCTTCCAGAGTGGCGCTGCCGTTGTAATTCAACACGAGGACTACAATCCGGCTCGAGGCCATGGTGCCCCTAGCGCCAAGCTGGCCTTTACCCTTCCGGGACAAATGACTTAAGCCCGCTAGCAAAATAAGAGGGTGTGCGGACGGCCCTGGTCGCGACAGTACGGAATGAAGCTCCCCGATTAGCTGAGTTTCTCGACTCTCTGGAGCATCAGACACGGATTCCCGACGTCGTCGTGATTACAGACGGGGGCTCAACGGATGCGACCGTAGGTCTTCTCGAGGAATTCGCCGCCACTACTTCTTTGCCGGTCCAGATCGCCAAGGTTCCAGGAAACCGCTCTAGGGGACGCAACGCCGCTATCGGTCTCGCCGACGCGGACCTCCTCGCCGTGACGGATGTGAGCGTCCTCGATCCGGCCTGGTTCGAGCGGATCATCGCCCCCCTGGAGGCCGACCAGGCTGATGTCGTGGCCGGCTGGTACGAACTTCTGGTGGACACGCCGCGGGAGCGGGCCGTCGGTCTCCTGACCCAATACTCCCTGGATGAGGTCGACCCAGATCGCTTCCTGCCAAGCTCCAGAAGCATCGCCTTCACACGGCTTGCCTGGGAACAGGTCGGAGGGTACCCCGAGGATCTGGTTACGACGGAGGACACCGTCTTCGATCTCGCCTTGCGCCGGGCGGGGCTCCGTTTTGTCTTCGAGCCAGGGGCGGTGGTGAGATGGCGACCGGCGACCACCATCGCGGCCGCCTACCACATGTACGATCAGTTCGCCCAGTCCGACGGCGAGGCGAGAGTCTTCCTCTGGTCCCATACGGGATATGGCTTCATCTATGGCGCCTACGGCCTCGGACTGATACTCCTCCTACTGGGTTTCGTCTGGCCCCCCCTGTGGGTGTTGTTGGGCGTCCTCGCTGTAAGCTACGTTGTCTTTCGGTTGCGCAAGGTCCTCTGGGAGGGCTTGTGGTCACAACTCCTCTACGCCACCTTGGTGGTGTTCGCCTTGGAGGCGGCTCGACTGATAGGATACATCAGGGGTCGGCTGCGCCCGCCGACAGCGTGGCCCCGACCCTGATCAACCCCGGTGGCCCGGTCTATCGAGGCGATTCCTCTCTGCCAGTGACCGTCGCGACGATGCCCGCTATGATGAGCCCATAGCCCCACCAACCGGTCAGCAACGTGAGGCTAGCGACGTTCATCAAGGACATGGCTCCGCCGAATCCGACATGGGCCACGGGAATCGGCCCGAACACGCTGACAAGCCCGGCGGTCAGTACCACTGGCGCCGCTGGCGGCGGCGTTTTCCTGCCGACAACGCCCCCGACGATGGCCAGAGCCCCAGCAATGAATCCAAGAATGGGAATGAGGAGTAGGATGGCCCCCTGTCCGGAGACAATGGCGACTAAGGCCGCGAAAGCGAATGATGTGAACACCGACCACAGGAGACCCAGGACTCCAAGACCGATGCCGACGGGGGCGATCCACCTTGTCATGGAGTAGAACCCTTCCAGGCCATCAGCGTCCCCGGCCTTATCCGTTTCCTCGATGGCGGCCGAGCTTCCGCTGATATCGGACAGTCCAGAAGGGACAAGTACGGCCCTAATGCTGTCCGTGCACCTGACCGTGGCCATACGTATGAGGGTCCGCGTCGAAGGTCTCTTTGCAGTTGGCGCTGCAGAAGTAGAACACCTCACCCGCGTGCTCCGAGCTGCCAAAGGCCGTGTCGGGATCGACGTCCATGCCGCATATGGG
>JABAOH010015906.1_pt1 | contig 13817 bp, 9 predicted proteins | sample 7062181 | NCBI WGS metagenome assembly JABAOH01 (sample SAMN14538630, study PRJNA623070) | marine sediment metagenome | biome: marine biome [ENVO:00000428]; feature: marine pelagic biome [ENVO:01000023]; material: deep marine sediment [ENVO:00002113]; isolation source: pool of 5 deep marine... | reverse complement strand
CAGGACGGGATGTTTGCATAACCATTGGTAGATAGCCATCTTTAATGAAGTTTGATATGATTGACTCGACATATTCCACTTTCACATTGAGTTTCTTAATCTCTTCTGGAGGGCCCTCTCTGTCTGAGGTAGCCTTGCAAGCAAAAGACTCCTCCTTCACGGCTGTATCCTTCACCTCATTTGATACATGCTCATCTTGAACAATCAGCCGTTTGGAGAGGCCGAAGAACAGGATCTTAACATCTTCCAACCAACCTTGCTACAGGGCAACAGCTTCTATTTTAGCTGCGATTAATAACGCCCGAAGTCAGTGAAGGAGTTCTGAATCCCAGCAAAGGCTTCCCTATTTGAAAGTCAAAAAGTACTCATAAAAACAAAAATACATAAATTTAGTGAAGAAGATTTTTCGTCAAGGGATTAGTCATGAGGAGTGGAGCAGACTATATTGAGAGCTTAAAGAAGACAAAGCCTGTAGTTTATCATCTGGGGAAAAGGGTTGATAACGTTCTAGAACATCCGCTACTTAGATGGCCCATAAAAGCCATCGCCCGAACCTATGACTTAGCTTTGGACCCAAGATATAGCGGTATATTGACAACAACCTCACCATTAACTGGGGAGAAGATTGAGCGATGGAACCATGTTTTCGGAAGCACTGATGATCTGGTGGCTCGCCAAAAACAGATGCGGTTTTTGCAACATAGGCTGGGCAGTTGCGCCTTACGATGCACCGGACTGGGGGCGATCAACGGCCTGTATAGCACTACTTATGACATGGATCAAAAACTGGGGACGGACTATCATAAGAGGTTCCTAGAATTTTTGAAGCGTGTACAGAAAGATGACTCCTTTGTGTCCGGGGCGATGATGGATGTTAAAGGTAATAGAAGGTTAAGACCAAGTCAACAGGCGGACCCCGATATGTACCTAAGGATAGTTGAGGAGAGAAAAGACGGCATTGTGGTGAGGGGCGCGAAGGCACATCAGACTGGCCCTATGATCGCCAATGAGGTTGCTGTTATGCCTTGTGACGTGATGAGAAACGAAAAGGATAGGGATTATGCCGTCTCCTTTGCCATCGCTCCTGACGCCAAAGGTATAACCTATATTCTCCAGCATAACTTAGCTGATGCCTTAACTCTTGCATGTGAAGGGATGGACTTGGGCAATATTAGGTACGGATGCCAATTCGGTGCTACATCGTTAATGATCTTTGATGACGTCTTCGTTCCTGAAGAGCAAGTTTTCATGCAGGGGGAGTGGGAGTTTACTCGTCAGTTGGTGAGTAGGGTGGGGACAATGGCGAGGATGTGGCAATGTGGTTGTAGGCCAGCGATCTTCGACCTTTTGACCGGTGCGACGAGACTTATCGCCGAATATAATGGCGTAGCAGATTCAAGCCATATTAGAAGCAAGCTCACGGAGATGTCCTATCTAACGGAGACAGTCTGGGGATTGGCTATAGGATCGGCTGTTTTAGGAGAAGCTACGCCGAGCGGTGCATATCTGCCTGACCAGTTGCTAACCAATGTGGCTAAGTTGCAATCAACTCGCGCCTACTACGAATTGGTAAAATTAGCCATCGACATCACTGGTGGGCTGGTGGTGAGTATACCATCAGAAAAGGATTACAGAAATCCCGATGTGTCCCAGTATATAGACAAGTATTTGAGGGGTGTGGCTGAAGTTCCCACTGAGCACAGGATGCGGGTAGTGAGGTTTATTCAGGCTTTAACTGGGGGACCAGTTGCCGCGGCTCTACATCACTCTGGAGGACCTATTGAAAACCAGAAGATAGTAATCTACAGAGGGACAGACTTCGAGGAGAAGAAGAGGTTAGTCAAATTCCTTGCCGGAATCGAGGAGGAATGAGCCTATGGTTAACACGCTAGCTTCCCAAGAAGGGATAGGTTCTATTATTGATCTGACATTGCCTATCAAGCATGGCATGGGAAGATTTGGATTCGAGGTAACGTTTGAACGGATTACCACGTTCGAAAAGGAAGGTTGGCAAACTTCGATGCTTCGTATGCCTGCGCACATAGCGACGCATATAGACGCTCCTTTGCACTTCGTGAAAGAAGGTGCGAGCATAGACCGCATACCTATTAGCAGTTTGGTAGGAAGAGCGGTGCTCGTCGACTTGACCAACAAAGCTTCAGGCGAGAGCATTACATCACGGGACCTGGAACCATTTGATAACAAAGTTAGGAAAGGTGACATTGCGCTTTTGAGAACAGATTGGACAACTAAGAAATGGGGTCATCCGGACTTCTACGAAACCTCGCCTTACTTAACAAAGGATGCCGCTAAATGGCTAGTATCTAAAGGTGTAAACGGAGTGGGGTACGATTTCTCACAAGAATATGTGGTTCGAAAAGAAAAATGGACGCTAGACGAATTCGTCGTGCATAAGGAGATACTTTCAAGCGGCCGTTACCAGATCGAGTACATGGTTAATCTTAACAAGATACGCAGCGAAAGATTTACCTTAGTCGCCCTTCCACTTCCATTGATCGGACCCGAGGGCTCACCTGCCCGTGTAATAGCCATAGAAGGAGTTGCATAGCGCGCGTAAGGTTTTTTGCAGAGGTTGTAAACAGCGCGTGCAAAAACGCAACACATTGTCACAAAAACTAAATATGTTTAACGCCCTCAGTTACTTTATCGAAAAACGAAGAGGAAGTGATTAAGTATTGGACTTTAGCCTCTCACAAACACAGGAAATGATTAGGAAGACTGTGCGAGAGTTTGCTGAAAAGGAAGTCGCTCCCAAAGCAGCAGAGTATGATGAAAAAGGCGAATTTCCATGGGACAACGTAAAAAAGATGGCTAAGCTCGGCCTCTTTGGGATCATAACACCTCCTGAGTATGGTGGGATTGGGCTAGGGCATGTCACATTAGCAATAGTTTTGGAGGAGTTGGCACGAGTATGCGCTTCAACTGCACATACCCTCGGTAATCAACAAGTACCTGCGCGCGCAATCCTCCTTTATGGAACTGAGGAGCAAAAAAGAAAATATCTTGTTCCTTTGGCTCGAGGAGAGAAACTAGGAGGAATAGCCATGACAGAAGCTGGCGGGGGGTCTGACCCGCTTAGCATGGAAAGTAAAGCGAAACTCGTTGGAACCGAATATGTTTTAAACGGAAGGAAATGCATGATCACTGCCGGTGAAGTAGCTGACATTTTCGTCGTATTTGCTAGGACTGGTAAAGGACCAAGGGGTATTAGTGCCTTCATTGTAGAGAAAGATACGCTTGGATTTAAGGTAGGTCGAAAAGAGGAAAAGGCTGGAACAAGAGCTTTGGACATGTCTGAACTCATTTTTAGCGATGTCAAGGTGCCGAAAGAAAACTTAATTGGGAAAGAGGAAGAGGGCCTTAGAATTGGGCTAAGAGCAATTAATGATGCAGGTAAATTCACACTCGCAGCCCAAGCGTTGGGCGTTGCAAGATCAGCTTTCGAAGAGGCGGTAAAATATTCTAATGAAAGGATTCTATATGGTAAACCTATAGTCGAACTTCAAGCAATTCAATTTGCACTGGTGGACATGAAAATACAAATAGATGCTGCTAGATGGTTGATTCATCACGCCGCTTGGTTGATTGATAAAGGGGAAAAGGCGCGTGCAGAGGTGGCCGGAGCGAAACTATTTGCCGTCGATATGGCCATGCAGGTCACTTCTAAGGCTTTGAATATTCTTGGAGGCTATGGAGTCGTATCTGAGTACAATATGGAACGCCACCTTAGAGACGTTACCTCATTCATCGCGGCTGGAGGGACCCCGGAGATCAATAGACTAATAGTAGGGAGAACGCTGCTTACTAGTAAGCGCTAATTTAAGTAGCAAGACTGTTTGAAGCCCGTGTATTACCCTTCCTCATTCTCCGGGAGGCATCTGAAAAATCCAGAACCCGCATATTCTTTAATGCGCACGCGGCTCGAAAATGTGTCAAAAGAGATTTCACAAAGAGTTAACAAAACCAAAAAAGGAAGCCGATTTATGAGGGAAGATAGCGTAACATATTCACGTGCTCTTGATTGCCCCGCAACTTCCTTAATTTTTTCTTTACTTTTACCCTAGTATTTTATTTTTAAGAAAGGTTTAAAATTCTCATTTTGTAATCCAAATTAATTGTAAGGTGACTAACCATCACCAAATTCATTCGGCCCGCACTCCACTACCCTGAAATACCTTTATTTAGGATTTTGGAGAATTCAGCTAAGGAATACCCGGATAAAACCGCGATAATATTTGAAGGTAAAAAAACAACTTATAAGGAGCTTAACGTTCTCACGGACAAACTTGCCACAGCCCTTTTCGACCTTGGTTTGAAAAAAGGTGACAAACTCTCCTTGTACATGGCTAATTGCCCGGAGTTCGTCGTGGGCTTCTATGGAGGACTCAAAGCAGGTGCTACGATTACAACCATGAATCCAATGTATAAAGAGAGGGAAGTGAAATACCAACTAGAGGACTCTGAGGCGACGGCGATAATTGTTGAGGATCTGCTTTTCCCAGTTGTTAACGATACTCAGAGTAGAAGACGTGGGCTAAAGGTCATCGTCACAGGGAACAGGCGATGCTTAAACACTTACCTCTTTAAGGGCCTCATTAAAGATTACACTCCGAAGCCTCCTGAAGTAAAACTGGATGTAAAGAAAGATCTTGCGGTAATGCCTTACACAAGCGGCACTACTGGACAGCCAAAAGGTGTCATGCTTACTCACTACAACCTAGTAGTGAATGCCATTCAAAACTCCTATGCATATAATATAACTAAAAGAGATATCTTTCTTAATCACCTCCCATTCTACCACATATATGGAATGACCGTTTCAATGAACGCTCCAATTTACCAAGGAGCCACCCAAATCATCATGCGCCGTTACGATGTAGATAGCCTTCTTAAACTAATTGAAAAGTACAGAGCTACTGTAATGTTTACGGTCCCTCCAGTGATTATCGACCTTGTAAACTATCAGAACCTTCAAAAGTACGACCTATCCTCTTTGCGATTAATTAACAGTGGAGGAGCGCCTCTTCCGACCAGCGTCGCTTGTAGACTCGAAAAACTAACTGGCGTAACTGTGATCCACGCCTATGGTCTTACCGAGGCTTCACCCACTACCCATGTTAACCCTCCTAACAGAGTCAAGCTAGAATCGATTGGTCCCCCCCTCTCAGACACCGAGCACAAAGTCGTTGACATCAAAACAGAGTTGGAAGTACTACCTCCCGGAGAAGTTGGGGAACTGGTTGTTAAAGGCCCTCAGGTGATGAGAGGTTACTGGAAAAACGTAGAAGACACAGAAAAGACCATAAAAAACGGCTGGCTCTACACTGGCGATATAGGAAAAATAGATGAGGAGAACTATGCTTACATTGTTGATAGGAAAAAGGAAATTATAAAATACAAGGGTTATACCGTGGGACCAGCAGAACTTGAGGCGATATTGCTTGAACACAAGGCAGTTGCTGATTGTGCGGTTATAGGAAAGCCAGAACCGGTTGCAGGAGAGATACCCAAAGCATTCGTGGTGTTGAAGAAGGGTGAGAAGGCCACAGAGGCTGAGATCATTGATTTCGTTAAGGGAAGAATCTCAGCATATAAAAGAATTAGAGAAGTTGAATTTGTGAAACGGATACCAAAGACCCTATCTGGAAAAATTCTCAGAAGAGTATTTATAGAAAAGGAGAGAGAAATAGCTAGCTAGCCCCGTAATTAGTTCCCGAACATTGCTTGTTTTCGGCAAAAAAGCCGCTCCTAGGCGTCAAACACCACGCAAAAACGTGAAATATAAACCTAAATGCGAACCTAATCCCCCGTAGTAGAGATTTTAGAAAACAGTTCAATTCTAAACTCTTCTATTTGTGTTTGGAGTTTGTGTATATTCTTTAGGGAAGATTTTTCCGATGTAACACGAAGAGTTTTCAAGTTGAGAGTGTGCGCGCTAATCGCAAAAGTTATTAAATGTTATTTTTCCGTCATTAAATTGAACAAAGATGAACCTTGGATATATGCTCACTAAAGCAGCGAAACAGTGGCCTGGTAGGATAGCAATAGCTTATGGGGATCAAGAGCTTACGTATAGGCAATTAAATGACCGTGTAAATGCGCTGGCTAACGCCTTTAAAGGGCTCGGAGTTCGAGAGGGCGATCGGGTTGCAATCTGGCAACATAACTGCCCCCAACTTCTCGAAACGGTCTTTGCTTGCTTCAAAACAAAAGCAATAGTTGTTCCATTAAACGCTAGGTTCATTGGTGAGGAAGCCGTATACCACATTAACGATTCTGAAAGTGCGATGGTGGTGTTTGAGAAAAATTTTGAGAAGAACATTCAAGAAATTCGCCAAGAAATACATAAAGTTCAGCACTATGTTTGCTTATCTAATCCATACGAAGGAATGTTAGATTATGAGACTTTGATTTCAAAGTACTCAACCAAAAAGGATCAAACTGTTTATGCAGAGGACGATGACCTTGCTTGGCTTTTTTACACTTCGGGAACCACGGGAAGACCGAAAGGGGCTATGCTTACCCATGGAAACCTTTGGGGAATGACGATGAACTGTCTAGCTGATTTGGTTACTCTGAACCATGAGGACGTCGGACTTCATTGCGCACCTTTGACTCATGCCAGTGGGCTTTANNGTCTTCGAGACCATCGAGAAGAGAAAGGTTACCCATATAATGTTTTTGACTCCCACTATGATAAACAGACTTGTGCGCCCTTCAGAGATGAATAGATACGACTTGAGTAGCCTTAAGTATATAATCTATGGCGGCTCTCCAATGTATGTAGAAGATCTAAAAATCGCTGTAAGAAATTTCGGCAAGATATTTGTGCAACTATATGGACAAGCAGAATCTCCCATGACTGGGACTTACCTCAGGAGAGAAGAACACATTATTGACGGTGCAGAAAAGCAGCTGAGAAGATTGATGTCCGCTGGCATTACCAGAACGGACATTGAGTTAAAAATCGTGGATGAAAACGATAATGAGGTCCCTCAAGGAGAAATGGGAGAAATGTTGCTAAGGGGGAGGACGGTAATGAAAGGGTATTGGAGGAGACCAGAAGCAAGCGCTGAAACACTTAAAGGAGGGTGGTTACACACCGGTGACATTGGCTATCTGGATGAAGATGGTTACGTCTACATAATGGATCGTAAGAAAGATATGATCAAAAGTGGAGGCGTAGCTATGTGGCCTCGGGAAATAGAGGAAGTAATACTAAGGCATCCCGCTGTTAAGGAAGCCGCGGTGATAGGGATTCCTGATTCTGAGTGGGGAGAGGGTGTCCACGCGATAATTGTTTTGAAAGATGGCGAAATGGCCACAGAACAGGAGATAATCAATTTTTGCAAAAAACACATGGCTAGTTATAAGAAACCAAAGTCGATAGAGTTTCTGAAATCGCTTCCCGTGAGCGCATATGGTAAGATCCTGAAGAGAGAGTTGAGGGAGAGATACTGGCTAGGAAGAGAAAGAAAAGTATGACTGAAATAATATAGTTTCATTGAATCTAATATTTTTCTTGAGTTTGTGGTGGGGAGAAGTAGATGGAAGAAGAATATCTTGTGGATGATAAGAAGCTTAAGACATTTGTAACAAACGTTTTCACTAAGATTGGCGTTCCTGAGACTGATGCTAGGGTAACGGCAGACGTCATTGTTCGAGCTGACCTTCGAGGAATAGAATCCCATGGTGTTGCCAGGATACACCGTTATACGGACCGAATCCTTAGCGGCCTCATCAAAGTCAAAGCTAATATAAGAGTCATGGGGGAAACGCCGACAGCCCTCCTGATAGACGGTGACAACGGATTAGGACAAGTTGTTAGCGTTTACGCAATGAAGCGATGTTTAACCAAGGCGAAAGAATCTGGGGTTTGTATTGCAACGGTGAGGAACAGTAATCACTTCGGAATCGCAGGGTACTATGCTATGCTAGCTCTCAAGGAGGACATGATTGGCGTCTCTTTAACCAACGCTCGTGCCCTTGTTGCTCCTACCTACGGAAGAAAGGCAATGCTGGGAACAAACCCAATTGCAGTAGCTGTTCCCACAGCGAGCGAGAACCCTTTCGTCTTAGACATGGCTACTAGCGTTTCATCGATTGGAAAGATTGAAGTCTACGAAAGGAGGGAAAAGAAGGTTCCCCCTGGCTGGGGTATCAACTCTCACGGAAAGGATACCTTCAATCCAACAGCGATTCTGAGAGGAGGTGCTTTATTACCCTTGGGAGGACATGCAGAGACTGCAGGCTACAAAGGATACGGGTTAGCTGTCGTTATAGACATTCTTTGTGGTGTTCTCTCCGGAGCAGCGTTCGGCTCCCACGTAGGGCCTTTATCTTCGAACTATCCTTCCAATACTGGGCACTTCTTTGCTGCAATAGATATTAGCCCCTTTCTTTCTGTAGAGAACTTTAGGGAAGGAGTGAGTACTTTACTAAAAGAAATAAAGGCTTCAGCGAAAGCGGAAGGGCATAACCTAATTTACGCATCAGGAGAGATTGAAGCGGAGAACGAGAAGAAGCNNTTAGAGATGGATATTATGCGGGAAACGTCGCTTGAAAAAATGTAAGGCTACCCATGCGCGTGCGCGCAAGCAAAACTTATAAAGTATCATAGGAAACCCCTACTCCGGCGGGTTGTTTGTATATGAAAATTGCGAACCAGTTAGCCAAGTTTGTAGTTGAAACTAAGTTTATGCATATCCCCTCTGAGACTGTAGAGTTCATGAAGGGGCTTGCCCTAAAGACTACCGCAGGGATGCTAAGTGGGTCGGTGACCCTCGCAGGCAGGAGGACAGTCAAATATGTGAAAGAGCAGCGTGGTCCGCCTGAAGCAGGAGTTATTGGATGCGGATTCCGAACTTCCGTCGGGTATGCGGCGTTAGCCGACGGAGTTTTCTGTCACGCCGCTGAGTTGGAGGACGACACATTTCCGTCCGCAGTGAGTGACATAACGATCTTCCCAGTTGTTTTCCCGCTAGCTGAGAAATTGAGGCTCTCCGGCAAGGAGGTCATAGAGGCGTCCGCTGTTGGAACCGAGGTTATGGTTAGAGTTGGTCTGTTTGACCCGGGGTACCTAGGGTTCGTTTCGCTTCCCTTTTATGGTGTAGTGGGCGCGGCGGCGACAGCTGCTAAAGCTCTGGGATTAGATGTCGAAGAGACAGAGGCAGCCTTAGGAATTGCTATGTCACAAAGCAGTAGCCTCATTATGAATTTTGGAACGGATGTTCATTACCTTGAGTCGGCAGTTGCTTGCTCGAATGGTATAATGGCAGCCGCACTGGCTAAGGAGGGTATGACTAGCAATCCGGATATAGAGAAGTGGCTAACCGATTTGCTCGGCAAGGAAAGAGTTGCGTTGGAAAAAATCACTGAAGGTCTAGGCAAACCGCGCTGGCACGTTCATGACATCTGGATCAAGAAATATCCTTGCTGCTTCCTGACCCAACGCCAAATCGATGCGCTACTTGCGTTGCTGAAAGAACATAGCATTTCATATGAACAAATAGAGCGTGTAGAAGTTGATGTAGGACCAAGGGATACAGTTTGTGATCGTCCCAATCCCAAGGATATCGAAGATAGCAAGTTTAGCTACCAACACGTTTTGGCGGGTGCCATGCTTGAGGGAGACGTGGATTCTGATACCTGCACCGATGAGAAAATAGTAGATCCAAAGTTCAAAGAAGGACGCTCCAAAGTGAAGGTAACCGGCCATCCTGATTGGCCTGCAGAATACCAAGCAGGACCTGGTACTGTGACTGTTGCACTGAAGGATGGTGGGAAACTTGTTAAAGAAATGGAGCAACCGATAGGCGGCCCGAAATTACCATTAACCACAGAGAAATTAGTAGCGTTGTATAAGAAGTATTCCCAAGGAGTTTTGTCAGAAGAACTGATCGAATGGACAGGAGATGTGATTCTGAACCTAGAGAAGCATAAAGACGTGCAGGAGCTTATGGATGTACTCACCTTCAGGTATGCGATTAGAAGATAGAGGGCATAACTTCCTTTGTGTACATGTCTAGCTGGCGCACAGTGGCTCCTCGACCTTTTAAAATGCGTTGGAAAATGCGTTGGTGGTGGATTAACTTGGGCTATCTTGACTAGGAAATTGCTTCAGTTGTTCCGCCATTTCACTTATAAGATGGGCAAACTTCTTTCCCTTAGCAGCAGAGATCCATGCCACTCGCAGTCTATCTGGGTTTATTCCCTTTGATGTTAACCTCTTTTTGACACGTTGAGTTCTCTTTTCACACTCATAGTTTCCAGAGATGTAGTGACAGGTGGGGAATTCACAACCAGCCACTAGAACCATTCCAGCGCCTCTTTCAAAGGCTCTATAGATGAACTCACGATCCACTCGCCCGGAGCACATGACCCTTATTATGCGTACGTTCGGCGGATACTGAAACCTACTGACGCCTGCAAGATCCGCGGCAGCATAACTACACCAGTTACAGCAAAAGGCTAATATCTTTTCCTCTGGTTTCTCGGCGAGCGCCTCATCGATCTGTGCAATTATCTGCGCATCGGTAAAGTGTCTCATGGTTATGGCATCTTTAGGACATCCTGCGGCACATATGCCGCAGCCTTTACATAGTACCGGTATTACTTGCGGGACCTCATCCTCTATCTTGATGGCTCCATAAGGGCATATCTTCGCGCAAAACCCATCTTGTGAGCATTGCTCTAGATCTATGAGAGCAGTTATTCCTTCACTCGTTACAGAACCTCGCCCCATTGGGATCGATGCTCTAGAAGCCGCTGCAATCGCTTGGCGAACAGTCTCCGGCACTCCCTTCGGCGAGTGCGCAGAACCACAAAGGTAAATGCCATCAGTTGCAAAGTCCACCGGTCGCAATTTTACGTGTGCTTCTTGGAAGAAGTTACCTTCCCCGACTGGGACCCTAAGCATCTTCTTGAGTTCTCCGACACTGTCATTGCCTTCAGTCGCCACCGTTAATACAACAATATCTGCTTCGATCTCGATTTCACCATCGAGCGAAGTATCGTGTACTTTAACGATCAATTCTTCGCTCTCTTTGTAAACTTTTGGTTTTCTAGACTCTGCATAGCGGATGAAAATAATTCCGTTTTTTCCTTTAGCATGCTCATTGTAATCTATCTCCTCCTTTCCAAAGATCATCAAGTCCCTGTGGAGGATATAGACATTCGAGTTTGGATACAGTTCTTTCATGTATTTTGCATTCTTAATTGACTCACCGCAGCCAACTCTGCAGCAGTAGAGTCTGCCTTTCTCCTCTCTAGCTCCAACGCAATTGATAATCACAACATTTTTCGGCTCTTTCAATGCGTGATCCTTTAACATGCGCTCAAGTTGAAGTTGGGTGATTACTTCCTCATATTCCCCATAGCCATAATATCCAGTAGGATCTATTTCTTTCATACCAGTTGCCATAATAATTGTTGAAACCTTGAATTTCTTTTCCGAGGAGCTGTTACGAATTGTTACCCAATAGTTTCCAATGTATCCTTCTATATTTTTAATCTCCGCTCCAGTATATACCTCAATGTTCTCATGTTCGTGTACGGCTTTGATTTTTGGATTTATCACCTCCTCCGCCGGAATGTCATATGGGAAAAGTTTGTACAGCTTTCTTAGTGTTCCCCCGAGTTCATTTTCTCTCTCAACCAATTTCACTTTGAAGCCCATGTCAGCTAAAGCGAGGGTAGAGGCCAGTCCGGCGATTCCTCCTCCGATTACAAGACATTCTTTTCCAACAGGAAGTGTATACTCCTCTTGTGGCTCAAGGAGGCGCGCTTTCGCGTTTCCCATACGGATTAACTCTATAGCCTTCTTCGTTGCTTCTTCTGGCTTATCCTTATGAACCCATGAATTGTGTTCCCTGATGTTTACGAACTCAAGTAGGTACGGGTTTAATCCAGCTTCTCTGAGAGTTTTCCTGAATAAAGGTTCGTGGGTTCTTGGTGTGCAACAGGCAACTACAATTCTGTTAAGATTATACTCTTTGATCGCGTTCTTTATTTGATCTTGGTGATCTGCAGAGCATATATATCCCCCTTCCTGTACAAAAATGACATCCGGATACGTCTTCACATACTCTACTACTTTAGGAACATCAACAACTCCTCCAATATTGGTCCCACATTCGCATACGAAGATTCCAATTCTCGGTTCATCCGTTGGTTTAACTTGTATTTCTGGAGGTAGTTCAGTCTCTTTAACTTCCTTGCCTCTTGCCTCAATTATCGGAGCTACTGCTTTTGCGGCTGCGCTGCTTGCTTGGGATATGGACTCAGGGATATCCATCGGTCCTAAGCAAGTGCCACAGAGATATATTCCTTCAACCTTTGTCTCAAGTGGAGCTGACAGCGGACCGTTCTCTTTGAAGAAGCCATTTTCATCTAGTTCGATTCCTAAGATTTCCGCAAACTCTTTGTTTTCCTCGCTTGGAATAATAGCTGACGAGAGGATGACCATATTCACTCTCATTTCCCCGATTTCACCCGTATCCAAATTCTCGTACCTTATTACCAGATCTTTAGTTTCCGGGTCTTCTATCACCCGAGCGGGCCTGCTTCTGATGTACTTTACTCCAAGCTCCTTCGCTCTTCTATAATACTCTTCGAATCCCTTTCCATACGCTTTGAGATCTGTATAAAAGATGTAGGTTTCGACATTGGGATCATGCTCCTTAGTTATTACGGTCTCCTTCGTAGCATACATACAACATATCCTTGAACAATATAGTCTGCCTGTCTTCGCGTCCCGAGAACCGACGCATTGGATCCAAGCAATCCTTTTGGGGTGCTTACCATCAGAGGGCCTTAGTATCTCGCCTCCGGTTGGGCCTGAGGGAGCGAGTAGTCTCTCATATTGTAGAGCCGTAATGACATTCTTGCAGACCCCATAGCCGTATTCTGGCCTCACCGTTGGCTCAAGGACTTTGAATCCGGTTGCTACTATTATGCTTCCAACCTCTATCTCGATCTCCCTCGGTCTTTGCCAAAGCTTTACGGCATCGCGTCCCTCCTCATGGCATTCCCTGATACAGTACGCTATTGGGCATGTACGACAGACGACACAATCTATAGTGCATACACCGACGCAAGCACCGAGGTCCTTATACTGAGCAGATTGACAAAGGGGATCGAGGGTGTATATCATTGGAACAGCTTGTGGAAACGGAATGTATATTGCCTTTCTGTCTCCCATCCCTAAGTCAAATTCGTTTGGTACAGAAACGGGGCAAACTTCTACGCACCTTCCACAGGCGTTGCATTTGTCTTCTACCACATATCTTGGCTTCTTTACTAGCTTCACCTTGAAATTTCCAACAGATCCCTTCACTTCTTTGACTTCGTGGTATGCCAATAACTCGATGTTTGGGTGTCTTAAGACCTCCACCATCTTTGGGGCCTCTATGCAGATCGAGCAATCATTTGTTGGGAAGGTTTTGTCAAGTCTAGCCATGGAGCCTCCAATGCTCGGCGTCTTTTCGACAAGGTACACCTTAAAACCTTGATCTGCTATATCCAAGGATGCTTGAATTCCAGATATTCCCCCTCCGATTACTAAAACTGATCCTTTGATGTTGCGCGCGGGCGTTTTTTATCCCTACCCCAAACAACTGCACGGTATGTCCGTTTGGAAGTAAAGTAGGCAAAGTAAACTGTTATAAACCTTATTAATTGTTGCTTTCCACAGTCCTCAAAAACAGGTTGACGAAAAAATAGACTCCAAGCCAAATTGAACTCTGCGCGAGCGCATAACGGCGCGAAACCTCTGATATCTTGTGTTACATAGTCTC
>JABAOH010064779.1_pt1 | contig 13819 bp, 15 predicted proteins | sample 7062181 | NCBI WGS metagenome assembly JABAOH01 (sample SAMN14538630, study PRJNA623070) | marine sediment metagenome | biome: marine biome [ENVO:00000428]; feature: marine pelagic biome [ENVO:01000023]; material: deep marine sediment [ENVO:00002113]; isolation source: pool of 5 deep marine... | reverse complement strand
CATGGTTGCCTATTCATTGCCGATGGAGCTTGTCTGCCTGCCTCAAGAATCTTATCCAACACTTTGAATGAGAAATCTCTCTGTTTTTCCACGTTGCATGCATGCCTCAGAATTGGTGTTTTCATGTCTAAACTTCCGTGTAAAAGTTTAGACTTTTCAGTGTTTGGGGCCCACTTTTTGATTTAGAGACATCAACTTAAAGACGTTAATGGAAGTGATTGAATATACCATACTCTCCTGTATTAGGGTCTTGGAATAATTGGATCTGAGGTGGATAAAACGTGAAAACCACAAACGCAAGAGCTAAGATTACGAGAGCAATAAGAGAAATCAGTTTCAGATTCTTAGATTTTTTTTGGAAGTCAATAGCTTATAACTGACGAGTTGTCCAATTATTACAGCAAAAATGAAGCTGAGAACATCTATNNATTATAGCGTAAATTCCAAGGGTCTTTGCCAAAAAGAAGTTGTTGGTTTTCTTGTTTAGATAGCGGTATTCAAAAATTGTAAAGAGCAAGGCTGGCCAAAAACCCAGTTTCAGATGCTCCCATACACTTTCATTCACAGCAGAGAACACACCAACGATTGGTTGATTGCCAGACCATTCAAAAGTAAAATGGAGCATACTTCCGAGAATAATTATAAAGACCATTCCAACCAATTCATATAAAAAAACAGACTTTTTCTCAGACAACTGAATATTCCCCAAAAACACCATTTCGAGCTTAGCGAATATAAGATTTACATGCATGGTCTTCAAACCTTTTGGATAGTCCAAGAGTTAAATTTTAACCCCAAACCCATACACACACCGCACCGCACACAAAAGGATAATAGGAAAAGAATCGTGCGCGCAGTATATTTTCATGCACACATGTATCTAGAAAACATTCGAGAAAGAAATATAAATTGGTGTGTGATAACTATTGGTATATAGAAAAAGGTGTTTCAATGAAAAGCAGCTTAGTCAGATTTATAGTCATTCTTGAAATTATCGGATTGCTAACCGCCGCAACTACGACTATTGCCATTGCCCAGGAAACCACTGCGCCCAGTTCTCTGCCTCCGCCGCCTCCAGGTGTTGGAGATGAGTCTCACTTTCGGGTGCAACCAACGATTTCTGAGCAGGGCCCTGCATCTCCTAGTTTGCCTCCTCCCAAACCCACATCGAAAAGTAGTAACTACCATTTTTTGGGTGCCAAAACTTCTCAAAGCAATGATGGCATCATTTCGCAGATTCAAGTAACAGATCCGGACGTAGCAAGGGGCTCGACCGACTTTTTTGCGGCATGGATTATGGAGCATCGTTACGGACCCGACATTTGGATTCAAGTGGGATGGGCAGAAGTTGGATGGAGAGACGATAAACAGTATGTATTTGCCTACGACACAGAACACAACGAATGGCATTTCTATGATCAGTACCCAATTTCCCCATCAACGTGGATTGAAGTGTCAATTACTTACGAATGGGGCACTACGTGGGCAGTTTGGCTTTGGTGGAATAGTGTATGGATATTGTTAGACGAAGCGGATGTAAACTTCTCTTCTCCGGAATATGCCGACCAATTTGGAGAAGTGTACATCTCAAAAGGGTCTCATTTTCACGTGCCTAACACATCATTTTATGACACTCACCTCCTCGTTGAGGGAAGTTGGAGTTTATGGGACAGGAAATATCCAACAATAGAATACAGAGCAGACAGACCCTACCAGACTCGCTGGCTCAATAAATACTGGAACTGGTACGTGTACACGTTCACAAAAGGGAAGAAGAACTGAGACCCAAACAAAACTCTGCTTATTCTGAAAGCCCACGAATAAATGGATAACCTAATTCAAAACAGCAACCCTTGGAATCCACGTTGTCCTCTCACCTCTAAGAAACCTAGCGAACAACAACGCTTCCTCGTTAATCAAAGTCTCAATGGTCTGTTTCTTACCTATTCTAATTCTCGGAATTTCAATTTCACACTCGAAATACTGGTATAGACGTTTCATCAAGTCTCTAGTTTGAACATTGTTCAAGTATTGTCTTTTTCCCTTACTTTTCCCCGACACGTTTTCTGCTTTAGTTGTGAAGTCTTTCTTCCTCAGCCTCCGACAGTATTGAACCAGGAAATCATCAATCAAATGTCGATACAGTTCTTGAAGGTCGCAAACTAAGCTTGGCTTCCCAACATACCTTGGCGTTTCACCTTTCGGGGAGATTCTTTCTTTGCTGACTTTTTGATATATGGACTAGTTGCTACAATAGCTATGAGCATTTACGAGAAAAAGCTAAGACATATAGAAGAGCCCAAGATGTACAGAATCTTCTTCTCGTTATCTGCTGTGGCTCTAGTAATTTGCTCTTGGGTCTTCATCTTCTGGAGTTCAAACTTGTTACGATTCTTCACAAGCCAGTTTGGAAGCTATTTTCACTTTGAACTGGAAAGTTTTTTTACGCTTTCTTCTTGGAGTCACGACAGTAATCTTTACATGGTTTCTGATAAAACATCTTAAACAAGTCTCTACACCATAAATCCTCACTTCTCATTTAATGCGAATATCAAGCAAGATGAAGTAAACACTACTCAACATTTCTTTTTCTAAATATTGTAAAAGCATCTTAGATTATAGGTCATTTAGAATCAATCCAAGTTTCTTCCACAAGTCATAAAAACTGAAGAAGACCTACGTTTCCAAGTTTATACTTTCGAGTTTTTCATAATAGAGGTACAACTGTTATTATAATGTAGATCGAAAAGATAACCTCTATGGCACACATGGTCATTACGAAAAGAGACATCCTTTGGATTAGGTTATCAGACATTTTTGAAATTCGATCTTTGTTTGTGATTGTCGGCATCAAGTGATAAATGCCTAATACGATAACTATGCCTACTAGGATTAAGTTGATATCGGACAAATAAAGAAGGACGCCAGCCAAAAGAAATGCCACTAACTCGCTACCTTCTCCTATCTGTGAATGGGCTTCTACGAATTTAGCCTTGTCTTTGCGTACTCTGTATACCATGAAAAATTCCCCTGCGTTATAAACAGCCTCAAACGCCAAAAGAACAATCGCTATAATTAAAATAGGATCCATGAAAACTAATTCTTATGATATTGAGTATAAAAATTATTTGGTACATTATATGAAATGCATGCTTCCACAGGTTATAAGGGCTCTAACAAAACTAGTATAGATCACCTTGGAAGAGGATGTCACAATGAGAAGTTGGCAATATGCGTTGTTTGCATTAGGAGTGTTAGTGTGTTTGATAAGACCCTTAGACCTGTTGATGTTTGAAGGAAGTATTTTGGGAGAGAGGACTACTGGTATTGGAATAATGATATGGATAGTAGGAATGGCAATAATAGGCACTTTTACTTCAACATTAGGGTTGGGGAAATCCAAGGAACCCAAGAAGGAAACTTAGTTACAGAAGGAAGTGTGAACATAGGAAAAGACACCCAGATTAAAGGTTCAGTGAACGCTGAGGGGTCTGTTCGTTTAGGTGAAAACACCTCTATTGGTCTTGCTCTCATATCAGGAGGAGATGTGGAATTGCACAAAGACGCTAGAGTTTTCAAGAACATTTTCACTCAAGGCCACATACATGCCTTGTGGACATCTGAAGAAGAAATGCAACAAACTGTTTAGCGGTTTGTATTCCTCGTTTTGATCCACAGTGACTTCGCGTTTTTCCATTGATCCCTAATGACTTCTATGTTACTAAGCACACTGGAATGAAGAGAGTAGAAAATGTAGCAAAGATATGCACACCGATCGCATTTTTCGTATTCTTTTCGAAGGTTCTCAAACCTTGGACTGTTCCAGACATTAGGCAGTTCAAACACGGAAGCCACTGGTTCACGACAATGACAGCTAGAAACTCTGCCAGATGGATCTACAATAAGGAAGCTTTGAAGAGCATTGCACTTCCATGTTCTTTGTTTGTCTAGGAAGAACTGTTTTAGCGCAGCCAGTGTTTTGGTCGTTATGAAAATTCCTTGACGCTCTTTTTTCATGGCTGTAAGTTCGTCGCAAACCTTTCCCATAGCTTCTCGGTCAGTTATCTCAAACTCGTCGATTTTTCTTCCTATTCCAAATAATCGATTGTCAATTGGCTGGTCGTACCAGTATAGGCAATACCAAACAGGGATGTTGCGGTCAGTGAAGTACTTTGTAAAGTCAATGATTTCATGTAGGTTAAGCTGTGAGATGGTGGGGGAGACTCCCACGGAAATGTTTTCTTTTTGCAGCGTCTCAATAGCTTCCATAGCCTTTCTCCAAGCTCCGGGTACACCCTTTATGTAATCATTTTTCTTTTCGTCTAAAGTATCCAGTGATATAGCAACGAAATCTGCACTGCGGAGAGCGTCTATCTTTTCTAACGCGAGGCTGCCATTATCATACACGGTGGTTATAAAAGATTGTGAAGCGTAATCGATTATTTCGTCAATGTCATCCCGCAACAACGGGTTTCCGCCGGAAAGCACTATTTCCATGACGCCGAGGTCTCTGAGGGCATCTAGACCTTTTTTCACCTCGTCAACAGATAACTCTCTCATGTTTTGTTGTTTGCGCCAAACGTTGCAGCCTCTGCAACGGTAGTTGCATCGATGAGTTAACATCCACTGTGCGTGGTAAGGTCTGTTAGGTGTTAAAGCACGTCTTAGTATACTGAAAATTTTTTGTGATGAAAGCATCATTTTTATTGTGAGCTCCAGCAACTTGTTAAAGTTTGCATAGGGATTGTAGTAAAGATGAGAAGTTTTAACCTTTATGTGTTTCTAAACTCTGCTGAGGAAATAAACTGTTCAGCGCGCAGGTTGCCAAACCTTTGACAAGGGCTTTCCGCGTAGCAAGAAGAATAGGTAGTCCGTGAACCATGTGCTGAGAACTTTGGAAAATCCCAGTTTTCGAAATCGCCTTAACGACTCGTAAACAGTGAGACTTGTAATGAACATGAACTTTCCTTGTTTCGACAGTCGATGGGCAAGATCGTGATCCTCCAAACATGGCATGTTTTCATCAAATCCATTAACCATTAGAAAATCTTTCTTTCTAACAGCGAGAAATTCCCCTCGAGAATGGGGCTTAAACTTGGTGCAGAGTCGGATGAGGAGGTTGTAAAATTGGAAGAAAACGAATTCTGTGAATCTGGGTTGAGCGGGCATAATGCGGCAAGTTGCACCCACCACATTGGAGTTGTTAAATGCTTTAAGCACTTTTTCCACAAAATTCGACGGAGGAGACACGTCTGCATCGAGAAACACTACAATGTCTCCGCTTGCTTGCTTAGCGCCGTAATTCCTTGCTTTTGAGATTCCTCGCTCTCTTATTTGATAGGTCTTGTCCGTGAAACGTTTCGCAACCTTAACTGTGTCGTCGTCGCTTCCTCCGTCAACCACCACAATTTCTATGGAAGGCTTTATTTTAACGAGTTTGGATAGAGTTGCCGCTATGTATTTTTCCTCTTGAAACGTTGGGATGACCACAGAAATCCTTGAAGTCTGTGTTTGCATCCAAGCTGTCTCCGCATTTTCTTTTTAATCTCTTATCGATGTAATAAAGAATAAGGTTACACAAAGCTAACTATGCTTCGCCTAAAGCACGCCACAACTCTTCTTTTACAGGCTTGGAAAGGTCAAGTTTGGTTCCGTCGCGCCGGAAAACATATGATCCCTCACTCTTATCCACTGTTTTACCAATCACCGACGCTTGAATACCCTTTTCCTTGAGAGCACTCACTATTTTTTCAGCTTTCTTCGGATGTGCTGAGATTATTAATGATCCAGAGCTTATGGTTTTAAGCGGATCAATGTTTAAGGCGTCACATACTGCCTTAGTCTCCTCGTATATTGGGATTCTTTCCTCGTATGCTACTATGCCTAGGTTAGATGCCCACGCAATTTCTTGGAGACACGCGGCGATTCCTCCTTCAGTGGCGTCATGCATCGCGTGGACTCCTCCAACTTCAGTGGCGGTTAAAGCGTCTTCCACCACACTGATCAGTTTGATAAATTTCTGAGCTTTCTGAATGACGGTTTTATCAACTTTAGTTTCTAAGAGTTCAGCTAATTCCGTTGATAGGATGGCTGTTCCTTCGATTGCGGCGCCCTTGGTCACGATGATGCTGTCACCGATTTTTGCTCCGCTGGACCTCACAAGCCTCTCCTTTTCAGCTTCTCCAATGGCTGTTGCAACGAGGATAGGTCTTTTAATGCCTAGGGTGAATTCACTGTGACCTCCTACAATAGCGATGCCAAGTTCCTTTGCAGCTTCGTCAATTTGACTTGTTATATGTTTCAGTTGGGTAGAAGTGATGTTTTGAGGTAGAAGCATGACGATTAACATCCATAGAGGTCGAACTCCTCGGGTTGCAATGTCGTTAGCGCAGACGTTAACAGCTAACCAGCCTATGTTTTCTACAGCTCCAGTTATCGGGTCAGAGTGAACAACAAGAGCCTTGTCTTTAAAGTCGATTACAGCAGCGTCTTCACCTATTCTAGGACCAACAATAACGCGGGGGTCGGGAGATCCTAGACACTCGAAAACCATTTGTTTCAGAAATTCAGGATCAAGCTTACCAACTGATGAGGAACGCGGAACCATTTTTACAAATCCTCCAAGTATGGCGTTAACATTACTTTGTTTTACATTAATAAATGAATGCGATTGTACGCGGAGAATCTTGAAAAGACTTATTGTTTAAAGATTTCAGGCAATCTCCTTCGCAAAACTAGGGCTATTGGAATTCCTACAACCCCCCCTATTACTATTTGGGCTATGTTTCCTGGAACCTCTGCTAATGCTCCTCCTAATCCCCATTGCAATAGATATAATTCGGCTAAGAAATATCCAACAACCATTTCGACTCCAGCCATGATCACAGCAAATGTGTCCCGAAAAATGCTTTTTCTATTTGTAATCAAGCCCGCAATGGAACCTTCTATTCCTTTAATAACTAAAGTAAATGGGGCAAATAGGGGAAATCCAATTATGTCAGCCAAGGCCGAGCCTAATCCTCCGGCGACTCCTCCGATAACAGGGCCAAAGGTTAATGCACTGACAAAAACCATGACATCTCCGAAGTTGAAATAACCTCCCATAGGATTCGGAATTCGTATTATGAAAGTTGCCACACAGACTAATGCGGCCATAACTGCTGAGAGAGAAATCTGGATCAATAGAAATTCTTTTTTAATATACTTGGTTCCCATACGAGACCTCCTCATAGATTAATGGATTTGGGATTATTCAGGAATATAGTATAGTCATAACTTTACTAACTAATAAATTTTGCACCTTGAAAACTTGATAACATCAAAGTAACACTTTAAGCTCATCAATAGCCTGTAGAACTCTTTCTCCACGCTTTGTAATTTTGAAGTATTTCCTTCCATTCTTTTTATAAGCAACCACTACCCCCCGCTGCAAGAGATTGTTCAAGTGCTGATATACAGCGGCTCGCGTCATAGTTTTTCCCAGTTTTTTCCACAAGTCGTAGCCGTAGGTGTCCCTTCTGCTTAAAATGTGTAAAATCTTCTCCTTTGTACTCAATTCTAAACCGACAACAGCGGTTTTTCGTTTTTTCGCTAAAGCTTGGAGAACATCTGTTGCTTTCAACCCGCTTCCTGTTATGAGACCCACAACCGTGTCTTTCTTATCAATAATGCCTTGGTAAGCCAGCTTTTTCAGAGCAGCTATTGTGGCTGAACTCGCTGGCTCTGCGAAGATTCCTTCAAGTCTCGCAATTTCCTGTTCCGCAACGAAGATTTCTGAGTCTGATGCTGCAATGGCGACGCCTTTGGATTCTGTCATTGCATTGAGCGCCCATCTTCCATTCACAGGGTTACGTACAAGGATTCCAAGAGCATGTGTAGAAGGCTTTGGAATGGCAATTGGTTCGTTTTCATTCCTTAAGTGCGCGTTGACGATGGGTGCACAGCCGTCTGCTTGCACGCCCACCAACTTTGGCAACTCATCAATAGTTCCTAGAGCTTGCAGTTCCTTGAAGCCTTTCCAAATGGAGTGTATGGTTCCGCCGCTTCCTATTGAAACGACAAACCAGTCGGGCACTCCAAACTGTTCCACAATTTCATAGGCAATGGTTTTCTGAGCCTCAATCGCTAGAGGATTCAGCTCAGCGGTAGCTTGATACCAGCCTGTTTCTCTCGCCAAAGACTCTGCTTGTTCAACGGATTCATCAACGAGTTCTCCGTGCTCCTCAATGAGAGCATCATAGATTAACATTTGAGCCAGCTTGCCCATGTCGACGTTTCTGGGAACAATAATGTGGCAGGTGAGTCCTGATTTAGCGGAGTAAGCGGCTAAGGAGGCTCCTAAGTTTCCGTTTGAAGCACATATCATTGAGTCGTGGTTTAGGTCTTGCGCGTTAGTAATCATCAAAGTTGCGCATCTGTCTCTAAAAGAGTTCGTTGGATTTCGAGTTTCATCTTTCAGATACACTTTGCTTAAGCCAATTTTTTCCGCTAAACGTTCTGCTCTATGTAGAGGTGTGCCGCCCTCTCCCATACTAACAACGTTTTTGACTTTTGGAAGAAGTGATCTATATTTCCAGAAAGTGAAAGAACCATCGAGTTTGATCCTGCTTAATTGCTTGAAATTATAAACATATTCCAGAAGCCCATTGCACTTCTTACATTTGTAGAGGGGAGGATACTGCTCAAAAGTTGCTGAACAACGACTACACTGCAGAACCGCCATGCCAAATGAGCCCCGTAAATAGAATAGTACCTTCCTAACTTTTCTTTATCGGTTCGCTTAGTAAATGTTTATGAGAAACCGAAAGGAGTTGTAAACGAGGATGAATTTTTGAACATAGACGAACTGAAGCCTGGAATGGACCACGTGAACATTAAGGTCAAAGTGTTAAGCATCTCAGAGCCTAAGCAAATTATCACAGGCACAGGCATAAAACATGACATACTTGAGGCGGAGGTAGGGGATGAAACTGGTTCAATAATGTTGGTTTTGTGGAATGAACGAATCAAGCCCATCAAGGTCGGAGATGCTCTGCAAATTGAAAACGGTTTTGTGTCATCTTTCAAAGGAAAATGGCGAATAAACGTTGGAAAATATGGAGACATAACGAAAATTTGATTACCTAAAATTTAAGCTCCAAATTCAAATTTATTCACTCTTACTTTTTCTTCTACTCAGTCTTCACTTCCTATACTCTCTCACTCTCTCCACCGTACCGCACACATTCGTTTTGTTTATTCATTCATATTTTCTATCTGGATTCAGATAACAAAATGCTTTTACTACATATTAGGTCGAACTGATTATGAATGACCCAGTTAGACCCGAAGAATTGTGAAGTGCACTTAACGTGACCTTAATCTAAGGAGAATTAAAAAGACATGAAAAGGGCATTAGTGTCAGTCGGTTCTTTCGTTGCCGCAGTTTCCTTAGTGATTTCGGTGTTCTTGAATTTCATCTCGATTAACTTGGGTTCATTACTTGTGTTTTTCAATCAATTAGGCTACATAGTTACCTATATCTCCCTCGTGGTCTGTCTCATCACGGTAATCATTACTCTCTTGTGGTATCCTCATGTCAGGAAAAGATTTTCTTCGCCAATTAAACATTCTGGATTATCAGTTGTGAAATTCCTTTTGGTGACAACCATTCTCATTATTGTAGTTCAAATCTGCCTCTTACTTCTATACCCAGATTTCCTTTACCAAATATCCTTTTACTTATTTTTCATCTCTTTAATCATGTTTACAATTCGAAACTCGGTTACTATTGGAGGAGCATATCTTCACAAAAGACGCGAAAAGAGAGATTCAGGCTCTGATCTTACGGACAGACCGCCATTAGTTACAGTAATCGTTCCTGCATATAATGAAGAAAAGGCTATTGGCAAAACCGTTGAGGCTCTTCTTAGACTCTCCTACCCTAATAAGGAGATCATTATTGTAGATGATGGATCTACAGACCGAACTTTGGAGGTCGCAAGAAGTTGTGCTAAAGCCGATCTAGTAAAATTGGTTAAAAAGCCAAACGGAGGAAAGTGGGATGCTCTTAATACTGGAATCAAAGAATCTAAGGGAAAATTCATCGTTTGCATTGACGCTGATACGCTTCTTGATCAAAATGCCATCCAGCGCCTAATTAAACATTTTAATGATCAAAAAATTGCTGCGGTAGCTGGAAATGTAAAAGTTGGGAATAGAAGTAGAATATTAACAAAACTTCAAGCACTTGAGTACATTGTTGGGATAAATCTTCACCGAAGAAGCGAAGCAAGTTTTCAAAACGTCACGGTCGTACCTGGACCAATTGGAGCATTTCGAGCATCCATTCTCAAAGAGATTGATTTGTTTGAGGGAGATACCTTTGCTGAAGACGCTGACATTACAATCCGAATCTTGAAAGCTGGATATAAAACAGTATTTGAAGCCCGAGCCTTTGGATACACAGAAGCGCCAAAATCAATGAATAGTCTTGCTAAACAAAGATACAGATGGTACCGAGGAAGCCTCCAAGTTATTTCAAAACATAAAGGCATGACTTTCAACAAGAAATATGGACGTACTGGCACCTTTGTAATGCCCTGGACGATATTCAATAGCATCATCTACCCTTGGTTCACATTCTTCACCATGATGTGGTTGCTAGTCCTCTGTTTCAACCCAATATCGCCCTACACAATCTATCAACCTAGAATACTAGGTGGTCCTCCAGAATGGGCACCAGGTCAGTCATCATCTAACCGAGGACACGGCCCTCCAAACGGCACCACCCAGATCGGGATAACACTTGACTTCTTCCAAACAATTCCTTACATCTACGTCTTTTGGTTCTTGGCTTTTGTCATATTGGAAGTACTTGTGGCTGCTTATGCCCTATCTCTGGATGTCAAGGAAAAACGACACCTACTATTATACACCATACTCCATAGACTTTCCTTCATATATGTAATCGACATAATAAGAATGCTAAGTCAGCTCGAAGAGGTGTTTCACTATCCAATGAAATGGGAAAAAATGGAACACCACGGAACAGCAACTATTCAGAAACCCGTGTAGCCATATCTAGTGAGTCTACTACGTTTCAACAAGCGCGAATATGCACGCATGCAGGGAATTTTTTGCGTTTGTACTAGGGTTTTTATTCTAGAAGATTTCTGCACAACCCATAAATGCTTCGTTGCTTCTGGATTTTATGTGGGATGGAAAACATGAAATTCAAAGCTATTGTTGTAGCTTTCCTGCTCGTCGGTATGATTGGAGCTACTATCGAAGCTGTGGCTGTTCCTGTTGATGTGCCACCGTTTGAAACGCCCCATATCGAAACACCGCCAATTGATACGCCACCTGTTGATACACCGCCTATCGAAACGCCCCCCGTTGAAGCACCACCTGTAGAAACACCGCCAGTAGATACGCCACTTATTGACACGCCACCATTTGATACACCACCCGTCGAGGCGCCACCTGTTGAAACACCACCTATTGATACGCCCCCTGTGAATGCACCGCCAATAGAAACACCACCTGTAGAAGCACCGCCAATAGAAACGCCACCATTTGAAGTACCACCTGTGGAAACACCACCTTTTGACACGCCACCAGTTGAAGCACCTCCCGTAGACACACCGCCTGTTGTCTAGAGTTCGTGCTTTTCAATCCTCTTTTTTTATCGTCTAGTAGTTAGAAATGCATGCATGCGTTGGGAGGGGTAACTTTTTGTGTATTTTTTACCCCTCGTAGTATAATTGATGAGGGGTAAGTTTTCTCTGATTTTTTACCCCCTACTCTATTATCTCTCTATATTCCATCCTTCCTTATTCCTATTCTATTTGGGTACCTTCCATAAACAGGGATAAACAGGATAGGAAAGTCCGTTAGCCGTCGTCCGTCGTCGTCCGTTTTGGTTGGTTGGTCGTTCCGTCGTCCGTCTTTGGTTGGTTGGTTGGATTAAAATTTAACCCCAAACTCAAACATCACCTTTTGTTCTTTTTCTTCGTAACTGTAACGGGTTTCTTGGCTATCCAATCCCACTCTGGACCGACAAACTCACATCTGGGACAGCTGCCTCTAACTGAAATCGCGAGGTTGTGCACTCGAATTTGCCGTTGAATTGAATAGGTTGAACGCCTATATTTTTCGGCGACTTTGTGCATGCTGTGCAGAACGCTGTAACTATCAACTATGGCCAAGTGCTCCTCACAACCTATGTGATTGTCAGTGCTTTCTAAAGTAAGCGGCATTACCTCACATCCTCACTCCATCTTTTCTGTGTCGGCGTTAAACCGCGCCTTGCGGCGTACAACTCAGGCATGTAGCTGGTGCTCCAGTCACCGATCTCTTTGAGTTCTCGTGGCGTGTAGCCGAGTAGCAAGTATTTTTCTGCTCCTCCGTAACGGAACATTGAACTCGTCATAGTCTCGTCTAAGCGTTTCAGAATCCTGTCAAAGTTCTGTATGGTCATTTCTTTTGGAGAGTAGAAGTCGAAATATCCGTGCGAGAAAACAACACGTAATGGCGGGAAAAACAGCGCTTCCGGGCTGTCTGGTGCAAGAGAATCAAAGGTTAAGACCCATTCGTGCACGTATTCTGCAAATTTGTGTCGCAAAGTTTTCCTTTTTGTCACGATTTTTGGGTTGTTGTCAACTAAAACGTCAGCTTCTTGCAAGTTTGCGCTGCACTTTCGACAATAATTGCTCTTATATCCATTCCTTTCGCCGCAATCTGTACATAATTTGTAACGTTTCGCCTTTTTGCTGATAGTAAATGTGATATAAATGTCAGTTTCAGACAAGCTAACGTCCTTTCTGTGTAGCTTCAAAACTTCTCCACCTCTCTTAAAGAATATCCATGCGGTTGAAATCAGTGCTTTGTCTCGAAGCCTCACAAGCCTGTCAAGTTCCTCGCCTAGTTTCGGCGATATATAATAGGGAAAACCATCAATCATATCGATTAGTTCTTGGCAATGTTCATCAGTGAATGTATTGGGAAGATCCCTTCTCTCCTTTCGAGACTTGTTCTTAAGCCACCCGGTCTTGCCCTTCAACCATGGATGCGCATATACAGCGGACTGTCTCGTGTTAAGCATGGTCTCTCCTTCTAATGCACATGTTTGTTTGTTTGTTTACCATGTGGGTCAATCCCATCAACGTAGTAGCAATAAACTATATGAAGTGAATAAGAATGAACATCTGGCTTTGTCTTGTTACATGAAGTTAAATTCAGTTGATGTTTCAGCGTGTTTCTTTGTCTCCTTGATGTTGAAATAAAATACATTTATGAATTAGGGGTGTCGGGGTAGGTGTGATTATAATAATGGTACCAGTCAACCGTGAACCTCCATGTACGCTGCGAGCCTTAGCACATCCAGCTTCCGAAACTTCCGCAGTTCCCTGCCATCATCTAGCAATTCCAAACGGCTGTCTACAACCCCACTGTGTGACGCGTTGATCAAAGTCATACTCTCAGTGTCCGCGTCAAGACTGGGCGGCATCAGCTCTAAAGCTTCAAATAATGAAACGTACTCTCCCATGCCGTCTTTCGCCGTCAAGTTGAGTAGGTGTTTCAGGGTCTTAGGTGTCCTGCCACGCTCAACCCCCTTCAGATTCATAACTACTTTGACCTGTGCGTTTTTTGCGTTCAAGACCTTCCAGTGCAGCTTCTCCCTCGCTTGAATCCATTTGTCTGGCTTGTCTAGTTTAGCTGTGGCTTCCTGTTCCTTCAGAACTTCAACGTAGCAGTCAAGAGCGTCGTTGATAGTCGCCAAATCCACCATACGCAATCTAGGTCTCTTAACTACCACTCCAGCTTCCATTTCTTCATC
>JABAOH010071816.1_pt5 | contig 13820 bp, 18 predicted proteins | sample 7062181 | NCBI WGS metagenome assembly JABAOH01 (sample SAMN14538630, study PRJNA623070) | marine sediment metagenome | biome: marine biome [ENVO:00000428]; feature: marine pelagic biome [ENVO:01000023]; material: deep marine sediment [ENVO:00002113]; isolation source: pool of 5 deep marine... | reverse complement strand
GAGCTGGCAGGTGGCGGCGCCCGACTCGATTCCACAGGTCACGCTGGAGCAGGCGCTGCGCGCCGCCGCCCGCCTGGACCCGAACTATGTCGCGGCGTTGGGCGAGGTCGACAACGCCGAGTGGAACCGCCGGGCGGCCTGGTCGGTGTTCGTCCTGCCCTCGGTCTCGGTCCAAACGTCGTTGACCAAGTTCTCGAACCAGGGGTTCAACATCGGGACCGGAAGTCTGGCCACGCAGATCGTTCAGGGGACCATCGACGCCCGCTACGACCTGTTCCGGGGCGGCGCCAAACTGTTCGAGCTAGGCCGCGCCCGGGCGGAGGTGGAAAGCGCTCGGGCCAGCGAATTGCAGGCGCGCTTCAACACGGCGCTGCTCACCGAATCCGATTACTACGACGTCCTCGCCGAGAAGGAGCTGACGCGAGTCGCCGCTGAACGCGTGCGCCGCGCCGAAGAGCAGCTCGCCGTGGCCCGAGCGCGGGTGGTTTCCGGCGCGGCCGTGCGCAGCGACTCGCTGCAGTTGCTGCTCGAGCTCACCCGGGCGCGGGTGGACCTGTTGCGTCAGCAGGCGAGCCTGGCGGTGGCGCAAGTGCAACTGGGCCGCCGTGTGGGAGTCGCGGGCCCGGTCGATGCCGTCCCATTGGACACGGCTCTGGCCCCCGAGCTGCCGATCAGCCAGGACAGCGCCGTGGCAGAGGCGGCGGCACACGGGCCGAGTTATCGGGTGGCCCTGGCTCGGGAGGGGGCGGCGAACGCCGCGTTCAAGGCAGAGCGGGGCAGCTTCTTTCCACAGGTGACTCTCTTCGGGCAGTACCAGGGCTTCGATGAGGCGTTTCTGCCCGACGCCTTCACCCGGACCGTCTGGGGCTTCCAGGTGAACCTTCCAATTTGGAACGGCGGACAGCGAGAAATCGCGCTCACGCGGGCCCGCACCAATCGCGACGCGGCCCGGGCAGCGATGCGCGACGCGGCACTCGCCGTGCAACGCGACGCGATCGAGGCCTACCAGAATTACATCACGGCGCGGGCGAGCACCGAGCTGGCGCAGCAGGGCGTCATCGTGGCGCGGGAAAACCTCGAGGTTCAGAACAACCGCTATCGGGCCGGGGCGACGACGATCCTCGATCTGCTGGCGGCGCAAGTGGCGATGTCGGAGGCCGAAGCGGGCCTCGTTCAAGCGCGCTACGCCACGCGCCTCGCTCTGGCCGGGCTGGAGGCGATTATCGGACGACGACTGTTCACGGATAGAGGGTGATAAAGGGTGAAAAAGCAGCTCGCAGCATTACTGATCAGCTCCGCGGTCGCGGCCTGCGCCGAAGCTGAACCGAATAACAGCCCGGGTGCTGGGGGCGGCGGCCCCCGGGGTGTTCCAGTCGAGGTCGCCGTGGCGCGCACCGACACGGTCGTCGACGCGATCCTGGCAACCGGTCAGATCGAAGCGATCAATTCAATCGAGCTGCGGCCCGAGGTGGATGGCCGGCTGGTCGACATCCTGGTGCGCGAGGGCGCGGTGGTCGCGAAAGGTACGCCGCTGTTCAAGGTCGATGATGCCGAGCTGAAAGCGCAGGTGGCCAGGCTTGAGGCCGAGCGCGATCTGGCCGAGCAGGCTCTGCGCCGCACTCGCGAGCTGCTCGAGCAGAACGCCTCGTCGGAGGCTGACCTGGAGCAGGCCGAGGCGAGCGCCCGTAGCAGCCGGGCACAGCTGGAGCTGCAGCAGCTGCGCCTCGAGCGGACCGTCGTGCGGGCGCCCTTCGCGGGGGTCGTGGGCGAGCGCTTCGCGAGCGTCGGCGACTACGTGAACAATTCTACGCCCCTCGTTACTCTTCAGACGGTAGATCCTCAGCGGGCCGTCTTTCAGGTTCCCGAGCGCTACGCGCAGCGACTCTCGGTGGGGCAGCCGGTGAGCTTCCGCGTGGCGGCCTTGCCCGACACTGACTTCAGCGGTGTAGTGGACTTCGTCGACCCTGTCGTCCAGCTGCCGGCCCGGACCATCACCGTCAAAGCCCAGGTTCCCAACCGCGACCGAACCTTGAAAGCGGGCATGTTCATCGAGGCGCGCCTGGCCACCGACGTGCGTCCCAACGCCGTGGTCGTCCCCGAGGACGCCATCCTGCCGCTGCAGGGCGCGACCTTCGTCTGGTTGATCGAAGACGAAAAGGCGGCACGTCGCCAGGTTGAGCTCGGGGTGCGTATGCCGGGGTTCGTCGAGATCACCAGTGGCCTGAGTGCCGGCGTGCAGGTCGTCGTCGGCGGTTTGGAGCGGTTGTCGGACGGGGTCCCGGTGATGGCGACGGAGGTCGAGCGCTGAGCGCAGGTCGCGGCGGCCCCAACCTCACCTCGTCGCAGGAAAAAGAGAAAAGTAGCCGACGGTTCCGAAGCCTAGACGCGGGTCCAGCGACGTTGGTCGTCGTCGGCTGCTCTCCTCACGCGTCGCCGGGCGGGGGCTTTTCGCCGAAATCAGGCCCCTCTTCTCTGCACTCTCAGGCATGGGGCGCAGGTGTTCGGACCCAACGACGCCAGGTCGATCACGCAACAGCTCCAGCTTAGATCAGCGCCCGGCCCGCAGAAAATGGTTTGTCGGTGAACTGCTGATAAAGTTCGTGCGACCAGCCGCTCGATGCGGGCGCGACCGTCAGCGTTGAACAGGCCCTCCGGCGCGACGGTCGCCGAAGGGCCTGCGGGACTCGAGCTTCACGCTCCTGACCCGGGCTATCCGCGGGCGGCGGCGTAACGCTCAGCCACGGCGTCCCAATTGATGGTGTTCCACCAGGCCTGGATATAGTCAGGCCGCCGGTTCTGATACTTCAGATAGTACGCGTGCTCCCAGACGTCGATTCCGAGTATCGGAGTCCGCCCCTCAAGCAAGGGGCTGTCTTGATTCGGCGTGCTTTCGACCAACAGCTTGCCCTTCTTGTCCAGCGACAGCCAGCCCCAGCCGCTTCCGAACCGGGTGGCCGCGGCATTGCTCAACTGCTCCTTGAACTTGGCGAAGCCGCCGAAGGCGTCCTTGATCGCTTTGGCCACGTCGCCGCTCGGTTCGCCACCCCCCTTAGGGCTCATGATCGACCAAAAGAGGGTGTGGTTGGCGTGGCCTCCGCCGTTGTTGCGAACCGCCGTGCGGATATCCTCAGGCACCTTGTTCAAATCGCCTAGCAACTGCTCGACATCCCAGTCGGCCAGTTTCGACTGCTTCTCCAAAGCGGCGTTCAGTTTGGCCACGTAGCCCGCATGGTGCTTTCCGTGGTGGATGCGCATCGTCTGCTCGTCGATGTGCGGCTCGAGCGCCTTGTAGTCGTATGGCAATGGGGGAAGTTCGTGTGCCATAATATCCTCCTCCGAAAGTTGGGGCTGAGATTTCTGGGCTGAGCCTGTATTTAATGGGTAATTGTACATGAGCCTCGGCCACAAACAAGCGCCCCTGCCCACGGTGTGGCCGCCGGCGCGTCGCCGAGGCACGTGCCGATCCCTCAGCAGTTGTGGTGGGGCGCAGATTCGGCTTATGTTCGGGGCGTTGGGCGCTGGACAGATCGACGGTGTTCGTCAACAAGACACAAATCAGAACCGGGCGAGGTCAGCATGTTTCTCGGGCTCAGAACCGTGGTCTATTACGTCGAGGATCTGGAGCGGGCCAAGGCATGGTACATCGAGGTGCTCGGATTCAGCCCCTATTTCGACACGCCCTACTACGTGGGCTTCAATGTCGGCGGGTTCGAGCTGGGACTGCACCCCGCAGAGGAAGGTGTTGAAGCGGGCCGGGGAGGCACGGTGCTCTACTGGGGGGTCGATGACGTCGAAGCCGCGATGGCCAAGCTGCTGAGGCTCGGGGCTACGCTGCACGGCGAGGTTCAGGATGTGGGTGAGGGGATCCGCGTCGGGTCGGTGCAAGACCCGTTCGGAAACCTGCTGGGCGTGATCGAGAACCCCCACTTCACCCTTCCGGCGAACTGACGAAGAGGCCTCGCCGAAGCACGGCCTCCGGTTGCGACCCGAGCCACCGCCGAGGCGCTGGATCGGCGCGCCGTGGCCTCAGGGCGTCCAGGTCCAAAAGCCGGGTCCGATCCGCAAGTTGTGCAGCCACTCAGCCGGCCAGAAGGCGCGCAGCAACACCGCCAGCCAGCCGTGAGAGACGGCGAGGGTTATGAGGTTGGGGTGACGCTCGAACAAGCGGCACCACGCGTAGCCGCCTACCAGGGTCACCAGGACCAGCGCCATGTTCGGATAGTGAAGGGACGCGAAGAGCATGGCGGCGAGCGCTGCCGCGGCCGACGGCCGGCGGTTGGCGTCTCGGAGTCGCCGATAGGTGAAAGATTGCATGGCGTATTGCTGAGCGAGCCCCCAGCACGGATACAAGATGAGCGAGGTGGCGACTCCGCGCCGAAACACTGGCTCATGGCCCGCGGCCAGTCCAATGCCCACCACGGCGATCGCCGCGGCGACCGTCACGAGTCCCACTTCTCGGGCCGAGTCTCCGAGGTTGTCCAGACGCAGGCCGATCTCCCTGAGCCCGTCACGGTGCAGGAAGTTAGAGGCGAAAGGGATCAGAACGATGAAGGCGAGCACTGGGCCCTTGACCCAGTCGTTGCCGGTGGGGCGAATCGTCCAGATGTAGAGTATGGCGAGGGCGACGAAGAGCACTGGCTGCAAACCCGGGCGTGCCAATAACTTGCCGCGCCAGCGCCGCCAGAGACCGGGCTCCGTCTGCGCTCGGTTCATCCCGGCCTCCGGGTTGCGTCCGCAGGCTGTTCGATCGCCGAGACCGTCACTCGCGCCCGATGCCAGATTTGCGAGAACATGCCAATCCCGCTATAGGTATGGTACAGATTGTTCATCTTGACCCGGAGGGTCCCCCCGCCATGGAGCACCGGGAAGCGCGAACGCGCCGCGGTCCGTTCGAGTCGGTCGCCACTCCGGTTGCCGGACACGTCAGATTCCGAACCGAGCGAGAGCCGGGCGTTGATCCGATGCGCCGTCGCTGGGAAGCGACGTATGCCCATCGCGATGGCTGGTCGCGCTTCAGCATCGCGGTCGATCTGACCCGCAACAGCTGCACCTTCTTCCGATCGCCGGACGGCGATTACACCGCCATGCTGCGCGAGCTCGCCGGCAAGGCGGCCGATTCGATCACGCCGATACCTGCTCCCACGCGGCGCTTGCAGCTCCTTACCTTCGACATCGAGATCGTCGGGCTGAGGATGTCTCGGATCAACTCCGTCGCCGGCCCGGGCGGCAACTCCGGCGACTGGCTGGTTGTGCAAGCCTTTGTGCCCGGGGGCGCTCAATCGTTCCTCCTGGGGATCAATGACCGGCTGCATACCGGGGAGATCGTCACATCGGCGCCCGACTCGGGTGTGGCCGTCTTTCACGCTCTGAGTCGGGTCTTCGGCTAGAATGCGGCGAGAGGCCGGGCGCTTCGGGCCGCCGAGCGTTGGGTCGCTGTCTCGGTCACACACACTCTCTCTCTTGAGCATCACGCCCGCGTTCACGGCCGCCAGCGGCCGGCCCGGCTGCCCGCCTCTCGCGCTCGCGTCACGACATCCTTGAAGCTTGGACCCAGGGCCTTCGCCGCCTGATCGAGAGACTCGAACACGCTCTCCCGCTGGACGAAGTCGCCGGCCTCGCCGTACGTGGCCACCACGTTGACCCGCCCGTCGTTCAGCAGCGTCCAGCGCGCCCAGATCGGCTTGGCTTCACCGCTCGCGGCCATGGTCTTCGGTCACTCGTTCCGACGTTCGATCATTGCTGCTCCCGGTCTCCCAAAAAACCCACCGCCCGTTCCTGGAAGGGAACGGGCGGCGCGGTTCATCCGGAACTTGACGTGCTAGACCGCCCTGACCCCCTCCGGCTTGCCGGAGTGGCTCCCGTTACGTTGATGGTGGTTCGTCCAGGCGCTCAAAGCTGCCACATCATAGACCGGCCCGTGGCACTGTCAAGCGAGAGTGGCGGACCCCCAGCCGCGTAACCTTCTTGGAACGGTGCAGCCGTCCCGCCGGGCGACCTTTCGGTCCTCAGCGCCGACGCAGTAGTTTGCCGTTCGAACGCACCCATACCGCTGCGCTTCGAGCTTGGCCCCGGGGTGATGCCTGCGGGCGGCGTGTGGTTTCAGGATGGCAATCGACAACCGAGATAACGCGGCCGCCACACGGCCGATCTTGCGGGCCGAGCGCCTGTCACGCCGGGCTGACGCCCGCCAGCTGATCGACGATGTGTCGTTCACGATCGAGAGTGCCGAGGTCGTGGCCGTCTTCGGTTCGAGCAGGTCCGGGAAGACGTCGTTGCTCCGCTTGCTCAACTGGCTGGATGAGCCGACCGGCGGGACGGTCTTTCTGGAGGGCCGCGACTACGGGACGATTGGTGCAGGCGGCCGTCACCGCTGTCCTCGCCCTGGCGGTCGTCGACCTGGCACGGCGGCGCGAGATCCACCTGGAGCGGGAGTCGGCGAGCGCTTTGCTGCGCGGCTTCGTTCAGATCGTCGTAATCGGATCTCTGCTGGTCCTGATCTTCCGGGGGCCATCCTGGACGAGCACGGTCGTGCTCTTGCTCATGATGATCAGCGCCTCGAGCATCGCGGCGCAGCGGGCCCGCGGGATACCCGGAGCATTTGCCGTATCGCTCTACGGGATCGCTGGCGGATCTGGGTTGGTCAACGCGCTGATGACCTGGCTTGGGGCCATCGATTCACGCATGGCCTCGTTGATACCGGTCGGCAGCATGCTGATCGCCAGGGCTTGAGTTAGCGGATGTGAGCGCGGCGATCGTCGGGCGGACTCGCGAGTTCGACAGGGCCCGCCTGCCCAACGACTAAGGCGTGGAGAAGTGAAGATGGCGAAACTAAGCGGCGACAAGAAGCAACTGATCCACCGGGTGGCGGGGATCGAGGGGCACGTCGGGTCGTTGAAGAAGATGATCGAGGACGACCGCGAGGCGCTGGAGATCCTCATGCAGCTGTCGGCGATTCGTTCCGGCCTGGAGCGACTGGCGTACATCGTGTTCGAGGAGTTCGTCGAGTTGCGGCTGGCGTCGATCGGGGAGGGAGAGCGTCAGGAGGCGATCGCCGAGATCCGGGGGGCGATGCAAACGCTGCTGTAGCCGGGGGATGGTGTTTCGGAGGCAGTGGGTTTCGGGGGCTCAGCGGGGCGTGAGCCCTCCCCCGGGGGGGCGGGGTCTTCCCCCTTCCAACCCCACTTTCTCCGCCCTATCTTCCCTCGTCGACGCCCCAACGATCCCCCATTGACCGCCGACTGTCGGCGCTCGCTGTTGAAGGCTTCGCGCCCACGGAGATCCCAATGCTCGAGATCGATGGCCACAGCCTTACCCTGGAGAGCGTCGGTCGGGTCGCCCGTGCCGAGGAACGCGACGTCGTCCTCGCGCCCCGCTCCCTCGCCGCCATCGACGCCTCACGCCAAGTCGTCGAGTCCTCGCTCGCCGCCAGCGAACGCATCTACGGCGTGACCACCGGCTTCGGCCGGCTCTCGGAGGTGCTCGTGCCTCCGGCGCGACGGCTCGAGATCCAGGAGAACCTGATCCGCAGCCATTCGAGCGGCTTCGGACGGCCGCTGAGCCCCGAGGTGGGTCGGGCGATCATCCTCCTGCGGGCCAACTCACTGGCCCGCGGCAACTCGGGCATCCGCCGCGAGGTCATCGAACTCCTACTCGGGCTGCTGCGCCACAGGATCGACCCGGTGATTCCCGAATTCGGCTCGGTCGGGGCCAGTGGTGATCTGGCCCCACTGGCGCACGTGGCCCGCTGTCTGATCGGTGAGGGCAGCGTTCACGGGAGCGACGGCCCCGAGCCGGCGGCTCGGGCGCTGGAGCGAGCGGGGCTCGAGCCCGTGCGCGTGCGTGAGAAGGAAGGGCTCGCTCTAATCAACGGAACCCAGGCGACGACGGCGATCGGCGTTCTCGCGCTGCTGCAGGCTGAGGCGGCGGTGGAAACCGCCGAGTTGGCCGGGGCGATGTCGCTGGAGGGGCTCCGGGGCACGCCCACACCTTTCGCGGCCGCGGTTCAGGCCTGCCGCCCCCACCCCGGCCAGGGAACCAGTGCGTCGCGCCTGAGGGCATTGTTGGCTGACAGCGAGATTCGCGAGTCGCACCGTTACGGCGACCCGCGCGTCCACGACGCCTACTCGCTCCGCTGTATGCCTCAGGTTCACGGCGCGGCCCGCGACGTCATGACATTCGTGCGAGGTGTGCTGGAGATTGAGGTCAACAGCTCGACCGATAACCCGCTCGTCTTCCCGGAGTCGGGCGAGATCGTGAGCGCGGGCAACTTTCACGCGCAACTGGTCGCCGAGACCCTCGATTTTCTCACCATCGCCTGTACGGACTTGGCGTCAATCAGCGAGCAGCGCATCGAGCGCTTGCTCAACCCGGACCTGTCGGGGCTACCGCCATTCCTGGCTCGGGACCCAGGCGTGGAGTCGGGGCTGATGATCGCGCAGGTGGCCGCGGTAGATGCTTTGGGCGAGATGCGTGTGCTGTCGCACCCGGCGAGCGTGGACTCGGTAACGACGAGCGCGAACAAGGAGGACCATGTCTCGATGGGGATGGCGGCGGCGCGTAAGCTCGCGCGCGCCATCGATTGCCTGCAATACGTCTTGGCCGTGGAGCTTCTCTGTGCGGCGCAGGCCCTCGAGTTTCTGAAGCCGCTCGAGCCCGGGCTGGGTGTTGCCGCCGGCTACGAGCTGGTTCGCCGTTACGTCGCGCCGTTGGAGGGCGATCGCGTGCTCGGCGACGACATCGAACGGCTTCGCGGCCTGATCGCCGCGGGAGCCTTCCGCGACGTGGCGCTGCGTTCAGCTGCGAGCGTCACCGAGTAGGACCGGCTACCGCGACGTTTTCGACGTTGCGGTTGAAACGGCGAGCCACCTGGCTGCGTATGGCGGTGTGACAGCTGAGACAGGCGCGATAACGAAAACACCACCGACAAAAGGGAAGGGAATGGGCATCATCGCCTGGATCGTCTTCGGGTTTATCGCCGGCGCCATTGCCAGGTTGGTCCATCCCGGGCGTGATCGGGCGGGCTGCATCTTCACCACGCTGCTCGGCATCGGCGGCGCTCTGGTCGGGGGCTACATCGGCACGCGCCTCGGTTGGGGTCGGGTGACCGGGTTCGACCTCCGCTCAATGGGGCTGGCCGTACTTGGCGCACTGATCCTCCTGATCGTGCATCGCATTCTCTTTGGTAGGCGGCGCTGACGCCGCTCCCGCGCTAACCGCCATCGCCCCTCCACCGCATCACGACCCTTGAGGGTCGTTCCCTCACGCCAATGATCCCGGGCGACTGGCGTGGGGTCGCGCTGTCTTGTACCAGGAAAGTTTGCGTTCGCCTGCAAAGTGTAATCGGTCAGAATGTCCGCCGCGCTCGTAACTTCATGTCACTCGGTCGGCTCGCCACTGGCATGTAAATGGCACCCCTAAAAGCGCTGGTCTGTCCGGCTGAATCACCCCCAATTCCCTTACCCCAGGTATAAATGGCGTCCGTGCGCTGCAGGCGCGGCTACACGATGATCGACCTTGTCGTCCTGCTGTTGTTGATCGCGGCGGTGATGGGGACCACGGCTCCGCTCAGCCGGCGGGTCGTCGCCAATTATCAGCTGAGCACGGCGGTGCAGACGCTGGTGTCGGACCTGTCGCAGACGAAGGTTCGAGCGATTCAGTCGAACGCGGTGGTGACGCTGAGGCGCGAGTCGAGCCGGGACTACCGGGCGGCGGGTTATCCCCGGCGGCTTCCGGGGCTTGTTCATTTCGACGCGTCGAGCGCCGACTCGGTGACCTACAACGGCCTGGGCGCGGTGAGTGACGGGGCCGCCCGGCAGCTGGTGCTGGTGAACGCCTACGGAGAATCGCGGCGTGTGAGGATCTACGCCGCCGGCGGCCACGAGGTGCAGAAGCTATGAGCCGGTCCGCTGGCTTCAGCCTGGTCGAGCTGTTGGTGGCGCTGGTGATCTTCAGCTTTGGGGTCCTGGCGGGCGTGGCGCTGCTGGGTACGGGTCACCGCTGGGAGGGGCAGGCAGAGCTGGAGACGGAACTCACGGTCGCCGCTGAGATGAAGCTGGAGGAGCTGAAAGCGATCGCCGGGACCGATCTTCCCGACACGGTGCAGCTTGTTGTCGGCGGATCGCTCTCCGCTGACGTCGCGGGATACTGGGACACGGTTCAGCTGGGCGCGCGGGTGTTCAAGCGGCGCTGGCTGGTGGGGCCGGGTCCCGCGGCCATGCGGCAGACGACGGTGCGAGCGATTCCCTTCGACCCGCCGTCCTCGGGAGAGGCGGAACTCACCACTTATCTGATCCATGAGTGAGCGTAGTCGAGCGGTCGCGGCCCGCCCTTGGGGCTTCAGCACGCTGGGGATGATTGTCGCTCTGACGTTGCTAGGGTTCATGCTCTCGCCGCTGTTGGGGACGGTGCTGAGCGCGCAGCGCGGCTTCGTGGCCAACCGTGAGCGGGCGCGCTCGACGAGCAACGTGCGCTACGCGCACCTGGCGTTGACGCGCATGATGCGTCTGGCCGGTGCGCGGCCGCTGGGTGGGTTAGTGACCGGTATCGATCCCGACCCGCTGGGCGACGGGGCGTTCAACGATGTGCGGATCCGCGCAGACTACAACCCACCGGACGGCGACACGAACGATCCCAATGAGGATCTCGTCTTCTATCTCCGATCGGATACGATGTACGTCCGGGCGGGGATGGCGGCAGATGCCGAGGAACCGTTCTTGATCGGTGTCGACTCCCTGGGCTTCGAGTACTTCGACCGCGACGGCGCGGCGATCAGCGATCCCGCCAGGGTCGCGTTCGATGCGCGCTCGGCTCGAGTGACACTACAGGCGCGGGGCCGGGTAGCGGGCCCGGCGCCACGCGCCCTCGTCGGTCAAGTCCGACTCCGCAACGGAAGGTAAGGGAGATGCGTCGCGATCTGTGGTCGAGCGAATCGGGAGTCGCCCTCATCGCCGTCCTCCTGGCGATGGCGCTGCTGACGGCGATCGGCGCGGCGCTCACGGCGGTCGGGATCGTCGAGTTCCGCACCTCGATGAACCACCGTTCCGCTACACGGGCCCTGTTGTTGGCCGATGCCGGCGCCACCCACGCGCTGGCGCTGTTGCGTGGGCCGCTCAACAGCTACGAGTACGGCGAACTCTTGATCGGCGCCGATGGAGTCGGGGGCACGGAGGACGACGGAGTGCTGTCGGGATTCGGGTTGGCGTCGGTGGACGTGCTGGCCGACAGCGGACTACCGCTGGGGAAAGGCCGCTACTTCGTCGAGCTGATCAACGACCCGGGCGACCCGAGTGGTGATCCCTACATCGATTCCAACGAACGATTCATCGCGGTCTGCCGCGGCGTGACGCCGGACGGCGGTCGGGCGGAGGTGCACGTGCTCCTCGCCGCACCGAGTTTTCCCGCCGTCGCTAGCAACGGCCCGCTGACCGTTGTGGGGAATCCTGAGGTCCTCGGGCCATGTGCGGGCGTGCACGCCAATGGGCCTCTGACCATCGAGGACCATCCGACGGTCGACGGTGACGTGACCGGGTCCGACACGATCATCAACAACGGCACTGTGTACGATGCGGACGGCGACCCCGTCGAGCCGCGCCAGGAGCAGCCGATCGAGGTGCCGGAGCTCAACCCGCTCGACTACTGCGGCGAGGCCGAGTACCTACTCAAGAACGGGACGCTGGTGACGGTGGGTCCGCCAAGGGACTCAACATCTTTGTCCGGCCCCAAGGTTCTGGGCTGGCAGTGGGACCCGGCCGAGAACACCTACACGTTGTCGGGTAATGATGCCGTGCCGGGCACGGTGTGCGCCGACGGCAATATCTGGGTGAACGGCAACCTGGGCGCCGAGAACGACCCGCTGAAGATCTCGCTTCTGGCCACGGGCTCGGTGCGGGTGGGGGGCACTCCCGTGGTGGAACCGGATCACTCGGAGGGCGTTCTGATCGTGTCGGGCGGTGACGTGCAGATCGGCGGTACCGCGAAAGGCTACGATCCCTATTACTCCGGTCTTATTTACGCCCGCAGCCAGTGCCAGGTGAACGGCACGCCCATCCTCGACGGGCACCTGCTGTGCTACGACGCCCCCGACGACCCGGGCACGGCGAACTACGTTAACGAAAACAAGATCAACGGGACTCCCAAGATCACCTACGATTGCACGGGGATGAGCCGCCTGACCTTCGTGTCAGCCTGGTGGGAGTCCCGCGCACAATAAAATGAAATGAATGGTCAGCCGGTCGTAGATGGAGGCGGCCGCTGGGAGTGCGACCCGTTAGCGCTTCCTGAGGCGAATTAAATCAACTTCGGAGACACGAACCGCCACTCCCGCCTGCGCCGACTCCCGCTGCCCTTGTCAGAGGGCGCTCGAAAAACCTCAGAACCCGACATCCCTTCGCCCGGGCCACTCAGGTCCGGGCGAAGTCCGTCCAGGCGAGGGTCGCGCCGGCCTGCATGATCTTCCCCTCGCGCCGGGCCTGGTACATGGCGGAATCCGCCTCCGCCACCAGACGCTCGACGACCTCCTGAAACTTCGGGAAGCCCAGTTCGCGGGGCGGCACCTCGCCGGGCTCTAGGGTGGCCAGCCCCATACTGGTCTTCAGTGGTGGAACTCCGTCCGGCCAGGGGCGTCCGCGGCGGTGTTCGAGCATCTGGTGCAACCGCTCGGCCACGATATCGGCGCCGAGCTGGTTGGCGTCGATCAGGACGATCAGGAACTCGTCACCGCCGAATCGGCCCACCACGTCGGAATCGCGCACGTTCTCCTTCAAGAAAGTCCCGAGCTGACGTAGCGCCCGGTCTCCGACGATGTGACCGAAGCGGTCGTTCAGCTCCTTGAAGCGGTCGATGTCGATCATCAGGACGGTAACCGGGAACGCCTTTCGCCAGGCCAGCTTCAGGGTCTCGCGCAGTCTGTCGAGCGTGAAGGCTTTCCGGAAAACGCGGGTGGTCGCGTCGACTGTTGCCAGCTCGAAGAGGGCGGCGTTGCGGATCGCTGCTGCGGCCTGGCTGGCGAAGATCTGCAATAACTCGAGGTCGCGATCGCAGCTGCCAGGACGGTGAGCGTAGGCCAAACCGAGCACATGTTCGGCCAGGGTCAGAGGCAAGACACCATGCCGGTCATCGATGACCTGAACGCGTTCCTCCACCGCCCGGCTCAACAGGTGGCCGGGGATCGACCTGAGCTTGTCCACCCGAGCGCCGACGGGGTAGGCGTCGTCATTGGCGGCGCCGATCAGATAATCGTCCGTGGTCTGGGGTGAGTGGGTGAACCCCTCGATCGGCGGCTTGCCGACGGGGTCGCTCATACGTGCGGCGACAAAGGCTTGCTCACCGCCCATCAGAGAGGCCAGCTGCCCGAGGATCGCCGCCTGGACCGCCTCTAGCGACTGAAGCTGGTGAAGGTCGGGCACGGCTTCCAGAAGCTTACGCATGCCGTGTCGCGTTTTGCGTAACGTCTCCAGCTGCCGTGCGCTCGTGAAGCCGGCGCACAGCCACAGGCGCAACGCCTCGGCTCCATGTGCCTTGTCGTGGTAGCCGAAGATGTCGTGCGAGCGGCAGAGCGCCCGGAGACGTGCGTCCGGCGGACCGGCGGCGGTAACGATTGTACGAGCGCCGGGAGCTCGAGCCCGCAGATCAACCAGGGGGTCGGCCCCATCCATCTGTAGCAGCTCGAACTCGACGAGCAGGAGGTCGGGTGAATGATCGGCCAGGAAGTTAGCCGCGGCGATCAGATCCTCGGCGCCCCAGGCGCGGTGTCCCTCCTCCGCGATCAGCTTGCTGGCTTCACCCAGAAAGCGGGGATCGCTGTCGATGAGTAGGACGCTCAG
>JABAOH010008203.1_pt1 | contig 13820 bp, 10 predicted proteins | sample 7062181 | NCBI WGS metagenome assembly JABAOH01 (sample SAMN14538630, study PRJNA623070) | marine sediment metagenome | biome: marine biome [ENVO:00000428]; feature: marine pelagic biome [ENVO:01000023]; material: deep marine sediment [ENVO:00002113]; isolation source: pool of 5 deep marine... | reverse complement strand
AAGTTCTGCTCGGGATCCAGCACCTCCAGCAGTGCCGAGGAGGGATCGCCTCGGAAATCGCTCCCGATCTTGTCCACCTCGTCCAGCATGAACACCGGGTTCTTCGATCCCGCGCGCTTGATGGACTGGATGATACGTCCGGGCAGCGCGCCAACGTAAGTGCGGCGGTGCCCCCTGATCTCCGCCTCATCCCTCATGCCGCCCAGCGACATGCGGATGAATTCTCTACCCAGAGCCCGGGCGATGGAGCGACCCAGCGACGTCTTGCCCGTGCCCGGCGGGCCTACGAAGTTGAGGATGGCACCCTTGGACTCCTTTGGTCCGTCGGCGCCTTCGCGCTCCAGGCGCAGCTTTCGCACGGCGAGGTACTCCAGGATGCGCTCCTTTATCTCCTCCAGGTCATAGTGATCCTCGTCCAGTATCTCGCGGGCGCGGTTGATATCCAGGTTGTCTTCGGTGCTGACCTGCCAGGGGAGCTCGATGAGCCAATCCAGGTAGGTTCTGATCACCGAGTATTCGGCGGCTGCCTGAGGCATGCTCGACAGCCGGTCCAGCTCTCGTTGGGCCTCCTTCTTCGCTTCCTCGGACATGCCTGCCGCTTCGATCTTCGCCCTGAGTTCGTTGATGTCCTTGGCTTGCTCGTCCTCTTCGCCCAGTTCTCTCTGTATGGCCTTCAGTTGCTGCCGCAGGTAGTACTCCTTCTGGGTCTTCTCCATGTCCGATTGGGCTTCGTCCTTGATCTTCTGGCCAAGCTCCAAGACTTCAAGTTCCCTGGTGAGGATGACGTTCAGCTTCCGTAGCTTCTCCTTCACAGGGTCGATTTCGAGTAGCTCCTGGGCCGCCTCTGTGTCCAACCGGACAGCACTGGCCACCATGTACACCAGCTGGCGAGGCTCGTCGGCGTTCAGTACTGCCACCGTGAGTTCGCTGGGCAGGTAGGAGACCAGAGAGACCAGACGTTGGAAGAGTTCTATCGTGTTGCGCGACAGGGCTTCCACCTCCAGACTCTCTTCCCCTTCGTCGTCGGGGATGATCTCGATTCTGGCCTTCAGGTAAGGTTCTGTTTGTATGAACTCCGTAGGCCTAATACGCTCTAGGCCTTGAACGATGACTCCAACCTGGCCTGTTGGCGATTTTACGGCCCGGTGAACCACCGCCGCGGTGCCCACTGAGTGTAGGTCTTCTGGCGTGGCCTTATCAGCTTCTGGGTTCTTTACCGTAACCAGGCCGACGAGGCGGCTACCCAGAACCACGTCGTCGATCAGTTTGACGGTCTCGGGCCGCTCGATGCTCAGGGGCAGAAAGGTAAGGGGGTAGACGACCGTCTGCCGCAATGGCAGGATGGGAAGTTCGGCCGGGACGGCCGATATGCCCTTATCGTCCTGCTGCTCGACCTCCACTTTCTCCTCGTTGGCCTGCATCAGCATGTTGAGTAAGTCTTTTCCTTCAATGCTCATTCGGTACTCTCCTCGATAACGGTGATGGGCACCTTGTGCTTGCCCTTCGCCTTGGGCAGGACGATCACCAGGAACCCATCCTCGTAACTCGCCTCTATGTCCTTCTCCTTCACTGTCCAGGGTAGAAACACGTCGGTTCTGAAAGCGCCGTACTTGATCTCCATCTGCTGATATGTCAGCTTGTCTGCCGGATCACGACGCATCCCCGTCACGGTCAAGATGCGGTTGGCGAAGGAAATGTCTACCTGCTTGCTGTCTACGCCAGCTACCTCCACGCGAACGACGGCAGCAGTGTCGGTTTCATAAACGTCGGTGGGTGGACGCCAGCCTCTGTGACGCAAGATGTCGTTCCACTGCTCAGGCGGCACGAACCGTCTGATCATGCGATGCATCTCCGAGTACATCCTCTCCAGTTCGTCCGCCACCCACTTCTCCGATTCTCGCATCTCGTCATCCTCTCAGCTCTGCAAAGGTCTTGTTGACATTCTTACTACATTGATTTTACCAAATTTGAGCGTATTTCTCAAATTCCACAGTCTGGACAGATCACGTGTTGAAGTATTCTTCGCGATGTGGTATAATAAAGATGGTTGCAAGCGCAGGGACCAGGCTTGAGTCCTCGCCGGGGAGGCACCATGAAAAGGTTGGGCTTTTCTTTCTTCGCAGCTTGGGCGTTCGCGCCCATTGCCGCTGGGCGTGCAAGAGACGGGAAGAGCGCCCAAGTTGGCTCTATCCAGTCCGCGGCTGACGCTTCTACATCTCGCCAAGCCCACGGTCTTTCTCATCCTGCCGTCGTGCTCTCCAACAGCGTGTGCCCCAACCGGTCAGAAGAATCAAGGAGGGCGAGATGCTGACCCAAGTAGCATTGGTGGTGGGCATTCTGCTGGCGGTGGCTGTGGCAGTAGCCGTCTTCTATGTCTTCAGGACGCTGCGAGGTCCAAGAGAGCCGGTACCTGAAGATATCAGGGAGATTTGGGAGCTCACCAAGGCCATCGAGGCAAATCCTAGAGACGCCGAAGCGTATTACCGCCGCGGTCTGATCTACAGCGAGCGGGGAGCCTACGAACAGGCTATCAGAGACTACACAAGGGCTTTGGAGTTGAAGCCCGATTTCGTGCTGGCGTACGTAGATCGGGGGGTGGCCTACGGGGAGACGGGACAGTATCGAAAGGAGATCAAGGACCACAGCACGGCCATCGAGTTGGATCCTGACGATCCGCTGCCCTATACGAATCGCGGTGTGGCACACCGCAATCTGGGGCAGCACGATCAGGCGATCCGAGATCACAGCATGGCCATCGAGTTGGATGAGGAGTATGTGTTGGCCTACGTGAACAGAGGTGTCGCTTACAACGAGAAGGGCGACTACCAGGCAGCCCTGGCTGATTACAACAAGGCCATCGAGTTGTCACCCGATTATCCGTTGGCGTACGTCAACCGCGGCAAGAACTACATAGACCTGGGGGAGTACCAGCGAGCCATCGCTGACTGTGATAGGGCCATCGAGCTGGACCCGCAGGACCCTCTACCTCACACCAACCGCGGCGTGGCCCATGATATGATGGGACAGCACGAGAGAGCTATTCAAGATCACGGCCAAGCTCTGGAACTGGACCCCGATTCGGCTCTGGCTCACACTAACTTGGGCGTCGCTTACGCCAATTTGGGCCGGTATCAGGAAGCGGTTGAAGAGCATACCACAGCCCTTGAGCTGGAGCCCGAGTATGCGAGAGCCTACCTCAATCGGGGTGTGGCCTACATGGAGTTGGGGCTCCTCAAGGAGGCCGTGGAGGACTGTCGAAAGGCGGCCAAGCTCAGTCCCAAGGACGCGACAGCGCACTACAACCTCGCCTGCGCCTACTCCCTGCTCAAGAAAGCGCGACAAGCGGTCGAATGCTTGGAGACGGCCATAGTGCTGGAACCGAGCTTCCGCGATGACGCCAGAGGAGATGAGGACTTCGACAACATCCGGGGCGACGAGAGGTTCGCCAGACTGGTCATGGGGTTGTAGAATCTGCCTTGAGGGCACCAGTCGTCTTCCAGCGTAAAGCGAGGAGCGGGCCAATCGCCCGCTCCTCTTGAATCAGCACTCTGTGGTGTATGCTTTACTTCTTCTTGCCCTTGACTTTGATGACCTTGGGCTTGGCCTCGGGCGCCTTGGGGATGGTCAAGGTCAGGATGCCATCCTCGAAGGAAGCCTCTGTATTGTCTGGGTCGGTGCCTTCAGGCAGGGCGATCGACCGGGCGAAAGAGCCGTACCGCCGCTCGCGGCGGATGTAGTTCTCCTCTTTGACCTCCTCCTCTTCCTTGGTCTCCCCTGCGATGCTGAGGGTATTACCACTGATGGTGATGTCGATGTCGTCCGGCTTCACGCCCGGGACGGAAGTCCTCACAACCACGCTGTCCTCAGTCTGGAACATGTCCAGCGCGAGGGTGGCCTCGGTGGGAGCCAACCACTCGCGACGGGGCGGACCCACGAAGCTTTCTTCGAAGAGCCGGTCCATAGCCTCTCGCAAGGTCATGAAGTCACGGAATGGTTCCCAACGTACGATGCTCATGCTCCACACTCCTTTCTGTCTTGTGTGATTGTCCCGCGGGCACTGCCTGTATGTATTATAGCAAATCTTCGGGGATTTGTCAAATATCTAGACAACAAGAGGCTCAACTATCATTACGGCCAGCTTGACAGAAGTCTCACAGAATGGTATAATATGAGTAATCGAGTCGTGTATCTGAAGCCATACTGGGCAGGAGGAGCATGGAATACAAGGACTACTACAAGATCCTGGGTGTCGACCGGAATGCTAGCGAGAAGGAGATCAAGAAGGCCTACCGGAAGCTGGCGCGGAAGTGCCATCCAGACGTGAACCCGGGCGACGCTGGGGCCGAAGAGCGGTTCAAGGAGATCAACGAAGCCCACGAGGTACTTAGTGATCCCGAGAAGCGAAAGAAGTACGACCAACTGGGCACCAGTTGGCGCCAGTGGCAGCGTGCGGGGGGTGAACCAGGTGGCTTCGATTGGGCGCAGTGGTATGCTCAACCGGGGGGTGCTCGCGTTCACGTTGAATACGCGGATCTTGGCGATCTCTTTGGCGGCGCCGGCGGCTTCTCCGATTTCTTCAGCGCCATCTTCGGCGGGCTAGGAGGTCGCGGTGGGACCACCTGGGGAGCGCGAGGGCAGCCCCGTGTCGCTCCTGGTCAGGACTACGAGCAGGAGGTGGAGGTCACCCTGGAGGAGGCCTTCTCTGGGACCACCAGGATTCTCCAGAAGGACGGGCGCCGCCTGGAAGTCAAGATACCGGCCGGCGTTGAGACCGGATCCAGGGTGCGCATGAGAGGCGAAGGAGGCGAGGGCCTCGGCGGCGGAGCCAAAGGCGATCTCTATCTGAGGGTGAGGGTGCTGTCCCATCGTACTTTCGAGCGCAAGGGCGATGATCTGTACTGCGAAGTGCCTGTCGATCTTTACACAGCAGTGTTGGGGGGTGAGGTGAGGGTACCCACCCTCAAAGGAGGCGCTATGCTCAAGATCCCGCCAGAGACGCAAGGGGGTAAGACCTTTCGGTTGAAGGGGCAAGGTATGCCCCGCATGAAGGACTCGGGCACCAAAGGGGACCTCTACGCCAAGGTGCGGGTCAAGGTGCCTGAGCATCTGAGCGATAATGAGAAGGAGTTATTCAGACAACTGGCAACTATGCGCTAAGCTCTCTATCGAATGTGAGATGGCGTTGGGCGCAAGGGGGTTAGATGAATGGAGAACAGAGACCCACTGTATGACGAGCCCTGCTATGTGATTAGCATAGCCGCAAGGATGGTGGAGTTGCACCCGCAGACTCTGCGCTACTACGAGCGCGTGGGACTGATACGCCCTCAGCGCTCCCGGGGCAACCGTCGCCTCTACTCGCCCAGAGATATCGAGCGGCTGCGGGCGATCAACCGTCTCGTTGATGACCTGGGCGTCAACCTGGCAGGGGTCGAGGTAATATTCAACATGAGGAAAAGAATGGAGGAGATGCAGGAGGAAATGGACCGCTTGCAGGCTGAGGCCGAGGAGGAGATAGCGCGCCTGCGCGGCCTTCTTGAGGATGTCTCTTAGTGAGAAATTCACACGCGAGGAGATTCATAGACAATGGATTTGAACAGATTCACTGAAAAGGCCCAAGGGGCGGTCGTCTCCGCCCAGGAGTTGGCCAGAAGTCATAATCATAGTCAGATAGAACCTGAACACCTGCTGTCGGCTCTGTTGAGCCAGGAGGGGGGCATTGCGCCGCAGATCTTGCGCAAGCTCGAGGTTGACCCCAACTTGGTGGGGCAGAGGCTGGAGGATGAGCTGGGCAGGATGCCGCAGGTCCGCGGGGCGGCAGCCCAGGTGTACGTCTCACCCCGTCTGCAGCAGGTCTTCACTGTCGCGACGGAGGAGGCGGGACGTCTGCGGGACGAGTACATCTCGACCGAGCACCTGCTCATCGCAATCACAGACGATCGTGCCAAGGGTCCCGCCTACGAGATCTTGAGGGACTTGGGCGTCACCGGCGAGAGCATTTACCAGGTGCTAACCAGCATTCGAGGCACGCAACGCGTAACAGACGCCAATCCTGAGGGAAAGTACCAGGCACTTGACAAATACAGCCGTGACCTGACCCAGCTGGCTCGGCAGGGGAAGCTGGACCCGGTGATAGGCCGCGATGAAGAGATTCGCCGTGTAATCCAGGTTCTCTCTCGCCGCACCAAGAACAACCCGGTGCTGATCGGCGATCCCGGTGTGGGCAAGACCGCCATCGCGGAGGGCCTCGCGCAGCGCGTCGTGCGTGGCGATGTGCCCGAAGGCCTCAAGGACAAGCGCGTGGTGGCTCTGGACTTGGGAGCGCTGATCGCTGGGGCAAAGTTCCGCGGCGAGTTCGAGGAACGACTGAAGGCCGTACTCAACGAGATAACCGAGTCCGAGGGGCAGATCATACTCTTCGTAGACGAACTCCATACCGTGGTGGGCGCGGGCGCGGCCCAGGGGGCCATGGATGCCAGCAACATGCTCAAGCCCATGCTGGCACGAGGAGAGCTGCATGCCATCGGTGCTACCACGATTGACGAGTACCGCCAGTACATAGAGAAGGACGCAGCATTGGAGCGACGCTTTCAGCCCATCCTCATCGATGAGCCAACGGTGGAGGAGACGATCTCCATCCTGAGGGGTCTGAAAGAAAGGTACGAGGTACACCACGGGGTGCGCATACAGGATTCGGCGGTCATTGCCTCTGCCACCCTGTCAGATAGATACATCAGTGATCGCTTCCTGCCGGACAAAGCCATCGACCTCATTGATGAGGCCGCCTCGCGCCTACGGATGGAGATAGACAGTAAGCCGGCAGAGCTGGACGAGATAGATCGCAAGATCATGCAGCTGGAGATCGAGCGCGAGGCGTTGAAGAAGGAGAAGGACGAGGCCTCCAAGGAGAGGTTGGAGCGCCTGGAGAAGGAACTGGCGGAACTCCAGGAGGAAAGCAACCGCATGAAGGCTCACTGGCAGCTGGAGCGCGATGCTATCCAGAAGATTCGCCAGCAGAAGGAGAAGATGGAGCAGACCAAGCTGGAGATAGAGCAAGCAGAACGTCATGCTGACCTGGAGCAGGCAGCGCGACTGCGATATGGCCAGCTGGCCGAACTAGAAGCGCAGTTGAAGGAGAGCGAGGCCCGCTTGCGAGAGCTGCAGGCCGATCAACTCATGTTGAAAGAGGAGGTGGACGGGGAGGACATCGCTGAGGTGGTGTCCAAGTGGACGGGCATCCCCATCTCCAAGCTCATAGAAGGCGAGGTGGAGAAACTGCTGAAGATGGAAGAACGTCTCCACATGCGTGTGGTGGGTCAGGACGAGGCCATTGAGGCTGTCTCCAATGCCGTACGACGGGCGCGGGCTGGCTTGCAGGACCCCAACCGGCCCATTGGCAGCTTCATCTTCCTGGGACCTACGGGCGTGGGCAAGACGGAGCTGGGCAGGGCCCTGGCAGAGTTCCTCTTCGATGATGAGGAGAACATGGTGCGCCTTGACATGTCCGAGTACCAGGAACGCCACACGGTTGCCCGTCTCATCGGCGCGCCTCCGGGCTATGTCGGGTATGAGGAAGGGGGTCAGCTGACCGAGGCCGTGCGCAGGAAGCCGTATTCGGTCATCCTCTTCGACGAAATGGAGAAGGCACATCCCGAGGTGTTCAACGTGCTGCTCCAGATCCTGGACGATGGCCGACTGACCGATGGTCATGGCCGGGTGGTCAACTTCAAGAACACGGTGGTGATCATGACCTCCAACATCGGCAGCCAGTGGATACGAGATCTGGCTGGTCGGGATGAGGAGGAGATGCGCCGCCGCGTCCTGGAAGCCCTGAATCAGCATTTCCGGCCAGAGTTTCTCAACCGGGTGGACGAGATCATCATCTTCCACTCACTCTCGTTGGACGATTTGGTGCAGATAGTCGATATCCAGCTGAGGCATCTAGAGAAGCGCCTGGCCGAGCACAAGATAGTGGTGCACGTTACAGATGAGGCCAAGCGGTATCTGGCCGAGAAGGGATACGATCCCGTCTATGGCGCTCGGCCGCTGAAGAGGGTGATCCAGCGGGAGTTGCAGGACCCACTCGCCAAGGAGATGCTGGAGGGCAAGTTCACGGACGGCGACGCCGTCAAGGTTGATGTGCAGGATGGTCAGCTGCGCTTTGAGAGGGAGGCCGTGCTGGAGCCTGTAGCATAGCAGCGGCGCCGTGAGATGATACCGCTGGACAAGCAAGAGAGGTACAGAGATCTGTACCGGAGTCTGCGGCCCGGGTATGAGGACAGTGTCGCAGTCTACGCGCGATTGGTGGGACGACATATCACCCCTCAGAGCAGAGTGCTGGACGCAGGTTGCGGCAGAGGAGGAGTAATCGAGCTATACTGGGAGACGGTGAGGCAGGCGGTGGGATTGGATGCCGATTTGCCGTCTCTGAGGGAGCATCGCTGCCTGGAACAACTCGTTGTGGGTGACCTTGAACGGCTGCCCTTTGCATCGACCTGCTTCGACCTCATCTTGTGCAGCTGGATAATGGAACACCTCGCGAGACCTGATGGTGTGTTCGAGGAACTGGCGCGCGTGCTGCAAAGGGGCGGTCATTTGGTGCTGCTGGCACCCAACGCGTGGAACTACGTGACCATCGTCCAACGTCTTATTCCTGGACGGTTTCAGCGGCGGCTTACGCGGAGGGTGTATGGGCGAGATGACAAGGATACCTTCCCTCTAGTGTACCGGGCCAATACACGAGGCGTTCTCGACTCGAAGTTCAAGCAAGTGGGCCTGGTAAACGAGCAGTTTCACTTGGTGGGAGATCCTTCGTACGTGGCGGGGAACGATCTACTCTTCAGACTGGGCGTATGGTGGGAGAGGATCACCGACTGGGGTCCCTTGCGCAATACGAAGGTGCACCTGGTGGCCTCATACGTCAAGGTGTAGCGCCCATTCACCACGAGGGGCGAGAGTGAGCGTGTCGGCAGGGACGCGACGCCGCCAGATCCGTACTGAGGACGCCGCTTTTCTGGTATAATATGTATTAGATCGTACCACAGTCGAGGTGCTCCCCCAAGCGCGAAACACAGCGGGGGAGAGGGAGAGACCTATCATGATGAGGTTTGATCGTTTTACCGAGCGGGCCCAGGATGCGATTGCCCGCTCTCAAGAGATACTACAACGTTATGGACACAGTCAGATGGACACGGAGCATCTGCTCCTGGCCATGTTGGAGCAGCCCCAAGGGGTGGTCCCCGAGATACTGTTGAAGCTGGATGTGGATGTAGATGTGCTCACCAGCCGCCTCGACGAGTTGCTGCAGTCCACTCGTTCCACCTATCAGTCTGGCGGGAGTGGTCCGACCCCGACCCAGCTGTTCGTCACACCTCGGCTGAACCGGCTCATCTATGTGGCCGGTGAGGAAGCGAGAAGGCTCGGTGATGAGTATGTGTCCACGGAACACATCTTTCTGGCCGTGCTAGGCGTGGGAGGGGGAGCAGCGTCCATCTTGGGGGACATGGGTGTGGACAGGGACAAGGCGCAGGCGGCGATCGAAGAGATACGCGGTGGACAGAAGGTGACCGACCCCCGCGCCGAAACCCGATATCGCGTGCTGGAAAAGTATGGACGCGATCTCACCCAGTTGGCCGAGGAGGGCCGGTTGGATCCGGTCATCGGCCGCGACGAGGAGATCATGCGCCTGATGCGCATCCTCGTGAGGCGCACCAAGAACAACCCCGTACTCATCGGCGACGCGGGGGTGGGTAAGACGGCCATTGTGGAGGGACTGGCGCAGAAGATTGTGTCGGACGACGTTCCCGAGAATCTCATCGGGAGGCAAATCATCGAGCTGGACCTTGGCAGCATGGTGGCTGGTTCCCGCTTCCGAGGCGAGTTCGAGGAACGGCTAAAGGCGTGCATGGATGAGATCGAGCGTTCCAAGGGCGAGATCATCCTCTTCATTGACGAGCTACAGAACGTGGTGGGTGCCGGCGCTGCCCAGGGGGCGATCGACGCCTCCAACATGATGAAACCTGCCCTGGCTAGGGGCGAGTTGCAGGTCGTCGGCACAGCGACCTTGGACGAGTATCGCAACCACATCGAGCGGGACACGGCACTCGAGCGCCGGTTTGCTCCGGTGTACGTGAAGGAACCCACGGTCGAAGAGACCATAGCGATGTTGCGTACTCTCCGGGAACGCTACGAGGATCATCACGGCGTGGAGATAACCGACGAGGCCCTGGAGGCGGCGGCCAGGCTGTCCCATCGCTACGTGAAGGAGCGGCATCTACCTGACAAAGCCGTTGATCTGGTGGACGAAGCTGCTGCCAAACTGCGTATAGACATGTACGGTGTGCCTCCGGACCTAAAGGAGAAGAAGATCCGGTTGAGACAGCTCCAGGCCGAGGAGGAAGAGGCAGGTCAGACGCGAGAATGGGAACAGGCGGCAAGCCTCAGAAGTCGGCGCCTGGCTCTGGAGAAGGACTACGAAGAGGAGGTATCCGTCTGGCGGGGCGAGCAGGGGCTGGACGAGGTGGTAGACGAGGAGGACGTGGCTCAAGTTGTGGCCAGTTGGACAGGCATCCCGGTGAGTCGCATGCTGGAGACCGAGGCCAAGAAGCTGTTGGAGATGGAGGAACGTATCCATCAGCGCATCGTGGGCCAGGACGAGGCGGTGGCGGCGGTATCCGATGCTATCCGCCGGGCTCGGTCTGGGCTGAAGGACCCTCACAGGCCCATAGGCTCCTTCATCTTCCTGGGCTCTACGGGAGTGGGGAAGACGGAGCTAAGCAAAGCGTTGGCGGAGTTCCTGTTCGATGACGAGGACGCTATGGTCCGAGTTGACATGAGCGAGTATCAGGAGCGACACACTGTATCGCGACTGGTCGGTGCGCCTCCGGGCTACATTGGCTATGGCGAGGGTGGACAACTCACTGAGTCTGTGCGCCGTCGCCCCTATCAGGTGGTCCTCTTCGATGAGATAGAGAAGGCCCATCAGGATGTGTGGAACGCCCTGCTCCAGATCCTCGAGGAAGGCCGGATGACCGATGGCCAAGGCCGGACCGTGGACTTTCAGAATACAGTGGTCATCATGACCTCCAACGTGGGCACTAGCTTTACCCGGCGAGATGGCCCTCTAGGTTTCCGCGCTGGTGACCGCGGCGACGAACAAGCGGTTGACGACGAGAGAGTCAGGGAGGAGCTGAAGAAGACCTTCCGGCCCGAGTTCCTGAACCGGGTGGACGAGATCATCGTCTTTCACGACCTGGCACTGGAGCACATCAGAGAGATTGTCGACATCCAAATGAGGGACATCCAGGAGCGCCTGGCTGAACACGGGATCACCATCGAGTTGGTGGAGGAAGCCAGGGAGTGGCTGGCCGATGAAGGCTTCGATGCCAAGTTCGGAGCCCGTCCCCTGCGGCGCACCCTCCAGCGCGAGGTAGAGACGCCTCTATCCAAGAAGATCTTGGAAGGTGAGCTTGAGGCGGGCGACACCGTGCTGGTGGATGCCGACCCGGAGAAGGGCATCGAATTCGAGACCAAGGGCAAGAAGCGTAAGGCCAAGAGGTGAGCTCTAGGCCGCCGGCTGACATCCGTTTGTACTTAAGCAGCTGTTAAGGGGAGTCAACACCGACTCCCCTTTCTTGCACAATTGATGTCCAATTCATTGGTAGGACACGTTGTCAACTTGTCCTACGTCTGCTGCCACCCCTGCTCACAGGCGTCGGTAGGACAGATTGCCAACCTGTCCTACCGTTCCAGGACCCGCAATGCCGCGAACTCAACACGAGCATGCCACCACTTTGTTCTCGAGACCTAAGCCTGCTGAGCAGATGCGTGTTGTGTGCTGGGAAAGACGACCTGCGTTGCTCGCGCTCGGCGCAGTTCAGAGCTATGATTGTCTTGTGGCGCCGTGATGACGGATTTGTCCATGGAGCTACAAGCCTGACGGCGATGGACAAGAACAGTTGAGGAGCAATGATGCGAACGATTCGGGATGTGGCGGGATGCCCCGACTTCCTGGGAGACCTGCAAGAGATATCTGAGAGGAGGAAATCATGGCCGACCAAGCGGGTCCGGAGGGCCCTCAGCGCATTGAGGCAGAGATGGTCTTGATCCCTGCGGGCGAGTTCTTGATGGGCGCAGACAACGGGGAAGATGACAGCCCGATTCACCAGGTGTACATCGATGCCTTCGACATGGACAGATTCGAGGTAACCAACGCTGAGTATCTCGCCTTCTGTGAGGATCAGGACTGGAGGCTGCCGGAATTCTGGGGTAGGGAGGCATTCCACAGTACGTTGGACTTTCCCAACTACCCCGTTGTCGGGATCAGCTGGAGCGATGCTAGGACCTATGCAGAATGGGCCGGCAAGAGGCTTCCCACCGAGGCGGAGTGGGAGTGTGCCGCCAGGGGCGGACTCGTCGGCATGATCTACCCCCACGGCGACTCCATCGATCCAACCTGGGCGAACTACCGCTGGTCAGGGATAGGGGGAACCGTTGCTGTTGGACGCTACCCTCCAAACGGGTTTGGTCTGCATGACATGGCGGGAAATGTCGTCGAGTGGGTCGCGGACTGTTACAGTGCGGACTACTACAAGATCAGCCCGCCGAGAAATCCGCAAGGGCCCGAGAAAGGCAAGTTTCGCGTGATTCGGGGTGGGGGATGGCACTCCGGCCCATCCTGCAACCGGGTCCACTTCCGAAACGCCTTGCCGGCCAACTGGAAGGATCTTGCCGTCGGCTTCCGCTGTGCGAGGGATCAGCGGTAGGAGACCGCGCAGGGGCACGGGACACGAGTGACGGCGCGGCGCCGTCCATTTCAGGTGGTACGCCTCGCGAGTCGCGCGGGATTCTTGGTCACGGGCATCCGTAGGACAAGTTGCCAACTTGTCCTGCGTGTCGTGCAGGCGGAACCTGCTCAGCGTGAGCGACACGTGTGAGAATTCGCCCTGCGAATCGCGCGGGACTCTTGGTCACGGGCACCTCTAGGACAGGTTGCCAACCTGTCCTAGGGTTCGAGGATCGGGAGTGCGCCGAACCCAACGCGTCCATGGGACGACTTCCCTTTCGAGAGCAGACACACCCCGGCAGAACTGCTCCCTGTGCGACCGAGAACGAGCTGAGTTGTTTGCACTCGGCACCGTTCAGGGCTATGATTGTCTTGTGGGTGGGGTCGCGCTCCCAAGCCGTGGCCCCGGAGCGCAGGAGCAGCATTGCATGCGTGTGCTTTTCATCTTGAAACAGGTGGACTACGAGCCTCAAGGCATCCTTCACCTGTCCAGCGTCTTGAAAAGAGCAGGACACGGAGTCAAGTTGTGCATCGTCAGCCAGGAGGATCCCTTCGACGCGATGCGCGACTTCAACCCTGGTATGGTGGCCTACAGCGTAACCACAGGGGCGCACAAGTACTACCTCCAACTGAATAAGGAGCTCAAGGAGCGATTCGACGTCTTCTCCGTCTTCGGCGGCCCTCACGCCACCTTCTTCCCGGAAATGATCGAGGAGGAAGGGGTGGACGGCATCTGCATCGGCGAGGGAGAGGGAGCCATACTGGAGCTTGCGGAGGTTCTGGACAACGGAGCCTTAGAGCCCAACATCCGCAACTGGTGGTTCAAGCTAAACGCGGAGATCGTGCGCAACCCGCTGCGACCCTACATCGCAGATCTTGATGCCCTGCCCTTCCCCGACCGAGACCTGGTCTACGAACAACATCCGCCCACTCGCCACAGCAAGATCAAGCACTTCTTCAGCGGCAGAGGCTGCCCCTATGACTGCACCTACTGCTTCAATCACGCGTTGTCTGAGATATATCGGGGGCTGGGCAAGCG
>JABAOH010158438.1_pt1 | contig 13821 bp, 17 predicted proteins | sample 7062181 | NCBI WGS metagenome assembly JABAOH01 (sample SAMN14538630, study PRJNA623070) | marine sediment metagenome | biome: marine biome [ENVO:00000428]; feature: marine pelagic biome [ENVO:01000023]; material: deep marine sediment [ENVO:00002113]; isolation source: pool of 5 deep marine... | reverse complement strand
ATACCGGAGCCCGGCCCCGGCGATGTCGTCGCCCGGGTTGCGGTCGCGCTCACCTGCGGCACCGATCTCAAGACCATCGAGCGAGGGCACGCGCGCCTCAAGGTCCCCGGTGACATCGGTCACGAATGGGCAGGCCGGATCGAGACGGTAGGAGAGGGGGTCAGCCACCTGCAGCCCGGCGATCGGATCGTGGCCATGCCGACGGCGCCGTGTGGAGATTGCGCCTATTGCCTGCGTGGCGCCGAGAATCTCTGCCTACACCTGTTCGAACAGATGGCCCTGGGCGCGTACGGTGAGTACATCCACATCCCGCGTCACATCGTCAACCGTTACACGCTTCGAATTCCCGACCACGTAGCGAATCTCCACGCCGCCTTTCTCGAGCCGCTCGCCTGTATCGTTCACGGCGCCGACCTGGTCGACCTGTCCGGCGAACGCATCGTCGTCTTCCTGGGCGACGGCTCCATCGCGCTGCTGTTCGCGCAACTGGCCCGCCTGCGGGGAGCGGGCCGCGTTGTGGTGATCGGCCGCCACCTTCAGCGGCTCGACCTGGCGCGTGAGCTTGGCGCTGATTTCGTGGTCAACGCGCGTGAGGCCGACCCTCGTGAAGCGGTCCTGGCCATCACCGACGGCCTTGGCGCCGACACCGTCGTCGAATGTGTGGGCCGGCCGGAAGCGTGGCAGCAGGCGGTGAGTCTGGTGAGCCGGGGCGGTGAGGCGCTGATGTTCGGCGGCTGCGGCGAGGGCACCATCGTCGAACTGGACGCCGAGCGCGTCCACTACGATGAGATCACCTTGAAGGGGGGATTCCACTACACTGCCGACAGCGTACGGCGCGCCTGGGAGCTGATCTGCCGTGGCACCCTGACCCTCGAGCCATTGATCACCGATCAGATGTCTCTGGACCAGCTGCCCGAGGCGCTCGAGCGCGTCCGCCGCCGCGAGGCGGTGAAGATCGCCATCGTTCCGTGAGCGCCGCTGACGGGCCGACGATGCGCGCCGCCCGCGCGTACGCTCTCGACGACGTGCGGGTGGAGGAGCTGCCGCTGCCCCGCTTGGAGCCCGGCGACATCCGCGTACAGGTCATGGTCTGCGGCGTCTGCTCCAGCGACGCGATGGATTGGTACGTCAGCCGGAAAGTGCCCGTCGTCCTGGGCCACGAGCCGGTGGGGATCATTCACGAGATCACGGCCGAGGTGGAAGGGCTGGCCGTGGGTGACCGGGTGTTCTTCCACCATCACGTCCCTTGCCTGGACTGCCGGGCCTGTCAACGCGGCCTGTACACATCGTGTCGCCGCTTCCGTGAGAGCGGCATCGACCCCGGCGGCTTCGCCGAGTTCGTGCGCGTGCCAGCGGAGATCGTGCGGCTGGACGTGCTGAAGCTGCCGCCCGACGTCTCAGACGAGGCGGCGGCCTTCATCGAGCCGGTCGCCTGCAGCCTGCGGGCGTTCTCCAAGTTGAACGTCGAGCCCGGCCACTCTCTCTGGGTGATTGGGGCGGGGCCGATGGGTCTCATCAACATACGGCTGGCTCGCCACTTCGGGGCCGATCCGGTCATCGTCTCCGATCCCGTCGAGGTACGCCGAGAGTACGCGCTGAAGGCCGGCGCGGACGTCGCCCTCGATCCCGGGGCGGCCGACTTCGCCCGGCGGATGGGCGAGGCCACGGAGGGGTGGGGCGCCGAGAGGGTGATCGTGGGGCCGGGCACCGTCGAGGCGATCGAGGCGAGCCTGGCGCACCTGGCGCCCGGGGCGGTCGTTTTGGTGTTTACGCCCACGCCTCCCGAGGCGGCCGTCGCCTATCGCCCCCACGACCTCTACTTCAGAGAAGTGACGATCACGCACAGCTATTCAGCGGGCCCGATCGAGACCCGCGAAGCGTTGAACCTGATCGCCAGCGCCGAGCTGCTGGTCGATGATCTGGTGACCCACCGTTTCGGCCTCGACGGGGTGGGCGAGGCGTTGAAGCTGGCCAAGCTTCACGACCACACGCTCCGCTCGGTCATCTACCCGCACGGTCTCGGTGTCGAGGTGAAGACGTTCTAGAGATCTGATCGGAAGAGTGGAACACCCAACTCACTATTCGACCCTGGCCGCCGACCTTGAGCTAGCGGCCCAGCTAGCTCTGAGGATGCACCGCCTCAGAGTCGCCAGACCGATCCCAGCGCGATCACCACCTGGTTACCCTCGGCGAAGGGCCCATCGCCAAAGCGGAGATCGATAATCACGCCCAACGGCGGTTTGATCGTAAAGATACCCCCGACGTCCAGGAGCAGACCGGCCGAGAAATCGTCGTCGCCCGAGCTCACGCCCAGGTCAAAGCGCGGGTGCACGAAGACCTCCGAATCACCACCCGCCAGCACGAATCCGAGCCCGACAATGAAGCCGACGGGAATCTTCCACACCGTGGGGCCGGGCTCGCTGACACCCACGCCGACGTCGAAGGCGAGATTGAGCTGGCCGCCTCCCGGGCTGAGCGGGCGCGAGAGGAGCGCATAACGCAGATCGATACCCGCAAAGGGCGTGTCGTCGGCGTCGTCGATCAACCAGAGTCCGGCTCGTCCGCCGATGTCCACGTCTGCCGTGACCGGGAATCGGATCATGCCCCCGAGCACATACGAGTTCTCGGGGAATGCCACGTAGACGTCGAAGGTTTCGCTTGCCGGAACGCCGGCCGCAAGCAGCGCCGGCTCGGCGACGACCTGCGCTCGGGCGTCTGCCCGAACAATGAAGAAAGCGGCCCACACGATCCCGAGCGTGGCCGCCAGGCGGGTTCCCGTCATGTCCAACTCCTCCCTTCAGGCGCTCAGCCTTCCTCCTCACCGCACGGTATATTGGGCCCGGCGGCGCGGCGGGCAAGGCCGCCCGGCTCCATGGCCGGAGGCGGGCCGACCTGGGCGACTCGCGAATCGGTCGTCGATTTAACAATTTTCGCCTTCGCCGCGTCTTACTCGGGGAGATGGACGAGAACGGTTTGATCGAGCGGGCCCGTGCGGGCGACCGGGAGGCGTTCGGGCAGCTGGTGCGGCTGCACCGAGACGCCGTCTACCGGTTTGCCGCGCGCTGGCTTGCCGATCCCGACCAGGCCCTCGACGTGGCCCAGGACGTCTTCGTCCGCGCCTTCGATGGGCTGAAGAACTACCGGGGTGACAGCCGCTTCCGCACCTGGCTCTTCTCGATCACGCTCAACGCCGCTCGCTCGGCGGCGCGCCGACACAAACGGCGCGGCGAGGTGCGGCTGGACACGGGGGCCGACTTTCCCGATCTGCGGACGCCGCCGGATGCGCGAGCCGCCCGGGCCGACGCGTTCGCGCGGGCGGCGCGCGCGCTGGCCGATCTGCCGGAGAAGCAGCGGGGCGCGGTGTCGCTGCGGATCTACGAGGGACTGAGCTTCAAGGAGATCGGTGAGATCATCGGCTGTTCCGAGGGATCGGCCCGCGTGAACTTTCATCACGGGATTCAGAAGCTGAGAGAGACGCTCACATGACGAGGCCAGACGAGTGCGCGCAGATCGAGGAGCTGCTTCCGGAGTTTCTCGCCGGTCGGGTCGCGGCGGAGCAAGACGAGCGGATCCGCCGGCACCTCGAAGTCTGCGACGAGTGTCGGAAGCGCGCCAACGCCGTCAGCCTGTTGCAGCAGACGCCGATCCCGCGACCGGATCCCGGTCGTTGGGACGATTTCGTGCGCGACGTCGTGGATGTCACGGGACGGCGGAGGTCGGCACGTCGGCGTCGCCGCGCCTGGCTGTTGGCAGCGGCCGCGGTGGTTGTTTTGGGCGCGGCGTTCATACTGGGACGTGCGGCGTTACAGCCGGCGTCGATGGGCCTCGAGGGGCTGGCTCACGAGGTCGCGGAGCTTCCCGAGTTGGAGGCGGCCGCCTGGACGGCGGGGCTCAGCCCCGCCGGCTTCATGCCGGCGGGTTTCGATACGGTGGGGCTGAGCGAAGATGAGATAGAGAAGCTGGCAACGGAGGTCGGACGCACATGATCGGCAGGCGCGACGCGCGCATTCCGATGTTGCTGCTGTGGCTGTGCCTGGCGGCGTCATCGGCTCGGGCGCAACTACCGGACGAGGAGAGGCCGGGAGAGCCTCTTCAGCAAGCCGAGCGACTCATTCAGATGTTTCTCGATCACGCGACGACCGAGCTCAACCTTACGGTGGAGCAGAGGGCGGGACTCGAGGTCGCGCTTCGCGAGACGATGGCCCGGCGGGGCGAGCTGTCACGCGGCCAGTTTCAGCTGCGCCGGCAGATCGGTGAGGCGTTGGCGAACCCGGCCTCGGGGGACGACGAATTTCGTCGCCTCAGCGAGGCCAGCCTGGCTCTAAAGCGCCAGGAGGTGGAACTGCTGCACTGGCAACAGCAGCGGCTCACCCAGGTGCTGACTCCCCGCCAATCCTTGCGATTCATGCTGCTCCAGGAGCGCCTGGCCCAGCGTATCGAGGCGATGCGCCGGGAGCGTGGTCGCTAGGTCCTGGAGGTGCCTAGGGCGCGGCGACCCACACGGAAGGCAAGCGCCGCCGGCGCGCGCCGCCGGCCGGCTCTCTTGCTCGGCGCTCACGTGTCGGCGGCGGGCGGCGTCGAGCGGGCACCGGAGCGGGCTGCCGAGATCGGCGCCAACGTTATCCAGATCTTCACCAAACAGCCGAACCGCTGGGCCGAGCCCCCGATCGATGCGGCGCGGGCGCGGGCCTTCCGCGGCGCTCGCCGCCGATACGGTATCCGTGTGGCCGGCGCGCACGATTCTTATCTCATCAACCTGGCCAGCCCCGACGCGCGGCTGCGCCAGCGATCCTACCGATCCTTCTGCCGGGAGCTGCAGCGCTGCCGTGAGCTGAAGCTCGACTTTCTGGTCACGCACCCGGGCAACGCTACGGACGGTGACCGTGAGGGCGGCCTCGAGCGAAACGCGGAAGCGGTCCAGAGGGCGCTGGAGGACGCCGGTGAGGCGGCCACCGACATCTTGCTCGAGATCACCGCCGGGCAGGGTACGGCGCTGGGCGCCAGCTTCACCGAGCTGGGTTGGCTTCTCGCGGCGATCGGTGGGCGGTTCGAGGGACGTCTGGGAGTCTGTCTCGACACGGCGCACCTCTTCGCGGCCGGTTACGACCTGGTGCACGACTACGATGCCGTGATGACTGAATTGGACGCGGTCATCGGGCTGGACAAAGTTCGCCTCATACACCTCAACGACTCGAGGTCGACGCTCGGCAGCCGCGTGGATCGCCATGAGCACATCGGTGAGGGCCGGATGGGACCGGCGCCGTTCCGACGCATCATGACTGACCGCCGGTTCGCGCGCGTGCCGAAACTGATCGAGACGCCGAAAGGAGACGTGCCGTACCGGGCTGACCGCCGCAACCTGAATCGCTTGCGCCGTTGGGCCTACACGCGTTCACGAGTCTAGCCACGAAGTGACACCCGGCTTGCCTCACCGCCGGTCGGACGATAAGTAATCTTTTCCGGGCGGCGGAACCGAACCTGGCTCTGTTGCCGTGAGCCGATCCGCCTACATTACCGTCGCGGCGCGGGCGCGCGACGGAACCGAGCCGCTCGATCCTGACCGCGGCAGCGGCCGTCCCGGAAGACCGGGCCGCTGCGAGGTGGGGACGGGCAGCAGAAGTTTGCACTAATCCTCACGAGATTATGGGCAGCGAACAGAACTCTGGAGCCCAGGCGGAGATCGAAGCCCGTCTGCGGTCGATCGCCCAGCGAATCGGCCGCGGGCTGCTCCCGCATCCGCCGTCAGAACGAACGCCCCGGGACCAGCACGACCATCTCCTCGAGGAAGCCTTGCAGCTCTACGAGAACGAGCTCTCCTGGGAAGAGGAGACGGGCGAAGAGTCGACTGAGGAAGGAACGGTCGTTGCCCTCGTATTCCCGGGGACACTGGCCCTGATGGACGCCCTGGTCACGTCCCACCCACCCAGCGATCGAGGAGAGGGCGGACCGCACCGCGATGTGGTCGCCTCGTTCGTCGATTGGCTGTGCGTGCGGCTGCGTAAACTGCGCTCGGGCCAGGTACGCGGCAGCGCGACGGACCGGGCCAAAGAAGTCGACATGACGGACCGCCTCATCGACCTGGTGCTGTATCGCTACTGTGGGCTGAGCGCGGAGGAAATCGAGCGCCTCGATGCCTACCGAAACTGATCATCTCCGGACACGCCGAGTCGAGCACTCGAGCCCAAATAACCTATGAACCTCATCGTTTGCATCAAGCGCGTTCCCGACACGGAGAGTCGCATCACCCCCGGCGCCGACGGCAGCTCGGTGAGCGCAGCCGGCGTCAAGTTCATCGTAAACCCCTATGACGAATTTGCCATCGAGGAAGCGCTGCGTTTGAAGGAGGCCGCGGGTGAAGGCAGCGTCACGGTGATGACGGTCGGCGGTGACGAGTCGAAGGAGACCCTGCGCACGGCGCTGGCGATGGGTGCGGATCAGGCCGTGCTGCTGAAGGGCAAGCCGTCGAGCGACGGACTGGGAACGGCGGAGGCCCTGGCCGCCGCGATGAAGGGACGGGACTTCGATCTCATCCTCTTCGGCAAGCAAGCCGTCGATGATGACAACCTGCAGATTCCGGCCATGGTGGCTGAGCTCCTCGGCCTCCCGTGCGCCACAGTCGTCGTCGAATTGAAGGTCGAGACGGGGAAGGTGACGGCGAAGCGGGAGGTGGAAGGCGGCCACGAGGAAGTGGAATTCGAGCTGCCCGGGGTGATCGCCGCTCAGAAAGGGCTGAATGAGCCGCGCTACGCGAGCCTCAAGGGGATCATGGCGGCCAAGAAGAAGCCGTTGGAAGAGATCGAGGCGGTCGCGACGGAGTCGCGGGTCGAGGTTGTGGCGGTCACCAGCCCGCCGGAGCGAGCCGCGGGCGAGATCGTGGGTGAAGGCCCCGACGCCGTTCCCGAGCTGGTTCGAAAGCTGCGTGAAGAGGCGAAGGTCATCTAGAAGACGGATCGAGTCACTTTGACGATATGAGTGTTATCGCGTTTGCAGAGCAGCGGGATGGAGTCCTGCGCAAGGTCGCGTTCGAGACGATCACGGCGGGTCGCGCCCTGGCGGACGCGTTCGGCGTGCAGTTGACGGCGGTGCTGGTGGGGCCGGCCGCCGCCAAAGGTGAAGCGGAGAAGCTCGGCCAACACGGTGCGGACACGGTGGTTGTCGCCGCGGCCGAACCTCTCGCCCAGTACAACCCCGAGCCGTATACGGCCGTGCTGGAGCAGGCGGTCCAGGGGCGGGGCGCCGCCAAAGCCGTGCTGTTCGCGGCGACGGCCTTGGGCAAGGACCTGGCGCCCCGCGTGGCGGCGCGGCTGCGCGCCGGCTTGGCCAGCGACGTGACCGAGGTGAAAGTGGAGGACGGCCGCCTGTTCGCGGTGCGCCCCGCCTATGGCGGCAAGGTCATCCTGAAAGTGGCCTTCCCGGGCGAGCCGGCGCTGCTGAGCTTGAGGCCGCGGGCGTTCACGCCAGCCGAGGATCGGCGCGAGGCCGCGGTCGAGGAGCTATCGCTGGACCTCGACCCATCCGGTTGGCGAACCCAGGTGCGGCGACTGGACGATGGAGGGAAGCAGGGGCGGCCCGATGTGGCGGAGGCCGAGATCATCGTCTCCGGCGGACGTGGCATGCAGGGTCCCGAGAACTGGCAGCTGCTGGAGGAGCTTGCCGATGCGCTCGGCTCGGGAGCCGGGCTCGGTGCCAGTCGCGCCGTGGTGGATTCGGGTTGGCGCCCGCACTCCGAGCAGGTGGGTCAGACCGGCAAGGTGGTCGCGCCGCCGCTCTATTTCGCCATCGGGATCAGCGGCGCCATCCAGCATCAGGCGGGCATGCGCACGGCGAAGTGCATCGTCGCGGTGAACAAAGACGCCGAGGCGCCGATCTTCAAGCTGGCCGACTATGGCATCGTCGGCGACCTTTTCGAGGTGGTCCCGCGCTTGACGGAAGAGATCCGCAAACTACGCTCCGAGGAATAGAGTGGGTAGAGCGGCATTCATCCCTGCATGGCTTTGCGCGTTCGTGGCCGCTGGTCTGTGGATCGCCACTCCGGCGCGGGCCCAGTTCGAGGAGCCGGACACCGTGTCGCGTCTCTCGCTCGGCGTCTTCGCGAACCTCAACTTCCGAGGCGAACGCGGTAGGTTGGACGTTGAGAGTGAGACGACGATCTCCTTCAGCAACGGTGTCTCCGTCGGCGGCCGCGTCGACTACGAGCTGTCGCCCACCTTCGGAATCGCCGCGATCGGAAACTTCGCGCGCGCGGACGAGAAGCTACAGCGGGGCACCACCCAGCGGTTCGTCGGTACGGAAGGCTTTTGGATCATCGCCTTCAGCGGGGAGTTGCTGCTGAGGGTGAAACAGAACGTGCCCGGCTACTTCGTGATCGGTGGCGGAGCCCGCCGCATCGTATCCGACTCGAAGGATCCGGGCACACAGTTCACGCGAACGGACAGCTTCACGGAGCCCTTCGGGCTGGTGGGCGCGGGTTTGGAGTTTGCCTCGACCCGGCGGCGCGCCTTCCGGCTGGATTTTCGCCTTTACCTGGTCTCGCCCGCTGAAGAGCCAAACATCGACACCAAGTCGCTGGAGCTGGACTTCGCGGCGGGTCTGGCCTTTCTCTACCGGCCCTAGTCGGACGGACTTTCCCTCAGCACGATCGCGTCGAGCTCGGCGCCGGCGGCTAATTTGCTGTCCGGTGGCACGCGAAGCAGGGCGTCAGCCTTCGACATCGAGGTGAGGATGCCGGAGCCCTGGGGCCCGGTGAGCCGCGCCTGCCAGCCGCCGTTCGCGGCCGGCTCCAGTCGCGCCCGGTAGAAGTGGGTGAGACGGCCGCCGGTGGTCACAGACTCGGCCAGGGTCACGCGCCGCCAGGGGCGGTCGTAGCGCGCGAGCCCCATCATCTTCCTCAGAGCGGGCCGCACCAGGATTTCGAAGGTCACCATCGCCGAAACGGGGTTCCCGGGCAGGGCAAAGACGGGCATCGCATCGAGCAGGCCGAAGGCGAACGGGCTGCCCGGCCGCATCGCCACCCGGTAGAACAGGAATCGCATCCCCAGCCCGTCCAGGACCTCCTTGACGTAGTCGTGATCGCCCACCGCAAGCCCGGCGGAGGTGATGAGCGCGTCGCAGTCCGCCGCCGAACGCAGGTGATGGCGGAGGCTCTCGCGACTGTCACGGGCGATTCCGAGCAGCCGCGGCTCGGCGCCGGCCTCCTGCAGCTGCGCCGCGAGCGCGTAGGAGTTCGAGTTCATGATGCGGCGACCCGCCTGAACCAGCGGGAAGTCGTCGAAATCGGCCAGCTCATTCCCCGTCGAAAGCACGCCGACGCGTGGGCGGCGGAAGACCGGGACCTGCGCCTGCCCCATCATGGCCAGCACGCCGATCTCGGCCGGCCGCAGCAGCGTGCCGGCTTGGAGGGGACGGTCGCCGATCTCGAGGTCTTCGCCGGCACGCCGGATGTTGCGGCCGGCGTCGCCGCCGTCGAAGACGTGGATCGTATCGGACTCCGGCCCGGCCTCGGTATGCTCGAGCCGCGTGACGCCGTCGGCTCCAGCCGGAACCGGCGCGCCGGTCATCACCCGAATCGCCTCACCCGCTCCCACGCTACGGGTGGGGAAGGCGCCCGCCGGTACGTCTTCGATAACCCGCAACAGCACGGGCCGGGCGCGATCGGCGCCGCGCACATCGCTGGACCGCACGGCGAAGCCGTCCATCGCCGCGTTGTCCCAGGCCGGGTGACGAACGGAGGATTCGACCTCGGCGGCGAGAATGCGGTTGAGCCCCTCGGCGAGGGGGACTCGCTCCGTATCGGTCGGGGAGATCGTCGCGAGAATACGTTCCCGGGCTTCGTCCACCGATAGCCAGTCGGGCCGACGCGTCTGCCGGGCCGGGCCGGGCCGCTCGCCGCTCACGATGGGGCCCGCGCCGTGCGGGCGATCGCCTCGGCGCGCTGCTTGTCTTGCGGGGTGTTCACGTTGAGAAAGATCAGCTCGGGATCGCCGAATGCGGCGACCTCGTCCTTCGGCAGGGTTCGCACGGTCACCTCATCGAAGAACGCGGTCACGTGCCGGTCGCCGCGGGCGAGGGCGGCCTCGATCGCCGGTCGGCAGCCGACGCCGTAGCTGGCGCAAAGCGGTTCCAGTCCGCGCCGGGATGGGCTGGCCGGGGCCACGACGAGGCCGGGGCCGGCGGCGTCGGCCAGGCGGCGCAGGAGGCCGCCGGGTACGAACGGCATGTCGCAGGCGACGACCAGCGCGGCGCGACACTTCGCCTCTTCGGCCCAGCAGACCGCCGTGTGGATGCCACCCAAAGCGCCGATACCCGGTCGCAGGTCGGGGCGCATCTGCAGGCCGAGTCCGGCGAACGTATCCGGGTCGTTGGTGACCATCACGACATGGGCCGTCGCTTCGCGCAGGGCCGCGATCACCCGGTCGGCGATCCGCACGCCACCCACCGACTCCAGCGCCTTGGGGCGGCCGTCGTACCGGCGGTTTCCGCCACCCGCCATGATCACCCCGAGCAGGGGCGGCCGCATCCGTTCGTGTGTCACAGGCGGCGCTGACGACGCAGCTCTCGGTGGTGCACCCTGAGGCACTCGTCCATCACGACCGGGATGCCGACGTCTCGGGCCAGCTCGGCGGCCTCGATGTCCATGATGCCGACCTGCATCCAGATCAGGCGGGCGCCGATCTCGATCGCCTCTTCCACGTGCGGCCGAACGAATCGAGGGTTGCGGAAGATGTCGACGATGTCGATGGGCCCTTCACCTTCGCGTGCCGCGTAGAGGTCGGGATAGGCTTTGACGCCGAGGATCATATCGTGCTTCGGGTTCACCGGCACGACGCCATAGCCGTTCTCCATCAGATAACGTGCCACCGAGTTGCTGTCACGATAGGGTTTCGGCGAGCAGCCGACCACCGCGATGGTCTTGGCGGTCTTGATGACTTCGATCGTCCCAGGTTGGTTGAGCATAGCTATGAGTGTTCGTGCTTCAGATCGAGGGCGGGCAGCCCGTACTTTGGATCTAACGTGCGTCGCAACGGATCGCTGACCACGTGCAGAAAAACCTCGAGGGTAGGGCGGACAGTAGCGCGGCGCAGGTGGCCGCCCAGCGCGGTGCCGTCGCGTCGACCAAGCATGGCGTGCGCGTGCACCAGCGGCGCCTGCTCATAGACGGCGACGTTGCCCACCAGCGCCAGCACCTCGAGCTGCTCGTCGAGCTCGATGTCCTGGTATTCGCGCGCCTCGGTATCGAAAAAGGCGATGACCGACCTCCGGAACGCGCCCAGCCCGGAGAAGGCGCCTCCGCGGATCGATTGGGCTTTCAGAAAGCTCAGAAGCTGATCCGGGAATACCTCTCCGTCCTCGAATCGAATGACAAAAAGCTTGCCGTCACGTTGATATCGCATCGGCTCGAGTCGATCCTCAGCCTATTCGAACCAGAAACGGCGTGACCCCGAACAGCAAATAGATGAGCATCTTCGCCAGCATGTACGGAACGAACCCGGCCATGGCCGTGGCCAACGCCCGGCCCGTCGTGAAGTCGAGCGCCTGCCGAATCGCTACCAGGACCGTTCCGATCATCCAGATCGACACCGCCGCGTCCAGTATGCCGCTCGCCGCCGGGATCAGCCGCAGCGCCAGCAACACCCCCGGGGCTTGCGCGAACCCGACCGTCCTCAGCAGCTCGCCCCAATCGGCGGTGCCCTCGAACAGCTGGACGCCGACCAGGTAGCAGGTTGCCGACCAGAGCGCCCAGCCCAGATAGGCGCCCAGCACACCCGCGACAAGACCGCTCAGACCTTCGAACAGGCCGCCGACGGCGGCGGAAGCGGCGACGAGTCCGACGACGCCGGCCGCCTGTATCGTGGCGCCGCGGTCGTGCTCGACCTCTTCGTAGATCGGCACGCGGAACAGCGCCGCGCCCAGGACGCGCTGGGCGAAGGTCGAGTGTGTCGCCGGCATCGGCTCCAGCTTGTCCAGCGCCGCCTCTCCAGCAAATGTGAATTCGGCTTTCTGCCAATATAAGAGCTGCGGGTAGGCGGGCCAGGTAGATCGTGAAGAGCGAAGCTCGGATTTGACGGCTGGCCTCGTTCTCGCATAACAAACAGGGTGGGCCGGCGCCGACCCACCCTGCGTCTTCTGCTTAAGCACTCCGCTGTAATCAAGCGCCGAAGAAGAAGCGATATCCCGCCAGGAACTGAATGTTCCGGTTCTTGATGCTGACCTCTTGCGCAACCGGGTCTGGGGTGTCGTTGATGTCGATGAGACCGAGGTTGTAGAGGACGTCCAGCGTGATCGCTCCGTTGCCGACCGCAATGTCGAGACCGCCACCGAAGATGGCGCCAAAGTCCACGCTCTTGGTCTGGAGGGCCACGCCATCGATATCAAACTGTTCGCAGTCGACGTCGAGGGAGACTCCGAGGGCCTCCCCGCTGATCTTGCAGCTCAACTCGATGGCGACTGCCGGTCCCGCGAACAGCCGCGGCGTAACGGGGCTGTTCTCGATCGGGATGGTCAACGTGGCGGGCACCATCAACTCGAGGTAGGCGAGGTTGAACTCCACCGTGGCAGAAACACCATCCACAGCCTCCTCTTCCTCCGCGCCTTTCTGCACGTACTGGCCCGCAAACTGAAGCCTGAAGTATTCGTGCAGATCAATGGCGAGGAAGGCGCCCCCGCTGAAGCCGAGACTGGGGTCCAGGTTTACGTCTTCGGTCGGGTCATCGATGCTCAGGTCCGACAGATCGATCCCGCCCTGGATTCCCGCGCTGAGGTTCTGGCTGAAGCCGGGTGTGGCCAGGAGCGCCAGAAGCACCGCCGCCAGCGAGATTCTTACCATTCTCTTCATCCCCTTGCTCTCCTTTCCGAAGGATCGGTGTAGATGGCTTTCGAACGCTGATCGCAAACGAATCCAGTTCAAGAAAGGCCGCCGCCCGAGAACGCCTCAGCGCTGCTCGACTCCCGACAGAGATATTCCCTATCGGTTCGTGGAGCGCCGGTCTCGACCCGGATCGGCAAGGCAGCCGGACGCTCGCACGGGCTACGCGCGCCGATCCTCCCGCCAGCTCGACCCTCTTGGCCGTCGGAGGTTCTCCCGGTTTAGCTGCTGATTGAGGCTAATGGCTTGAGGCTTTGTAAATCTGCAACCAGAAGTTAAACCCCGTCAAGTACATTGTCCGCCAAACCACCGAAGCCGTCGCCCACACCGTTTCAGCAAGCCCCGTGGCTCGCCAGGCGTCGACTCAGGCGACCGTGCCAAGCCGTGCTCGAAGGGATGTGGCGGGGAGCTGCTACCGAAAACCTGCGCGCAAACCGAGGTAGACGTTGCGGCCCGGCGCCGGCTCGAAGAAGCGGGCCCCGAAGGCGTTGACCGTGACCGAAGAGTTGTAGCGCGTGTCGAGCACGTTGTTGATCCCGAGGAACGGCTCGAGGCGTGTGCGGCGCCACCGGGCCGCGTAACCGAAACGCAGGTCCAGGACGGCGTAGCCATCATTGCGATTGAGGCTTGCGTTGTCCACGTAGAAGCCGTCGGCGGCCGTGATCTGCGCCGAGCCGCTCAGGCCGCTCCGGTGAGTATACGAAAGGCGGCCATGGAACTGGTGAGGCGGAATCCCCGGCACTTCGTTGCCGCCGAAGTCGCCGTCCGCGGTGCGAAACTCGTCGAACTCGAATCTGGAGAATGTATAGCTCGCGCTCGCCGTCAGCCCGGCGGCCAGCAGCGCGGAGATGTACGCCTCGATCCCGCGGTGTTTGCTCGAGCCGGCGTTCTCGAATAGCACCCGCTGGTTCTCAGCCTCGAATCCGATCAGCTGGTCCTCGATGTCCGCGACAAAGGCG
>JABAOH010009337.1_pt2 | contig 13824 bp, 12 predicted proteins | sample 7062181 | NCBI WGS metagenome assembly JABAOH01 (sample SAMN14538630, study PRJNA623070) | marine sediment metagenome | biome: marine biome [ENVO:00000428]; feature: marine pelagic biome [ENVO:01000023]; material: deep marine sediment [ENVO:00002113]; isolation source: pool of 5 deep marine... | reverse complement strand
GCCACCCAATCCCTGACTATTGCGAAGGTGGTCACGATGAGCCCAAACAAGAACACAGCAGCGATACACGTCACGATAGCTACAGCGGCAAATGCTATCAGAGCGACGGGGTGGATGTCGGAGCCGCGAAGGCCAATGAAGAGACCCGAGCCTCCACCAACCGCTGCCGCCAGCGCCAAACCAGCGAACACGAAACTGCCCAGGCGCACACCGATGGAATGAACGCTGCGCCGGTAGCACGCATACTCCGCAGCAGCTGTGACGGGCAGAACACACGCCACGGAGAAGGCGGTCGCCAGCAGCAGAATCGCAAGTGCGGACGCGATCGCCAGCAACACTACAACTAGGAATAGGATTCCGTTTACCAGAAGCGCGAACACGAAGCCTGCGTCCATTGTACCGCCGATGAAGGACAGGATCACGATCGCAATGGCCAGACCGGTGAGTATCAACACGCCCGCTAGGGGTAGAGCAGCGATGGCGAGTACGCAAACGATGGTCGCAGTGACATAACGAAGCAGATGCCAGGCAACTCTGGTCACAGTGTTCATGCCACTGGCCGCCACAGCAAGCGCACCCAGTGTACGGGCAGGGTCTCTTTCACCACGTGCCTATCCCACTGGCACGGTCATCAAGGTGACCGTAAGGGCCGGTGACGGAGCAGATCCTGCTAACCGGACGCAATCCCAAAGGCAGCTGATCTATGTTCGCTCTAATGGTCGTCACCGCCGCGCCACTCCTCAATGTACCCCTGTGCCTGCCTTCTTCCCTCCTCGTCATTGGGCGCCGCGAGACGTAAGTAGGACTCAAGATCGGCCACCGCCTTCTCAGGCTGGCCAAGGGCACGGAGCGCCATCCCTCGATCGTGGTACGCCTGGGCGAACTCCGGATCCAAATCGATGGCTCTGGTGAGGTCTGCGATGCCCTCGTCGTACCTCTCAAGATCTACAAGGATGGCGCCCCGCCGCCAGTAGGCCTCCGCGTCGTCGGGCTCCAGGCTCAGAGCCTCGCTGAAGTTGGCGAGGGCTTGTTCGTACTGCCCCAGGTCATCGTAGGCCACGCCTCGCTCAAAGTAAGCGTCTGCAAAGTTGAGGTCAATGCGAATAGCTTCAGTGAAATCCGCATTGGCGTTCTCGTACTGGCCCAACTGGTGGTGTGCAAGTCCCCGCTGATAATAAGCCTCGGCGTCGTAAGGGTCGATGCGAATGACCTCGGTGAAGTCGCCGATGGCCTGCTCATACTTGCCCAGTTGAGTGTGAGCCACACCGCGATTGTAGTAGGCATCGGCCAAATCCGGATCCAGCCGAATAGCCTCAGCAAAGTCAGCCAAGGCAGCGTCGTGCTCGCCAAGGTTGTCGAAGGCAGATCCTCGATCGCAGTATGCCAACGCATCCAGGGGGTCGAGTCGGATAACCTCGCTGAAGTCTGCTGCCGCCTGTTGGTAGTCGCCCGCCTGCTCCGCAACGAGCGCCCGGCCGCAGTAAGCCTCAGTAAAATCAGGATCCAGGCGAATCGCCTCCGTGAAGTCTGCGCTTGCCTCCTCAAGGGCCCCCCGGTCCCGGTAGGCGACCCCGCGCCGCAGGTAGGCTTCGGCGTCGCTTGGATCAAACCGGATGACCTCGGTGAGTTCCGCGATGGCCTCGTCATCCTCGCCGCGAAAGCGCCGATGGACTCGTTGGCCACAGAGTCCGCCAAAGGCGCCCAGCGCCGCACCCACAATCAGCGGGCCGAACATCGTGATCGGCTCGGTCCGCGATGATTCCAGGTCGCTGATCTGCGACATCCCCGGGACGTAGAAGCTGGGGTATCGAAAGAGGCCCAGCAAGGACTGGATGGTGACCACAAGGCTGGCAAGCACACCACCCGCCTCCATCGACATGCCACCGATCGCTCCCCACAGCCAAGCCTTCTTGTGTATCAGCCAACCGATGAGCATGCCGGCCAACAGGAGTGCAACATACGGCAAGAACCAGCGGAACTCCAGGGGTCCTAGCAAGGGCATCAGAAAGCCAGAACTGACGCGCAGCACCAGCTCGACAACATCGTAGAAGCCCATCGCAGCCAGAACCACCAGGGCTTTCCGTCCTGCACCAAAGGCTCGATAGCTGCCGAAGCGCATCATTGCAGTATCTCAATGTCAGAGTATGCTGTGTACAGCCGGTCTTGTTCAGGATGTGTCACATACGCATGCCCGGTCACGACCAGCCTCACCCTCCCGTCCTGCGGCACGTCAATACGATCCACGGGAAGGCTAACTCGGTCTCCCCAATCCAGCACCCCGCTTTGCACGGGCATTGCCTCAGGGATGATTTGCCACAGACCGAGGTCTACCTCCACCCAGTTACCTGCCGCAGGGTCGTAGGCCAGACCCTGGATGCCAAGCGATTGATTCCTCAACCAGATGGTCCGGCCCGTCCTGTTCTCCACCCAGAGTGTGATAGTTTCGCCAGCACGGTACCTCTGCTTATCGGTGACGAGAAGCACCCTTCTGTTCAAGCTCTCGCCGAGCAACTCTCGAAACGCCGACTCCGACTCGACTTCGACGCGCTGTGCGAGCGACCATAGTAGTAGACAAGCGAACAGGAGTCCCACACCTGCGATCACGCTCAGGCTCAGAAGCCACTTCTTCGCGCCCTGGCTCAGGTCGCGGAGCTTGGCCATTCTGGTCTGGCGCCACCACTGTCCGAGTAGACCTCCAAGCGCGCCAAGTCCCACCATAAGCAAAGGCGCTAGGACACCAAAAGTCACTAGCAAGGAGTCTATCGGCCCCACATACCCACCACCACCGGGCCAACCGAAGACTGGAACCACAATGCGGTCCTGCAGCACCTCGAGCATCAATCGAATCGACGGTCCCACAACAAAGACAGCTACCGGCAACTGCAGGCAAAGCACCGCAGCGATACCGTGCAGCCAGCCCTTGCTCCGTACCAGCCATCCGATGAGGACGGTCCCCACCAGAACTGCCAGGAATTGCGAGAGCGTGCTGAACGCCCTAACTCGCAGATCCGTGCTCGGAACACCCAGCCAAAGGATCACGTAAGGTCCCAAGAGTGATTCGACCTGAGCCAACACGGTGGCCGCCACCCCCCACAGTCCAATGCCTGCCAGCACTGCCAACGCCTTCTCACTGAGGGACATTCGCGCTTCCTTCGTCATGATTGGCTATTGACCTCGATGCGCATCCAGGTGCTGCACAGGGCGGGAGGTCGGCGGCACCTACGCCATTGCCCAAGTTGCCCAGCTCTACGATGCATAGCGCCCCAGTCAGGTTGAGAGGTAGGCCGCGGGATCTATGAAACCGGTGCGTTCCATATTATCCAACGGATTAGACCACAGGACCTGCAAAAAGGCAAATGCTGCCCCGTGTGAACGCCTGTAAGAGATTCGTCAGAGAACGGAGACTCCTTGACCAAGCACACGGCTGTCCTGATCAGGCGATCCGTGGTCTCCTGACCTGACACCATCAGCCGCCAAGGTTGGGAGCTGGCTCTCGTTTCTTGCCGTATCCGCAGACTTCCTTGACAACGTTCACAATGTCGCATATGATGAGTGAGCGCTCACTCATCGCCTGCCCAGCAGAGGAGACGAGAGATGCCTGAAGCAACAGAGAGAGCCAACAAGCGACAGCTCTTGAGAGAGCAGAGAGAGGCCCAGATACTCGATGCCGCGGCACGAGTGTTCGCCAAGAACGGCTACGCGCGGGCCACCACTCGGGAAATAGCCGCTGAGGCCGGAGTGTCCGAGGGCACTATCTACAACTACTTCGACAGCAAGCGAGATCTCCTCATCGCCATGTCCTCTCGGCTGGCTCTGGAGTCTCTTGAGCAACTCGACGCCCTACCCCCCAGGGAGGATGTGAAGGCCTACGTGCTCGCTTTGGTCAAGAACCGCTTCCATCTGCTGCTCAAGAACATAGACCTGGTCAGAGCACTAATGCCCGAAGTGCTGGTGGACGATGACCTCCGCACGGCATACATCAATGAGGTGCTTGCTCCAGCCATCCACTATCTCGGCAAGTACATCGAAAGCAGAAGTGAGGTTGGCGTGTTCCGGGAGGTCAATACCCAAGTTGTTGCCCGAGCCATGATCGGCTCCGTGATGTCCTTTGGCTTCCTCTGGCTTCAGCAACCTTCGGAGTTGGAGCAAGTGTCACGAGAAGAAGTCATCTCGGAGGTGGTGGGGCTGTTCCTGGACGGCCTCCGCCTTCGCCCAGACGAATAGAGAGATTTGCCGCATGCTCAGGCGCACTCTGGCCATCACACGGAAAGAGATAATACACATTCTTCGCGATCCCCGTACTCTGACCATCATCTTCATGATGCCGGTCATGCAGCTCGTACTGCTCGGCTACACCGCCACAACCGATGTGGAACAGCTGCCCACGGCGGTCTTGGACCAGGATCAGACACAACAGAGCCGCCAACTCGTGGAGGCCTATCGCAGTTCCAATTACTTCGACATTCTGTTCTACACGCGCAGCGAGGAGGAACTCGGACGACTGATCGACGAAGAACGGGCCAAGGCCGGCTTGATCATTCCCTCCGGCTATGGCCGGAGTCTGACCAGTGAGAACCAGGCCTCCGTGGCCTTCGTCATCGACGGCTCCATGCCCACCGTGGCCATGACCGCCTTCAGTGCTGCCCAGACAGTGGCTCAGGCCCAGTCCACCAGCTTGATAGAGCGGATGTACGGCATCGAGGTGGACGAACAACCAGGCATCGATGTGCGCCCTCGGGTCTGGTACAACCCAAACATGAAGAGCGCGAACTTCATGATACCAGGGCTCATGGCCATGATCTTGCAGATGCAGGCCACCATCTTCACCGCGCTGTCCATCGCCAGGGAGAAGGAAGAAGGTACCATCGAGCAACTGATCGTCACTCCCCTGCGATCTGCGGAGTTGATTCTGGGCAAAGTGACCCCCTACGTGGTCATCAGCCTTTTCAACCTGATAGAGGTGTTGCTCATCGGCGTCTTCTGGTTCGGTGTGCCGGTCGCCGGAAATGTCCTCTTGCTTCTGGCTCTAGGTGTGCTAGCGCTCCTGGTGTCTCTGGGAATCGGCCTTTTCAACTCCACCGTCGCCAACACCCAGCAGGAAGCGATATTCCTCACCTTCTTCCTGATGCTGCCCTTCATCTTTCTGTCCGGCTTCTTCTTTCCCCTGGAGGCCATGCCTAGGGTGTTGCAGTGGATCAGCTACTTGATTCCCTTGCGATATCTCCTTGTGATTATCCGCGGCATCATACTGAAAGGAGCAGGCCTGGATCTCCTCTGGGATCAAGCACTCGCGCTGGCACTGTTCGGCACTGTGATGCTCACTCTGGCAGCCTCGCGCTTCAGGAAGCAGCTATGAGCCATCGCATCTTCTTCGTCATCTACAAGGAGTTCATTCACATCATCCGCGATCCCCGCACGCTGGCGATCATGTTTCTGCTCCCCGTGATAGAGCTGATCCTGCTGGGCTATGCTGTCACCACCGACATAGAGCATCTTGCCACCGTAGTCCTGGATCAGGACCTCACTTCCCAAAGTCGTGACCTGATAGAGGCTTATCGAGCGTCCAACTACTTTGACACCACCGCCTACGTAAGCAGCGAGGAGGAACTGGGCCGGCTGATAGACAAAGGAACACACCGGGCGGGGCTCATCATCCCCGCTGGCTACGGACGTGACCTGGAAAAGCTGGGGACGGCTCAGGCGTTCTTCGTGATTGATGGCTCTGACCCAACCGTCGCTTCCACCGCCTTCGCTGCGGCTCAGACCATTGCTCAGGCCCAGTCGCTGGAACTCGCCGTGGAGGTCATAGGTCTCGACCCAGAGGATCTTCCGGGCATTGGGGTGCATGCTCGTATCTGGTACAACCCCAACATGGAGAGCGTCAACTTCATGATACCAGGGCTAATCGCCATCATTCTTCAGTTCCTGACGACTTTATTCACCTCCCTGGCCATCGTCCGGGAACGGGAACGTGGCACCATCGAGCAGTTGATGGTTACGCCCATCAGGCCTCCCGAGTTGATTCTGGGCAAAGTAGTGCCGTACGTTGCCATCGCCTTCTTCGATCTCGCCGAGATACTGGTCATCGGCGTGTTCTGGTTCGGTGTGCCCGTCCGGGGCAGCCTCACCCTGTTGCTCGCTCTCTCGGTAGTCTTCCTGCTGACTACCCTCGGACTCGGGATACTCATCTCCACGATAGCCAGGACCCAGCAGGAGGCCATGTACCTCAGTTTCTTCACCTTGCTGCCTGCTCTCTTCCTGGGCGGATTCCTTTTTCCGTTAGAGGCGATGCCCCAGGTGCTCCAATGGATCAGCTACGTCGTCCCTCTGAGATATATGCTGATCATCGTCAGAGGCATCATCCTCAAGGGAGTAGGCCTCCGTATCCTACTGGGAGAAGTGATAGCCATCGTCATCTTCGGCGTGTTGATATTCAGTGTCGCCTCCAGGAGGTTTCGCAAGCGGCTCGAGTAGGACAATGGGGAAAAGCGACGGGCTGACGGGATACGCCTCGGCAGAAGGCCTTCTTGACAATCAGAAAGAATGGTGGTATTCTTTGGTTGGACGTCCAACAAGTAAAGAGAGGCTGGATATGGTTGCTCGACCGCGTTCCGACGAAAAGGCCCAGGCCATCCTCAACGCTGCCGGTAGGCTCCTCGCTGAGCGAGGCTATCCCGCCACCACGATAGCTGAGATCGCCGCCGAGGCCGGTGTCAGCAGGGGCTTGCTCCACTACTACTTCAAGAGCAAGGAAGAGCTGCTGGCTCAGGTAGTGCGCGCCAGCAGCGAAGCCACCCTGGAACTGGTGGAAGAGATGTTCGCCGAAAGGCAGACGGCGGACGACTTGGCCGAGGGGCTCATATCAGTGGTTCGGGCCATCGTTGAGAGTCACCCGAGCTACATCAATCTGAGCCTCGAGTGCTGGACGGTAGCCCGACAAAGCCCACTCGTGGCCCGTGAACTAGAGGAGCTATTTCGCGAGTTTCGCGAAGCCTGCCGCAGCGGGTTGGCACATGCAGTGGAGCGGGGCGTCATAGCCCCGACGATTCCCCTCGATGGACTGGCCACGGTCTTGGTTGCCGTCACTGACGGTCTGGTCGCACAGTTCATGATACACCGGGACCTGGCCGCCGACGAGAGGATGTGGGAGGCGTTGGAGAAGTCAGCGCGCGCCCTGCTGGGGAACGGCGTGTGATTGGTCGAGGCAAGCGCAGCACGCGGTAGAAAGAAGGAGGCTGATAAGCATGCTTGGCGCAGTAATCATAGCTGCTCTGCTGGTCATCATAGGAGTCTTGAATGGCTGGGGCGTACCCCTGGTCGTCAAGAGCGAGCGACCGTACGGCCTGCTGGGCGACGTCCTGGCTAGCACGTTGACGATGCTGGTCGTCGGCCTGCTGGAATGGAGACTGATTCTGCCAGCACTCGGTATCACAGGCTGGTTAGCCATTGCGGCTACCATAGGTGATCCTTGGGGTTTGGCGCTAATGCTCTTGTGGCTGATGCGGCGCATCAAGAGCTGAGAGGCTGGGCAGCGTCCCCCGGAGAGAAGACAGTGGATCTGAGAAGAACCCTCTCCATCATGCGCAAGGAGACGTGGCACATCCTGCGTGACCGGAGGACCTTCATCCTGGTCACCCTCTCGCCCGTCTTCCTGCTCCTGGTGTTCGGCTACTCGATGTCGGTCGAGATCAGGAACGTGGCCGTGGCCATTCTGGACCATGATCAGAGTGCGCTGTCACGCCGCTATCGAGACGGCCTCGCCAGCACTGGCGACATTCGGATCCTGTTCTCGCCCCGGGACTACGATGACTTGCGCAGCAGGCTAGAGCGCCGGCAGGCGAAGGCAGCGGTAGTCATCCCGGCTGGATTCGAGGACGACCTCCTGGCTGGTCGCGAAGCGAGTCTTCAGGTCATCGTGGACGGCACAGATCCCAGCACCGCCAATCACGCTATGACGCATATCGCTGGATACACCCAAAGCATGGCCTTAGAGATAGTAAGGGAGGCCCTCGAACGTCAAGGGGTGAGTGCGGACCAACTGACGTCCATAGACCTGCGTATGCGCACCTGGTACAACCCCACGTTGAAGCCGATCATAGGCTGGGTGCCAGGCCTTATCGCCAGCGTGCTGGGCATGCCGGCGGTGGCTGCGACACTGGCCCTGACCGCAGAGAAGGAGAAGGGCACGCTGGAGGCTCTCATCGCCACCCCCGTGCGGCGCTCTGAACTACTGATAGGCAAGCTCATCCCCTACGTCCTCAGCGGCCTGGTGAGTGCAGTACTCTGCGCCCTCGTGGGCATCTACTGGTTCGGGGCCCCCTTCCGGGGCAGTCCTCTGTTATACCTTCTCCTCTCAGCGGACTTCTTCTTGGCGACTCTGAGCATAGGGTTGCTCATCTCCGTATTCGTGCCTTCTCAGCAGGCGGCCATGGTCTGCGCTCTGCTGATCTTTCTCTTCCCGGGCTTCTTCATGTCGGGGCTCTTCTACCCCATCGCTAGCATGCCGCCCATGATGAAGATGGAAGCCTACATGATGCCCACAACCCACTATGTGACCATCGCCAGGGGCCTGTTCCTCAAGGGGCTGGACATGCACGCACTCTGGCCTTTTGCGTTGGCTCTCTTTGTGATGGGCGTGCTGGTCACCAGCGCAGCTATCCTCACTTTCAAGAAGAGATTGGCGTAGCCGAGATGTTCCGTCGAATATGGTATCTGGTCACCAAGGAACTCATTCACCTGCGCAGGGACATCCTTCTCGTGTCGTTTCTGGTCCTCGGACCAGTCTCGGAGCTGGTGTTCATCGCGTGGTCCACGTCCGCACCCATAGAGCACCTGCCTACGGCCATAGTCGACCAGGATCGCACGGAGGACAGTCGAGCCCTGGTGGTCGCGTTGGAGAACTCGGCCACTTTCGACGCGGCACACTACCCTGGCAGCGAGAGCGAGTTGTCCGCGCTCCTCGACGCCGGATCTGTTGCGGCGGGCGTTCTCATCCCCACAGGTTTTGCGGAGGGGCTGTCCATGCCAGGATCCGAGCCACCCCAGGTACAAGTCGTGCTGGACGGTTCCGATCCTACTGCTGCCCAAGCGGCCGAGATGAGCGCCCGTGGTGTCATAGGCAGCTACGCACAGGACGTGGTCCTTGAGACCTATGGTAGCGTTTCCGGTCAGCAAGGAGAGATCATCAGGACCGATGTACGCGTATGGTTCAATGAGGAGCTTTCAGACGCCAATTACACGGTCCCCTCGGAGATGGGCTTCATGCTGGAGATGGTTGCCCTGATGATAGCGGCCATAAGCATTGCACGAGAACGTGAGTTGGGCACTTTCGAGCAACTCATGGTGACCCCAATTCGCACCTGGGAGTTGATTATCGGGAAAGCCATACCGGCCGTGGTTATTTCCTACTTCGACTTCCTGCTCATGCTGGGTATCACCGTGTTCATCTTCGGCGTGCCCATGAAGGGCTCTCTGCCTCTCCTTCTGGTATTGGCCCTGCTATATATCTTCGTCGAACTGGGCTGGGGCCTGTTGATCTCGGGGTTCTCTCGCACTCAACTCCAAGCCTTGTTGCTGGTCATGGTATTGGCCATGGTAGGAATGGTCTTCTCTGGATATGCCTTCCCCGTGGACACCATGCCCGCACCGATGCAGGTACTGGCCAATCTGGTGCCCATCAAGCATTGGCTGCTGGTCATGCGAGATATCATGCTCAAGGGTGCGGGAATCGAGACGTTCTGGAAAGAGCTGGTTGCCCTGGCTATCCTGGGTGTGATCATCAACTCGGTAACCTTGACCATACTAAGAAGGCGATTGGACTGATGCCTTCCAAGACGAAGAGATTCTGTGGACTATGGTTAAGAACGTGACTCAAACACTGAGGCGTACCGCCTCTATCAGCGGGAAGGAGTTCATCCATATCATCCGGGATCCCAGGACGTTCTTCCTGGTGTTCATATCGCCAGCTTTCATGCTGGTCATGCTATCCTACCTTTTCGCTTGGGATGTTGATCGTTTTGCACTGGGGATTCTTGACCTGGACAAGTCGTCCCTCTCCCGTCAGTATGCCTCCGCCCTGACGCAGGACGGCAGTATCCAACTCAACCATGACGTTTCCAGTCGTCAAGAGCTCGACCGGCTGCTGGCCACCGATCAGGTGCACGGCGTCTTGGTGGTCCCTCCCGATCTATCGAATCAACTCATGAGAGGAGAGAGGGGTACTTTGCAGGTCATCCTCGACGCCACCAACCTACCCCTCACCATTCAGATGTTGAGTCAGCTGGGGGGACGAACTGAGGCCCTGGTGTCCAGTACGGCGTCCGTCCCCGCCGAGGTCGAGGTCTTGCTGGCACCCATAGACATTCGTACGCGAGTCTGGTACAACCCCAACCTGAAGGTGCTACACAGTATGGTGCCTGGCCTCATCGCCGTGGTGATGTGCATGCCGGCCTTCTCCATAGCAACCTCCCTTACCCGTGAGAAAGAGGTGGGCACAATGGAAGGACTCTTTGCCACACCGGTACGGGCCTCGGAGGTACTGCTGGGCAAGTTGGCCGCCTACGTCGCCGCTGGCCTCGTGAGTGTCATTCTGGTGCTCATGGTAGCGACTCTCTGGTTCGGCGTGCCCTTCCAGGGGAACGTTCTCCTGTTCCTGGTGCTGACAGCTGATTTCTTGCTGGGCGTCCTGGGGGTGAGCCTCCTGATCGGCAATTTCCTGTCCAGTCAGCAGGCGGCCATGGTAGTACTGTTTCTAGTGCTTTTCGTGCCCAGCATGTTCATCGCGGGGCTCATAGATCCGGTGGACAGAACATCGCTGGTCGCCCAACTGCAGGCAGGCTTCCTGCCCACGACATACTACATCACCATTTCGCGGGGTATCCTACTGAAGGGCGTAGGCTGGGAAGCGCTCTGGCGCCCCAGCCTGGCCTTGGCAACGATAGGCGCAGGAAGCGTCCTGCTCGCCATCAGACTCTTCAAGAAGAAGCTGGGATAACGAGTATGTGGGGTCGCATCACCAATCTAGTGATCAAGGATCTACAGCAGTTTCTTCGCGACCGGGTTCTGCTGTCGTTCGTCCTCATAGGGCCTACGCTTCTGCTGCTGATGTTGGGCCAGGGTACGGCAACCGAGACATCTCACCTGCCGATGGCTGTGGTGGATGAGGACCGGACAAACGCCAGCAGACAACTGATTGTAGCGTTGGAAAACCTCGAAGAGTTGGATGCCTCATATTACCTAGATGATGTTGACGAAGCCGCTCAATTGCTGGACGGTGGACGGATTACCTTGGCCGTGGTGATTCCTCGTGGTTTCGGCGCAGCACTGGAGTCTCCGCGAGAAAGAGCGTCCATTCAACTGTTGGTGGACGGGTCCAATATCGTAGCTGCCTACGCGGCTATTGGCGCTGCCGAAGGAACGATCAACGACTTGGGGCAGGAGATCGTCGTGGAGCGAGGCGAATTGCCCAAGGGAGGGAATCCCTCCTTGGCACAGCTAAGCATGCGGACGACGACTCGCTTCAATCAGGAGATGAAGCATGGATACTACCTCCTTCCCGCCCAGTTGAGTGTGGTCGTTCACGTGGTCACCCTCCTCGTCGCTTCGGTGGGAATTGTGAGAGAACGGGAGACGGGCACCTTGGAGCAGCTGATGGTCACGCCTCTGAGAAGGCTAGAGTTCATCATCGGCAAGGCGACTCTGCCCACTATAGTGGCCTTCGTTGACTTCCTGGCGATGCTGGGTATCGTCGTATGGGTATTCGGCGTGCCCGTCAGAGGGTCTCTGGCCTTGCTGCTCGCCCTGACCTTGCTCTTCATCATGGCCCAGCTGACCTGGGGATTGGTGATTTCGGCGGTGTCGGCGACACAGCAGCAGGCCGTGTTGTTGATTTTCATGATAGGCATACTGAACGTGGGCTTCTCGGGCTATCTGGTCGCAGTGGAGAACATGCCCCTACTCATGCAGTGGGCATCAGCTTTCTTTCCTATCCGCCATTATCTGTCTGCAATGCGTAGCATCATGCTGAAGGGAGCTACACTCAACGATCTGATGCCGCAGCTCTTTGCCCTCACTGCCTTGGGCATCGCAAGCCTCGTTCTCAGCGTACGCAGCTTTCGCAAGCAGTTGGAGTGAGGGAGTGAGTTAGTAGAGGTGGAATGAATGCTGAACAAGGACAACTACGTGATAGAGACGCATAACCTGACTCGCACCTTCAAGAAGGTGGTAGCAGTTGACAACCTCAATCTCGAGATAGAGAGAGGCGAGATCTTCGGCCTGGTGGGACCCGATGGGGCGGGAAAGACCACCACCATCCGACTGCTATGCGCCATCATGAACCCCACCGAAGGCAGCGCGAAAGTGGCGGGCTTTGACGTGGTCAAAGAGGCAGAAGAGATAAAGAAGCGCATCGGCTACATGGCGCAGCGATTCAACCTTTATGGCGATCTGTCCGTTCTGGAAAACCTCAACTTCTTCGCCGACATCTTTGCAGTGACGGGCCAGACGAGGAAGGAGCGGATAGACCAGCTGCTGGGTTTCGCCCGCCTGACAGACTTCAAAGACCGGAGGGCTGCTCAGCTGTCTGGAGGCATGCAGAAGAAGCTGGCGCTCGCCTGCACACTCATTCACGAGCCAGAGGTTCTGTTTCTTGATGAGCCTACCACCGGCGTGGACCCCGTCTCGCGACGGGAGTTCTGGGATATCCTCTCAGACCTCCACCTGAGAGGGGTGACCCTCTTCGTCAGCACGCCCTACATGGATGAGGCAGAGCGGTGTTCTCGTGTCGCTCTAATGTTCGAGGGCGACATCATCGTCTGCGACGAGCCTGAGAAGGTGAAGGAGTTGGTCCCAGCGGAGTTGATCGAATTGAGGCCCGAAGAGCTGAGGCGAGCCAGAGACATCGTCGCCCGCATGGACGGAGTCTTGGAGATACAGACCTATGGTGACCTGCTGCACGTGTTCGTTGATAGCGTAGAACAGCGCATGCCCGAGTTGAAGACGTATCTGGAGGAAGAGGAGCTACAGATATCCGGGCTCCGCCAGACCAGGCCGCGGATGGAAGAGGCCTTCATCTCGCTCATTCGGAAGAGAATAGCTGAGGGCCGGGCCAACAATCCAGTGACTGACGCACTATCGAAGCCCAAAGACTAGAAGGGTAGACCGCATGCAGAATGAATACTCCGTCATGGCTGAGGATCTGACCAAGAAGTTCGGAGACTTCACCGCAGTGGATCATGTCAACTTCGAGATCAGGACTGGTGAGATATTCGGTTTCCTGGGACCCAACGGCTCCGGCAAGACCACGACCATCCGGATGCTGTTGGGTCTACTGCGCCCCACTGAAGGAGGCGGCACAGTCCTCGGCTACGACATCATCAAAGAACCCGAGGAGATTCGCAAGCGAATAGGATACATGTCGCAGCAGTTCAGCCTCTACAACGACCTGACCGTTTCCGAGAACCTCAACTTCTACGGAGGCACGTATGGGGTCACGGGAAAGCGCCTTCGTGAGAGGAAAGAATACATCCTGGAGATGGCGAACCTGAGAGGGCGAGAACGGGAGATGACCAAGAACCTCTCAGGAGGGTGGAAGCAGCGCCTGGCCTTGGGTACGGCCATCATTCACGAACCCGAGATGTTGTTCCTCGACGAGCCGACCGCCGGGGTGGATCCCATCTCGCGCCGGGCCTTCTGGGACCTACTCTACGAGTTGTCGGAGCAGGGGACCACCATCTTCGTCACCACGCACTACATGGACGAGGCTGAGCATTGCCAGAGCCTGGCCTTCATTCACCTGGGCAGGATAGTGGCGCGAGGGACACCTCA
>JABAOH010005177.1_pt1 | contig 13824 bp, 15 predicted proteins | sample 7062181 | NCBI WGS metagenome assembly JABAOH01 (sample SAMN14538630, study PRJNA623070) | marine sediment metagenome | biome: marine biome [ENVO:00000428]; feature: marine pelagic biome [ENVO:01000023]; material: deep marine sediment [ENVO:00002113]; isolation source: pool of 5 deep marine... | reverse complement strand
ACGTCATCCCTCTCGACTTCCGCTCCTCGGAATTCAGCCTGTTCTCGCTGCTCGCTTATGACTGGGAAACCAGCCTCAATGAAAGTTGGTTTAGGAGGTCAGAATATGGAAAAGATAGCGAACATCAAGGATATTGGCAAGGGAGAATCTCTCACCTTCAACTACAAGGGTGAGAGAGCGATCCTGATCAGGACGAAGGAAGACAAGCTGGTTGCATACATCAGTATCTGCCCCCATGAAGGAGGCGGTATAGAGTGGGATAAAGGCATTAATAAGATACTGTGTGAATGCCACCTTTCTCTTTTCAACGTTAGCGACGGATCGGTATACAGGCATAGTTCGCTTTTCGAGCTGAAAAAAGGGCTCACCAGAATAGAGACTAAGGTTGACAAAAATCAGGATATTTACGCGCTGTGAAAGAAGATTCACGGCGACCTTTTGCTGCTTGCCATGAGAAGCCCCTTGGCCTGTCGCCTTCAGTGGAGCTGTGATCCCTTCTGCCCAGCCCTGCTAGTTCAGCTGGAGTAGCCAACATTTCAGATATCGCACCACACATGAAAGTGAGCATGAAGCGAAGCATCTCCCTATCCGCACTCGTAATGATACAGATGCTCTTGCCAGATCTCACTTCATAGCCCATCTCTTCCAAGCCGGTGATCACGATATCTGAACAGCCCGGCCCCATGGCGAAGCCAAAATCCTGGCGCCTTCTCATGTGACGCTCATACAAGCCAACATATTCTAGGTCCTCTTCCTCCTGGGGATGAAAACGCATGGACCGGTAGTTCATGGTTGCAAGAATCGCTACCCGAAAGGAATGGACCTCGATTCCTAAGCAGGCCTCTGCATAGCATGGTTCGATATCGAACCTGCCAGCAACCTTGATTCCAAATCTATCACCGCGCAAGAGCCTCCTGCCCGGCTCCTCAAGGAATTCAAGAATGCCTTTCCGCCTGATGAGATTCGAGACCATCAAGCCCCTAAATCCAGCGGCTTCGGTCTTCTTGCCAGAAGGAGAGAGGCAAAGGGCGGGCGGCACAACAAGAATAGGCTTGCTAACAAGCTTTCGGCGCACCAATACATCTTTGGTGAAAGGGCTCGTTACCAGAAACCCCGTCATCTGCCCCAAGATATCCTGTTCCTGCGCTTCCGATAAAGTCGCAACCTGTTCATCTCAGGTGGGTTCTAGACTCGGCAGATGATGGATAATGAAAAAGATATCCTGTGCGGGCGATCGCTTCATTACTAACTCGTCAAGGCAGCTCAGATAGAGGCTATCCACCCAGTAAACGCCCGGAGCACCTCTCTGAGCATGATTCAAGGCTTCACGCAAATCCGTAGTCTCGAAGGACAACCCCTCATCTCTGAGTGCCCAAAGAAGGACATGATTATAGAGGTTGCCGCCAGATGGAGAGGTGTGATCTTCCGGGAGGACAAGAACGAAGTTCAGCTCCAACTCATCTCACCTTCCCCTCATAACTTGCCCAGGCAATAGGGGACTCGTGGATTGTCACCTTTAGGTACCCTCTAAAGAAGGATTTAACCCTCTCTCGGATTTGATCATAGAGGTACTTGGCGAGGAACTCAGCAGTTGTTGTGTGGGACTGGAATTCCTCCATTTCATCCAAATTTCGGTAGTTGAGCCGAGAGGTCACCTCAGCTAATATCCCGGAGGCGACACCGACATCGATAACCGTACTGTGTTTATCCAGCTGAAGGCTCTTGAACTCCGCATCGATGATATAAGTTGCTCCATGAAGATTCTTGGCCGGACCGAATACCTCATCCTTGAGCGAGTGCGCGATAAGGATGTGATCTCGAACAGTGACACTAAACATGGCTACTCTCCTGTCTTTTCGTGATACTTCACCAAATAGGAAAGTCCTTCGGTCGGATGAGCCTTGAGTTTATTGTAAATATCTGGCAGTCTTCCAAATGGCACGGAGTGCGTTATATGACTGTCAAACTCCGACCTTTCAAGGAGTTCAAAAACGAGGCTCCTACGACGAGCACGGTCCCACCTGCTACCCTCGCGGCGTGAATCCTCGGTACCAAATGATATGCTGCAAAAATCGACTGATTCCTCAAACCGTGTCATAGCGTCCGCCAACAGGCAAAGAGTGTTCCAGCAGCTTTCGCGCAATTCCGAGGTCATCTTCTCAATGTCGATGTGGTTCCGTTGGAAATGGTACCGGAAAGCACTTTACAATATAGTGAATTCATATGTAAATGAAATCGCCTCCGCGCGCAACCAAATAATCCCTCTCTCCCTATCATTCGCGCACATCCCTGAGAAGATGGTGATCATAAACAATCACCCAGCCAACGCGATCAAACTCAATGCCGTGAAACATGAGCTCAGTAAACCGTATGAATGTTGACCCCTCTTGAGATGTACGTCCATCAAAGATCTGAACGCCCAGGTCTTTCAGCTTGGCCTCAGAGATCCTCTCTTCCCCCTGCCACCCTAAAGCCAGTTTCTTACACCAGGCCGGGCCCTTGCCAAGGAGCTGATCCTTCCTTGGCTGATAATCCCCATACTCCTTTGCCATGGCCAATGGCAAGTACTCAGTGAGATCGTCAAATGGTATCTCATTGAGGTGCTGTGTGGAGATTTCCTTGAGATCGCCACCACCAGCAATCGCATATAACTGGCCTATAAATAGTGTTGCCCGCTTCCATTGGAAAGGGAATCACGTATCAATGGTACCACCATATTCTGTTACTGTGACAGAAGCACTTATTGGTTAACCAGCCTTTTTGACCTTCGTGGGATTTGCAGTGTCACGTGAGATGCAGGGCCACGTCATAGTGAAACATAACCTGGTGATTCCTTCGGCTATTGTTGGGTATGGATATCTCTTTTTTTGCTATGCCCTATCATACTCAAATCTCGTGGCAGTTTCAAAATGGTGTATATAGGCTTTCGCAATGGATTCCATTGATTGGTCAGAAATACACCATTTTGAAACTGCCCTGCACAGCATCTTGTTTAAGGGCATAAAGCAAAAAAAGAGATACCCATACCCTTACTTTGGCGTTACCCTGAGTGAGATGCCTTTGCCGTTGACATACGGGGGCCTTTACGCTATATTAGTAATGTTCAAAAAGCGCATTATTTCAGCTTCTTATCGTTCATGACCGTGCCGACTGCCAGCCCACCAGAGCAAGATACCCTGCCCAGCGGCATCACCGATTTTATCGTCGCCTTTGTCCGGGGCATCAATACAGCCCGCCTCTATGCGAGCGGCCATGACCTGTTCAAGAAGCACACCCAACAGCTTCATACCAAGCTCCGCGAGGCCATGGCGGATCGCGATTCCCTCTTTCTCGGCTGCGCCAGGGATGCTATTTTCCTTGAAGGCGCCTTTTATCGGGCCAAGGACCCCAACGTCCAGAAGTTCCTGAAATTCTTCCACTCCCTGAGAATTTCCCACGTGCTCCTTTACAAAGAGAGCACCACCGAGGAGCTCGAATCCTTCATCGGGCTTCTGGCCGGGGCGCAGCAAGGCCAAGGCGATGAGGTCTCTTCGGCCTTGATGCGTGAAAATATCAGGCACGCAAGGCTTGGCATCATGGACTATACTATCTTCTCCACCGCTCAAACAGTAGCGGCCCAGCTCTCCCAAACCAGCGAAGAGGAGGCAATCTGGCGACAGCTGATTCTCCAACCTGCGGGGACCGGGTCCTTCAATCTTAGCCCGGTCCAGACCGAGCGGGTGACGCACCTCTCAGAAGACGTTGAGGAGTTAAAGAAGCTGCTCCTGCAGATGGATGCCGATATGCTGAAGACACAGGAGGGGATCTCCATTGCCCATCGTGGCCTCCTATTGGGTGACTTTATACAGAACCTGAGTGACATGCTGTCTGGCATTGCCCCGACGAAAGGAAAACTCCTTGCCCAAAACGTCGGGAGCGTACTTGACTCCCTTGAGCCACAGCTGAAAATAGGGATCCTCGGCGCGGTTGCGCCCGGTGATCTGAGGGAAGAGAGCGATGTCTTCCATGACATTCTTCAGGCAGTGCCTGCCCGCCAGCTCGTTTGCCTGCTTTACGATGCCATGAAAGGGGCAGGCCCAAAGTCACCCTGTTTCGGCAATCTTCTCAATCGGGCCCTGGCAAGGTACCAGGAGCCGGGGGAGCTGTTGAAATTGACTCGCCAGGAGATGCAGCGAGCCGCTCAGGAAGGAGAGTCCGATACCCTGAGTCACTGGCAGCAGCTGGAAGAGCTCCTCATCAGGGAGCAGGAAATGGAAGAATTCAATGAACAATACCGCAAGGAAATCCAGGAGCTTGCCACCTCCCTCATGATCAAAGTGCCCATGGTGGAAGAAGACGAAATGGCTCGTTTACTGAAGACCCTTGCCCCTGAGTCCTTGGGGCCAGCCAAGGCCCAGCTGATTATCGATCTAATCAGCCGACTCCATGCCACCCGGGCAGAGGCCTTTGTTGCTTCTCTGCTCGAGAGCCTCGGGGAAATCGTGCGTGGCCTCTTGAGTCAGGGGTCTTTCCTCGCTGTCGGTAACCTGCTGCGTGATGTTCCCCTCGCCCTCAGGAATTATCCCGAAGACGGCCTGGTCAGGGAAACAATGAATTCCCTGCTGAATGCTGAGGACATCAGGGCAGTGCTGCGAGATCTCTTGAAGCGATGCCGTGCGTATGAGGCCAGAGAAACCGCAGCCATGGATGCGATCTGTCAGCTCTATCCGGAAAAGGCAGGGGGTTTTCTGCTGGATGTTCTCGTAGGGCTTGGGGATAATGACAGCCCTCAAGCCCGCTGGGTCTCGACATCACTGATAGGCCTGGGTTCCATCCTCAGCAGGATACTGAACCGCAGGCTCCCGGATGGCCCGGATCATGCCATCCCACGCCTTCTCAACCTAGCTAGCACATCGCGCGATACTAATCTCGCTCGTGCCGTGGGGCAGCTCTTGGAGCATCGGAACCTTGAGATCCGAGTGATGGCGGCTAGCACCCTGGGTGCATTGAAGGCAGAGGGGCTGGTGCCTCGCCTGGCGGAAATTGTCTTGGAGAAATCCTGGGTGAGGACCAAGAAGATGAAGTCACTCCAGATGGCTGCGGCACGTGCCCTGGCCGAGATAGGTACGAATAAGGCCCGTGAGGTGCTGCGACAGGCAATCAGCAAGGGATCAGCTGACCTCCAGGCGTTTTGTCGGGGGCTGGTGTAAATCAGCAGGAGAGGGTATGTCAGCACAGACGAAAAATGAAAAGCTCCATGCCTTCTACCGTGAGCTCTGCGTCAGCTTTGTTGGCAGCCTGCGCGCCCTGTCGCTCTATCCCTCGGAGCATCCAGAAACCGAGAGAAAGGTAGAAGGCTTCTTTAAACGGTTGATCAAATACCTGGATCAACGGCCCAGCCTCACACTGCTCTTTATTAATGGCGAGGTGGTGGCGGAGAATATCCCGCTTCCAGAGCTCAGCAGCACTCTTGCGCAACTGATTCAACGTCTGGAGGCCATGAAGTTCCAGCGCCTCCAGTTCCGCCGTGGCGTGACATCAGAAGAAGTCGTTGTCTTCCTGCAACTGCTGCTGCCTCTATTGAAAAACCCCAGCGGTGCTGATTTGATCCTCGCCAAAAACCAGGACCGGCTGCCCCACATCCTGGCTGGCACCCTACCCCTCGAAGCTGGCCCTCAGCTCTCTGATGAGTGGGTATCCGGCACGGTTCAGAGTGCCCGTCAATCCATGCTCTCCCTCTCAGGCCAACTCAAGGACCTGTTCACCGATCTCCAGGGGCCTCTCCCGGAGGACAAGGTGTCCATGGCAAAAGAGGCCACGGAAACGATCCAAAGGACGGTTGCAACCGGGGAGATCCCCCTGAAGGTACTCATCTACCGGCGCAACACTGATCCAGACCCTTACATCCATGCCATCAACGTCTCTGCCCTTTCCATGGCCCTTGCCCAGGGACTCGAACTCAAGGAGGCAGCTATTCGGGACCTCGGCCTCGGCTGCCTTCTCCACGACATCGGACTACATCTTTCCCCTCCGGTTCAACTTACCAGAATCCGAGCCACCACCCTTGATGAAAGGAAACGCCAGTGGGAGCACCCCATCCGCGGTGCTGAAGTTCTCCTGGCAACCCGTGGGTTGCCCGATCTGGTTCCGATGATCGCCTATGAACATCACCTGCACTACGATGGTGGAGGCTACCCCAGGCAAGAGAGGCCGCGACAGCTCAATCTGGCCAGTATGATTACGTGCGTTACCAACAGCTACGATAATCTCCGTCGGAACCGTCCTGAGCGAGCCGCCCTGTCTTTGACCAGTGCCCTTAATTGGATGGACCGTCAAGGGGGGACATACTTCCACCCCCTCCTTCTCAGACAGTTCCGGGCCCTGGTCAAGGCCCAGGCACGAGAGCAAGCGTAGAGGCTCATCCGATATAAAGATGAGTATCATCCCTGTACCCCCTTACATGGTAAGGATGTCAATGGCCGTTCAGCTTTTAGAGTTATTCTTACTTGATGTCTCTCAATCAATCTGATAGGTTAGGATCATTGGAGGGAGACAAGAGCGTCAGTTTTTTTGACAGGATTGCCTTGGCGATATCCATGTTGTTTGGGATAGGCCTGTTGCCTGGAATTCCGGGCACCTTCGGCACAGCTGGGGCGATACCCCTCTATCTGCTCATGGGCTCTTTAGGCGCAAGATATCGCGCCTTATTGCTACTGGTAGTAGTTATAGGGGCAATCTGGTCATCCCACAGAGCTCAACGTGTCCTGCGCAAGGCTGATTCAAGGGAGATCGTTATCGATGAGGTAGCCGGGCTTCTGCTCACCATCGCGTTTCTCCCCTTTACCTGGCTCACGCTCATAGCAGGGTTCTTGCTGTTTCGGTTTTTCGATATCCTGAAGCCACCCCCGATAAGAAAAATAGAACAAGAGGTAAGGGGGGGATTGGGGGTTGTGCTCGATGACCTGGTGGCTGGTGTCTATGCCCATCTATCCCTGAGGGTCCTTCTGTATACGCTCACGTGATGGGAGATATGCTCACGGAGATCATCATCGTAGGCAATGAACTCATTTCAGGGAGAAAAAGAGACCTCAATGCCTCGTATGCATCGGGTTGTCTCTTATCCCATGGCCTTGGAGTCAGCACAATTACGACCGTCGGCGATAACTACGATACACTCTCCTCGGTGCTCCGGGGGGCCCTAAAGAGGTCTGACTTTGTCATTGTTACTGGTGGATTAGGCCCCACTGAAGATGATCTCACTACCGAGATCGCGGCAAAGGCCTTAGGCAGGCCCCTTTTCCTTGATCGAACCGTCCTCGATCACCTCAAGGAGAATGTGAGGAGATCAGGCGGGAGCTGGTCTCCTCCTTTAGAAAAGCTGGCCCTGGTTCCCAGAGGGGCGAAGATCTTAGATCCCAAAGGAGGGATATGCGGTTTTTCATTATCTGAGGGGAACAGTCAGTTCTATTTCCTGCCAGGTGTGCCTGAGCAGATGAGGGAATTGATGAATGGGTGTGTCCTTCCTGATATTCTTCGAAGGTGCAGGCCAGCAAGTATCTCGCGGCACAGGACATTTAAGGTCTATGGATTGAGCGAATCCCATATTGCGGAGGCCTTTAAGGACCTCGGTGATGAACTCAAAAGGGTACTGTTTGGCTTTTATCACTCCTTCCCTGAAAACCATATCACCATTATGGTCCAGGGTGAAAGGGAGGGAGAGATTGAAAGGGAGTTTGCCAGGGCCGAGGAAAAGATCAGGGACCTCTTGGGGCCTTATGTATTTGCATCCGATGATAAGACCATGGAGGCTGTGGTTGGAGAGTTGTTACATGATCGGGAGATGACCCTTTCCGTGGCCGAATCATGCACGGGAGGCCTCATTGGCCACAGGCTCACATCGGTACCAGGGAGCTCCCTTTACTTTGAAAGGGGTGTCACTGCCTACAGTAACCGGTCCAAGGTCGAGATGCTCGGTGTCCAACAACAAACCATAGATTCATACGGGGCTGTCAGTGATCAAACCGCAAGGGAAATGGCTGAAGGGATCAAGGGAATTGCTCAAACGCATATGGGACTAGCTGTAACGGGGATCGCCGGACCTCTCGGAGGAACGGAGGATAAGCCAGTGGGTACTGTCTTTATCGGCCTCTCGGTTGACGGCCGACTCTTCTCAGCCCAGTACCGCTTTTCGGGAGAAAGGGACAAGGTGAAGCTCAATACCTCTGAGATGGCCCTTGATTGGGTCAGGAGATATCTCAATGGGTATCCGTTCATTCCTGGCATTTGAACTTCCCCCTGAGATCAGGGAACGGATTGAGGCAGTTTCCAAAGAACTACAAAGACTACCCCTGCCCGTAAGGTGGGTTAAGGTACATAATATCCATCTCACGATTGTGTTTCTTGGCTCCGTGGATGAGGACGCACTAGATGCGATAAAAGAGAAGACACAACAGGTGGTTAAGGGGTTTTCCACTATCAGGACCAAGCTCAAGGGTATTGGGGCATTCCCCAACTGGAGGAGGCCACGGGTCATCTGGGTTGGCATGAACGGAGACATAGAAAGGCTGTCGAATCTCCGGGATGCATTGCAGAGAGAGCTGGAGGTGTTAGGCTTTAAGCCAGAAAAAAGGCCGTTTCGACCGCACCTGACACTTGGCCGCTTTAAAGGCGTCATCGAGCGGGATGAGGATCTGAAATGGATTCTCGATAGACATCATGATATGAATAGTGAATTGTACTCCTTGAATGAGCTTGTGCTCTTTAAGAGCGACCTCAAACCCGATGGCGCGGTGTATACCAAAATGGCCTCTTGGCCATTGAGGATGGAGTAATCAGGCTTAGGCAAAAAGGGGGAGAATACCATGGCAGTAAATTCGGAAAAGGGAAAGTCAGTCGATCTGGCCATTACACAGATCGAAAAGCAGTACGGAAGAGGCTCTATAATGAAGATGGGGCAAGATGGGGCAGTCATAGAGATCCCTGTCATCTCCACAGGCTCACTTGCCCTGGACTACGCCCTTGGCCTGGGTGGTGTGCCAAGGGGGAGGGTGATAGAGATCTACGGTCCAGAGGCCTCTGGAAAGACCACCCTGGCCCTCCACATCATTGCAGAGGCGCAGGCCAAAGATGGGATAGCCGCCTTTATAGATGCCGAACACGCCCTTGATGTGGCCTACGCCAGGAGGCTCGGGGTAAACGTTGATGATCTCCTCCTCTCCCAACCGGACACGGGTGAGCAGGCACTGGATATAGCTGAAATCCTGGTGCGAAGCGGGGCCATAGATGCCCTGGTTATCGATTCAGTTGCAGCCCTTGTGCCCCGGGCGGAGATTGAAGGGGAAATGGGGGACCAGCAGGTTGGATTGCAGGCGAGGTTGATGTCCAAGGCCCTCAGGAAATTGGCAGCGACCATCAACAGGTCAATGACGTGTGTTATCTTTATAAATCAGACCAGGATGAGGATCGGGGTGATGTTCGGGAACCCGGAGACCACTACTGGCGGAACTGCGCTCAAGTTTTACGCCACGCAGCGCCTCGATATCCGAAGGATAGCCTCAATCCAGGAGGGAGACAAGACAATAGGGAGCAGGACCAGGGTCAAAGTAGTGAAAAACAAGATCGCGCCTCCCTTCAGGATGGCGGAGTTTGACATTATCTACGGGAGGGGGATATCAAAGGAGGGGGACGCATTAGACCTGGGTGCCGAACTGGGCATAGTAGAGAAGAGCGGGGCCTGGTACTCATTCAATGAGGAGAGGATCGGCCAGGGAAGGGAGAATGCGCGGAGATTTCTTGCAGAACATCCCGATGTAATGAAGGATATGTCCGACAGGGTAAAGGAGCGGCTTGGCCTGGGTGAAAAGAGGGATCGTACTGAAGAGGAAACCCCCACCCCAACTAACGGATAACCTTTGGGTACGTATGGATAGCAGAGAAGTCAGGGAAAGATTTCTACGGTACTTCGGGGACCACGGTCATACGATAGTAAAAAGCTCATCCTTGATCCCCAAGGACGACCCAACCCTCCTTTTTACCAATGCCGGCATGGTCCAGTTCAAGAATCTATTCCTCGGCCTTGAAAAGGGGCCTTACACAAGGGCGGCGAGCTCCCAGAAATGCGTCAGGGCAGGAGGAAAACACAACGACCTCGATCAGGTAGGCTACACGAACCGACACCATACCTTCTTTGAGATGCTCGGCAACTTCTCCTTTGGTGACTATTTCAAGGAAGAGGCCATTGGATGGGCGTGGGAACTCATGACTGTAGGATATGGCTTACCGGGGGAGAAGCTCTGGGTATCAATCTATAAGGACGATGATGAGGCATACAAGATCTGGAACGAGGACATAGGCCTGCCTCCTGAGAGGATCAAGAGATTTGGAGAAGAGGACAATTTCTGGTCCATGGGAGACACAGGCCCATGCGGCCCTTGTTCGGAGATTTATGTTGATCAAGGCCCCGGGATAGGCTGTGGTAAGCCGACCTGTTCAGTCGGCTGCGACTGCGACCGGTATCTGGAGATATGGAACCTCGTCTTCACCCAATACAACAGAGAGCCTGATGGCCGTCTTACCCCCCTTCCGAAACCAAACATAGATACCGGTATGGGCCTGGAGAGGCTGGCTGCGGTGATGCAGGGTGTTTACTCGAACTACGAATCAGACCTGTTCTCCCATATCCTGAAACTCACCGAGGATCTTGCAGGATCAAGATATGGCCGCGATAACAAGGGCGATATCTCCTTCAGGGTGATTGCAGATCACAGCCGTGCCGTCGCATTCCTGATAGCTGACGGTGTCATGCCTTCAAACGAGGGAAGGGGTTATGTGCTCAGACGGATAATCAGGCGCGCTCTCCGATACGGCCAGATCCTCAGCCTCAAAGGCCCTTTTCTTCACCGTCTCACAGATAAGGTGATTGATGTAATGGGCACCGACTACCCGGAGCTGGTGCGCTCCAGGAGATTTATCGTTGAGGTGGTGGTCAATGAGGAGAAGAGGTTTGCCGACACGCTCGTCCACGGCCTCTCCATCTTACGGGAGGAGATGGATGGGTTGCGCTCAAAGCAGAAGGCCACCATTCCGGGTGAGCTGGTCTTCAGGCTCTATGACACCTTTGGTTTTCCCCCAGACCTCGTAGAGGACGTAGCGCGGGATGAGGGGTTCGGGGTAGACACGGAGGGGTTTGATCAAGCCATGGCAGAGCAGAGGGCAGCATCCCAGAGAAGCTGGAAGGGCAGTGGAGAGGAGGAGATACCGGAGATCTACAGGATGCTTGACGCAAGGGGGCTTTCGTCTCAGTTCGTAGGCTATGAAGGACTAAAGGCCACGGGGAGGGTTATCTCCATCCTCAAGGATGGTCAACTGGTCGATTCAGCGGGAAACGGCGAAGGGGTGGAGATTATCCTCGATCAGAGCCCCTTTTATGGTGAGGCGGGCGGTCAGGTTGGTGATACTGGATGGATAGGCAATGACACCCTCAGGGTTGAGGTTGTAGACACCGCTAGGTACCCCAAGGAACTTATTATTCACAGGGGGAAGGTCATCGAAGGTATGATCAGCGTGGGGGACGTAGTCGAGGCCGTGGTGGATGAGCGAAGGAGGAGGAACATTGCCCACAATCACACGGCAACCCATCTCCTTCAAGCTGCACTACGGGAAACGCTGGGGGAGCATGTCAAGCAGGCGGGATCTTACGTAGGGCCTGACAGATTGAGGTTCGATTTCACCCACTTTGCCCAGATACGGCCTGAGAGATTGGGAGAGATCGAGAGGTTGGTAAACCTCACCATACAGAGGAACCTGCTGGTAACGACCCGGGTCATGCCACGGGATGAGGCCTTTCAACAGGATGCCATTGCCCTCTTTGAGGAGCGGTATGGCGATGAGGTGAGGGTTGTGACCATCGGCGATGGTATGAGCAGGGAGCTCTGTGGCGGGGCCCACGTTACCGCAACCGGGGATATAGGTGCTTTCATCATTGGGAGCGAAGGGGCGGTTGCAGCGGGCATCAGGAGGATTGAGGCCTTAACCGGAGAGGGCGCCATCAGGGAGATACAGAAGGAGATGGAGAATCTCAAGACCATATCCAGCATCCTTAAGACCACCCCTGATCAGTTGGTCAAAAGGGTTGAACAGCTCATCGGGGATCAGAGGGAAAAGGAGCGCCAGATAGAATCCCTGAAGGCGAGACTCGCCACAAGACACTCCGAGGATCTACTCCATACCGCCAAGGTGGTAGACGGTGTGAGGATCATAAGCCAGGAGGTTACCGCAGCTGATCCCAAGGACCTGCGTGATCTTGGTGATTATTTAAGGGATAAACTGGGCTCCGGGGTAATCGTCCTCGGTGCCAGGGGTCACGATAAGGTCTTTCTCCTCTGCCGGGTTACACCTGATCTCGTCGGTAGATACGAGGCCGGAAAGATCATCAAGGCCTTGTCGGCCCTTGTTGGTGGAAAAGGCGGTGGAAGAAACGACATGGCGGAGGGGGGCGGGACGAAGGTATCCGAACTTGGTCATGCCCTCTCCAAGGTCTTCGATATAATCGCCGAGCAATCTTAGCATGCCCGTCCACCTTATCAGCGGTGGCTACGCCAATACCTACTTGATAGAAGACGGGGGTTCTTTTGTTGCTGTGGATGTGGGCACCTCGCTGGCTGCGAGCAAAACCCATACATACCTGTCTCATAGATCAATAGATACCGCCTGCTTGCGAATAGTAACTGCCACCCACTTCCATATCGATCATATAGGCGGCATACCCAGGATTGTCCATCTTTTCCCCACCATCAGGGTCTGCTTCTCTTCTATAGTTGAGGATTACCTCGCGGGAAGGGACAAGATCTGCCTGTTTTCTCCAGCCACATGGCTCAAGGGCTTGTTGCCGGTATTTACCACCGAGGCCGATCACCTCAAAAACACAGCTGCTGCCCTGTGGAGTGACAAGGTCGCCATCCCCTTGCCCGTCTTAAGAGGGCTCCTCCCCTCCGACTATAGGGCTGAGTGCATACTGGATGAGGGCCAATCCATACCTGCCCTTCCGCACTGGGAGTTGATCAGGACACCCGGACACACCCCTGATAGTGTCTGCTTCTACAGCAGTAGCGAAAGGGCCCTTATCTCCGGTGACACAATCCTCAACATGAAGGGGAGTGGTGAGCTCAATAGGTTTTGCTGCGAGCCGGCAACCATCAGGGAATCCTTTAAAAAACTGTCCGCCCTTCCCATAGAGCATTTGTACCCGGGCCACGGCAGACCACTCCCCAACCTCGATGGCCTGGACGCGGTCGCTCAATGAAAGAGTGAGGCCCATTTGCTCGAGCATACCTTTATCCACATCCCCGGCATTGGCCCGAAGACCGAGCGACATCTCTGGCGGCACGGCATCCTCACCTGGAGTAACTTCCTCAGCAACCAGGAGACCCCTCTTCCCCCGGCTCGAGACGCCCTCATACGTGAAAACCTACGGGCATCTCTTGAAAATAGGGACAGCATCCAGTTCTTCGTGGAGAGACTATTGCCTGCGGATCTCTGGCGGGTATTCGAGCACTTTAAGGACAGGGCTGTCTATCTGGACATTGAAACAAGCGGACTTTACCAGGGAGTTGATGAGATCACCGTTATTGGCCTCTACGACGGTCGCATGGTAAAGACCTTTGTGAAGGGCATCAATCTCCATGAATTTGAATCCGAGATAACATCCTTTGAGCTGGTGATCACCTTTAATGGATCGCAGTTTGACCTGCCCTCCATCCGACGCCGGTTTCCAGCAATCTCGCTGCCCCCTGCCCATATCGACCTGCGTTTCTTCTTGAGGAGGTTGGGCTACCGTGGTGGCCTCAA
>JABAOH010011122.1_pt1 | contig 13827 bp, 7 predicted proteins | sample 7062181 | NCBI WGS metagenome assembly JABAOH01 (sample SAMN14538630, study PRJNA623070) | marine sediment metagenome | biome: marine biome [ENVO:00000428]; feature: marine pelagic biome [ENVO:01000023]; material: deep marine sediment [ENVO:00002113]; isolation source: pool of 5 deep marine... | reverse complement strand
TTGAGTAGCCCGATCAAGCGATGCTGCTGAAGCAGTTTCCAGATCTCGGGCGACTTGTTCACTTCATCCTCCGGTCGCTCTCCCTCAGAGGCGCTTGATGTTCATGCCACCGCTCACGTCGGACGTACCTCCGGTGGGGCAGGCGGCATCGCCTCTCGCCAGCGCGGCAACTGCTCTCGCGGCAACTTCCGGCTGGCCCCACCTGTAGTGGGGAACGGACGATGACCTGCGATGCGAACCGCAGCGGGAGAGAACAAGTCTCCGAGCGGCTGTAAGGCTGTACGTCGGATCTGGGGCGCGCGTGTGATGGCAGTGCCATCGTCGTGAAGGACGACCTCCCATGACGGCCGCATGGCTTGTAAGGGGCGCAGTGTCAACAGCTACATTGTGAGCTCAATTCGTCGGCCGCCAGGGCTGATCGGGCCGACCCCTGATGGTGCCACCAACCGAGTCGTTTGAGAAGTCCCCACACTACTCGGACACCACCACTTGGTTGCCGGAGCACAGCCCTCGCGCTCCGCCGGGACGCTGGAAGTCCAGCGCTACGACTGCCTCGGCCTGGCAGCCCGCTGACATACCCCGACGATCACCACTCGGCGATCGCTGGGTTGTCCGGATACCCCAAGCACCGTTCCGATATCACTGTTCACCCGGGTTTGAGAGCAACTTCCGTCCTCTTTGGGCGTTCGAGTCGACAGGGGGATGTTTCAAACACGCCAATCACTGTTCCGAATACTTGGCCGAGCGTTTGCACAGCTGCACTTCCCTACGACTTACTCGGCATGTGTGAAAGCAAATTCCTATCGTGGAGGACCCGCAGGAGCGGTCAGTCGGCGGGCGAGCAGGTAACCCGCATGGCCTGCGCGTCCTGTTGGGGGGTGAGCCGAGGAACGGGCCGCTTTGCCACGGTCGCCACGGGTTTCAGATGTGCTTGCCGCTCGGGGCCACGGTGAGGACCATCCCGTCCCGGCGAGCGGCTTCGTGGGCGTGCTCGTCCTTCAGCCGTTCGACCGAGAGTACGGTCACGTACCGGTGTTCGCCGACCTTTCAGCCCTCCAGCTGACCTGACAGGACGGGATCATACGATTGGGTCGGGTCAGGCGGAGTTCGGCGGCGGCCATCGCGAGCGGAAGCCATCCGGGGTGGATGTAGATTACCATAGAGTGACGCACGATAGACACCTGCGCGACCGTTGCCACGGCCTCTTCCGCTCGGAGCGACCTATGCGACTTACCACGACGACGTTCCTGACCCTGCTGCTCGTGTCGGGTGGCACGACCCCCGCCGTCGCACAGCACGCCTACCCAGATTGGCTTACCTCCTGCCAGATCGACCAGCTCAACGCTGCGGCCCTGTGCGGGTCGTACGAGGTATGGGAGAATCGCGCCGCAGAGCAAGGCCGGCGCATCGCCCTCAACGTGGTGGTGGTGCCCGCGCCGGGTCCGGACCGCGCGCCGGATCCGGTGTTCTACTTCAGCGGCGGGCCGGGTGGTGCGGCCACCGAAGCGGTCGTGGGCGCCAGCCAGATATTACGCGGAGTTCGCCAGCAGCGTGATCTGGTGTTCATCGACCAGCGCGGCACCGGGCAGTCGCATCCGCTCGACTGCGAGGAGCCGACCGGTGACGGACCGCTCCAGGCTTTCTTCGGCGAGTTCCTCGAGGAGGAGTACGTGCGCGCCTGCCTCGCGCGGCAGGACGCCGATGTCGCCCAGTACACCACGCCCATTGCCATGGACGACATCGACGAGGTCCGGGCCGCGCTGGGCTACGAGCGGATCAATCTTTACGGCGGCTCGTACGGCACGCGCGCCGCCCAGGTCTACATGCGGCGACATACGGCAACGGTCCGCTCCGCGGTTCTCAAGGGCGTTGCACCCATGGACATGAAGAACCCGCTGCCGTTTGCGCGGGCACTGGAGCACGCGGTGGGTGCGGTGATCGAGGCGTGTGCCGCTGAAGCCGCCTGCAACGAGGCCTATCCCGACCTCGCGGGCGATTGGCAGCGGTCAAAGGAGTACTTCGCGCGCGGACCCGTAGAGACAACGGTAGAGCACCCGCGAACGAACCGGCGGGAGGTCATCACGATTCACCGGGGCGTATACGCCGACGGCGTCCGCCACATCCTCTATAGCGTCGGCGCGTCCCGCCAGCTCCCGGGGATGATCCACACCGCGGGTCGTGGGGATTTCGATGCGTTCGCGCAGCGCGAGTTGGCACAGGCCATTAGCTTCAACGACGCGCTCTCAGGCGGCATGTTCATGACCGTGACCTGCGCCGAGGACCTGCGCTTCATTACCGAGGAGGATATCGAGCGCGAGACGAGCGGGACGTTCCTCGGGGACTACCGGGTCCGGCGTCAGCTTGCGGCGTGCGAGATCTGGGGATGGGGTGCCGGGGTTGACGAGTCGTACACCGAGCCCATTCGCGTCGAGACGCCGGTGCTGCTCATCTCCGGGGAGTTCGATGCCGCTACGCCGGCGGCGGGGGCGGAGTCGGTGGCGCGCCATCTCCCGAACGGCAGGCACATCGTTTTTCCCAACCAGAGTCACGGCTTCAGGAACCCCGCGTGCCAGACGCGGATCATCGCCGACTTCATCAAGGCCGCGTCGGCGGACGATCTCGACCTGGCATGCGTGGCGGAGACGAGGCGGCCCCCATTCGACACGCGCGTCGGGCGTCCCGGGACCTGAGCGCACGGCTCGCTGCCGATCCCGAGCAAGAGCGGCCCGCCGAGGAGCCACTTGAGTCGCCAACACACCACGGGCCTCCGTAGCGGAGGCCCGTCGGTCGTTCATAAGATCTCCTGCCCCTTCTCCCCCTTCTCCCGCTTCTCCACCGCAGAAGAGAGGTCTTGCAGTTCCCTCCGAAGCTGTGCTTCTGGTCGCGTTGAGTTGCATCTGCTTGCCGCCAAGCCTTTCCGAACCAGGTTAGTCCGATCGCCTAGACCGGAGCCACTGCGCACGCCATCTTTCAGGTGGCCTCTCCGGGAGCTGGGCTCGATGGCCGACATCCTGGATCGCGTCAAGGCTGCCCTCGCCGACGCTACCGCATCAGGACTTGCGCGCGACCGTCTCGTTCCCCTGCCAGTTGGCCTTTCCCGACGCGCCGTTCCGGCTCGGTCACTCCGCTGGAGATGGTTTTGTTACCGTCTCATTTCGGCGGTTCGCTTGAATTCCGGCCGCAATCAGCCATTTCACGATTTCTCTAGCCACGCTTCACGAGGGGTGCATGAACCTCCGGTGCCGCTTTGGCGGCAGACACAGATTTCGTCATCACAGGTGCACATGACCTCCACCAGCCGCTGCACAGCCGAATGACTACCTCCGGCAATGCGAGCCCGCCGTCACAGCCGGATCCAGTGACGGACACGTCGGCCGCCATCCAGCAAGTCGGCCCTCTCGCCGAATTCACGCTCGATTTCGCCAAGGCGATGCTGCGGACCGGGTATTACGCGCCGGATCATCCGCAAGCGCAGCAGTCCCGAGCCGGACTCTACGAGAGGTTCCGCCGCGTCTTGGAGGGTCGGCCAGGGCTCACCTACCTAGTGGGAAAGGAAGGCGACCGCCGTACGCTCATGATCGACGGGTACGAACCAGGCGCCCTCACCCTGGACAAGATCATGATTAGCGGCATGGCAGAGCTGTTCACCCCAAAGCTGTTGGACTTCTTCGATAGACGACATCTGTTGAGCTTCTCCCTCCTAGCCGGGATTGGGGCCGAGGAGTTCGACACCTTCGTCATCTTGATGAGCGAGCCTCCCAGGGCAGGCCGGGCCGAGGACGAGCGGGATCGGGTGACCCAGGCGTTTCTGGATCAGCACATCGTCCACGTGTCGACGCTGTTCGAAGCGGACGTCTTGGGGCGGGAGCGCCGACTCCCCTGGCGCGTGGAGCGGGCCCTGAGCCGGCTGGGGAGAGACCTCAGCATGCTCCCCCTCTACAAGCACGCGTCTCAAGAGAAGATCCAGGAGATCAAGATCCAGATCATCGATGAGGTGATCCGCCCCCTACGGACGGCCCAGCTTCTCTCCGACCTGCTGGTGAACTGCGACGTTCTCGCCAAAGACATTGCCGTTCTGGAGGAGGCGCAGGTCGAGCATGAGATCATCGCTCAGATTCCTCCTGAGCTTCTGACCTCCACGACTTGGCAGGTGATCGAAGGCTTGCAGCAATTGAAGACGAAGCAGGGAGACGAGTCCCTGGAACTCGCGAGTCGGCACCGACTCATCATCCGGGACATTCTGGATCAGCTCGGCCAGGCGGAAGTGGAAGTCGACGGCGAGCTGCTCGAGGCCCTGGTCAAGCAGGAAGTGCTCACCCGTGAAGAGCTCCCAAAGAGCCTGCAGCAGGTGCTTCAGCGGCAGCTGGTGTTCAAGCATTTCCTTGCCGCCCCTGACGACTACCTCAGGAAGTTGGGCCGCTTCCCCACTGGCGAGGTGGGCAGGCGTCTCCACGCTATCGCCCGGCTGGTTTTCCCCGAGCTGCTGCGCCGGGGCGATCATTGGGTGGAAGCGGCCGGGATGCTCGAAGCGCTAGGCTCGGGAGGCCACGAGAGTGGAGCCGCCGAAACGGTCCGAGCGCTCACCGAGGGGTTGCACCGCTCGCTGGCTGCCGAAGAAAACGTGCGGCGCCTCCTCGATGCCCTGACCGACGAGAACCTCGATAAGGAGGGTCGCGACAGCGTTGTGGCTCTCCTGTCGATTAGCGGCGCGGCCGCCACCAAGGGGCTAAAGGAGGTGTACTCCGGCACGACGAGTCTCTCGATCCGGGCGAGTGCCTTCGAAGTCATGAAGCGGATCGGCACGCCCGCCCTGGTGCCGTTCCTCAAGGCGCTGTCGCACATCGAACACGAATGGTCGGCCATCCATCACATCCTGGCGGCCCTCGACGACCAGACCGATCCGGCCCTGGCCGATGCGATCAAGCCGTTTCTCCGGCACGAGAACGCCCGTGTTCGTCAGGCGGCCCTCACGAGAGTATTCGAGCTTCTCGGACCGGCTTCGGAAGGCAGTCTGGTCAGGGGGCTGGCCGACCCAGACACCGTAACGCGTCGCGCGGCGGTCGCGTACCTCGGCAGTCTCCAGAGCCGGAACCCCAAGGTGTTGGCGTTCTACGCCGGCGCTTTGCAGCCTGAAGCTGCGGCCGACACCGAGCCGGAGGACGAAGAGGTCTTGGCGGAGATATGCCGGTCCCTCACCGGCGTGGGCGACGCGCCTTTCCCGGACGGTTCCAGCGCCGAACAGGTCTTGCTCAGCGCTATCCGCCAGGAAGGCAGGAAGAAGCGGATCTCGGGCATATTCCAGAAGCGACCCCTGTACCACAGCGAGCGGGTCCGGGTTGCCATCTGCGAAGCTCTTGGGTCCGTGGGGACCAAGGCAGCCATGGACGCGCTGCGGGAATTGGCCTCCAGCGAGACCGAGAGTGTGTCCGAAGCCGCGACCGCGGCCGCGGAGCGGATCCAGAAGCGAAGCCCATCGTGAGCAAGGGTGTGGCGGGTGCCATACCGCCGTACCGCCTTACCGCCCCTTCCGCCAGAGGCACTGCGTAGCCCGGCCCCTGGCTTGACAGGAGCCCAGGACCTGCCGATTTTGGAGTGGCAAACTCCATTCTGCGCCGTAAAATGGAAGTAGTAAGTCGATTTCTGCGGGTTCCAGATCAGAGCTTCTTCCTCCTTGGCCCCCGGGGCACGGGAAAGACGACGTGGCTCGCGCACCGGTTCCCGGAGGCGCTCGTCTTCGACCTCCTCAGGCCCGACGTGTATCGGGAACTCGGCGCCCACCCGGAGCGGCTTGCACACGCCGTGCTTGGCTCTCCAGGCCGATCCGTCGTGGTCATCGATGAGGTCCAGCGCGTTCCCGAGCTGTTGAACGTCGTGCACGACCTGATCGAGCGGAAGCTGGAGCGGCGTTTCGTGCTGACCGGGTCGAGCGCTCGCAAGCTGCGCCGCGGCGGTGTCGATCTTCTCGCCGGTCGTGCCGCAGTTCGAACAATGCATCCGTTCATGGCCGCCGAGCTCCCCGGCTTCGACCTGGCGGCGGCCGTGCAACACGGGCTGCTCCCGCTCGTGGTGGCGGCATCGGATCCGGAGGACGTGTTGAGGGCGTATGCCTCGCTGTATCTGGAGCAGGAGGTTCAGCTCGAAGGCTGGGTGCGTAACATCGGGAGCTTCGGTCGATTCCTCGAAGCGGTGAGCTTCTCCCATGCCGGCGTGTTGAACGTGAGCGCCGTCGCGCGGGAGTGTCAGGCCGAACGGAAGACGGTGGCCGGGTACCTGGAAGTGCTCGAGGATCTGCTGCTGTCCTATCGCCTTCCCGTGTTCACGCGCCGGGCGCGACGTGAGACGGTGGCGCATCCCAAGTTCTACCTGTTCGATGCCGGCGTGTACCGCTCACTTCGTCCCCGGGGCCCGCTCGATCGTCCTGAGGAGATCGAGGGTGCCGCACTCGAAGGCCTCGTCGCCCAGCACCTGCGGGCGTGGATCGCGTACTCAGGCGGCGATGCCGAGCTGTTCTACTGGCGCACCCGATCGGGGGTGGAGGTGGATTTCGTGGTCTACGGGGCAGCGGGCTTTTGGGCGATCGAGGTGAAGAACAGCGCCCGCGTGCGGCGGGAGCAGCTGCGAGCCCTGAGGGCGTTCAAGGCGGACCATCCGGAGTGCGAAGCGCTGCTGCTGTACCGCGGAGAGGACCCCCTTAGAATCGGGGAGATCCAGTGCTGTCCGGTCGAGGCGTTTCTCCGCGAGCTGCGGCCGTCGCAGGGTCTGGCTGGCGCGGGCTGAGGGCGTCACAGCCAGCCGCTTGAGCCACTGCCCGGTGCCGTTCCAACTTGTGGTCGCCAATCTCGGCGAAACCTTCCCAAAGCCGAGCGATCAGGTTCCGTAGCGCCCGGCCATCACGGGGCGCATGTTAGACGCAGTAGTGCCGGGATCGGGGGGTATGGCGGACATCGCGGATCGCGTCAAGACTGCCTTGGCGGACCGGTATCGCATCGAGCGGGAACTCGGCAGCGGTGGAATGGCCACCGTGTATCTGGCCGAGGACCTCAAACACCATCGTCAGGTGGCGATCAAGGTCCTGCGGCCCGAGCTCGCCGCCGTGCTCGGCGCCGAGCGCTTCCTCAACGAGATCAACGTCACCGCCAACCTGCAGCACCCGCACATTCTCCCGCTGTTCGACTCGGGCGAGGCCGACGGGCTTCTCTACTACGTCATGCCCTACGTGGAGGGAGTATCGCTCGAGGCGCGACTGCGCCGCGAGAAGCAGCTTTCGGTAGAAGAATCGATTCGGATCACCAGGGCTGTGGCGAGCGCCTTGAGTTACGCTCACCGGCAGGGTGTGCTGCACCGCGACATCAAGCCGGGCAACATCCTGCTGCACGAGGGCAACGCGATGGTGGCGGACTTCGGGATCGCGGTCGCGGTGCAAGCAGCGGCTGGGGACCGCCTCACCGAAACAGGGCTGTCTCTGGGTACGCCCCAGTACATGAGTCCCGAGCAGGCAACCGGCGATCGCGAGTTGGACGCGCGCAGCGATGTCTACTCCCTGGGGGCGGTGCTGTACGAGATGCTCGCGGGGGATCCGCCACACACCGGGGCGACCGTGCAGGCCGTGATCTCCAAGGTCGTGACGGAGCGCCCGCGCCCAGTCGGTGAACTCCGAGACACAGTTCCCGTACACATGGAAGCCGCACTGGAGACGGCCCTCGCCAAGCTGCCGGCCGACCGGTTCAGCACCGCGGAGGAGTTCGCTACCGCGCTGGAGCGGCCCGGAGCGGAGGTCGTCTCGGCCAGGCGACGCGCCGTGGTGGCGGGCACGGCGCGGGCACGGCGCGCAGTGCAGCTCGGCTTTCTGGCGCTGACGTGGGCGGTGCTAGCCACCGCAGTGGCCGTATGGGCGCTGCTGCGGCCGCCGCCCGCCGAGCCCGTAACCCGCTGGGCGGTGAGCCTCCCCGCTGACCACCGCTTGTCCACAGCATTTCTCGAACGGCCCGTCGCCGTATCGCTTGACGGGTCGCGTTTGGCCTACACGGCGGAGAGCAAGGGAGAGTCCAGGCTGTTCATCCGCGAGCTGGACAACGTCGCCGCACGTCCGGTCGCGGGGACGGAGGGCGCGCACAGCCCATTCTTCTCTCCGGACGGAGAGTGGATCGGCTTCTTCTCGTCCAACCGGCTGTTCCGCGTCTCCGTCGCCGGCGGGTCGCCGCTCGAGATCTGCGAGGTTCCGGCCCTCCCCGCCGGTGCGACCTGGGTAGCCAGCGACACGGTCTACTTCTTCACCGTAGATCGGGGTCTGTTCCGCGTGCGGGCCACGGGAGGAACACGCGAGCGCCTGGAGGCGCCCCACCCTCCGGGAACTACGGCTTACTACGTCGGCTGGCCCATCGTGCTGCCGAGCGAGGCGATCATCGCCACGGCCGTCACCCGTGCCGGTCCGCGGATAGCCGCGCTATCCGTGGGGACTCGCGAGTGGCGTATCGTCCAGGAGCTGGGCGAGGCGGCCCCAGTCCAGTACCTCGATGACGGACACCTCGTCTACTCTCAGGCGGGGGCCCTGCGCGCCGTCCCGTTCGATCAGCGCCGGCTCCATGCCGTCGGCCCGTCGTTCACCATCGTCGACAGCGTGGCCACGGCCCAGGACGGAAGCGCGGCCTACGCCGCCATCGCACACACGGGCACGATGCTCTACGTCCCCGAGCGCGGCGCAGCCAGCACACTGGTGTGGGTGGATCGCGAGGGGCGCGCCACGCCGCTGGGGGTCGAGCCGGCGGATTTCGCGTGGCCGCGAGTCTCACCCGACGGTCGCCGGCTAGTTGTGACCATCTCCAGTGCGGGGCTAACCCAAGGCTGGGTGTACGACGTCGCCCGCGCCACGCGCCGTCAGCTCCCAGGTCCCCAGACGACGGACCCGATCTGGACGCCGGACGGCGAATCCATCACCTACGGGCTCTTCGGTGTGGACTTCGGCGTCACTGCCCTGGCGCAGGTCTCCGCCGACGGCACGGGGGAAGTGGATACGCTCCTGCCGGCCGAGCGCCTGCAGGCCGCCCACTCATGGTCACCAGACGGGGAGCGCCTGGCATACTACCAGATCAATCCCGCGACCGCCCGCGACATCTTTATCTTCTCGAGGGACGGAACCCCGACACCTTTCCTGAGCACACCCGCCAATGAACGATCTCCCACGTTCTCACCCGACGGGCGCTGGATCGCATACGCCTCGGACGAGACCGGGCGGGACGAGGTGTACCTGGCGCTGTCGGACGACCCGCAGGAGCGCCACCAGATCTCGACCGACGGTGGGCGGGCGCCCGTCTGGTCCCGCGACGGTCGGGAGCTGTTCTACCGAAACCGCGCCAAGGTGATGGCGGTCGAGATCCGAACTTCACCTGCGTTACGGATCGGCACCCCGCATTTGCTGTTCGAAGGACCGTACGAGCCCGACCCCACTCCCAGCGGGAGCGTGAACTACGACGTCGCCCCCGATGGCCGGTTCCTCATGGTTCGGTCCGCACCTTTGACCGAGATCCACGTGGTACTCAACCTGTTTGAAGAGTTACGGCGGAGAGCGCAACGCTAGGGGCACGTCGCAGGAGAGTGAGACGAAGAGCCCCTGTTGGGCCGGAACCTGGCTCCTCCTGATTGTCGCGGCAGAGCTGAATCCCCGCACCCCACCAGGCTACCGCCGAACGAACCGTTGCACCCGTTTTCCCGTGTTCACCTCGGTCGTATACAGATTCCCGTCCGAGTCGGCGGCAACGTTGTGCACCCAGTTGAACTGTCCGGCGTTGCGACCACCCCGCCCGAATGACCCGATGACCTCGAGGCTTTGCCGCTCCAGGATCCAGACCTTCATGTTCGCTCCGTCGGGTACGTAGACGTAGGTCTGCTCCGGATCCGGCGACAGCTCGATGTCCCACACAGAGCCCGTCGACAGCGTGCGGCGTGCGATGAAGGCTTCCTGCACGAAGGTACCGTCCTTGCGGAACACCTGGATCCGGTTGTTGACGCGGTCGGCCGCGTAGACGAGGCCGTCGTTCGCGAGGCGCACGGCGTGCATGGGGCTGCGGAAAGAGCGGATTGGCGGCGCGTCGGGATCGTAGGGACCGAGCTCTTTGTCGTCGTCAGGCGGTTCGCCGTACGCTCCCCAGTGACGCTTGTACTCGCCGGTTCGCGAATCGAACACGATGATGCGCCGATTGCCGTACCCGTCGGCGACGTACACCTCGTTGGCAGCGGAATCGACCGCGATATCCGCCGGACGGCCAAGGTGCACCGTGTCGTTGCTTCCTCCGGTCACACCCCATTCGCCTATGGTCAGTAGTCGCCGGCCGTTGCGGTCGAACTTGAGCACGACGTGATCCTGCGGTGCGCTGCTGGCGAGCCACACATTGTCTTCATGATCGACAAACAGGCCGTGCTCGCTCTCGGGCCAGCGCTCACCCGAATCAGGGCCGCCCCACGCCTGGATCACGTTCCCATCTGGGTCGAACTCGATAACGGGGGGAGCGGGGACACAGCACGATGAGATCGGGGGATCTTGCACGGCCCCCGCTTCGTTCTCGGTCAGGCTCCCTGGTCGGTGCAGGATCCAGACATGGTCTCGGGAGTCCACCGCAGCGCCCGCAACCTGACCGATGATCCAGTTGTTCGGCAGCGGCCTGGGCCACGAGGGATCGACCTCAAACGACGTGCCCCCCGTCGAGGGCGGGTTGGCGGTCGAGGGTCCGCATCCCGACACGCCAAGGACGAGAACGGCGCCGATGACTAGGGTCGCGGCAGCTAGGGAATCGACCTTCATGATGAGCCCCTACGCCTAAGCTAAGGATCCAGAAGAGCCTGGGCTAGAGACCGATACGCAGTCGCGAAGCAGAGTTTGGCCGCTGAGTTGCTTCCCATGACCAGGGGCGCCAGGCGAGGTGCTCATAGGGCGGATGACTTGGCGCGGGTCCACGCCATGGTGGGCGAGCACGACGCCGCTATTGACCGACTTGAGACCTTGTTAGCTGTTCCCTCGCCAATGTCCGTTCCGAGGCGCCGGTCAGATTCGCTCTTGTCCTCAGTTCGAGAATCCTCCGGTCTCAGGCATCCACAAACCGTCAGCCTTCCAACCGACCGTCAATTTCTCAGGGCCTCCATCGGGTGGATTCCTGATGCTCTCAGCGCCGGCGCCAAGCTAGCAGCGATAACCACCAAGAGCAGCAACACTCCTACGGAAAGGAAGGAGATGGGATCGACGGGGCTCAGCCCCAGGAGCATGGAGCGCAGTGCCGCGGCCGTTCCGGCTGCCAAGAGGCCCCCTACCAACAGCCCGGGCCCAGCCATGCGAAGGGCGTCCCCGAAGACGCCGCGGATGACCACCCCCCGGGTGGCTCCCAGGGCAATTCGCAGGCCGAACTCCCGGGTGCGATTGGTCACGGCAAGGGCCACGACCCCGTAGACGCCCATGGCAGAGAGGAGGAGGATCAGCAAGCCAAGAACCCCGGCAACTTGTCCGTTGGTCCGCTGCCCCTGGGTGGCACGGGCCACCAGAAACTGGGCGGGAACCAGCCTTGGAATGGGTAGGCCAGGGTCCACCGACCGAATAGCCTCACGAACTGGCCCAGCCAGTGCAGCTGGATCGGTACTGGCATCTGACCGAACCAAGATGATGAGATGAGGACTTGTCGCCTGCCTCAGCGGTACGAACATCTGAGGCAGATCTTCCGTTGCAGCACTCGATGCCACATTTCCTACTACCCCCACCACGGTCCAGGCGTGGGCGCGGTTCTCGGCACCGGCGTGCGAGAACCGCCGACCCAGAGCGTCCTCGCCCGGCCAAAGACGGTCTGCGAATGACCTGGTAACGACCGCCACCGGGGCGGACGTTCTGTCATCGGTTCGGAGGAGGGCTCTGCCTTGAAGGATGGGTGTGCCGATGGTGGAGAAGAACCCTTCCGTGACAAGAGTGTAATCCACCCTCACCCCGGTTGAATCTGCGCTTGGCTGATCCGCCGGGCTGACGGAAATACGGTCTCTATATCGATCCAAGGGGAAACCCGTGGATAGGGCCACCGATGCTACGCCCGGACGAGAACCGATGGACTCTATCAGGCGGTCCACTAGGGCCGTTCCGCCCTCTTCCATGCTCGGATAACCCTCTTCGGAAGGGTCCAGAAACCCGAGGAACGTCCCCCCGCTCGCGAAGTCGGCAACCGCCATGCTTTCCTGTCTAAATCCGATGTGGCTCTCATCCATTCGGTCCAGGGAGCGGAAGAATAGGGCCGCCATCAGGAGTAGGAGAAAGGCCACACCAGTCTGGAAAGATGCAGCATACCGCTGGAACCTTCCCACGCGCCGCCCGCCTCCGCCGGTGTCGTCCTTCAGGGCTGAAACCAACTCTGGCCGGCTGAACCGAAGCGCAGGAAGGAGTCCGAATGCCAGGGCCGCTGCGAAGGAAAGAACCAGGGACCATGCCAACGTCCATCCGCTGGGTTCAAAGGTCGCGCCGGGAGCGGTAATGTTCAGGTCCATGGGGTGAACCCTGGTCATTGCTGTCATGGCCAGAACGATTCCGACTCCCCCGCCAATCACGCTCAAGATTACCGCCTCTACCATCAGATGTCTCACCAGGCGGACACGACTCGATCCCAAAGCCAGCCTCACTCCGATTTCCTGCTCCCTGGCGGCAGTCCTGGCCAAGGCCATTCCGGCCAGGTTCGCGCAGATGATCAGAAGCAGGATGGCGAATAGCCCACAGATTGCGACTACGGCAATCGCTTCCAGGTGCCGGTTCTGGGCTGGAAAGCGCCCAAAGCTGACAGCCTTGACCGTTCGGTGCTGGTTGGTCTCGGGGTACTCGGTCGCAAGCCTGGCGAACACCGTCTGAACCGCAGCCCGGGCTTCGGAGACCGTTGCACCCGGACGGAGCCTTCCCATCACCTGAACCGAGAGGCGCCCCCTGTCCCTGAACACCGACTCATCGCCGCCCGCATCCGGGTGCTGAAAGAGAGGCACCCACAGGTCCAGGCTCCACAAATTGATGCGCGCACCTCTGAACCCCTCCGGCGCCACGCCAATCACGGTGTAGGGAATGCCGTCCAGGGTAAGGTACTGGCCCAGGATGTCGGAACGCCCACCCAGTTGGTCTTGCCAGAAGTCATGGCTCACCACCACCACCGGGTGTTGACCAGGGCCCCCATCCTCTGAGTCCAGAAACCCCCTGCCCATTGTGGGAAGGGCCCCGTGAACGTGGAAATATCCTGAAGTAGCATAGGCCACCATGGCCCGCCTCCCTCCTTCTGCGGCACCGATGGTGGCGTCCCTCTCGGCCCATGCGGTAATGGACTCGAATGGGGTGTCTGCATCTCTGACACTCTCGAAGTCGGGATATGCCCACGACCAGTAATCATGTCCCCTGATGACGGGAACCATGTCCACGATCCGGTCCTGGCCCGTCATACCCGGAACCGGGGCAAACCATACGGCATGAATGGTCGTGAACACAGCGGTGTTCACCCCGATTCCCACGGCGAGGGAGAGGACCGCTACGATTGCGAAGCCGCTGGCTCTTCGGAGGCCCCTGAATGTGAACCGAATGTCCCGAAGGATGTCGGAGAAGAACATCTCCAGCATTCCATAAAGGTTTCGGGCTCGAATGGTGCCCACCTTGAGTCTCCCTGGTACAGACGGTCTGTATAGACTGTCTATGTTGAATACGAGGCGGACCGTTGCGAAGTTTCGCGGCCTTGTTGCACGGCTGCGGGCTGCCGAATAGAGGTCTTGCAGTTCTCTTGGAACGTCTGCGTCTAGTTGCGTATCTTTGCGCCTGTTAGCAGCTCTGAGCACTTGGCG
>JABAOH010000295.1_pt9 | contig 13828 bp, 11 predicted proteins | sample 7062181 | NCBI WGS metagenome assembly JABAOH01 (sample SAMN14538630, study PRJNA623070) | marine sediment metagenome | biome: marine biome [ENVO:00000428]; feature: marine pelagic biome [ENVO:01000023]; material: deep marine sediment [ENVO:00002113]; isolation source: pool of 5 deep marine... | reverse complement strand
ACGAGCTCCTCGCCCTTCCACTTGATGACCGTGTAGGGGCTCTCGAAAGCGTCCTTGACCTCCGGGTGCTCGGTCACGTAATCCTGAAACTGTTGGGCGATTAAATCAGACGGATAAAAACCGGCCCCGAGCGGTTTGACAGGTGTCCCGATAAACGCCCTGTTTTTTTCCAGGCGGTCGAACGGACCGAAGTTAATCTCCAGATACCACAGATAGGGCTTATCGGCCCGGTTGCTCGAAAGCTCGAGAAGGTCCTTCATGAATTTCCCGTCGTGCGAGGCCTGCCGCCAGAAGATGTTGTCCATATGCTCGGCCGCTTCGATAAGCTTTTCGAGGACCTTTTTTTGCTCTGCGTTCAGAAGCTTCTTGTCGTAAGTGATGATCGTCGGGGCGTATTGGGCCAGGCGTTTCCGGATATCCGGAACTTTTTTCAGGTTGCTCGTGACTCCCATCTCTTTTTCACCCTTGCAGCCGGAAAATGAAACCAGCGCCAAGATCAGCACTGCCACTACGGATAATGCGGTCAATCTCTTTCCCTGTAAAGCCATTCTCATCTCCTTACCTGGAGTTATAAAAATCGGCCAAAACGCCAAAATCTATTACTCTCAGTTATAAAAAACGCTCCAGTCTCAAAATTCAAGAGAAATTTTCTCTGAATTTCAACAGCTCTGGTCGCTGGCTTAATCCTTAGATATTCGCTCCCACTTCAGTGTCTTGTACTTAAACGTCACCCTCTCCCTCTTGGCTTTTCCGCGGCCTCCTGCAGACCGGATGCTTGAGATTTTCACTTCGGTCATTGTGATCTTTAGAAATACCTGCTTATCCCCTCCGGCCCTGCGGAGCTCGAGTGTCACTTTAGGCATCACCTCGCCCGATGCGACCTTATCAGCCAGCTTTGGTGTGGCCTTATCAAGATCTTTAACGATGCTGAAATCAGAATATTCCACTTTCCCGGTCCTCGCACTCCGGCTTCCAGCCGCACCGGATGCCATTTGGCTGGGGTGAGCCATCCCAAGAATCTGTGTCCAGTCTGTTTCATGTGAATTGACTTTAGATTGTCCGGAAACCCCCTCAATTTTCAAGAAGACGTCGAAATCGGCAAATGACACACCGGCTGTCAGCATCAGGAATCCCAGGATAAGAGGGATTATGCACAGTTTTTTGGGCATCTCTCAAAACCTCCTTTTGAGACCGAATGATAAAATATCTCTTCAATAGTTATATTCATTTTATGTATAAGTCGCAAGCCCGGGTTCCAATGTGAAAAGGCATTAAGGGAAAAACTGCCTGAAACTCCTTTGGACAAGCAACTCTCGAACAATTCGGATCAATATCCTTCCGGGCTTAATCTGCCCTGAGCTCATACCCCGCTCTCTGGATAGATACTTCGGCAAGGATCTGGAGCGGCTCGATCAAAGGCACCTCGATATCTTTGTCCTTCAGGACAAGCGGGACCTCGGTGCATCCGGCGATCACAGCCTCTGCCCCTCTCTGGATGAGCTCTTGGGCCGTGTGAAGGATGATCTCCCGGCTCTTCCCCGAAGTGTGCCCGGCCTTAATCCCCTCATTCCCGAATATCGCCTCCATTACCTGTGCTTGCTCTTCTTCACTCGGCTCGACAATCTCCACTCCTTCCTTGGCAAATGCATTGTGGAAAAGCTTCGACCTCAAAGTGCCGGTGCTCGCGACAAGCCCTACTTTCTTCAGTTCCGGCATTTTCCGAAGCGCGTAGAGCACGGTCTCATCCACGAGATTGAGGAAAAGGACTTTCACCTCCGCCATAACCTGGTCATAAAAATAATGGGCGGTCACGCAGGGCATCACGATAAAATCCGCGCCCGCTTCCGTCAGGACCCGGACACCTTCTAAAAGATAGGGAAGAGGACTCTCTCCCTCTCCCAGCACAGCGTCCGTGCGCGGCGGAACTTCCGGGTTGCTGTAGATGACAACAGGAATGTGCTCCTGGTCCTTTTCCGCCATCGTGTTCTGGATGATCAGCCCGAAGAAGTAAGCTGTGGCCTCAGGGCCCATGCCCCCCAAAATGCCTATCGTTTTTTTCATCTCTCCGCCGCCTCATCTATTAAAATGTATTATTTTTTCTTCTGAGAGAATATCGGAAGCTCTTTCAGCTTATCCAGCGGAAGCGCCCGGGCCTTCCGCCCGTCTTTCCCCTCCATGTCCTCGGCCTTGAACATCGAATTGAGGATCGCCTCTTCGCAGGCTTCTGCCGCGGCCAAAAAAAGAGGGGACATCTGGTTGTTCCGCAGCACCTCGATCTTCAGGGTCGGCGATTTGGACCGTGCAGGCACTATCAATCCTTCGGCTGTCGTGAAAGCTACAGCGTAATCCCCGCTGGCGTTCCCGTAATACCCCCCGGTCCTCACAATGCCCAGGAGCGCCCTCTTGGCCAGGCGCTTCAGGTTCCGGCTGTCGAGCGGCGCATCGGTCGCCACCACAACCATGCAGGAGCCCTCGGGCAGATCCTCCATGTCACTCTCCTCCCTTTCTTCCTTAAGGAGGTCCCCGACAGGATAGCCGTTTATCCGGAATATTCCCCCGAAATTGGTCTGCACCAGAACTCCCACGGTGTATCCGCCCCTCGACTCGGGCAATACCCGCGACGATGTCCCGATCCCCCCTTTGTACCTGAAGCAGGTTGTCCCGGTCCCGGCTCCGACCGAGCCTTCCTCCACAGGACCGGACGCGGCTTTCTTTATCGCCTCGACCACATGCTCCTTTTTCACATGCCTCCCGCGGATGTCGTTGAGCCATCCGTCATTCGTCTCTCCCACGACAGGATTCACGGAAAAAACTCTCTCGTTCCCGGGAAGAGAGAGGATGTAATCGATCACTCCCTCCGCCGCCGTGGGAACACTCAGTGTGTTGGTCAAGACTATCGGAGTCTCTAAGTTCCCTAATTCCTCAACCTGTGTCGATCCCATAAGCTTCCCGTAGGCATTGGCGATGTAGACCGCAGCCGGCACCTTCTCCTGGTATATGTTCCCGCCATGCGGAAGAATGGCTGTCACGCCCGTGCGGATGCTTTTTCCTTTGATGAGAGTCACATGCCCCACTTTCACACCCGGGACATCGGTGATGGCGTTCCATTTCCCTGGCTCCAATGTCCCGGTCACAATGCCGAACTCTCTCATGCGGGGGCGTTCATCGGAGGATATTAGGACTGCTCCGATCAGAGAGNNGATGTTAGTGAATTCAAGGTTAAAAATCAATATAATTGCGCTTTTGATTGACATTGTTGATATTCCTTTATATATTTCTGAATTCAAAATGAATATCTCTGGAAATTTATCATTAATTAAATTAAGAGTTTTTTTTTAATTTGTTTTTCTTTAACTCTCCTTCTCACGCGCGATAGTTTGGCAGATAGTTTTCCCCTCTTTTTTCAGCGCTATTATTCAATCCTAGAAAAAGGTACAACGTTACGAAATAAAGGTAAATATAAAAAAGCAGTTATTTCTATCACGCAAGCCTTTGAGCTTGCACAAAAGATTAAAAATATTGAGGGACAAGCTATATGTTTAGAGAATCTTGGGATTTTATATTGGAATATTGGAAGGCTTGAAGATTCTTTAAATAGTTATAAAAAAGCGCTTTTATTAGCAGAAAGGCACAATCTTAGTGAATTTCAGAAAAAATATAAGATTGCTATTGAAGTTCATAGGCTTTATAGAAAGGGAAAAGATTTTCGAGTCTCCAATGAGCATTCTAGATCTATTGATAAATTTAAAAAGGCTATTTTTATGTCTAAACAATTAGACTGTCAAGACTATGAGTTGAAATGTCTACGACAGCTGAGCCTTTCATTTGAAGACTCAAATAATATTAAGGAGTTTTATTATTTGAATGAAGTTGCGCTAAAAATTGCATGTAAAATTAATCATAAAAGAGAGGAAGGGAGATGTCTTATTAATATTGGCAATTACTTCAGAAGAGTGGCTAATTATTCTAAGGCATTAAATTACTATGACCAAGCATTAAATATTTGTAAAAATACAAAAGATAAAAAAGATGAATCAATTTGCCTGAATAATATTGGAATAATTTACCAGGGTTTAGGTGATTATGATAGGGCACTTGAATATTTAAAAAATGCATTAATAATAGATCAATATTTAAGAGACGATATTAACATTTCAATGGATTTAAATAACATTGGAGCAGTTTTTCATGCAAAGGGAATATATTCTGGGCACCAAGATGAATTGTGTAAATCGCTATATTATTTTAATAAGTGTCTTCAGCATATAAGAAATTCAATATGCATAAAAAATGAGATAAAAATAAAAAAAAAGACAGAAATCCAAGCTTTGAATAACATTGGTACAGTTCTCATTGAATTAAATAATATGAATAAGGCCAAAGAATACTTGCTATTTGGACATAAAAAAGCTGTTGAGATTAATGATTCAGAAATCAGGAGCATGATCTTAGTAAACCTGGGGATTGTATACTTAAATCAAAACAATTATCAAAAGTCAAAAAAATCATTTTTGAACGCAATTAATTTGGCTATTAGAATAGATAATAAGCAAATACTTTGGGAAGCACATTTCAGACTTGGACAATGTTATGAAAAAACAAATAAATATAATCATTCAGTGGAGTGTTATAGGAATGCCGTTGATGTTATTGATATGATTAGAAGTAAGATTGTATTAGATTCATATAATGCAGGTTTTGCTAGAGACAAAATAAAAGTTTATGAGTCTCTAGTAAATCTTCTTTATAGAATGCATATAAAGAATCCTTCCGTTGAAACGAGCATAGAGATTTTCAATATTACAGAGAAAGCAAAAGCTAGAGCATTCTTAGAGAACTTAGGATTGTCAAAAGTCGATATAAATTTTGAATTAAATCCAAAATTAAAAAAAAGTGAAAATGAAATATCTAATCGGATAACTATATTGAAACAACAACTCTTAGATTCTGATTTATCAAAGAAAAAAAGGAAAGAACTAATAATTGAACTTCGTAGAGAAGAAGATAAATATGTGAGGCTGATTTCAGAAGTGAAGTTAGAAGTACCTGAGTTAAAAAATTTAATCTCGCTGGAACCATGCCGGCTGGAGCAGATACAGCAAAACTTACTAAATGAAAATACAGCTCTGATAGAATATTTTCTTGGAGAGAATCAATCAATTATGTTTTTAATTACTAAAAATGAATTTTGTGTCTTTTCTTTACCTCCTAGGGTTAATATTGAAAACTCAATAAAGGCTTTTTTAAAAGTATTGTCTAATTATCCAAAGGGTAAATTTCAAGGGGTTCTTGCCGCCCGACGTATTTATGATGAATTAATCTTTCCTGCTGAGAAGAAAATTTCCAAAGCTATTAAAAATCTAATCATAATTCCTGATGGAATACTCTATTATCTCCCGTTTGAGGCTCTAATAAAGAAGAAGATGAAAAATCAAATACATGTTGATAGTTATTTAATTGAAGATTATAGAATATCCTATTCTCCCTCATCTTCAATTTTGTTCTATTTATGGAGTAATCGTCATAACCAAGAGAGCCAAAAGGGATTGTTAGCTTTTGGTGATCCTTATTATCCTGTCAAAACTCTAGGAAGAAAAAATGGAAAAATTATTAATGCAGAACCGTTTAAACAATTATTACTGAATACAGGATTCATTATTTCTCCACTTCCATATAGTGGGAGAGAGGTTTTTAAAATTTCTAGATATTTTAGACACATAGAGAGGGACGTTTTTCTTAATAAAAATGCAAAAGAAGAAATCTTCAAAAGAATTGCCCTTATTAATTACAAGATAATACATTTCGCTTGCCATGCATTGTTAGATGAAGAGTTTCCCTCTAGATCAGCCCTAATTTTAGCTATTGATGATGACATGAATGAAGATGGATTTCTCCAAGTTCGTGAGATTTACAATTTGAAATTGAATGCTGATTTAGTAGTTCTCTCTGCTTGTCAAACTGGGAGAGGAAGATTAGAGAAAGGTGAGGGAATATTAGGTTTTCCTCGCATATTTTTCTACATAGGAGCAAGATCAGTAGTACTATCTTTGTGGAAGATAAATGATAAATCTACCTCGGTATTTATGAATTATTTTTATTATTATCTTTCGCAAAGGAATGAGAAGACTCAAGCTTTACGTAAGGCTAAATTGAAAATGTTAGAATCAAAATTTAACCATCCCTTTTATTGGGCAGCTTATATTTTAAATGGTGACTTTAATACTCCAATAATTTTTGAATAAGCTTTTTTCTTTATTCAATTAAAATGAATTCTGCCATATCAGATTCTACTATTTCTCCACTTGGCAAAAAAGCAGTAATCATCCAATAGTATTTCTTATTTATATCTAATCCTCTAATTTCTTCATTTGATAGTGAGATGAAATTCCTGAAAATTTTATCACTTTTCCATACGGAACGAAGGGTTTTATCAAATAATTCAAACAGATAATAATTTGAACCTTTATACTCATTCCATTTAAATATTAATGAGGATTTTGAATATTTTATATTTATAGGTTCAATGAGTTGTATTCGTTTAGTATCAATAGTCCTATATTCTTTATAACGAAAATTTTGAAATATGTTTAATGCTAATATTGTTATTATTATTCCTAATACTGGAATAGAATATTTCCAACTTAAAGAAAATGGCAGTATTTTTTTTTGTATATGAAATGATTTCATATCACTTTGTTTAATATTTCTCTTTATTAGAGAATTTTCTTTTTTGGGTTGTAAAAATCTATATAATTCTTTATTAAGTTTTCTTTCAAATCTAAAAACGCGGATAATAAACTGGAATTCCTGAGCACAAAAATAACAGTTTGTCAGATGCTCAATAATTTTTATTTTCTGTTTATTTAGAGTTTTTGATGTTAAAAAAGAAATTATTTTTTTTAGAGAAGGACAATGAATTCGGGAGACAGGGATATTTTTATATCTATAAGTTTCATAAGCTTTTTGTATATCCTTAAGGTTTATTTTCAAGTTCGAATCCCTTTTCTTTAAGTGCTTTTTTTAAATCTGATAATCCTCGGTAAAGCAAATTACGTGTTTTATCTTTACTCCAATTGAGATAGATTGCTATCTCTTCAATTGTCATATTCAGTAAGAATAATTTTACAGCTTTTCGACGTGATTTAATAAGTGATTCTATAGCTCCATCGATGATTTTTTTTGTGTTATCATTTAATAAAATTCTATTTTGATAGTTTGATTTTTGTTCAGAAATCCATTTGTATTTTTCATGGATATAAATTCCTTTTTCTCTTTTTATTTTTCTAAGCTTGTCAATTACAGAAGAATTTATAACTTTTCTAATGTAAGACGCAAAATTTTTAATTTTTTTCTCATCTTCTAAAATTTTCCATATTTTTATTTTAACCTCTTGCGATATATCTTCTGGATCGATGCCATTTTTTTGAACATTTAGTTTTTGTATATTGATTTTTACAAATCTCGAGAATTTGTTTAGTATAGATTCAAATTCCTTAATTTTATTTTCAGTATTGCTCATTTTTAATTGCGAATTATAACATTAGTTCTGAGGGGCAACAATTCTTCTATCTATAGTAAAGATTATTTTTTCGGTCTATTTTTCTCACTTTAAAGAAAAAAAACATGTAGATATTTCAGTTAATTAAGAAGTTTATTTTATTGAGTTGTAAAATATAGATTAAAAAATGATTGAGCTAATATAATGTTAATGGACTAACGATCTGAATTATTCAGATTTAAAAGTATGTAAACAATATATTCAATATTTACATTTTCTGTAATATCAGCTTGACTTATAAAAGCTTATCTAATAACATTCCCTACCGAAGAAAAGAGTTTCCCTATCAAGATAAGCTGGCTCGACGCCTGGAATGTGGGAAAAAACCGTAGACGATATTGAGTTAGATTTTCAGCACGACAGACCTCTCATTAACCTTCCTTTCCTCAGAGAAAAAACAGATCCAATCCTCATTTTTTTAATTGTATTGACTAGCGCTTTTGTGGTTGTTTTTTCTGTGAAAGCGAGAATCTTTCATTTGTGGATTGAGTTTTTGGGAAGCAATTCGATTCTCAAAGCAGCGACATACCCCTTATTGATTTCTGCGGCGGTTATAATTTCAGGAATAGTTTTTCGGACAGTGCTTTGGTTCCGGTATAAACCTCGAATAGTTGAGGAAAATGAAAGGATTAAATGGCCGTTTGTGTCTGTCATCATGCCGGCTCTGAATGAAGAAGAACTTATCGAAAAATCTATCGATTCCATTTTTGCCAGTCATTATCCTCAAGATAAGATTGAAGTCATCTGCATCAATGATGGTTCAACAGATTTAACATATTTATACATGAGAAGAGCAAAACTTAAATACGGGGAGAAGCTGAAGGTCATCAATTTCAAGAGAAACCTGGGGAAAAGAAAGGCCCTTTATTCTGGATTGAAGATATCGAAGGGTGAAATTATAGTCACAGTCGATACGGATAGCAAGATTGGGAGAAGCGCTATCCGGAATATCACGATTCCGCTGATTAAGGATGAGGCAACGGGAGCTGTTGCGGGAAGAGTTGCAGTTTTGAACGAAAAGCAGAACTTTCTCACACGAATGCTGTCTATTCGCTATTCGATCTCCTTCAACTTTGGCCGTGCTTATCAGAGTGTCTACGGTACGGTTTTTTGCTGTCCGGGAGCTCTGACCGCATACAGGAAGACTGTCCTTCAAAAGTTCATTAAAGAGTGGGTGAATCAGAAATTTTTGAATACGCAGTGCACGTATGGCGAAGACCGGGCTTTAACCACTCAGATCTTGAAAACGGGTTATATGACGAGATTCCAGTCGAATGCCCTGGTTTACACAAGGGTCCCTTCAAAATTTTCTCAAATGGTCAAAATGTATGTGCGATGGACACGGAGTTACCTTCGAGAATCCATCTTATTTGCCAAATTTATGTTCACCAAATACAGAAGAAAACGAAGAGTGCTTCCGGTGTTTGATTTCTTCTTTCTGAATATTCTTCACCCGTTCCACATCTTTTCATTAGGGTTAGTGACGTATTCCTTTTTTGTGCATCCGCTTTTCATAATCCGACACATCGCGTTTCTCATGATATTCTCTTTCCTTCTTTCCCTCTATTATCTGAGGACGAATAAAAGCCTCACTTTTCTGTACGGAATTCCTTATGCCCTCATGACCGCCTTTTGCATGTGGTGGCTTGTTCCTTTTGCCGCGTTGACCATGAAGAACCAGTCCTGGTTGACGCGGTAGGAATACAGAAATAAAAAAACAGGGGGAAGGATTAAGCATTCTTTGTGAATCTTTTTCTTAAGACCAGGAATCCTCCAAATACTATAAGAAAAAAGATTCCGAAGTATATCCAGTTAGAACCAGATCTCGGGAAGATGACCTCATCCGTTTGTCCCGAGGCAATGAACCCGGCCCAGTAGTAGGGGTGAGACAGTACGCCGGACTCTATCAATTCGAGCTTGGCTTTACGCAGTGCATCCATGATCGACTCGGAGGAGCGAAGATGGAAATAGAATCTTTCCATGAGCTGGTAGCTTGCCTGATCGTTTATGACCCACAGGCTCATCAGAACAGAAGAGGATCCCGCATAAAAAAAGGCTCTGTTGATGCCTTCAATTCCTTCGGCGTGGATAAACTCTCCAAGCCCTGTCTGGCATGAAGAGAGAGTGACAAGGTCGCTGTTGAACTTCAGAGCGTAGATCTCTCTCATCTGGAGAAATCCGTCCTCGGGCGTGTCTTTATCAAGAGTCAAGACGATGGAAGAGCGATACGGTCTTCGCTCATCGATGATGCTGTGCGTGGCAAAGTGGATGATCCTGTACTCATCGAGTTTATGATTTTTCAGCTGTTCTTCTGAGGCCTCCTGTCTGCGGAAAATATTTCTTTTCCCCTTCTTAAAAAGAGAGCTGATTTCGTCGATTTCTATGCCGCTGTATTCCAGTCTGTAGAAATCAAAGGATCTCGAGGAGAAGAAGTCTTTAAAAATATCTCCTCCGTTTTCTTCCTTTTCGAGTGCTCCGAAGTGCGGATCGCCAAAGGCCAGCAGATCCATTCGGGGTTTCCGTTTATTTGTGTTTTTACGGTCAATAATTTCCCGGAGGGACGAGATTGATGGCGCATAAGCGATTGTGTAATCCTCGACGAGCCACCGGTTTTTCTCGTTATTAGAGACGAGAGCTTCAAACGGGAGAAAATGGAGGATGGCGTCCGGAATGAATATTATGTTTTCGATATCCCCCTCTAGACCTGGAAGAATTAGGCTGTTGAAGAGTTCATTGCCTGCTTGGAAACTGTGGTTATCCTTGTCGGTGATGACTCTGAGATAGTCTGAGACCTTCTTTCGAATGTGATTCCTGGTTGGAAGCGGGAATATCTTCAACTCCTTTTTTGTGATTATAAAAGCATAAGAATTTTCCTGCCCAAGGGAGTACGCGAAAACAGCCGTTTTATTATCCAGGAGTTTTTTTTGCGTTTCGTCGAGTGTGATGATCTCAGGATATTTGAGGTTGGCGTAGGCCGGGCTTTCTTTCCGGATCTCTCTTTTGAGTGTCTCTAATTTGTCTTCCAGTACTTTAAGATTGGTGCTCAAGCTGGTTTTCTCATCCGAAGATAATTCTGCAGCGAGAAGTTTTGAGTAGATATTGGTTATGTCTTTCATGAGTTCTTTCTCTTTGTTGAGCAGCTCCGCGTCAATCCCATGCGAGAGGTCGACTTGAGAAAGCTCCATGCTGTCTAAAAATGCCCGCGCTTTGGCCCTTTCCAGGTAATTGAAGGCGTCTTCATTGTATTTTTTTCGGGATTCAGATTGACGCTGGCTCACGAGGAGATGAATAAGCCGGTGATAGGCTTCGATCCTTTTATCAGTCCCCAGGAATCTTGCTTTGAGCTCTTCTAATATGATTTTGGAGCGGATCTTTTCTGTAGTCTCGATTGAAGCCATATAATTGTTAATCGCATCGTTTATTTTACCCTGTTTTTCATAGGCCTTTGCGATTTCAAGGTAGGCTTCCCAGAGGATTTGGCCACCTTCAATTTGTATTGCCAGATTGATGGCCTTCTCGTAACATTTTGCCGATTCCTCAAAATTATCCAAATAGTAATGCACGATCCCTATGTTCGTCAGAGTCATGCCCATACCTTCGTAATTGGAAATTTCTTCCGCTTTTTCATAACTCATTTGAAAGTATTTCAGGGCCTCAGAATATCTCTCCAGGTCTGAGTAAATTGTTCCGATATTGTTGAGAACCTCAACCTGAGTCTCTGGATCCTTATTTTTTTCTGCAAGTTTGAGACTCTCCCGAAAAGAATTGAGTGCCTTATAATAAAAATCCTGGGCTTGAAGGATGTCTCCTTGTGTGTCATAGGTGAGTCCTCTGGTCCGGTGCGCGGCCCCGATATTGTTTAAGACCTTAGAGATTGAGTAGTCGTCGTTCAATTCCTTATTTATAACTAGAGCTCTATTTAAGTATTCCAGTGCTTTTTCATAGACTCCTAAATTCTGGTAAATTATTCCGATGTTGTTCAGACATATTGATTTGTCCTTTTTTATATATGTAATTTCCAAAGCCTGTTTATACTGATTGAGCGCTTCAGAATAATTGTTGATCTGTTCATAGTAGTTTCCGATGTTGATCAGGCATCGTCCCTGTTCGATCTTATGATTCAGTCGCCGGGCGATTTCCAAAGCCTTTATATTGGCATTCTTGAATTCGATGAGTTGATTGTTATCTTGATGCGCATAGCTCATTTGACGGAGACATTTGAGTTCATGCTCTTGACTTCCGATCTCCTGCGCCAGGGAAATTGCTGTTTGGAAGCTTTTTATGGATTCTTCAAATTCACTTGAATAACGGAAATCCTTTCCCTGGTTATACAATAAATAGATTTCAAGGGCAGTTTTACTTAAGTGGAGTATCTTTTCTGTTTTTAATTTTTCTGCGAGGAATTTCGCTTGCTCGAAATACCTTTGGGAATCATTAGGTTTTCCGAGATTCCAGTACAAAATTCCCATTTTATACAGGGATTCGCACTGTTTTGTTTCATCTTTGATTTTTGTGGCGATACTTAAAGATTGATTAAAGAGATCTAATGATTTCTCGAATTCGCCTGCCTGCCTGAGTTGTTCTGCTTTCTCAAATTTTTGAAGGTATTCTTGCTGTAAATCGCCTGTATCAAAAGGAAAGAGAGGGATATTTAAAAGGAATAAAAAAAAACATGTATAAATGCAAATTCTTGATATTGGGCTCTTGAATTTTCGCACTTTATTTATTTTTTTCTGATGAATATGTTTTTTTCTAATTGCATATGAATTTTATCAAATTCATAAGAAGGGAATCAATGGCTTTAAGGATGGATTGATGTGCCCCGCCTCTACATAATATGTATGTTTTTTTGAGTTACAGAGAAAATACGTGTAACTCTTTATTGCGCTCGGGTAAACAGATAAAATTTACCTTCGCGGAATTCTTGTGTTGTGTTCTTCGCTAAATTTTTTAGACTGCTCGGCTCGAATTAATCGTCCTCAGGGCGCTGAACAGAATTTAACGTCCCGGTGATCTTCTTGAGGTTCTTGGGGGCGTCGTTGCTGGTTTTGCTGATCTTGCTCTGTTTCGGGGTGGGGCCGTCATCGACATCGATGTTCAAGAACGGAAAGAGAGAGCTGAGAATTCTCAGCTGTTTGAGGAAAAGGGACTTGAAGGTGAACTTGTCGGGTCGTTCCTTGGCTACGGCGACTGTGGGAACGGAAAGGGAGATGATCGCAAGACATGTCACGATAGCGATTGCTCTTAAGACTGTCTTTTTACGCATAACACAACCTCCTTTAAAATACGGTATGCTTAAATTTAGGGATGAAGGGATGGGATTCCCGGGAAAGGGAGCCATGTGGAATCCTCATTCTTTTTCTCCTATCCAAAGCGCACCATTAATTCTATAAATTGACAAAAAAATGTCAAGTCTTTTTTTTGCGTAAGTTATTCATTTAAAACATGTTAAGGCGCACACGTCCTCCGCTGCCTTGAAGAACCGTGACAGTCTTCGTCATTCATACATCTTGTGTCAGAGCACTCCCACACACCATACATATTGTGTGGATGCACTCCAACACGTTTTCATTTTTCTGTAGCAGAATACACTTTCTGCCAGCACCTATTGAGTCGTTGAAGAAACGGAAAAATTGAAAGTTTTTTTGGTTAACGGCTGTATTTTGCAGAAATTGACTTCAATTCCCGTTCTGCGCCTTCTGGCGGCTTGGTGAGAAGGCTGATAGTGATTGTCAGGATTGCCGAGACGAAGAAAGCCGGAACAAGATGGTAAAGCGCGTTTTGAAGCGCAGAGACGAGGCTCCAGACGATAGTGACCGCTGTTCCGGAGATGAATCCGGCCGCGACTCCTGCCTTAGTGGTTTTTTTCCAGTAAAGAGCGAGAAGAAGCGGTGGTCCGAAGGAAGCGCCCAGCCCTCCCCAGGCGAACAGGACCAGCCAGAAGACCAGTTTTTCTGCAGTGAGCCCGAAGATGAGCGCGGCGATGACTAAGATAAGAACGACCAGGCGGCTGAGGAAGACGAGCCTCTTCTGGTCTATGGTTTTTCCTTTGGCCGCGATTTTCTGGTAGATATCGCGCACGACTCCGGAGGAGGCGACCAGGAGCTGGGAGTCGGCTGTGGACATGATGGCCGCGAGGATGGCGGCCGTGATGATGCCCATGATGAAGGGATGGAGGTGAGCGGAAGCCAGGAAGGGGAAGAGGTTTTCCGGGTCCTGGCCGGGGATTTCAGAGATATTCCTGTAGTAGAACCTTCCCACGAGGCCGAT
>JABAOH010006107.1_pt1 | contig 13831 bp, 10 predicted proteins | sample 7062181 | NCBI WGS metagenome assembly JABAOH01 (sample SAMN14538630, study PRJNA623070) | marine sediment metagenome | biome: marine biome [ENVO:00000428]; feature: marine pelagic biome [ENVO:01000023]; material: deep marine sediment [ENVO:00002113]; isolation source: pool of 5 deep marine... | reverse complement strand
GACAGCGGTACCACCGGTCGATGAAGAATATCGTCTTGCTGGACAACTACTACACGCCGGAGCAGCTCAATCGCGAGATCGAAGCGTTTGTGGAATATTACAACTACCGCCGTTACCACGAGGCTTTAAACAATGTGACTCCCGCAGATGTGTACACCGGGAGAGACCGCGAAATATTAGCGAGGATAGAACAGATCAAGCGAAGAACGATGAAGTTGAGGAGACGAGTGAATCGTGATAGGGTTTATGCAGTGAAGTAAGAGCAGAAAATGTCTCTTGTTTTTGGCTCATTCGAGTCCAGATTGGTTCGACGACGCACATCTAACTCTGCAGGTGATCTAGAAAAGCGGGGCGGACCACGAGAAGAATACAAAGACAAAAGATAACCTGAGTCTCATCGCGACCCCCTGGTCATAGGCTTTGGTAAAGGCTGCTTTTGGGAATATTCAAGTATTTCACACCTTAAAGCAAGTCTCAACTGTAACATGTACCGACGTCATCATCATTATTTGAGATACCCGAGACTTCTCAGCGCCTTGTAGGTTTCCTCGTCAAACTCGGTGAGTTCCTCGCCAAACTCGATGCTGCTGGCGCTTGCTATTAGAAAGGCAAACGCGTTGAGCACCCTTCGTTCATTCAAAGCCAGCCCACGTTTGCTCATTACAAGATTCACTGTTTCTGCGGGATCCAATCGCAAATCGTACAGTTCGTCCGGAGCCAAGCCGCCTTCCAAGCGCGCATCCATTGTCCACATGAATGAGCCCAATCCCCTCGGTCTGCGCGCCCATGTCGTCAAACGATGAATGTATTTCATAGTTCCCCTGCGCAAAGCCCTCGTCCGTCCGACCGAATCGTGTTCGTTATAGCCCGCCTCAATAAACACAAAATCCTTTGGTACTGCTCCTTCGATTTGAAGGGCCACGGGTAGAAAACTTCGGCCTTGCACTGAAGCGTCAAAATCAATGTCCAGCGCTTCCAAAATCGTTGGTAAAATATCAACGGCTTCTACGAGCGCTGATGATGTTGTCGCTCTCGGTACTATCCCTGCCGCTGAAACAAATAGTGGTATCCGAGCTGACGGCTCATACGGGTGAAGCCCGTGTTTATAGTAGTAATCGTGTTCGCCGAGACTCTCGCCATGATCAGCAGTGAAGACGAACAGTGTTCTTTCCATCAACCCGATTGTCGTGATCCATTCAATCAAGCGGCTCACTTGGTCATCCGTAAACCGGATTTCGCCATCATACAAATCTATCTGGCGCTCTGTGGCATCCCGTCGCTGCCCGTCATCGGCACCGAATATTTTGTCATAAGGTGCCCTAGGTGAGTACGGCGTGTGCGGATCTGTGTGATGCACCCAAAGGAACCATGGCTCGGCCGACACTGCGTGCTGCTCTAACCATTCGATGGCGAGATCGGTCCCCTTCTCCGCGTTCTTGTGCCCGTATAAATAGGTATCGAATCCCTGATCAAAACCGAAGGTGGGGTAAAGATTGCCGTTTGTGATCACCGCCGCCGTCGTCCAACCAGCTTCCTTAAGATATTCGGCAAGGGTTTGGTTTGACGGATCTAGCTTCTGCATTGAACCGTGGATACCGTGTCGTGCAGGATATGTGCCCGTCATTATCGATGCAAAACTTGGACTCGTCTTAGGACGCTGGCAGAATGCGCGCGTGAAACAAATGCCTGATTCGGCGAGTGAGTCCAAGGCCGGTGAAGTATTTCGTTCATAGCCGTAGCAACCGAGATGATCCGCGCGGAGCGTGTCAATTGTTAGGAGAAGAAGATTCCACTGGCTCGCGGGAAACGATGCAGCTGCTTTTTTGAAAATCGTCTCCACACCCAGCGGAGCGGCTTCACCTACAACCAAGCTAGTGAGATCGCTTTGAGAAATCTCATCATCAGGCGGCACAAACGCAGGCACTCCGTAAAGCAGCGTGCAAATGGCGAGTAACACTGAAAGCAATCCTACTCCGGGAATGAAGTGGAGTTGCTGTTTTGATGAATCACGTCTTCCGATACGAATCCATGTGATCAGGATGATCACTGCAAAAAGGGCTGCACAAGCCACTCCCATGGTGGCCACAGCCTGCCGTCCGAGGTACTGTTTTGTCAAAAATGCAATCCAAGGCGCCGAATAAAAAACTAAAAGCGCACCCCACGCCGGACGCACCCTCCAGCACGATATCTCGCGAAACCGCATGGGAATCACCAGCAGCAGCCCAACAATCGCACCTAATGCTGCCCCGACAAATGCCCATAGACCTGCGCATCGCGCGAACGAAGTCACAATCTCAGCGGAGCTGCTGAGGACGAACAAACCACCCGTCATCAGAATGACCATATGGACTAGGCCCAAAATGATCCCGGCTATCATCCCGTCAAACAGGTGACGTCGCAAAATTCCGCTCCTCAAATTCATGATTGGACCTATTGTACTCCTTGACCTTCGCCACATTATTGTACCACATGCTTAGCTAGATTTTGTCAGTTTAACTGCTCTGAACAGAACGAAGCCAGAACGGAAGTTGAAGATAACTGTAAGATGGGAGTTTTGAGTAGAAGTGGCGAAAGGCGTAACTCTCTGTAAGCATTGGAGCTGGAGAGCGGAATCGAACCGCTGATCAAGGCATTACGAGTGCGTTGCCACGAGCTTGGCTAATCAGTTCCATGATAAAAGCCCATCATGCCCCTCCCATTGCCCACTGAGGCGGAGTCTCCGTGTTATGACACTTAACCTTTACTTCACCGATAGACTAGGCTATCTATCATCTTTGATATCAATCCGCCGTAGGAGGTCATTAAAGGGGGAACGTCCCCATTCTCAAGGCAAGGAGAATACAGTGAACAAACAGGACTTCATCGAAATGATGCAGAGGACCCAGGCTCCCCTGAAGAACATGGTGGAAATGATCCCGGAGGACAAACTTGACTGGGCACCCGGCGAAGGCTTCATGACCGTGGGTCAGGTCCTCAAGCACCTCACCGAAAACTGGTGCGTCGTCGAAATGATGGCCAGGAACGAATGGCGCTTCTCCAACATGGAGGAGATGGCCGAAGCCTTGAAGCTCGGGAACATGCCCACCTGCACCAAAGCGGAGGCGTGGAGCGCCATGGAGCAGGACCTCAACAACGCCGTGGACTACATCGAGCACGAACTCAGTGAAGAGGACTTCTTCAACAAAGAGATCTCCGCACCATGGGGCTTCAAGGGCCAGATCTGGAAAGCCGTGCTTTTGGCCAAGGAACATCTGGTCAACCACAAGATGCAGCTCCATATCTACATGAAGCAGCTCGGACTGCCGGTCAACACGGAGACGCTCTACGGAATGTAGGAGTGCGGCTGTATATAGTGCAGATTTAAGTATCGGTATTGATTATCCCGCGCTGCTGTGCATTCCATACATTCCCTCCGCATTGTCATTCTTTCATTCGGGAGCTCCCTTCAGAGGGCCTGTATAGTGAGAATTCGCGGTAACCGCTGGTTGAGCGGCAGCAAGTAGGCGTGCGGTGAGACGGCCCTTCACCATCCGTGTCCACTCCAATAACGCTCGGTCCCACAGCGCCGCGCTCTGGGACACCGACCCGGGGAGCCAAGTTCTTTGAGGAGGACATTCGGCCCGTGCTTTCGAGCCGCCCGGAGTATGTCGATGCCGTGATCACAGTACTGGAGGAATTCTAGTAAAAGGAAAACACGGGATTTTGCGCGCCCGTCATATTGCTCATTGTTCTGTATTTAGAATAGGATGGCGCGTGATCATTGGTGGTTTTCTGACGGCCGCATGACATCATATTGCCCTCAAGCGCTCATCCAGATTTCGGTCGACAAATACAGAGACGGCAACTATCTCAGCAGAAGTATCTTACGCGAGGACGACAGCGCCCGCTCTTCAGGCGACAACAAGAAATCCCGGAGGGAATGAGGTCGCCGCTGGCATCCCGTCCATCCCAAGAAATGGTGCGGGTGCCCTCCACGCGCTCAAGCAGGAGAGTTCGAAGGAGTTGGCCATGCACGTTGTAGATGCCGATGTCGAAAACACGAGGGTACTCCAAGGAGAACCTCAGTGTCGTAGACGAATTGAACGGGTTGGGGAAGACCTCCTCGAGCCGGAACGCACTCGGCGCGCGTTTGTCGATACACGTTGGGACGTTGATGGTCGCAGTGCCGGTGCCGGTGTTGTCGCTGTAGTAGCCGGGTAGGTTCGGCGTCGATGGGCTACAGCAATCAGAGTAGCCAAGAAGAAGACGCGTGGCGTCGTCGGGAATGCGAAATGTCTGGACGTCTCCGGTTTCCTCACCGGTCAATCCATCCCCGATGAAAAAGATCTGTCGAAGCCCCGGAGAGAGCTCGGTAAAGGCTCCGGCAGCGGTCACGACAGAATCCGGTGAGGGTCCATGGGTTCGGTGTCATCCAGGAAGACGGCTACAAGGTACCGGATCCGATGTCCGTGCGTGTTTCAATGGCCATGACGTTCCGAAGAGGCATTATAGGGATATGGCGTCCGCAATTCAAATCGTCCCATTCCCCTCTAAAAAGATAAAGCATAACAACTGGCGTTCTCCAATAGGTGGGAGCACAATTTCGTTAGTTCTCAAAACTAATCCCTCAACCGAAAAGGAGAACGCCTATGGACAGGTATATCGGGTTGGATGCCCACTCGTCAAGCTGCACGGTTGGCGTTGTCGGCCCCAGCGGCAAGCGTTTGCAATCGCAGGTCATCGAGACCAATGCTCAAGCTATGATCAACTTTCTTCTTACCATTCCTGGGAGTCGTCATCTTTGTATCGAGGAGGGAACACACGCCAACTGGCTCTACGAAGTGCTGTCGCCTCATGTGCAGGAGATGGTAGTTGCCCGAGTCAGGGAGAGCGGGGGGCCAAGGAGCGATCAGATCGACGCCTTCGGTTTGGCCGAGAAGCTACGGATCGGTGCGATCAAAACCGGGATTTACAAGAAGCGAGGGACCTTCGGACGGCTGGCAGAACTCAGTCGGGCTTACACCGTCCTTGTGAGCGACACCGTTCGGGTGAATAACCGGATCAAGGGTCTGTATCGGTCGCGCGGTGTCAACGTTGGTGGCACAAGCGTCTATGCACCCACCACTCGACAAGACTGGCTTCGAGAGTTGCCGGTCAAAGCCCGTTTCCGGGCCGAGCTGCTTTACCAGCAATGCGATGCGTTGCGCTTGATCTCTCGTACGACGGCCTCCGGATCCTTTTTCTGGCTCATATAAGCCTCCTTGGTATTTAAAGTATACCGATAGCCGTCTATTATTTTTAGGAGTTAGTTGGTCCGACGAATTCTGACACGAAACAGCAGCTGATCTGCTAAAAGGCTTTGGGAGATAAGGAAAACTAAGATGACCGTTGAATACAAAGTAATACTGTTTGTGTTAGCGACCATCGGGATAGTTTGGGTCTCACGGTCATCTTTGCGAAATGTTCGATTTCACGGTTTCTATCGTTTCTTTGCTTGGGAAACAATCCTGATCATGTTTTTGATGAATATGAACAGTTGGTTTGTTGAGCCGTTTAGCATTCGACAAGTTATCTCTTGGCTTTTTCTGATCGTTTCTTTGGTGTTCATCTACCAAGGTGTTCAATTGTTCCGCAAACGGGGGCGAGTGGGTGAAGACCGCAATGATCCAGCATTAGTGGGGATAGAGAGGACAACGGAATTAGTCACAACAGGAGTGTATCGCTACATTCGGCATCCTTTCCACAGCTCGTTGCTGTTTCTAGGGTGGGGGACTCTTGAAGAGGGTGAGTTGGCAGGGGATAGTATTAGGAACGGTAACTACGATGCTGCTGATAATAACAGCCAAGAAAGAAGAGGTTGAGAACGTTCAACACTTTGGTGAGAAGTATCAAGATTACATGAAACACACGAAGATGTTCATACCAATCATCTTTTGAGGTGTTGACCTGCATGAATGCTTCTGCGCTTCGACTTTTGTCCTGTGCCAGGGGAGGGCTCTGCCATTACAGGCAGCGTCCGTATTGCGAATGCGGCCTCATTCACTGCAACTCTATATCCAGTGCACGACCGATCAGAACGGACAGCTTCAGGAAAGAGGTTCTGGCTTCGTGGACGACTTCATCATCGTTACTCATCATTTCCAGCAACCTCGACATGTCGCCCAACTGAACTTGGATATTTCGCCTCAAATCTTCTATATCTTCTGGCACCTTCATCTTTTGCCTCCCAAGCGATTTATCAAACCCATCGACGCTTCTTTGATCGATCAATCATCACGACCGTATATGGCCTTCGTCAAATTCCATTGTGACCGACACTATAGGCGGTTATTTGCGATGAGTCGAGTTCTAACTTGGTCCAATCTGCGGAGCCAGTTTGATGCCTGAGAGCGTTGGAATTAAGGCGACCTTTAGATCCACCCTTTCATAGATCGTCCGGCGGCCCGAATCACGACGGAGCGTGTAAACCGCGCGAAAGCCGGGTCTTTCCAGCGACATCGGTTTGGTTCGAATACTGGCACATTTGGGGAGCCAGATTATTTAGGGTGGGAAATGGTACTCCTTTGGTTAACGCGATCCCTGCTCTCGTACGAGAGTGGGGGGGCTTTTAATATGTGCCCGGACCCCCTGAGATCGATTTCAGGGGGTCCGGTTATGCAGAGTGACCAGAGTGACCGATTACTTTCTAACTTTCCTGTGGTTATATCCATATCATCGTAACAGCACCATTTTTTTCGTGACCGCATAATTGTCCTTCGTCAGGCGGTAGAAGTACACTCCACTTGCTACGCTGTTGCCTTCGTTGTCCATCCCGTACCATATAACCTGATGCCGTCCCTCCGCCTGGGGTCCGTCGATCAGGGTCGCTATTTTTTGTCCCAGCAGGTTGTATATCTCGAGTTTCACATGAGATGCTACCGGCAGATCAAAGCTGATCGTGGTTGTTGGGTTGAACGGATTGGGATAGTTGCTATGCAGGCGAAACTTGTCCGGCAGAGGCTCGTCATTTGTTATGTAGTCAGGCTGATAGCGGCCTGTCGAACGGACAATGTAGTCTCTTAGAATCCCCGAACCGGTGGGAGCGGTAAGGATAAAGCTTACCTCGAAAACATCCCCATTCTTGAGAATGAGGGGTTCTTGTCCCGTAAATCCTGTCCATGCTTTCGCCTCAGATCTGGCCAGCATCAATTTGAAATCATTCATTTTATATGTATTCACGACCGGCGTCTCATCAGCCCGTATGATCTGGCGAATGACATCTGTAAAATACCCTCCCATCCAGGAAAGGCGCATTGTGACGGTCTTAGCATCTGAGCTGACCGGCAGGTCGTTTATTATGAATTCCTGGTTGACGTGCTCCCGCGGCGGTATAGTCGGCATCTCAATCCAGTTGCCGTTACGATCGAGTACATCCAACTGCAGTCGTGTTGCATGATGGATTTCACCTTGATCCGCATGGGGTATCTTAGCCGGCTTATCACATGGCAATTTGGCAACGCCAAGGATTTCGGTTCCGAAAAAGCCGTTTCCATAATTGGGAAACGTCACAATCAAATAGCCCGACTCTGTCGCTGCGAAGAACACACCGTCTTCGGCAATCAACTCCGCTAGCCGGTCAACACCGTTGTTGTCAATTGCTGACAGTGGAGCAAGCGTCTCTTTGTAGGCGACGATGTTACCATCCACGGAACACGCGATTTTGGTATCGTAACTGTGATCCACTGTTATCAATTCGAGATCGTGTAGGTACGTGATCTCATCTTCCATTTCCCGTATCTGTAAGATCATTCGGTCGTTCAATGAAGTGATGGTAGACTTGATATGATAGTAATCAGTGACAACGTCGGCATAACCGGATCTCTCGCACGCCGTCAGCAGAGGATTCTCCTCCTGGAATTGTCCCTTCTCGTGGACGAACAACACCGGGCAGGAGGGGTAGGTTCTCCTTCGTCGCGAAAACGATTCTACAGAAGACCATGGACCAGTTTCGGTGTCGTTATAGCCCCTGACACGCCAGTAATAAGTGCCTACCGGCAAAGCCTTGTCTGCTAACAGATTGAATGTCGTGTCGGATTCGAAAGTACCATCCTCATTGGTTCTGACAGGCGGATCGAAATCCTCGCATATATCGATTTCGATATCATAACCCGTGACGCCGCTAACGGAAGTCCAGCTGAAGAGTGGGGTAGAATCGTATGTATATGATCCGGGCGCTGGCGTCAGGAGATCCCTTGGAGCTGCCGGTCGGTTGATGCCGAAGGACCGTACCTCCGACCAGTCGCTTTCAAGTCCCAGAGAGGAGTTGCGAGCATGGACACGCCAGTACCATACGCCCTCATTGAGGTTGATCCAGAAGAGAGTGTCCGGTGTCCATACGGTTGGGATCAATCCTTCAGTAAATTCTTCATTAGTGGCCGCATGAATCTGGTACTCTTCCGCATTAAACGATTCGTTCCAGACCATCTGCAATAGTACGATCGAGCCTCCGCTGAAATAAGCTCTGTCCGCAGGCAAAACAAGCGTAGGTGGTTCAATAGTGCAGGCGTCTCCTATTCCATCACCATTCGAGTCTTCCTGGCCGGGGTTGTAGACCGTCACACAGTTATCATTGGGACATGTTTGGCCGGCGGTGTCGGGGTCCCCGTGACCGTCGCCATCCACGTCCACACAATAAACACAGGGTTCCACTTCTACCGGCGGTGGTTGGTCGCAGTAGTCGGGTGGGACGACGGCCTCCACCATAGGGAAGTCTTTATATTTTGCGGCGATCTCTTCCAACTCTTCGGATGTTGCGCAGGTGATTATATTACTCTGTTGCGATTTTGATACGCCCATCGTCCAGGTTATATCCACTATGCTCGACCAATCGGGGTAGTCAGTGATAACAGTGTCGATTTTACCAGGCAGGTTACCCGAATTACACCCGACAGCCCAGGACAGGTTGCGGTGAACCGGCTCGCTGTCAATAACACCATTGCAGTTCCAATCAACCGGTCCATAACCGATGCCGATAGGTTCCAGAAGAGCCTTTTCATCCAGATCGGGCAAAACACCATGGGAATAGTCGAGCAGTTTCAGGTTCGCCAGATTTTCGAAATACTCGGTATAGCCGTTGCAGTACACCTTGTTTTCGATCCCCATTTGATAACGGTAGCACATTACGCTGGGATAGTTGGGTTTCAGCGGGCCAACTCCGAGTACATCCTGGTCCCCTTCATGATGAAGTCCAAGGTTGTGACCCAATTCGTGCAGGAATGTGCCGGCCCGCTGATGTGGGAGGCCTACTTCACCGGCCAATCCTCCCAGGGTGACAAGAAACCAGTAACCTGGGTTCGGGGAACATCCTGTGCTCGAGCCGCCACCGTATCCATGGGCAAGCAAAGCGTAATGCCATCCCAATTCATCTTTGTGGTCAAAGTAATAGTGCAGATAGTAACCCAGCATTTCGGGCGTGTCTGTATCGTAGGTCAAGATAAGATCGTCGTAATGTTCGAGTGAATCGGAGAGTTCGATATTCAGGGTGATACCCTGACAGGCAAATACCTGGACTAAGGCGTCGATTTCTTCCTGGTAAAGGATATGCGAGTGGGGGTCTTCGCCCGTTTCAACCATGTAATCAACCTCGATGTTGATTACGGTAATCGTGTCTGCCAAAGCGGGACAGCCTACCAGAAAAGCGGCAACACAACTGAAGAATAGAAACGCCCTGAATATTCTATCGATAGACACCGGGAGATCATAGACGGCAAAGAAAGGAGGTTTTTTAGAAATCGCATCCATGAGACACGCTCCTTAGGGTAGGTGTATCTTGAAGGTCTATGGTGAGGGTTTATTTATCACTGATGAATGCCCCACGATAATCTCACAGTAGACTGTATGTTGTCAAATAAAAGAATTCCAACCGTGGAGGACCAGCTGAGCTTTGTCTAACCGCGTTATCGCACCACAACTTGGCGCACGTGTTCCCGCCAAGGAATCCCGTAGTGTCCGAAAATTCGAGCGCATTGTGGCATCACCGCTGAAGAACTCCGTTTTTGTTGCTATCGTCGCACTTACGGGATCCCCCGAAGTCAGTTGAACCTCCGAGAACAGAGACAGGTTATGAAGAGGCATTATAGGGATATGGCGTCCGCAAATCAAAATGCCCCATTACCCTCCAAAAACATAAAGCACAAAGACTGGCGTTCTCCACTGGTTGAGGGCACACTGTCGTTGCATCAAACCCATGAACCCTCAACAGATAAGGAGAACGCCTATGGACAGGTATATAGGGTTGGACGCCCACTCGTCAAGCTGCAAGGTGGCCGTTGTCGGTCCCAGCGGCAAGCGCCTGCAGTCACAGGTCGTCGAGACCAATGCTCAAGCTCTGATCAACTTTCTTCTTACTATTCCAGGGAACCGTCATCTTTGTACCGAGGAGGGAACGCACGCCAACTGGCTCTACGAAGTGCTTTCACCTCACGTACAGGAGATAGTTGTGGCACGAGTCAGGGAAAGCCGGGGGCCGAGGAGCGATCAGATCGACGCCTTCGACCTGGCCGAGAAGCTGCGGATCGGTGCGATCAAAACCGGGATTTACAAGAAACGAGCGACCTTCGGGCAGCTGGCAGAACTCAGCCGAGCCTACACGGTCCTTGTGGGCGACACGGTTCGGGTGAAGAACCGGATCAAGGGCCTGTATCGGTCGCGCGGTGTCAACGTTGGTGGCACAGAAGTATATGCCAATGCGACTCGAGAAGAGTGGCTTGGAGCGTTACCAGTCAAAGCCCGTCTACGAGCCGAGCTGCTCTACCAGCAATGCGATGCGTTGAGCAAACTACGCCAGGGGGCCGAGCGGGAGATGCTTGGCGAAGCTCGCAAGCATGCCATCTATCGCGTTTTGAAAACCTGTCCCGGGATGGGAAGGATCCGGACAGCGCAACTGCTGCCCATCGTGGTCACCCCCTATCGGTTTGCGAACAAGCGGTCTTTCTGGGCCTACAGTGGACTCGCGGTGGTGATGCGCAGTTCATCGGACTGGGTTCGCACACAGAGCGGCGAGTGGGTCAGAGCGCCGGTCCAGCAAACCCGTGGCCTGAACCGCACCTGCAACCGCACGCTCAAAGCGATCTTCAAGGGCGCGGCGATCACGGTTATACAGTGCGCGAAAGACGAACCGCTCTACGGCCATTACCTGCAGTTGTTGGAGGGTGGCACAAAACCGAATTTGGCGCGGCTGACCATTGCTCGTCAGATTGCCTCGATCATTCTTTCGATGTGGCGCTCAGGGGAGGTATACGATCCCAGGAAGTTGAAGCAACAGATATAGCAAGTCTCCAGGGGGGTCATGTTACTGGCGAAGGCGTCAGTCGGAAACGGCATCGAACCTGGAGACGCGGAGGTTTTGGGGGAGAGCATCCAATCGTAACCTGGTCCCGGGATTTACAACCGGAGTCCCTGCGAAGAGGCTATGCCCCCCCGGAGAGCCGAACAAAGCGATGGGCCAGAGAGTCCCTGATAGAAGGGTGGTTCCCACCAGTATGTGGAGAACGCCGAGGCTTCAATATCATCTGGGTTGCCATGGGAAGACTGGAGACCGTTCGCCAGCAACGGAGGTATCGGTGGATTAGTCCTCGATCAAGTCGGTCATCACTTTGTCGGCGAGACTTGGGCCAACTCAGAAGGAGACCAGTGGTGGCGGACGCTGGCTGCAAAACAACGAGTAGCGAGCGAGTGGGGAACGTACGTCTTGACATCCTACCCCATAGAAGGGTTACGCTAGGGGAGCCAGCTCATTTTCACCGGAATTTCAAATCAACTCGCCAGCAGCGACCGCACGAGAGTTCAGATCCCGTTGAGGGAACCACACCCGCCTAAGTTCCCGTAGGACAATTAAGACACCTCAGTCTGCGCAACTACATCGCACAGGAAGACGCTGCGAAAGGCCGGCGTTCACGAAACATCGCTTGTGATCGTTTTCTCATAGGAGTAGGATCGGAGTACATCGAAGACTAGAATCCAGTGAACACACCCCAGGAGAAGTCAACGGGGTGCCTTCTGACGAGTTTTGTCGTGATGGGAGCAACGCGTGACTAGAATATGCACATCCCTTGTACTGGCGATATCGTTGCTTATCTCGTTTCATCCAGCGGGCAAATCTGACACGGGTTTTCCTGGTAACGAACTCGACTCTTTCATTGAAGCTTTTCTCGAATGGTACGGCATCCCCGGCCTGTCCGTTGCTGTTGTGCAATACGACAGTATTGCCTATGCAAGGTCCTGGGGTGTCAAGAACACCGACACAGGGGAGAAAATCACGACTCGTACGCTCTTCTCCATGGCCTCGGTCACCAAGTTGTTCGTGGCCACGGCGGTCATGCAGTTCGTTGAAAACGACCTGGTGTCACTGGACGCTCCGGTCGCCAACTACCTTCCCTACTTTCAGATGAAGGACGAGCGATACAAGACCATCACCATACGTCAGATGCTCAGCCACACGTCGGGAATGCCGGATACGGAACGTGAGGAATTCTACACCTCGTGGCGGCACCCGGAATACGACGAGGACGCCCTGGAAAGATACGTGCGCAGCCTGCGCGATATACCGCTGGCCAACACGCCGGGCGAGCATTCTTTGTATAGCAACATGGCGTTCGACGTACTTGGGGACCTGATCGCCAAGGTGAGTGGGCTGACATTCGAAGACTACGTTCAGAAACACATCCTCGACCCTCTTGATATGGAGAGTAGCACGATACTGTACCAAGCTTCGGACAGTGCACTTATGGCGTCGCCGCATTTGATGAATAGTGATCTGGAGTACGAGGTCAGTGATGTTTTCCCGTACAGTCGTCGGCACCCGGCGTGCGGGACGCTGTTCTCGAATGTGCTCGATATGAGCCGCTGGGTGATGGCTAACAATAATCGTGGTGAGTTGGACGGAAAACGGATACTGAGAGAGTCTTCCTATAAGGTAATGTGGAGCCCCGCCGTACTGGCTGATAACCCGTTCGGCCTGGGCTGGCTGCTGGAAGAGTTCGGTCCATACGAACTGTATTCGCACGGCGGCGGCGACCCCGGATTTCGAACGGAGTTCTACATTCTACCGGAGGAGTCCGTTGGCGTCGTTGTCATGACGAATAGTTGGGATGAAGACATCAATCCCATTGCTATTAAGGCTCTCAACCTAGTGCTCGGAGAATGGGAGGTCGACTGGTTCGCTTTTTTTCGAGGGACGTTGTGGCAGAACATCCGGGAAACGGGCATCGACTCAACCCTTGAGAAATGTCGGCAGCTGACCCGGGAATATGGCAAAGACAACTTTCATCCGGCGATCCTCAATCAGATCGGAAACCGTCTCGCCGGACTCGATAGAACCGAAGAAGCCTGCCGTCTATTCGAGCTAAACGTCGAGTACTACCCCACGGTATACCAGTTGCTCAACAACCTAGCGGATGCCTACTTGAAACTGGGTAAGAAGGATTTGGCGCTTGAGTCATGCCAGAAATCCCTCCAGGTGAAACCAGGAAACGAAGGGGCCGTCCGAATTCTGAAAGCGCTTCGAAAACCGGACGAGTAGACCGATGCCCGGGTACTGGTCCACCAGAGCCGGTACGGTGGAATACTGGAATGCCGGAAGAACGCCGAATATTCCGAAGAAGATAACGACTGGGCTCCGTTTTCTTTGAAGTCGGAACTGGCAACCCTCCGGTTAACGCAATTTTGTTCTCTCGAAATTCTTCGAAAAACCGAGAACATTCCGAAGAGGGTTACTCCCGGGGAGCCAGATTATTTGGGGTGGGAACTGGGGGTGCAGCGTCCACTTAGTTTTGTCCTCCTGATCAATTAAAAATTACGTTACACGTCCCCCAAA
>JABAOH010151439.1_pt1 | contig 13832 bp, 14 predicted proteins | sample 7062181 | NCBI WGS metagenome assembly JABAOH01 (sample SAMN14538630, study PRJNA623070) | marine sediment metagenome | biome: marine biome [ENVO:00000428]; feature: marine pelagic biome [ENVO:01000023]; material: deep marine sediment [ENVO:00002113]; isolation source: pool of 5 deep marine... | reverse complement strand
ACGTATTGACACGGGCCGCTACAGGTCATCACGGACTTGCAGGTTTCGACTCCCCGCACCTCCACCGAATCCCGTCTGTGTTTGGAAGAGCCCGGATTAGGGCCTTCCGCTGAGACAGCGGCCTTAGCATCCCTGTGCGTGGGACTAGTCGAACACCTCGGCTTCGAGCTCGGAGAGAGCAACCGCCTGCATCGCGCCGCAGGCCAGTTCTTCTCGACCTCGTTCGGGACCTGGATTGGCCGGCGGATAGCTCCCTTCTTCGACCGCCTCTTCCACAGGATCACGTCGGGTCGGCAGACCGCGGTCCGCTGGTTGCTGGGGTTGCCGGTGGTCTGGCTGACGACCAGGGGACGGAAGACGGGAGAGTCGAGGCGGCAACCCCTATCGGCGTTCCCTTTCGAAGACGACCTGGCGGTCATTGGTTCCAACTTCGGTCAGCGGCGCCATCCAGGCTGGGCGCTCAACCTCGATGCGTTTCCACACGCCCAGCTCGAGCACAAGGACTCGATGGTCGACGTGGTGGCGCGTAGGGCGGTGGGTGACGAAATCGATCGGATCTGGGCAATCGCCTCGGAGCGCTACCGGGGCTACGCGAACTACCGACGGCGGGCCAACAGAGAGGTCAAGCTGTTCATCCTCCAGCACCGGCAATGACCGCATCGATAGAGCACTACGCCCCGTTCCCGACCCCCGCTCAGCTCTCCAGACTTGCCGACGAACTTGGGGTGGAGTCGGTCTCAGTCGAGAGACGGATCGAGGGCGGCCTCGGCTGCACTATGGACGTGCTGGCGACGGCCCGTGGATCCAAGCGAAGCCGACGGGCCGTTTTGCGCCGCTACGGCCCGTGGGCGGAATCAGAAGAGGACCACCCGGCCATGGTGGAAGCTCACGCCTTGCAGCTAGCAGCCCGACACGGCGTCCCCGTTCCCGAGTTGGTCTGGGCCGACCACCACGACGTCTTCGCAGAGCCGACCGTTGTCATCTCCTACATCGACGGTGAGCCGCTGACCCGGCCCGATGACCCGATGGACTGGGCTGAGCAACTCGCCGAGGCGGTGGCGAGTATCCACTCGGTGCCACTCACCCGAGCCGACTACGAAGTGATCGAGGTCGCTCGGCCGGGCTCCAACGACGACGGGAGGACGGTTCCAGACGCCCTTGCTCGCCACGAGCTCGGGGAGGCGCTGTGGGAGACGATCCTGAGGAGAAGATCCGAACTCGTCGAGGAGGAGGACTGCTTTCTCCACGCAGACTTCTGGCCGGGCAACACCCTGTGGAGCGACGGTCGGCTGGTAGCGGTCGTCGACTGGGAACAGCCGGCGATTGGCGATCCAGCCCTGGACATCGCCTATGCAGCCAGCGACATGCGCTACGTGGGATTGGACCAGGCGGCCGGTCACTTCGTCCGCTCCTACAGACAGCGCTCGGGTAGGAGTCTCCCCAATCTCGAATACTGGGCTGCGATCTCGTTGGCCCGGCCTATGCCGGACATCGGCGTGTGGCACCCGAGCTTCGTTGCGTTTGGGCACGACGTCACTCTGGACCAGCTCCGACACCGGCACGCCGAGCTCATCCGACAAGAGATCACACGGAACTAGCGTCTCCGGTGTGATCTTTCCCGAACGGGTAACCATCACCGAGTCGTCCTCTCGAGACGGTCTCCAGTCTCTCGGTGCGTTCGTCCCCACTGAGGCCAAGTCGGGCCTGATCAACGATCTCGCAGCCACCGGTATCACCGATTTCGACGCCGTCTCCTTCGTGAGCCCAAAGTGGGTACCCCAGATGGCCGACGGAGCGGAGGTCGTGGCCGGCGTGACGGCCCGAGGAGTCACCTTGGGGGGCCTGGTTCCCAATATGAAGGGCCTGGAGAACGCGCTGGCGGCAGGAGTCACCACGATCGGCGTCCTCACCGCGGCGTCTGAGGCATTCAACGAGAAGAACATCAACGCCACCGTCGATGAATCGATGCACCGGATTCGCCGCATCATCCTCGAGTCGCCCCAAGACCTGACTGTCCGCGCCTACGTGTCGACCGCCACTCACTGCCCCTACGAAGGCGAACAGGATCCCGATTGGGTTGCGCACCTTGCTGAGACGCTCATCGAGTGGGGTGCCCACAGCGTCCATCTCGGCGAGACCGTCGGCAAGGCGACGCCCTATCACATGGAGCGGCTGTTGGACGAGGTCCTCGATCGGGTTCCGGTCGCCCAAACCGGCATCCACCTGCACGACACCTACGGCCAGGCTCTTGCCAACACCATGGTCGCCCTGGAGAGGGGAGTCGACAAGATGGACTCGTCTGCGGGCGGGCTAGGCGGCTGCCCCTATGCTCCCGGAGCGGCGGGAAACGTGGCCACCGAAGACGTCCTCTACTTGCTCGACGGTCTCGGCATCGAACACGGCATCGACATCAGGGGAGTTGCCGGTGTGGCTCAGCGCTTCTGCCGTGACCACAATCTCAGATACAACAGCAAGGCCGGCGCCGCGCTGCTGGCTGTCAAGGAAGAGGGATGAAGTCGGTATACGTCGACGGGGATCTAGAGGCGATTCGCCTCGGCATCCGGGAGTTTGTCGAAAAGGAGATCGTCCCCAACGTCGAGATCTGGGAGGAGGAACGCGCCGTTCCCCGAGAACTGCTCGACGAGATGGGAAAGCTGGGGTTCTTCGGTCTTCGCATCCCAGCCGAATTCGGCGGGATCGGACTGGGTCACGTCGCATCTGTGGCATTCAACGAGGAGCTGGGACGCTGCACCTCGGGTGGGACTGCAATAACCATCACGGTTCACACAGACCTGGCCACCCCGTACGTAGCGAACTTCGGCACTTCGGAACAGAAGGAGAAGTGGCTGCCCAAGTTCGCCACGGGTGAGCTCATCACCGCAATCGGAGTCACCGAGGCCGACGCGGGCTCCGACGTTCAGGCAATCAGGACCCATGCCGAACGCGACGGGGACGGCTGGATCATCAACGGTTCGAAGATCTTCATCACCAACGGTGGCCTTGCCGACGTTGTGTTCATCGCCGCCAAGACCAACCAGGAGGTCAAAGGGTCCAGGGGAATCTCGATCTTCGCCGTCGAGAAGGGGACGGAAGGCTTCACGGCGAGTCGCGCCATCGACAAGATGGGATGGCATTCGTCCGACACCGCGGAGCTCTCTCTCCAGGATGTCCGGGTGCCAGGCGAGAGCTTGATCGGTGAGCAAGACGCGGGCTTCTACTACATCATGCACAACTTCCAGAATGAGCGTCTTGCCGTGGCGGGTCTCGCACTTGGGGAGGCGCAGAAGGCCATCGAGCTGACACTCGACCATGTAAGGGAGAGGAAGGCGTTCGGGGCGCCGCTGTGGGAGAAGCAGGTCATCAGGCAGCGTCTGGCGATGCGGCAGGCCGAGGTGGATGCAGCCCGTGAATTGGCCTACAAGGCTGCGTGGATGATGGACGAGGGCATGGATGCCGTCCGTGAGGTATCGGAGTTGAAGGCGTTGGTGGGGGAGTTGGAGAACCGTGTCCTCTACGACTGTGTCCAGTTTCACGGCGGGATGGGTTTCGCGGCGGAGTCGACGATCTCGAGGATGTATCGGGACGCCCGGATCGCCTCCATCGGCGGTGGAGCTACCGAGGTGATGCTCGACGAGGTGGCCAAGAGGCTCTGACCTGCCACTCGGGTGCCCCGGCCCGGCGGCTCGCTTCCTCGACCTCCCCCCTCTCGAGGGGATTCCACGACATCTCCATCGCCAGCCACAGGGTCTTCGAGATCGGATAGAAGGCTACCGGGATCAGTCCGTTGGCGACGATGGCGACGATCAGAACGGTCGCCCACGGTACATCGGGCCAGGTGGCGAGGGTCATGCCGCCGAAAACAGCGACGAACGTCCCGAAGACGACTCCGGTGTTGATGATGATCGCTCCGACCCAATAGCCCGGCTCACGCTCGAACTTCAGTCCACAGGTGATGCAGTGCTCCTTGATGCCGAAGAAGGTATCGAAGGCCCCGGTACCGCATCGCGGGCAGCGTCTCCGAAGCGCCCGCCTGAGGCGTGTTCCCTCGGAGACGTGCACCGTTTGAGCCATGCTGCGACATTAGGGTCGCCGCCGTGGAAGAAGGCGTGGCCGCTCGTCTGCGGCGAGAGTACGAGTCGGTTGGGCTGATCGAGGATGAGATGGCCCCCGATCCCTTCACCGAATTCAGTGTCTGGTTCGAGGGGGTCGTCGCTTCGGATCTGGACCAACCAAACGCCTTTGTCTTGGCCACCGCCTCGGAGGACGGCTTCCCCTCGGCGAGGGCAGTGTTGATGAAGGAGTTCTCCGAGGACGGCATTGTCTTCTACACCAATCTTGACAGCCGCAAGAGCCAGGACCTCAAGGTGAATCCTCGAGCGGCGGCAACCTTCGTTTGGACTCCGCTGCACCGGCAGGTCCGTTTCGAAGGGGAGGTGTCCCAGGTCGATTCACGGACCGCCGACGCCTACTTCGCCACCCGCCCGCGAGGCGCCCAGGTCTCGGCCCACGCATCGGATCAGAGCCGGCCGGTCGATTCGCGCGCGGAGTTGCAGGCTCGGTTCGACATGTTCGCCAGCCGGTTTGGTGAGGGGGAAGTCCCACGGCCCGAGTCATGGGGAGGCTGGAGGCTGATGCCGTCCGACGTCGAGTTCTGGCAAGGTATGCCGAATCGTTCCCACGACCGGGTGGTCTATCGGCGTGGGAACGGGACTTGGGAGAAGGAGCGTCTCGCCCCATGAAGGTATACGTGATGGGTTCGTCGGGGACCTTCCCCACGCCGGGGAGGCCGGCGTCGGGCTACCTCGTCGAACAGGGCTCCACCCGGGTCTGGTGCGACGCCGGGCCTGGCACCTTCACCGCCTTGCCGGTGGACCCGGACCTGGTGGACGCCATCGTCGTCTCCCATCAACATCCCGATCACTGCTCAGACCTGCTCACCGCATTCCACGCCTGGACCTATCGTCCTGACCCGCGCCAGGGCGTCCCGGTCTTTGCACCGCAAGCGGTCTGGGATCGCATCTCCGGATTCTTCGACCAAGGCCAGGGGACCGCGCTTCCGGTCACCTTCGACTTCAACCCGGTCTGGACCGGCGACCGGGTCGAGATCGGCGACATCAGCGTGACGTTCACGGAGATGGACCACTCGGTCCCAACCGTCGGGTCACGGTGGGAGGCCAACAATCGAAAGCTCTTCTACACGGCCGACACCGGCCCGGCCGGCGAGTGGATGGAGATGGCGGAAGGGGTCCACGTGATGGTCGCCGAAGCGTCGTATCAAGGCAGCCACGAGGACCAGGACTACACCCAGCACATGACCGCGGAGGATGCGGGAAGGATCGCCCGGGAGGCTGGCGCGCGGAAGTTGTTCCTCACCCACATACCGCCCTACCTGGATGCCGCACGCTCGGTCTACGAGGCGGAGCAGACTTTCGACCGGCCGGTGAATCTCGCCGTGGCCGGGACCACGTTCGAAGTCTGAGCGTCAGTTACCGTTCGGCCCCATGTCCGAACGCCCTCATGATCAACTCCGCCCGGTGACCCTCGAGATCGGCTTCACCGACGCCACTCCTGGATCGGTCCTCATCTCGATGGGCGGGACCCGGGTCTTGTGCACTGCTTCTGTCTCCGAAGACGTACCCCGATGGATGAAGGACACCGGGAAGGGATGGGTGACCGCCGAGTACGCGATGCTGCCCGGTTCGTCGCATGAGAGGGTGCGTAGGGACCATGTGTCGGGAGGTCGGGCCAAGGAGATCTCCAGGCTGATCGGCCGGGCTCTGCGAGCGGCCGTCGACATGAAGGCCATGGGGGAGGCGATGGTCCGCGTCGACTGCGATGTTGTCCAGGCGGACGGCGGAACCAGGACCGCTGCGATCACGGGAGCCTGGGTGGCGCTTCACCAGGCCCTGGAGGACGCCGTCACCCGGGAGATCGTGTTGCGCAACCCGATCATCGACGAGGTGGCGGCGGTGTCGGTTGGCATCGTCGACGGTGAGAAGTGGCTCGATCTGGATTACGTCCGGGACGTCGGCGCCGAGGTCGACATGAACGTGGTGATGAGTGGGCGGGGTCTCCTGGTGGAGTTGCAGGGGACGGCCGAAGGGGCTCCCTTCTCGCGGGACGACCTGAACGACCTCCTCGACCTGGCCGAAGCTGGGATCGCGGAGCTGCACGACATGCAGCGTCGGGCGGTGGCCGGTTGATCCCGCGGCTGGCGGTGGCATCGAAGAATCCGGACAAGATCAGAGAGATCGAGGAAGTCCTGGGGCCGATCGGCCTCGTCGGAGAGATAGTCCAGGGGCTCGAGTGGGAAGACGTCGAGGAGACAGGGGAGACCCTCGAGGAGAACGCCCTGCTCAAGGCTCGGTCAGTCTGCGAAGCGACCGGTCTTCCGTCTCTGGCGGATGACACCGGCTTGGAGGTCGGCGCTCTCGATGGTGCCCCTGGTGTGAGGACGGCCCGGTTCGCAGGAGCCGACGCGACCTATGCTGACAATGTCTCGAAGATGCTCGAAGTGATGGAGGGCGTCGTGGACCGTTCGGCCCGGTTCAGGACCGCGGTGGCGCTTGTGTTCCCGGATGGTGTCGAGGTGGTCGCCGAGGGGACGCTCGATGGTGTGATCGCCGTCGGGCCGCGCGGAGGAGGAGGCTTTGGCTACGACCCGATATTCGAGATCGGGGAGTTCACCCTTGCGGAACTACCGGCCACAGAGAAGAATATCCTCTCACACAGAGCGCGGGCCATCAGAGCGCTGGCGGTGGAACTTGGCTTTTGGAATACCGGCAATGAGGGTTGACCAATCATCTCTGATCGATGCCTCCAGAGGAGATTGGGGCTTCCGGCCTACTCTTCAATCCGTCGGTTCGACTGATACTGAGCCAGCGATCGGGAAAGAGAAATCTGGGGCATCAGAGGACACGCGGCTATGACTCGTTTTGGGAAAGACCGGGGGGCAAGTCTGGTCGAGTTCGCGATGCTTCTCCCGTTCCTGCTGCTATTGGTGCTGGGCATAGTCGAGTTCGGGTTCTTCCTCGGCGAGTGGAACGAGATCAAGCATGGTGCGCATCAGGGGGCTCGTCTTGCGGCTGTCGACGACTCCGACCTTCTGAACAATACGTGCGCCACGATCGGCCTCCACGGCTCGGGCACCGTCGATGTCGACTTTGACCTTCTGGGAACGACGGCCCTCGGCGAAACAGGGAAGGTCAGTGTCACGGCATCGATTAGCTCGCTATCCGGCCTCGGTTTCATCGATGCGCTCTTACCTTCGACAATCTCTGCAGAAGCTGAGTTCAGGCTGGAACAGATAGCGTCGAACTGGGATTCGTCGACCCAAGGGACTTGTGCGTGAGCTTGTTCCGCAAGGCGGAAAGCGGCGACTCTGGGGCCTCTCTGATAAGCGTTGCGATCACGCTCGTTCTCCTTCTGGGGATGTCTGCCATTGCGGTTGACCTAGGGCTTGCCTTTGCCGAGAAGAGGACCGACCAAATCGGTGCCGACACGTCGGTCATGGCAGGGGCGATCGAATTGGTCCAAGGCAACCAGATAGATGGAGTCGTGGCAGTCGTAATGGCCTTCGTCGACACCAACATACGGAATACCTCGATTGCCGACTGGGAAGCCTGCACCGACTCCTCGGCATATCCGGCCACAGCGATCGACCTCGGCGCGACGGTCCAGACACCCTGCATCTCTTTCGACACGCTCGAGAGAATCAGAGTCAGAGTTCCCGACCAGTATGTGGACACGACCTTCGGTGCCCTGCTGGGTTTTGACTTGATCGAAGTTGCGGCTGCAGCAGAAGCCCTAGCGTTGCAGTTTCAGCGGCTGGGTACCCCTCCCCCCTTTGCTCTTCTAAGTGGGCCGACTGCGGGTGAACTCGTGTGCCTTCGTACAAACGCAGCAGGCAATCCGCCACCTCTGATCGTGGGAATGGGCCTCAACACCCTCCCGGGCCGAGACCTATCCCAGCCAGACCCTTGTGACGATGTTGCCTATCCGGTTGACTCTGAAACACTCGGACTGCTCGATCCGTGGGCCTATTTCGACAGTGCCGGATTGGTGTCCTGCAGACAGAATGCCAACGACTACTTCATCGCCGCCGGAATAGACCACCCGATAGGGACCTTTGATCCGCCCTACAACTACCTGACCGACGCGGCCAAGCAGGTTCAGGACGGAACGGGTTGTTCACTTGGGAGCCCGGTCACCGGGCCAAACACGATCGCAATCAAGACAGGCCTAACCGCTCAGGAACTCAGGTGCGGAATGGTCAGCTCCGTGGGTGCCTGTGGAACGACGGTGCCCGGCCCCGCGGGTTCTGGCCTCTCTTCTGATGCCAGGCTTCAGCAGGGAAACTACCTTCAAACGACGTACAAGTTCGTTGGCGAGGACATGGACAATGCTGCTCTATGGGAGTTCTTTACCAAGGACTCCAATGATCCGACAAAGGTTCTGTTCTCTGATGCCCCCAGCTCGTGTGACAACTTCGCTTCCGCCATCAATGATGGTTTCACCTCCGCCGTCTGGGACTACTACGACAAGAGGGACGCCTTGCTCAAGTGCATGCAGGACTGGGCGGCCGGACCTCCAGGCCCTCCGGGATCGTCTTATGCCCCCATCTTCCGAGCCGATATCTGGGACTCGGGCCGGTTTGCATTCATCCCCCACCTCGCAGAGACAACCACGAGCGGCCTCGCCGGACAGCCTGATGGCCCCAGCCCGTGTCCTGATTCGGGAGGACTCTGCGTACACATCAATGACTTTGCTCCGATCTGGCTCCAGATGCTCTATACCCAGCAGCCGAGTGCGGACTGCGACGACTCTGGTACGACTGGCGGGGTGGACTGGGGAGTCCATCACGCCGGTCAGCAGAACTCGTGCGGCATGGGCAACGGCAACCTGGATCGGGTTGCTGCGATCATTATCGACTGCGGCATGTTGCCTGACGATGTGTGCCGATCCCGACCGGGGAGGCCGGGGCCTGGGGGAATCCCGACGCCGCGCCTCGAACTGACGAAGTAGCGGGGCGCCGCCGGAGCCCTGGCGGCGGACCCGAACATCCAGGGCGCTGCGAGCACCTGCAGCCTACGAGAGGTGGGCTGAGCTATCCCATGGTGCTATGAATCGGGAGAGTCGCATGTGAGTATCGGCGTTGTGAAGTGGAGTGCTCCGGGCGCCGCAGTTGGACTGGCCGCCCTGTTCTGGGCGATCTGGTTCGGACGGCTCGCGCTGATGAGTTGGGACGGGTTCTGGTTCGGCGTCTTCGACGTCGGGATCTTCGACCAGGGAACCTGGCTCCTCTCGCAGGGAGAGGAACCCTTCGTGACCCTTCGAGGGCTCCACCTCTTTGCGGATCACACCTCCTACATCCTGGCTCTTGTGGCTCCGCTCTACAGAGTCTGGTCCGACATCAACGTGCTTGTCCTCCTGGCCGTGGTAATTCCCGCAAGCGCTGTCTACGTCACCTACAGGATCGGCCTGGCCGAGGGACTCAGGCCGTGGACCAGCGTGGCCGTCGCGCTCGTCTTCCTACTGCATCCGGCTCTGGCGTGGACTACCTGGGACTCCTTTCACCCTGAGACGTTCGCGATACTTCTGATCCCCGCTGCCTATTTGGCGGCCAAGCGAGACCGAGGGCTGGTGTTCGTCCTCTTCTGCGCGCTTCTGCTCCTCGTCAAGGAGGATGCCGTCTTCGTGGTGATCCCTCTCGCGCTATATGCCGGGCTGAAGTGGAAGAGGTTTCAGACGATGGCCGCAGGACTCATCGTTCTGGCCGCTGGGGTGGCAGTCCTCAACTTCCGGGTGATCCTCCCCGGATACTCGCCCACGGGGGAGCTCATCTACTCAGGCCGCTATTCACTCCAAGTCCAGCCACTTGTCACGGCGAGTCGATTTGGATACCTAGTTTCGATGCTTCTTCCATCGGTGATTGCCACGCGGGCTCCTTTGGCTCTGGCAATTGCTGGACCCATCACGGTGGCCAACCTTGCTTCGACACACGCCTATCAGCACGAAATCAAGTGGCATTACACCGCCTACCTGTTGGGCGTTCTCGCCGTCGCTGTTCCTGTGGGGATGGCGAAACTCGCTGACAAGTGGGGGCCTGATGTTGGGTTGGGCCTCATCTCGGCTTCGGGGCGAAGGTCCATTCCGATCCTGGGCCCGCTCTTGGCTTTGGCAGTGGCGGGGCTGGTCGTGGTCGGTCCGAGCCTGACGTTCCAGGGGGACTGGGGGGCTGCATCTGCCCAAGAGCAAGAGGAGGTCCACTCCGCTTTCGATTTGATACCGCCCAACGCAGTCGTGGCGGCCTCCTACACGTTCGCTCCTCACCTGGCCCACAGGGAGCAGATCTACATGCTGCCTAATCCATGGATCAGGGACTACTGGGGAACGCCCGAGGGTCTCCCGGCTCTGCCCGATCCGACGACCGTGGAGTGGATGGCGGTCGACCTGGATGTGGGGGGCGCCACGACCAGGGTTGTAGAGGACCTGGTAGCGATCGGGTGGAGCGAAGTGGTGTCAGGGGAGCGGATCCTGTTGCTTCGTTCGCCGTGATGGATGGTGCGGGCGGGGAGACTCGAACTCCCACGGGATTTCTCCCACTGGCTCCTAAGGCCAGCGTGTATACCAATTCCACCACACCCGCCGGGTGGGTCGCTGATTGTCGCACAAGGTGAAGCCCCCGCAATGCGGGGGCTCCTGGTAGGCCGCCCGGGACTCGAACCCGGAACCTTGGGCTTAAGAGGCCCCTGCTCTGCCAATTGAGCTAGCGACCCGGTGCGATGTTACCGACCGGCGCTTCCTTGCAGGCAGTCCACACGCGCCATGGCCGTGTGAAACGGGTTTCCGCAAAGACGATCGGCAACACGGGTCTCTCCCGATTCCCGTCCTCGCGGACGGTCGCGACGCTGCGAATCGCCTGTGACAAGAAACGGCGCGGAAGTACCCTTTCGGGTGATCGGGCTGTGGCGCAGTTTGGCTAGCGCGCGTGCTTTGGGAGCACGAGGTCGTCGGTTCGAGTCCGACCAGCCCGACCAGTCATTTACAATGGGCGAAGTCGCGGGTGTAGCTCAATGGTAGAGCTCCAGCCTTCCAAGCTGGCGGTGAGGGTTCGATTCCCTTCACCCGCTCNNCTCAATGGTAGAGCTCCAGCCTTCCAAGCTGGCGGTGAGGGTTCGATTCCCTTCACCCGCTCGAATGGGTCACCGGGCGCTTGCCCGCCTCCAGCCCTCGTAGCTCAACTGGATAGAGCAGCGGACTTCTAATCCGCAGGTTGGGGGTTCGAGTCCTCCCGAGGGCGCTGGAAAGGACCCGTTCAGGCATGGTGGCCGTAGCTCAGCCTGGTAGAGCACCTGGTTGTGGTCCAGGATGTCGCGGGTTCAAGTCCCGTCGGTCACCCCAGCAGAGCCGCCCTGCGCGAGCAGGGCGGCTCCTAACGAGTATCAACCAACCAGAGAGCACATGACCGCAACCATCACCGAGGCCGGCCCCTTCGAGCGTCTGGTCCGATTCCACATCACCGATGCCCAGATCGACGAGGCCAAGAAGGCGGCCGCCAGGAAGCTGTCCAACGAGGTCAAGATCGCAGGCTTCCGACCCGGCAAGGCACCGGTCCCGATCGTCGAGGCGACGGTTGGCGCCGATCGGGTGCGCAGCGAGGCAATCGACGACCTCGTCCCACCCGTGCTCACCGAGGTCCTCAACGACGAGGAGATCCGACCTGCCGTCACCCCCGAGCTTTCGTCGCTCGACGACGTCGACGGGGGAGTGGACGTCGAGGTCCGGGTAACCCTCTGGCCCACGATCGACCTCCCGGCCTACAAGGACCGGAAGATCGAGGTCACCAATCCGTTGGTGACCGACGAGGACATAGAGATCCAGACCAGGCGGATGCTGGAGCAGTTCGGAACGGTCGAAGAGGTCGAGCGTGCGGCTGGCAGCGGCGACTTTGTCTCCATAGACGTGAGCGCCAGGCGCGATGGCGAGTCGGTGGACGAGGCGGCCGCATCGGACCTGCTCTACGAAGTCGGCTCCGGCCTCTTCCTCGAAGGGATCGACGATCAGCTCGCAGGGAAGTCCGCCGGCGACGCCGTCACCTTCGAGGCCCCGCTCCCGCCGGGGTTTGGAGAGGCCGCCGGCGAGACCGTCGAGTTCACGGTCGTGGTCAACGAGGTCAAGGAGCGAGTCCTCCCCGATCTGGATGACGAGTGGGTCGACGAGAACACCGAGTTCGACACGGTCGACGAGATGATGGAGGCTCTGCGCGACCAGCTCGGTGACGCCAAGCTGCGAGCCGTCTCCCGAGAGTTCACCGAGAAGGCCCTGGCGACTCTGCGCGATCAGGTGGACGTGGACCTCCCGGGGGCGATCGTCCGCACCGAGATGGACTCCCACCTCCACGACTTCGTCCATCGTCTCGAGGCCAATGACCTGACCCTGGACGACTACTTCCAGGCATCGGGCATCTCCACAGAGGCCTTCATGGGCGATCTCCAGGCTCAGGCGGAGCTGTCTCTTCGCAACCGGCTGGTCCTCGAGGGGATCATCGAGGCCGAGGACATCACGGTCTCCGACGAGGACCTCTCGAGTGCCCTCCAGGCTCTTGCCGCCCAGTCCGAAGACCCCGTTGCCTACCTCAGGGCGTTCCGGGAGAGCGGGCAGGAGTTGGCACTGGCCAGTGATATCCTCCGCAACAGAGCACTGGATGTGATCCTCTCGAACGCCCAGCCGGTCGACGAGGATGGCAACCCGGTCGATTTGAGCGTTGGAGTACCCGAGGTCGAGGCCGAAGTCCTGGACGACGAAGACGTCGTGGTGGCCGAGGTCGTGGAGGAAGAAGAATGAATCCCGAAAACTATGTCATCCCAACCGTCTTCGAGCAGACGAGTCGGGGCGAGCGCTACTTCGACATCTACAGCCGGCTGCTCAAGGACCGCATCATCTTCCTGGGCACCCCCATCGACGACACCATCGCCAACCTGATCATGGCCCAGCTGCTCCACCTCGAGTCCGATGATCCGGACAAGGACATCTTCCTGTACATCAACTCGCCGGGTGGCTCCATCACGTCGCTCTTCGCCATCTACGACACCATGCAGTACATCAAGCCGGACGTGAACACGGTGTGCATGGGGATGGCGGCGTCGGCGGCGGCTGTGATACTCGCCGGCGGGGCGGAGGGAAAGCGCTACGCCCTGCCCCACGCCCGGGTCATGCTCCACCAGCCCCACGGCGGCGCCCAGGGCCAGGCCTCCGACATCGAGATCCAGGCACGGCTCATCGTCCAGATGCGCGAGCAGCTCAACGAGATCCTCGCCGGCCACACCGGCCAGGATCTGGAGAAGATCGCCGAGGACACCGAGCGGGACTATTGGATGCTGGCCGGAGAAGCCAAGGAGTACGGAGTAATCGACGGAGTTCTCTCCCGTCGGGAGCTCGCCGCGGTAGCCTCTTCCTCCGAATAGACGGGCGGAAGGACAACCAGGCCCATGGCAAGACTTGGTGACGGTGGCGAGCTGCTCAAGTGCAGCTTCTGCGGCAAGTCTCAAAAGCAGGTCAGAAAACTCATCGCCGGTCCCGGCGTCTACATCTGCGACGAGTGCATCGACCTCTGCAACGAGATCATCGAAGAGGAGTTCTCCCAGACGGAGGAGATCACTTTCACCGAGCTTCCCAAGCCCGCCGAGATCAAGGTCTATCTCGACGACTATGTGGTCGGCCAGGAAGAAGCCAAGAAGAAGCTCTCGGTCGCCGTCTACAACCACTACAAGCGGATCCGCTCCGGCGAAGTCCAGCGCGACGTCGAGCTGCAGAAGTCGAACATCGTTCTG
>JABAOH010009737.1_pt4 | contig 13837 bp, 11 predicted proteins | sample 7062181 | NCBI WGS metagenome assembly JABAOH01 (sample SAMN14538630, study PRJNA623070) | marine sediment metagenome | biome: marine biome [ENVO:00000428]; feature: marine pelagic biome [ENVO:01000023]; material: deep marine sediment [ENVO:00002113]; isolation source: pool of 5 deep marine... | reverse complement strand
GATTTAGCCTTCCCGAATCTCTTTGGAGGGGGAACAGCTTCGCTTTCCCCCTTCCAACGGGAGCCCTCCTTCGATCGGACTCCTTGCCTCCCCTTCTCGGTAAGGTTGAAACCTTACCTGCGACCAAAGGGGCAAACCCCCCTTGGAACCCCCTCGATTGGCTTTCTGCCAATCGGCTCTTTGAGGGCACCCGACGGGAGTCGGGCGGCGAGGATGTTTGAGCGCAGCGAGTTCCGCAGNNCAAAGACCCTCTTCTAAGATCTGAAAAATATATCCTTTATCACGGAAAAAAGATGCTTACGACAACCCTTTTTCTCTTGATATTTGAAGAATTTTGATTAAAATTATCTGTTTGAGTTAGGAAGAAGGGGAAATTGATCCCATTCGGGGACTATTCCTTTTCTTTTAAACACAGATTCTAGGGAAAAAAAAGAATATCGCGGTGCGTGGCATGGCATTAAGAGTAGGAATTATCGGCTTGGGGAAAATGGGTATTCTTCATGCCGCCCAGTTAAAGACCATCGATAATGTAAAAATAGTGGCTGCTGGAGATGTGGAAAAGGGGCTTGGCCATTATTCCAAAAACATCAGTCCTGATATCCCCTTCTTTTCCAACTTAGAAAAGATGTTAGACTCTGTACCCATGGACGCCGTCTATATCTGCACGCCCGCTTTTACCCATTTTGAGTTATCCAAGCTGTGTTCTCGTTACAAGTTGCATCAGTTCATCGAAAAACCTCTGGCTGAATCTCTTGGATCAGCAAAAGAAATAATAGATGTGAATGATTCTCCAGAAATCATTCTCGCCACAGGATATTCTTTTGCCTTTCATCCTATTTTTCAGAAAGTGAAAGAGCTGGTAGATAAAAAAATATTGGGAAAAATATTCCGAGTCTATTCTTCGACATTCATCAGTGTGGTCCTCANNGGTGGGGGAGTCATCATAAACAGTGCCTCTCATTTGGTTCATCTTTTATGGTGGTATTTTGGAGATGTGAAGTCTGTCTACGCCAAGACTCAAAGCATCTATTCCGAAGTCGAAGATTGTGCCTATGTCTTGCTCGAATTCAAGAGCGGAGTGCAGAGCATCATGGATGTCTCCTGGAGTATCCCAGGTTTTAGGCTGCAAGAGATCAATTTTGTCATCGAAGGACGAAACGGAAAGATGGAAGTGACCAATGATATGATAAAAATTTATCTTCATAAATCCCAGGCTGAATTTAAAAAAGGTTGGACAACTCTCCACAAAATTGATCTGGGGGATTCAGCCGATTTTTTCTTGGGAAGCGAAGAGTTCAATATAGAAGACAAGCATTTTGTGCAATGCTGCCTTCGGAAAGAAACACCTTTGGTCTCAGGCAAGGACGGCCTGGAAGTCCAAAAGCTCATAGAAGGGATTTACCGCTCTGCCGAAAGGGAGACGATCATGGATATGGAAAAGGAGATTTGAGATGGTCAAGCTATCTAAGATTATTTTGGGCAGCAATCCCTTTGACGGAGTGAGCTACCTTTCTCGAGCTCAAGCCAAAAATTATCTTGAGAAATTCAGTGATAAAGATGAAGTTTTTCGAGTGATTGAGGCCGCCCTAAACAGCGGACTAGACACAATCACCTGTGCTTATAACGATCGCGTTATCAAAGCGTTAGAGAGAATTCCTGAGGAAAAACGGATGAAAATCATTCCTGTCGTACCCAATGCCTATGAATATGTCCGGGATTCGAGCAGCAAAGGTTTAATAGGGACGGTAGCTTCAAAATTGAAAAGAACAGAAACTTTTGAAAAAGTAAAGTTAGTCATAAAGGGCACATCTCGAATAAAAGGGATACTTTCAAAAGATATTGAGTCTTTGATTAAAAGCATGTTGGAGCTTGAATTGGCTCCATTCCGAAAATTCGACGTCCCTGCCGTTATTCTCCATGGTCATATCGCTGATTTAGCCTTGGTCAACGACAATAGAGAGGTCTTCGATGTCTATTGCGATTTCGTAAGACATTCTTTCAAATCAGAACCTTTCATTGCCACTCACAATTTTGGAAGATCATTACCCAAGTATGAACAATGGAAACTTGATATCACGGGTGTGCATACGTCTTTCAATAAGAAAGGATTCATGATGAGGCCTACGGCTTCTGTTTGTGAAGAATTATTGAAAAAAACCGATAAATATATATTAGCCAAAAAAATATTAGCTGGAGGAACTCTCTCTCCCGAAGAAGCCTTTGAATACATAAAAGGAAAAAATATTCCTTCTGTAGCGATTGGCTTAGGCAGTGTCCAAGAAGTCTATCACACAGTGGCTGTAGCTAAGTCGAAACTTGAAGAATAATTTTTTATCTATCGAAATATTTTTCTTGAAGGACCTCTATGACTTCATCGGGTTTGATCAGCTTCAAACAGATGTTATCCTTACAACGGGTATCCTTATTTGTGTAGACATTAATACAGGGGCTGCAAGGCAAGTTGGAATAAAAGGTGTAATTCTTATTGTCAAAATGGCCGTAAACCTTTGGCGATTCAGGCCCGAAGAAGCTGATATTTGACAATCCGCAGGCTTCGGCAACATGCAGAGGACCACTGTCATTCCCCAGATATAAATGACTTACTTTCATCAAAGAGATCAGATCTTTCAAAGATATTTGCCCAGCAAGGTTGATCACTTGATCTCCTTCAGGAGGAAACATCCTTTCTAAGCTTGATACATAGGAAACATCCTCTTTTCCACCGATGAGTATGATCTTGATTTTCTCCTTGCCGATCAAAAAAGAAATGACTTGCTGGTAATACTCAAGGGGCCATTTCCTGATACTGGACATCTCACCGGCATTGATATTGACGACTACAAGGAAATCTTTGTTGACATCAACCTTTCTTTTCCCCAGGAGATCCAGGATTCTTTCTCTTGATTCCGAATCTTCTTTCAGCTCAACCAATCGTTTTGTATCGGTGGAGAGCTTTATATCTAAAAATTTAAGGAAATTGCAAAATTTATCGATGATATGGGCTTCATTTTCATAGGAAATGATTTTCTGACAGAGGACTTTTCTGAATTCATGTCTCCCGCCAAAGCAGATGGCTATTTTTGACTTGGCAAGCGATGAGACTAAAAGGGAAAAATTTGAAAAAAATTCAAGATTAAACAAAAGGTCATAGTTTTGTTTTCGAAGATGATAAAGAGTCTTAACCAAGGAAGACGTGAATTGGGGCAAAGATTTTTTCTCTAGGTAAAAGACTTTATCTATAAGCGGGATAGAGTTACAGATAGGGACATTATCCGAGAAGGTTAAAAAATGAATTTCTGCGGCCGGATAGTTTTTCTTCAGCTCGGCTATAAGAGGTGTGGTCATGATTATAGAACCAAATCCTAAAAACTTGACCACAAGGATCTTTTTCAGGTCCTCAGGCAGGGATACCTTCTTATTCCTACCCCTAATTTTATGATAAAAGGCAAGGATGTGACAGGGGAAGAATCCAGCATAAAAATCGAGCCTGCGCATCGATGTGAATTTCATTTTATTCTCATTCCATTCTGAGTTATCTTTGCATTCGAAAAATTTAAAAATTGACTGCTGATCCTAATTCGAAGGCGCCGCAGCTTTTAAAGCTAAAATTTCTCAGCGTATATACCCGAGTGCTCTCAATTCTTCCAGAAATTTCTTATCTATTTTGCTATCACCCCCTTCAAGACTCTGAGCAGATAGGATATTATATTTTATTCCTAATATTTTCATCAGTCTTTCTTTATCCTCGGATGGAAAATCTATCAAATTTATGCTCTCAAAGGGATCGTCTCTCAAGTCATAAAATTCATCTTTCCCATGAGAATGGTGAATGTACTTAAAATTTAGATCCTGGAGACCAAAGATTTCTCCAGGCTCCCAATGTTTTCTTGCTTTCTTATCTTTTGGCCTTCTCTGGTAAAAGGCGTATTCTGCAGCAACGCTTTTCTGATTTTTTTGCATTAAAGGCAACAAGGAGACTCCCTGGATGAATTTTGATCTCTTCTTTACATCAAACCCAAAAAGATCGCTTAGAGTAGGTAGAAGATCCACATGCCTGACGAGATTACTGACGTTCATATCCGCATAGGCTCCATCGCTAAAATAGAATATCAAGGGAACATGCACCTGCTCAGTGTAGATATATTTGCCATGGCTTTTATATCCATGATTTCCCATTCCCTCTCCATGATCAGCAGTGATGACCCAAAGCGTATTAGAATTTAAATTCTCTTTCTCCATATAATTAAAAAGTCGTTTGATCTCGAGATCCACAAATAAGATCTCGGCATCATAATTATCGTAATCCTCGATCAATTTAAAACGGTGCTTATAAAAATCCACGGGTAATTTATGGATATTAAACAAATAATTGATAAAGCTGTCTTTCTCCTCTCGTGTTTTTGATTTTATCCTTTTTAAACACCTCTTCGGAGGCAAGTAAGGACGGTGAGGATCAAAAAGATGAATCCACAAAAAAAACTTATCAGATGACTTCCTTTCTTTGAACCAATCGACGACGCTATCGATGGTCTGGTTGGCCTGCCGATAGGTAACTTTTTTATACTTCTCATTGTCAAATGTATCAAATCCTTCTCTCATGTTGCTTAAAAAACCAACGCTACAAAATCCTGCTGTTTCATAACCTAGTTCCTGAAACATCTCAGCCATAGTAAATGCTGAATCTGTTAATCTGGCACCATTGACAAGTAATCTATGCTGTACAGGGTGTAAAGACGTAAAAATCGAGGCATGAGAGGGAGCTGTATGGGAAGAGGAAGCAAAAGCGTTCTGGAAAAGAATTCCGTCCTTGGCAAGATGATCAATAAAGGGAGAAGTATTCCTCCGATAACCATAACACCCCAAATGATCCGCTCTTAAAGTATCAATCGTAATCAGAATAATGTTGTCATCGGTTTTCTTTTTGAAAAGGCATGAGGCTTGAAAGGCAAAAACAAAGATAATTACGCTTAAAAGGAATGTCGCTTTGTGACTTACTTTTTTAACTTTCATCTCACTTCTTTTGGCAAATGGTTTCCTGTCTGTTATTGCACTCAAATCATTCAGTATTAGATAGAGCAAAGAATTTTATCAAATTTTATCCCTATAAACAATTTCATAACCGGTTCTGTAACTATCAGATCTTTCATGAAATAATCCAATCAACGCTCGCTACTATCGAGTCTTAATCTATAACATTGGTTAGAGTCCAACTGATGGACAAATATGATTTCTATATCTGGTTTTGGAAACTTTAGATAAGCAAGAAAGTTGTCTTACGTTTGCTATTGACCCCACTTTACTTTACTACAGCCTTCTCGAATCTTTTGAAAAGGGCCCGAAACTGTCTGTCACAAGGTCTCTGTCCTCCATGGAGCTGCGGTTCCAGCCCAGCCGATTAAAAGAGATTCTTACCAGAATTGACTTGTTTTTTTATCCTATCAAAAAAGAGATACAAGCTTATCAGAAATAATAATGCCACTAATCCAGCTAATCCTAACAATTTATAAAGCTTTGGCGCATGGTATTGAAAGACTATCCGTCCACTTCCTTCTTTTATCGCGACTCCTCGGAATATAAGATTTGTTTCTAGAACTTCATCTTTATCCCCATTAATAGTCACGGACCAGTCCTTTTCATAGGCCTCGGGAAAAGTGAGTATCCCATCACTATTCGCTTGATATCTATAGATCACTGTGTTGGGTGTATACTCGACAATCTTAACCATGCATGACATATTGTCTTTATAGCTTAGATTTATTTTTTTATCCTTCTCAATATAAACGTATCTGGTGTAATCCATCGATTTTATTTCTTTTAAGACGTTCTCTTTCTCTTCTGGATCATAGTACTTCGGCTTACAAAAGAATATCCCCTCGTCTTTTCTATATAAATTGTTTCTATAGATTTTGCCATCCCTTCTACTGTAGACCAGACTATAAAAAGGAGGAAGATCGTCGCCCTTAAATTCAGAACGAAAGATGAGATACTTAACCCCCAAGAGTTGAATAAAAGAGGAGCTAAAATCTGTGTATCTGGACGCCAATACTGGCGCTGTTGGCGTTGCAAAAGACTTGGGAGAAAATGTATCCAGGATTAAAGCTTTATACTCATGCCGATGGAATTCATGGACAATTGTTTCTCTGATGCCATAATTTCCCAACGTCCCATTCACATTGTAATTGGAATCAAAAGCCAAAACTCCCTCATATCTTCGTATATTTTTTCTGNNCCAAAACTCCCTCATATCTTCGTATATTCTTTCTGACAAAGGCGATAAGAGGTGTTTCAATCTCCGTTATGAAATGGTTTGTTTTGTTCACAGGAATATAGTGCCTATTTTGAAATATAGTTTCACCCGAGACTAACAGGAGTAAAAGGGCTAGGAAATAACCTGATTTCTTTTTTGAGAAGAAGCATACCTGAAAGGCTAGAATGACCAGTGACAAGAAAACGAAGACGGGATAAATCGCATGGTTATGTGATTCCTTATTAGCGAGAAAAGATTCTAAGGACACTACGACAGAGGACAGAAAAAGTATCTCAACTATGATTAAGAATACCCATTTTTTCTTTTTATAAAAATTTAAAATTTTGTTATAGGATCGAATAAACAAATCCAAGCCTATAATTCCAACAACAACAAGGAAGAAAGAAGACACGCTTTGAAGCCTGGTAAGGGGGGAGGAATTCAAGACAGGCAGCCGACAACTGATCTGGTAAAAAGGGAAGAGACCAAACAAGGCCATAGTGAATGGAATCAATAAAAGGAGGAAAGAAATGTAATATTTCTCTTTTCCAGAGATATGTCCTCTGGATTTTAAAAATCTCGAAGCAAAACAGATCAAACCTATGATTAAAAAGAGAACCAGAATTGAGCTCACATAGGGTCTGATCTCAGGTGAAATCCTCCAGCCATGAAAAGAAGGGAATATGATATTGGCAATATATTTAGGAGAGAGATGAGGGACTCTTCCAATTTTACGATAGGATATGTCAAAAGTTTTGGTGACGAAAAATGCGTAATAAAGCGGAATAAAATTAAAAGCCATAATAATAATTCCTAAAATCCAAAAGAGCGATATTTTGAGAATATTCTTAAATCTCAGGAACAATGCTTTCTTATCCAGCAAAAAGAATAAAACTAAAAATAGCCCAATCGCATAAAAAGAATAACCAGCTATGGAAAGAAATCCTGAACTGATGGTCAAGCTACAGGCTATGGCAAAATAAAACAAAAACTTTATCTTCTTTGATTCAAGATATCGGATGAGAAATAAAAATAGAAACGGAATATGGTAAGAAACGGAGGATTGAGGTCCATGCAGCCAACCGATTATAAAGCCAGAAAGGGCATAGGCTATTCCTCCTATAATAGACAATATATTTCTTAGCTTAATCGCACGTAACAGGAAAAACATTCCTGTCATACTTAAAAAAAGCTTCAGCAACACTCGCAGAGTGAGGCCTTCATAAGGTCTAATAATGAACGATAAGAACCTCTCAGGATGATCGTATTGTCCGTATATCGGTACTCCTAATCCCTTGTTATACCGCCACAGAGGCAGGACACCACTTTTCATGGATTGATATGTGTATTTCCACCCAGGGAAAAACGCATCAAACAAATCACTTGTCCCTCCTATCGTCTCCAATCCTGAAATCCTGGAGAGCCGATATCCAGGCCATCTGTAAAACAAAGAGAGTGGGTCATAGACATAGCCCTCTTTTAAGAACAATGGAAAAAATAAAATGAAGAGTACAAAGAAAAAAACAATGATATACATATTCTTGCTTAACAACCTTTTATATCTCCAAAGACTGCTATCTGATTTTATGTAGAGTAAGAGCAAGAGCGAGAGGAAAAGGACGAAAAATTTACTGAGAAATGAAACTCCAGGAATGATATTCAGCAATAATAAAAAAAACGCCGAATAGGGTTTCAAATTTTTTATGTTGATTTGTTTTTTTTGAAAAATAAAAAAGAGGACTAAAACCAAAAAAATAGCTAAATGACGAATCCCGTAATAATCAAACGGCGTATGGCTTTCTTTTCCCCCGGGATAGAAAAAATCTTTATTGAAAAAAGTAATTTCAACGATAAGACTGATCAAACAAAAATAGAGAAGAACTAATAATATCTTTAAGCTATTCGTCTTTAATCTATTGAACCTCATAAAGAACAAACTCTAGCAAAAATATGACATATCAGTTAATCCAGAAATTATTTATCTCTTCCCTTTCAACACACTCTTGATCAATTCCTGATATTCCCGTCCCACCACTTGCCATGAAAATCTCTGAGCCTGTCTTTGAGGACCTTCGCCGAAATCTCTCTCATAGGCCTCATTCAAAGCTTGAGCATAAGCTGCCGAATTTGTGACATCAACAAGAATTCCTCCTTCATCGCCTATGATCCATCTGAACCCTTTCTCCTCGGTGGCCACGGCCGGTAATCCTGAGGCCATGGCTTCTATGAGGACATTTCCAAAAGCTTCGTTTTTGGAAGGCAAGGAGAAGACATCACAGGACCGGTAGAGCATTGAGAGATCTTCCTGGTTTAATATATCAATAAATAAAGTTCTATTCTTGAGAATTTGATCACTCAGATCAACCAGTTTCTGTTTGGATCTGCCATTCCCTACCAATATTAAGGTCCCTTTTTCCATTCGGCTGACTGCTTTAATCAGCAGATCCAGTCTCTTTTCCTTGACAAGTCTTGAAGTCGATAAGATCAAAGGTGGTGTGAGTTGTAAATTGGGGTTTCCTGATCGGGATTGAAAATAATCATTTGGAAGTCTCGGACCCTTGGCGGAAAATAGATTCAAGTCGACTCCATTGGGGATCACAACGACTCGGACATCTGGCACTCGCTTTTCTATATACTGTTTAGCTGCAGGAGTGAGGGCCACGTAGACATCCGGTCTAGTCATAGCACTTTTTACTTCAATGTAAACACATCCTGCCTGCCCTACGTTTAGGAAAGGGATTTTGAACCTGTAGCGGTAATACTTACAAGCAAGAGCAATTATGGAGAAGTTAAAATTAATAAGAATATCGGGGTTGAACTTTCTCAGCATGGGAAGAAGATGATAAGAATAAGATAATTCAGAAAGGGCATGTTCTTTGATGATATATATATAGGGGATTAAATGATTAAGATAATATAATCTAAACATTCTTATCAATGTTGAGGATGAGGACGCCTTGAGTCCTGGTACTCTTGTTGTCCAAGAAGACTCAGCCAGACTAAATATTTCACATTCATGTTCACCCGACAGGTATTCTTTGAGCCCCTTAGCAGCTGTCTCCAACCCCCCCACCATATAACCAGCATGGGGAGCCAGGATGGCTATCTTCATTGATTTTCCGATCATACTACAAAAAGATTATTTCTTAATCATTCGAGTTAGTAAAGAGAAGTCTTCTTTTTTTATAGCCCCGGTCAGGTAAGCCAAAGAGAAAAATACAACAAGCGAAAAGAGAATGACAGGGATGATGGGGAAATTGGCAGCCAAATTTATGATCAAAACCATGGCTGCAACTCCCGGCAATACACTCACAATTATCCTTAAACTGCTTATTTTGATGAACCTGGAGATGAGGTTGTAAAGCAGGAGGCACAATATAACTTCGGTTATAATAGTTGCCACTCCTGCACCGGTATAACCATATCTCGGGATTAAGATATAATTTAAAACGATATTGACAATTACTCCTATAAAATTCGCTAGGGCGAGCTGTTTATGCCTATTGGATGAAGCCAGAATATGGGCGAATAGATTCCCGGGGAAAAGAAAAAGAATAACAAATATCAAAACTCTTAAAACAATGATGGAATGCCAATATCCGGCTCCATATATGATATTTATGATCTTATAAGAAAGCATAAAAACAACAGGAACAATAGCTAAAGCTATGATAATAAGATATCTAAATAAAATCTCTGATGTCTCCTTAAGCTTTTCTTTGCCTTTCTCATATAGACTTGACAAAACAGGAAACATGGCCTGCATCAAGAGCATAGAAATAAGGGTGATGAAATTGACAATCACATAAGCCGCATTATACCACCCCACTTCCGTCTCCCCTCTAAGTTTGGCCAGCATGACGATGTCTATTCGGAAATAAATCATCCACAATACCTCACAGAGAGCAAAAAATACAGCTGTTTTAACCAGATATCGAAAAAAGGGCATGTCTGTCTTGAGGGAAGATATCGGGATTCTTCTGGCTACCAACAATAGACTGAGGAGGAATATGATGATTTGGGTGATTAAAAATACCAAACTCAGAGCGATCAAACCGAATCCTCTCCACAAAACCAGCAGGCTGAGAACCAATAGCAAAAATCGTTCCACCACTCTTTGCAAAGCTTCAAATTCCATAATCTGAAGTGCGTAGAACACCCATCTGAAGGCATAAGACATGGATTCGAAAAATAATCCTCCGGCGAAGAAATAGGAAGCAAGAGTGGTATCCCGAGGCACGTCTAACAAGTGAACGAATAAAATAAGGATAACAATAGAGACAAAAGAAAACATAAATTTCAGACTTATTATGTTTCTTAGATATCGGCTCACATTCGATGTATCCCTAGCCACATCCCTTATGGCAACACTTTTTATTCCAAACTCAGAGATGATCAGAAAAATGCCTGTCAGCGAGAGGATGAAGGAGTATTTGCCAAATATCTCATCTCCCAATGTGCGAGCAATGTAGATCAACAAGATTGGTGTGAGAAAACTGGTGATAATCTGAGCTCCAAACAGACTGCTGATATTCTTGAGGGCTGTTTTTGTGATGCTCATAGTCTTTTTAAAATTGATGAATTAAAAGATGTATCTGAAGATACTGCTTTTTGCTGTATGATCTTAGGCATTCCATTGGAAAGATGGCTATGTCCTTGTGAAGAAAGAAGCCAGAGATCTTTTCTGGAATGATGTTGTGGGAATGAACTCTTTTAGGTGTATATCTCGGCAGAAAAGGTTGGTTGTCCTCTCTGTCCCTTTTATTGAGCAAGTCTGGCAAGTTTTTTAACTGGATTAACAAAAAATTTCCTGACAATTTCATTTCCTATGAATAGATTTCTCAACAGAAAATTTCCATAGACATGGGCAATCACGCTCCCGAAAATGCCTAACCTTTCAAGCTTTCTTTTTGTATTCTTGATGGTGACCTTTTTCATAATCTTTCGAGTGTATTTCCATGCTGCTTTTCTCTCTTCAAAAGAGAGTTCAGGGGTTTTGAACAGAGGATGATTCCTCCGCCTTGATCCTGAGTTTAAAAACTCCTGATAATCCTCGAGAAGATAATTTCTCTCTTTCAGCCAGTCATATAATTCTGTCTTAGGATAGGGGAGGATGTGGTTCCATTCCGCCACAGATACCGGATATCTCAAAGCCAAATCGACCCCATCTTGAATATCTGACCATGTCTCCCCAGGGGATCCAATCAGGAAAGATAGCTCTACCACAAATCCCTGTTCACTAGCTTCTCTGATGGCTTTTTCGATGGTTTCAATTTTTTCTCCTTTCTTGATACTTCTCAGTATTCTGTTGTTTCCGGCTTCAACGCCAAAGGTCAATCTCCAAAATCCAACTTCCTTCATTGTCCTGAGCAAATCCTTATCCACTCTATCCGCCCGAACACCTGTATTGCATGCAAATTTTAATCCTGAGAGTTTTCTCTTTTTGATCCCATCGCAGACCTCATAAACTCTTTCCTTCAATAGTGTAAAGTTATCATCATTAATCATAAAATCTTTTTCATTCCTTTGATGCCAGTATTCTATCTCATCCACGACGTTGGCTGCGCTTCTGTATCTGAATTTTTTCCCTATGGATAAACAGGCCGAACAAAATGTGCACGAATAAGGGCATCCTCTTGAAGTAAGTATGGGAATACTGTGTCTTCTATCTCTGCGAACTTCTGGGTACTTCTCCATCTCGAATTTTTCATATTTTGGAAACGGGATGGAATCCAAGTCAGATAAAAATTGCCGATCTCCCGAATAAATGATCTCTCCATTCTTACGCCATAGAAGCCCTCTGATCTCCTCCAGGTCCTTACCTTGGCATAATTCAACCATCGTCAGCTCGCCCTCTCTCACCACACCTAGATCAATTTCCTTGCATTCTTCCAAAACTTCTTCTTTTAGCGTGGATAAGTGTGGTCCTCCGGCGATAAGATTGATGGATGGAAATTTTCTTTTTATCTCCCTGATAGTTTCATAATTCTTTTTATATCTCATGCTTATCAAACTTATGCCTATCAGCTCCGGATCGAAAGAACGAACCTTTTTGGCCAAGTCTTCGAATGAATGCCCAAGATCCATATCCAGGACATCATATTCGATTCCTTCAGCCTTGAGAGTTTCTGCTATGTAACCGAGGCCGCAAGTCAGTTCAGGCTGTAAGTCAAAATAGTTGTCCTCATAAGCAGCATTAAGGAGCAAAACTCTTTTGTATCTCATTACCTATTCCCTCGATGCTATCTTCTCGATAATTCCATTCATTTTCTAATCTTGAAGGCATCCAAAGTCCCTTTGGCCATTTTGAAAAGCTGTTTAAGATTGCCCGCTTTACCTTCACGAAAAATGACTTTCATAGATCCAAAAATGAGGAAGAAGCTGAAACCGACCCAGTGATACCAATGAGCATGTTTCCGCATCAACCACATCATGTTTCTCCCTTGCAAATACCAATATCTTTCATTGACCGAAGTTTTTCTAACAACATGATGCCATATCTTGGATCTTGGCACATAAACCACTTTGTATCCTTTTTTCTTTGCTCTCAGACACCAATCCGTATCTTCTGTGAAGTATTCGATAAAATTCTGATCAAGAAGTCCAATCTCGTCGATGACTTTCTTTTTAATCATCAGGCAACATCCGGCCACATGATCCACCTCTCTCATCTCATCATATTGACCTCTGTCGATCTCGTCATATCCTATGGCGCGCATGTGGCGTCTGTAAAGGCTCAAAGAGCATCCGGCACACCAGATTTTGTCTGGCTCTGAATAAAAATAGATTTTTCCGGTTAAGATGCCAACTCTTTCATCTTCTTCTCCGACCTTGACCATTTCTGTGATGAAATCTTTGTCCACGATTGTATCGTTATCCAGCAAAAGCACATAATCTGTCCCTTTCTCTTGAACATAGTTTATCCCTACATTTCTTCCCCCAGCAACGCCTAAATTTCTTTTGTTCTCGATAATCTCAATCTCCGGAAATTCTTCTTTTACAGCATTTACAGAATCATCTGTTGATCCATTATCGACGAGTACAACCTCATAACAGGGATAACTTATTTTTTTCAACGACCGAAGACAGGCTAGTGTCTTGTCTTTCTGATTCCAGTTGAGAATAACAATAGATACTTTAGGGGCAGATTCTTTTATCTCTTTCATCGACGAACCTTATTCATATTTTTACGGTCCCTTTCCATCTGGCAAGTTGATCGGCATAGCCCTTGGCGTATCCCACGCTCCAGGCGGCACATCCCAAAAGAAATAGTGGAAAAGTGCTCAGAATAGCATAGATGAGCTTATTTCTGAGGTAGAGGGACCGATAAATAATTCTCGCCGCTCTTATAAAAGGCAGAAAAAGAAATAATAAAGGGAGAATAAGAGGGTGATTTAAGAAAGCTCCTGATAGTCTCTCCATTTGCCTGATTTTATAAGAGTTCTGTCCGTGCATGATTTGTTTCTTAAGATAATTCTCAAAACCAATATCATTCTTGTGAAAGACCTTGATTTCAGGATCAAAAATAATCTTTTCTCCATTTTCAGCAATTTTGTGGCAAAGCACCAAATCCTCTCCAGCCCGAATTTC
>JABAOH010009643.1_pt2 | contig 13837 bp, 14 predicted proteins | sample 7062181 | NCBI WGS metagenome assembly JABAOH01 (sample SAMN14538630, study PRJNA623070) | marine sediment metagenome | biome: marine biome [ENVO:00000428]; feature: marine pelagic biome [ENVO:01000023]; material: deep marine sediment [ENVO:00002113]; isolation source: pool of 5 deep marine... | reverse complement strand
CTTTTCTTCCACTTTCTCACCATAGACCTCATCCGGTACCAGAACACTGCCTAATCGGCTGTAACCCCTCTTCTTCACCTCTTCATCATCCAATTCAAAAGATCCTTGGTAGTAGTCTCCCCAGCTCCTAGCCAGATCATGATCCAAAGTCCCGCAAGTCGTGATGACAAGATCGAACCACTTTCGTTTCACCATCTCCTTGAAGACGCCTCTCATCCCTGTAGCCACCAAACAAGCGGGAAAAGATAGAAAGTTCAGTGATTTTTCATTCTTGATCATCCTTTCCAAGGTATTCACTGCGGTGGCTACCTTGTTTCCTTGAAAGCCGCCTAGCTCTTCCATCTGCTTCAGAATTTCCTCAGAACCCTTTGACGGCCCTATCTTGAAATCTTGTACTTTCTTCATCAGGACAGACTGTTGAGCGATCCCTGATTTAAAGATTCATAATCGTGCTGCTAGATCGACTGAACAGATCACGACTCTTCACCGCAGTTGTGGTGGAGGAAATTTTCCGTTCCACCTCCACAACTACAGCCGCTGCTGCATTCCAATGCCGCCTGCGGTAGATTCGACAGCTTCACTTAACAATGACAGCTTTTTGAGTAGAAAAGAGAAGGCTAATGAGAGTATTAGGGAGGCAACAGTAGATGACATTCACAGTCTCTTAGAGTGTCAGGCGCGAGTAGACACCCTTTAATCTATTCATCAGCCCCTTCTTCGACATCTGCGTTTACCAAGATCTCTATACGATGAGGATGTTTTCTTACACCCTTCAANNGAACAGTCTTTCCGTCTACTTTCAGCGTTGCTATGTCCGTAGCAAGCACTTCGCATTGTCTCATAGTTGCTTCTCCGCTCAAAATTGCCTTCGCGAATTCGCGACAGGAGTCATATCCGCAATGTTTGCAGTTTAGCCCTGGAAGGCCTTTGAGGATTGAGTCAGCCAACATCTCCTTTAGTGCAGAAATGACCTCCACAAAATCATACACTGGGGTTTTTGGAGACTTTGACTCGAACCTTGCTTTCTGTTCAGCATTGCTTGAAATTGAGCCTGAAACCATAACAATGTTTGGAATCTCTTTCACTGCGGCTTCCGCTTCTTCAGCAGTATCTGCGCACAATATTTTTGGATACGAAGATTTCTTGTACCCCTCAACAATTACCAGTTCTAGTTTGACGTAAACGGCTTCCAAAACCCTTTCTAGCGGCGGATCTTTGGTCCGCGTTATGGTTACTATTTCATCTGACATAGCAGCCACCGTTATTACTGCTCCAGCTTCTAGGTGTCTCCAAGTATCCTTTTTAGGCGTGTCGAAGGAATCGCTTATGTGCTTGACAGTGGCCACACCAAATCCCTCACTCGTCAAGCTCTTGGTTAATCTCTCGATCAGCGCTGTTTTGCCTCTTCCTTTCGTTCTACTGACAACGCAGATGACTAGTGGCATCTTTCAACCCCTAACATGACAGAAGATGATCAGTAATGCTTGAGGGAATAAAAAGCTCATGGTGGTGCATTGCCAAAAGAGAAATCATAGAGCATAGTGTTACTGTTTGCGTTCATGCTAGCGCTTCTGTAAAAATCTTGTCTTCAACACTCTCTATGCATCAAACTCTAAATATGCTGTGCTCTGATACAATGCTGTTTTGAAACTGGTATGTGTGGATCAGAAAACATTACGTTAGAGGTCCACGTGATGTCCATTCTGGAACCTTGGCGGCAGGAAAACAGTCAGCTCTCGGAATATACGGTTTGATATCTACTACGGGAGAACTCTCCATTGCATCGAGTCCCCTGACGAACAGAGTACACTCTTGAATCCTCACAAGCTCAGTGATGCAGAGTCCTATGGGATTTGGTCTACTTGGGCTCCGGGAGGCAAAGACGCCAACCTGTGGCGCGCCGGGATGCCTCTTGGGGGTAACTTGAAGAACACGCCTCTCCTCCTCCATGTCACGCAGATGAAACCAGTAAAGGATGATAATGTGTGAAAATCCGCCGAGCCTCTGTAATCCTGCACAAAATTCTGGAAAGATTCTTACTTTCGACAGCTTTCCTGCATCCTCAACTACGCCGATAAACGTGACTTTGCCTTTCACGCGCATATTGATCGCCTATTCATATCTACTTCTTCCAAGAATAATATTCCTCACCGACCGACACTTTCACGGTATGCATGTTCTTTTCCCTCATTGTTCGTTGTCATCGTATTGAGAAGCTTCTTCACGTATGCATCGAAGTTTTTTGCTTTCCGCTCACGGATTCACCTAGTTTCTCCAATCACTTTCTGTCTTCAACCATTAACCGTTTTGTAGGTGCGCGAGTTATTGGAAGCAGAAATATATATTTTAGGATTCTCCATATATACACCTTGCAACGCTGTTTGGAATGAGTAAGCTATGGAACAACGCAAGGTAATGTCTTTAGGAAGATCCTCCCTGGTGGTTTCTTTACCAAAGCATTGGACGAAGCTGAATGAACTGAAAAAAGGCGATGCCGTCTCCCTAACCATTCAACGAGACCGCTCTTTAGTCGTCTTTCCTGGAACCGGAAGAAAAAAGGGATCCAGAGAAACAACTCTTCACATAGATCCAAACGAAAGAAACGTTATGATCGTTAGGCGCATAATTGCTTGCTATCTAAATGGATATAGTCGCATACGGCTTGTCTCCAAAAAAATTTTCCCTGTAGCTCAGCAAAGAGCGATTCGCCGCATAGTGAGAATACTTTACATGAGAATCATGGAATCCGATGCCAAGAACATGCATATAGTAACTCTGATAGACGAGTCAAAAGCCTCAGTTATATCGGGAATTGAGAGAATGCATACAGTTGCTAATTCCATGTGCCAGGACGCTCTGAATTCGTTGAGAGATCGAGATGCACCATTGGCGAAGACTGTTTACTCCCTAGACGATGACGTTGATCACTATTCTTTCTTCATTCTCCGATTACTCCGTAGAGCCGCACTAGATCCTGCCCTCGCGAATCAACTTGGCATAGAGCCCATTGATGGCCTAGACCTACAAACTCTTGTGCACAGAATTGAGCAGGTTGCTGACAACGCAACAAACATTGCAAAACACATAGTAATGCTCAATCAGAAACGACTAGAAATATCGGACCGTCTAATAGAACTCATGTTGAATGCTGGCAATACCTCCACTAGCTGCTATGATAAGGCAGTCGAAGCTTATTTTTCAAAGGATACGGCCAGTTCTGACGAAATAATAGAACAGGAGAAATCCATTGAAAAGACGGATCGCGAGATCGCCTCTTGGTCCTTCTTACATGAAAAGAAGAATCCAGAGATAATCTGTGCAACATGTTCAATACGCGAAAGCATAAAAAGAATAGCAGAATATGCAGCGGACATAGCTGAGATTGCCATAAATCGTTCCTACAAGCCGAAGTCTTAAACCAGTAAGGACTCTACCGAAGAACATTGATGAAATTTCGATTTGATTGAGCTCTAATTCTTTTCAGTTCAGCTTTTTGTGTCCTTTGTTGGTGTTGGGTAACTTAGAGTTAGTGCAAGCTTGGCTGGACGAATCTTCTCTATGAGGAGTTTTCTTGCGAGTTCTAGGGCGAAATTGTAGTTGTAAGTGCCTTTTCCGTTTCTTCGTACTTCCTTCAGCATTTCCTTCTCTACTTTATGCTTCAGTCTTCCGATTGTAAGAGCTCCGATTCCAAAGATTCCAGGCATGATTTCACGCATATCGTCCTCTAGCTTTATTCCTTCTATTCCTAGAGGTGGAATAGCGTTTATGTCAGCCATGACCTTCATGAGTTTTAGTTTCTCGAGCATCCTTTTCTCTATAACTCGAACGCCCCGGGTTCCGGCGCAGAATATCACTTCGGCCTTCTTCAGGACCTCAAGTTTCTTTTCTGGCTTGGGCGCGAAGATGCCTTTAACTTCAGCTCCGTATTTGTTGCGTAGACCCTCTGCAAGTTCTGCTGCATATTCGTCTCCGTTTTCACGGTTTGGATTCAGACTTAGGATCGCAACGTCACACCCAAGTCTGGTCAGAAGAACGGCTATGATCCTCCCAACAACACCCGTTCCAAAAACAGCACAGGTTTTGTCTCCCAAGTTCCCCAGTTTATGGGAAGCCAAAGACTCTTCAACTTCCGCTACCGCGGCAGCTGCTGTAGTGTATGCCCCGCCGGGATCGATTATGACGCTAGCCTCAAACGGGGGAAACATCGTGTTTTCCACGGTTTGCCCTATCTCTTCAGCTTTCGCAACGTCTTTGCCTCCAATGAAGAAGCAAGTATGCTTGACCGCCTTCGGTCCTCTTGAAAATATGGCATCCTGAACAATTTTTTTGGCGTCTTCGGCGGTCACATTCTCATAAGGGATAACTGCATTGAACCCAGCATCATATGCCATGCAAACGTCAAAAGGGCTGGCTATTCTGTCTGTGTCTAGAAAGAATAAGAGGAAAGGGGCTTCTGCAGCAGCAGTCTTGATGACTGGTCTTACCTTAATCTGCATTGACTGAAGTAAATCCTCCATCTCTTTCGCGTGAGAAGTATCTGGATGGGTCGAAACTACCTCTTTTGAAACTTTGACAGTTTCAACCTTTGAATCTAGAGATTGCAGAAGTTTCTTAACCCCATCAGTGTGTTCTGGACTCGATATATGGAGACATGTAATCTCTCCATTCGAATTCACTTCTCTCGCGTTATTCAGAATCTTCATGACTATCCAGCTTTCTCTGACGGGGAAACTTGCTTCGCGCTCTTGTTCCTCAAGTTCACTTTGTAGATACTGGCCGTAAGCCACTAAGTATTCCTCTTTTAGGCTGGACTCTTTGCTTTCACCCTTTTCCTTAGAAATCTCGTCCAATGCTTGGAGTATTCGATCTCTCAGGATTTTCTTTTCGTCCATTTGGAGTGCTAGATATGACTTGGCATTCTCGTCGATGTCGATTGGATAGAATGGAATTTTGTTCCTTTCGAATAGTTTTGCCAACACGTTGTTTTCATAGAAATCCTCGACAGAGCGCATGCCTAGCTCTTCGGTTGCGAAGTCAGGTTTGACCTTCTTGATGAGCTTTTCTAGGAAGTTCTGGAAGGCTATTGAAGGTCTTGAGAAGGCGCGAGGCTTTTGAGAGGGTTGATTCGGTGGTGGAATGGATAGCCAAAATGGCTCATTGTACTCTTTTTCAATCATCAAGGTTACTAGTTTCTTATCTTTTAAGGGGGTTACTTCAAGTGTTTCCAACGTTTTCGCCTTGAGTCTTAACACATTCTGGGAAAATATATACTTGTTCGTAATATCGTATATACGAGTTAATAGGATATATATTCAGACATATATAAGCACCAAAGTCATTATAAATATCTTCAACAACACAACAACGCATATTGGTGACCTTCTTGGAGAAGGTGAAGATAGGGGTTTTCAAGTGCGGCAATATAGGCGTAGCCCCCATATTTGAGCTTCTTCTTGATGAATTGGCAGAGCGCGAAGACCTTAAGGTGCGAACGGTGACTACAGGATCCAAAATGGGCGCTGAAGATGTGGAAGAAGCTTTGCCAAAACTCTTCGAGTTTGACCCAAATCTCATAGTTTTCATTTCTCCAAACCCTGCGATTCCAGGACCCGCCAAGGTAAGGGAGACCCTGTCAGAAAAAGGAATCCCGAGCGTTGTAGTCTCAGATGGTGTAGCAAAGCGGATCAAGGACGAACTCGGAGAGCAAGGTCTCGGCTATATGATAATCATGGGTGACCCCTTGATTGGGGCGCGGAGAGAGTTTTTGGATCCTATAGAAATGGCTATCTTCAATTCAAACATTCTCAAAGTACTCGCGATCACCGGCGTTTTGAGACTGTTACATCAGGAGATTGATAGATTAGTAGCCATCATAAGAGAAGGCTTAACCCCTACGCTGCCAAGATTGCTGATTGATACAGCCCTTATCCGAGACAGCTCTGACTTCCAGAATCCCTATGCCAAAGCCAAAGCTATGGCAGCCTACGAATTGACAAAAAAGATCGCGGAAATTGACACGCGAGCTTGCTTTATAGAAAAAGAACGAGAAAAATACATTCCTCTCGTAGCATGTGCACACGAAATAGCTCAGACAGCTGCTAAGCTAGCTGAGGAAGCGAGGGAGATTGAAAAATACTCGGACACTCTAGCGAGGAAACCACACTCGAAGAAGGGCCAACCCCAGACCAAAGCAAAGTTGATGCTTCCTCCTTCGCCCGATGAAAAGGTCTACAAAAGATGGTTTAAAACATTACAACCTTAAGGAAACGCGTGTCTCCAAAAACTATCATATCCAAAATGAACTTAATGTCTAAGCGATGAGGAGACAATACAGGAACTCGAAAGCCAATAGCTTTGGTTACTTGGTGAACAGACTCGCGAGTCTTTCGAAAAGCCATCTCACGATTAAATTGGGGGTTTGGCAAACTCAATCTGAACTTCGATGTGCGCGCACAAGTCATTGTTTCTTTGATTTCCAAAATTCTTCTGACGAAAGATCAGCTTTCTCTACCGACGCGATGTTATAAGGACAGACTTTTATGCATGTTGAGCAGTCTGTGCCATTTTCGCACCAGTAGATGTAGCATCGTTCTGAATCGACGTACCATTTCAATGCTCCAGGATTGTTGGATCTACATTTCACTTCGAAGCTCGGTTCATCATCTAGTGAAATAGCGTCCGCCTCGCAATGTTCAGCACATAACTTGCATTCTCTGCAAAATTCTTTTACACCGAACTCTATAGGTTTGTCGGGTTCCACTGGAAGGTCTGTGAAAATCTTGCAGAGTCTCACTCTTGAGCCGTGTTGAGGTGTTATCAACAAGCCATTCCGACCTAGTTCTCCAAGTCCAGCGTCAATAGCAAGCGGAATGCTCAAGGCTGTGTCGTTTCCACACTGAATTGCTTCATATCCAAGATTTCGGATAAACTCGCCCATACCAGCGAGTACAAACGCCATTCTTGAGTATCCTACTCCTGTGGCAGCCGCAGCAGAAGCAGCAGGAGAAGCCGCAATTCCGTCTGCATCCATTTCAATCGCCATAACTATAGCGTTTTCAAATTCATCGGGAATGTCGACATCTACATACAGCCAGTCTCTGTTTAGCTTGCAGACTCCAACGATCGATGCCCCGAAAAGCGTTGCTGCCCGCTTGATATATGTGCTCATCAAAGGGGGGTCATCAACCTCGTATTTCGTTCTTGTCCAATCAATTCCAATGGTGTCTACTGAAGTTCTATACGGTCTGAGTTTCGTCCACGAAAAACCACCTTCAAAAGCGTCATGCACTATCCAAGAGGCGTAGGACAAAGCAAAGTCAACCCTTGAATAGCCAGGTTTTCCCTCTGCAACTATGTCAAGCACTTTTTCATCATACATTCGCATGTAGCCTTCCCAAGATGAATCCCACATCACCCGATCAAAAATTATATTTCTACTGTTGAATCGGTGAAGCTTGGATTGATCGATAACGTAGGGTGGTTTTTCGACTATTTTTACTCTGACTTCGGAAATCCTGCTTGTTCGATTCGAATCCATAGCACAACACCCGAGGAAAAAAGGAACACCGTATAAGTTAATTCTTCTCGATTCTTAATAGCCTCATTCCTCGTAGGTTATGTCCCAGATCACCCTTCCCTGAGGGTCTGGGCATTCCACCTCGAAAACCTTCAGCAGCCAATCATCTGGTTCATCTATATTCCTTTGTTTTGCCGGCAACAGTGGCAGCAAACTGGAGAGAGCGTAAATGCAAACATGCTTGTTTCCACCTAGAAAACTTAGTTTTCCCCCCTCAAGCCTGAAGCAGTCTCCAACCTTATGCGTGTCACAGTAACCTTCGATTGCTTTGACCTTCACGACTAGAGTTTCCATGAAATCCACAAAGCAGCTAAAAACAGATACTCACTTAAGCCTTTCCAACCTTAAAATCACTGCCTAAATTTCAACCAAATAGAGGCGCGGATCAAATGAAAAGAATATTGGTTGATGTCGATCGTTGTTGTGGATGCAGATTATGTGAAATGGTATGCTCCTTCAGTCACGAAAACTCCTTCGGCACCTCTATTTCGAGAATAAATGTGATAAAAGAGGACGTTTTCGGATTTGATTTGTCGATAGTCTGCTGGCATTGTCACCCATGTAAAGCTATGGAAAAGTGTCCGGAAGAAGCCATAGAAAGAAGATCTATCAAAAGTATTATTTCACTCACAAGGTTCTTCTGGCACCGACAGGCAGCAAATTGCAGACTATTGCTGCTTTCATGTTCAAGCAACTACGACCCGATGTTCAAATTGTATATCCAGTGACAAAAGCTTTCATAGAAGAAGACAGCGAAAAGGTTAGAGCATTCTGGGCCATTCATCTGGGTAGCTTTTCAGACTTTGTTGGGCATCTGGACCAGTACAGGAGACATATATAGCATATGCATCAACGCCTTCCGCCACTCTGTAGCAAGAATTATCCACGCAAGAATTAGTATCATTCCTATTCCCATTAGGATAGAGCCATTCCCCCAAGTCCACCAAGGTTCTCGCAAGCCGAGAGTGGCCCAGAGCGGTGAAACCTGATAGAACTTGTCTTTGTATTTGAAGATTGGTTGTTCTTCTTGTAATGAATGCTTACATATGATTTGCAGAAAGCCATTTTCTCCATATTCAATTATTTCGTAGATTCCCAGTTCTTCTGGCAGATGCCACACAGACGGAAGAGTTTCCGATTCGTATTCGTATGCCACTTGCACAATACCATTCCCATGGTAGTCCATGAGAACTTCACGGTGCCCTACGAAGTTTCTGTTGTAGGCTTGAAGATGCTGATATAGAGCGAACGCCCATATCACCGTAACTGCCATAACGATTGTTGTGGCAAGTAGAAGCCAATTTCTGTAGCGCCCCATTACTCGGGGTCTGTTTTGATGCACTTACAGACCACATATAGAAATGCTAAGTGACCCCATTTATTACTATCTTGTGGGGGCTTGGTCACAAAAGAGTTGACTCAACCATAATCTACACTCATCTGGTCAGCTTTGAAGCAGACGAGTATCACCACGGCGCCAGCAAAACCGTTAAAGAGGCTTGTGAACTTATAGATGCGGGATTCGAATACGTGACAGAGCAGGACGGAGTCAAGCTATGGCGAAAGAGAAAGCAGGTTACTGGGACCTGAAGAAGCTGCGATACTACCAAGATAGGGAAACATTCGTGGAAATCGAGGACACATTCGCCGAAATGTTTTCCATGTGGGCTGGAAGAATTCTGATAACTGCTGAGAATGAAAAGTGGGCATTGACGGCGGCGAGGAATGCAACGGGATATGCGGCGTCCATCATCGCATCTCCAGCAGAAGCCGGGATAGAAGGTGTCAGGCCAGCTGATAAGACTCCTGATGGACGCATCGGGGTCATTATCCAGCTATATCATCGAACGCGGAGAGATTTGAAAAGTCAGATGATCTCGAGAATTGGTCAATGTGTCATGACATGCCCCACCACTGCGGCCTTCGACGCCTTGCCTAAAGCCAAAAGAAGACTGAAAGTGGGGCGTAGTCTCCGTCTCTTCGGTGACGGATTTCAAAAGAGAGACACGATAGCAGGGCGGACGGTCTGGCGCATCCCTGTGATGGAAGGGGAATTCATGGTGGAGAGCCGCTTTGGCGCTTGGAAAGCGGTTGCTGGCGGATTATTCATAATTATGGCGGAGAGTCGCAAGGCAGGTCTTCAAGCTGCGGAGCAGAGTGTAGATGCCATCAAAGAGAAAGTCAAGGGAGTCATTCTGCCATTTCCAGGCGGCATATGCAGATCTGGATCCAAAGTGGGCTCAAAGAGATACAAACTCAACGCATCCACAAATCACCCTTTCTGTCCAAGACTGAAAAAGCTAGTGCTTGACTCCAAGGTTCCAGATGGCGTGACTAACGTCTATGAGATAGTCATAAACGGCCTGAACTTGGATATTGTGAAGAGGAGCATAGCTGAGGGGATAAGGGCGGCTGTGAGAGTTCCAGGCGTTGTTAAAATCTCGGCTGACAACTTCGGTGGAAAGCTTGGGCCATTTAAGGCTTATTTGAAAGAGATTCTGCAATCAAAGTAGACAAAAACATTATCTACGCGCGCGTTATGGTCATTGTCTGGTTTGGCCTGTTTGTTTGAGTATGAAAGCAATGGCTATGCTCATCAAAGAAACACAAAGCAGTATGAAAAAGGACGGATTTTCTGCAACAATGCCCATAGTATTGTTATAGGCGTTTAAGCAGAAGACATAAGCCGCCCAGAGTATTCCAATCCATCCCAGATAAAAAAGAAGAAAGTGAAGTATACGGGACGCTCTGTTCTCCATATTCATTCCATCCTTAATATGCCACTTCTCCTTAATGCAATCATAAGTCCATAAGCAAGGTAAACTGTGAGAATCGTGAAAAGCACCCTCTCAACGACTGTTATCGGCAGGTAGAGCGTGAAAATCGCTGCAAGGGGCTCTTCTGGAGGAGGCGGCAAGCCCGATTTTAACCAAAAGAATCCTAGAGTTTTCAAAGTATCTTTTATGGCTTTAAGTGAAACAAACGAACCGACCGAGCCGATAAATATAAGATTACCTGTCATATGGTTCGCCATTATACCACAGAAGCCGCAAATTGTTGCACCCAAAAGCTTTCTGAAAGTCGTGTCTGCATTTAGGAGACTGTGTGTTTTATCTCTGAAGATCAGTACGAGTAGGAATGCAGCCCAATGTAGAAACGGATAATAGAACGCTGCTCGTCCTGTTGGAGTCAGATACCACAGCACCATAAGAATAGAGTAGATTATTGCAGAAATCTTCCAGTTGGAGTTTTTCGTGTTTCTTGCAAGGCTTCCACTAACTATGGCTGCCACAGGGCCAGTGGGAAGATTCAACAGTCCATAAAAACTGACTGATGGAATTATCCAAGCAACAAAGTTGCCCAAGAGAGAGGTTAATCCGCCAATCCAAGGTCCTAACAAGATTCCTACAATAGGGTCTAATATAACCACAGGTTCTATTTTGCCAGCGCCTCCAATGATGGGGATCCCTGGAAGTCTTGAGACTATTGCGTATAGGGCTGCGAAAACGGCTATTACAGCTACTTGTCTCGAAGAGAGTTTCATCTTAAACAACGCAATGTAGTTGACTACATTCGCTTTTTAAGTTTTATGCGCTAGTCAACATTGTTGCAGAGTGAAGCAGTAAGTATCTTAAATGGATGAAGACTATGGATATGTGACAAATCAATGAGCGAAGATTTCTATCCCTACGTAGTTTTTCTCCCAACTGCAAGAAAGCAGAAGGTGCTACGAGCCATCTTCGGTTCAAAAGTTCCTGTCGACATACTGAGATTCTCGATCAAGCAGGGGGTTTCTAAGAAAATCTATCAAAAGTATCTAATCGAGAGACTTGACTATTCAAACAAAACAGTGATAGAACACTTGAAGAACTTGACCAACTCTGGAATCCTCGATGAGAATATGGAGAAGACGGAAAGCGACGGCCGCATGGTTTGGGTGAAATATTATGTGCTATCGGATTTGGGCAGGTGGCTTGCTCTTCTTCTCACAAGCGAGAAGGCCCTATCAAGAGATGAGAAGGCTGACTTGACCCGTAACATCTTCAGGTCCTATATACGGTGGGTGAAGAAGTTCTCGGGGCAACTTGGCGTGAAGAAGGAGATTCTCCAAGATATATTCACAGAAGAAATGGGATAGGCTTCACTGATATGGATGGGGCTTTTTGGGGTTCAGAGAGGTTCGCTGAAAGAGAAAGGAGAGTTTTTCGGTTCTTTCAACCGAGAACGAGTCTCTCTAAACCTATCCAAGCCCCCCGATAGAAGTGCTATAAAGCTTTGAACGCGTCGAACCACCGATTGTATGAGGCAACCATATCCAACGAAACGCTGGGCTTCCTCTCCTCCAGTATTTCTCTGTAGTCTCCCATGGATATGGATCTAGGCTGAGCACGCTTGTCATTTGCGCGACCCGACTCAAATAGTTCTCCAATTACCCTCAGATGTGCCGATTGGCAAGTATCCCTTATATCGCTTCCAGAGGATCCCTCAGACAGCCTGGCTAGCTCGTGGAGGTCCACATCCGGAACCAGTTTCAGATGTGTTGTGTATAATTTGAACATTCCTAGGCGGGCATTGTGATCTGGAAGAGGAACGAGAATCCGCTTCTGGAATCTCCTGATGAAGGGCCAATCAAGGTCCCAAGGCTTGTTGGTGGCACCGATGACGTAAGCGTGCAGATTTATGCCCTTATCGATCACACCATCCATCTCCTTCAGGAACTGGTTTCGCATTCTAGCCTCTCCTCCCACCTCATTTGAGTGCCGTCCGATCAACGAATCCAGTTCGTCGATGAACACGATGGCGGGCCGCCCATCCTTAGCCGCCTTTCTGGCGGACTCAAACATCCTAGCAACATTCTTCTCAGCCTCTCCAAGCCACTTAGACATAATAGATGCTGCGTCAACAGACATGAAGGTCGCATCGATCTCCGTGGCGACAGCTGCCGCAAGGAGTGTTTTTCCACAACCAGGCGGACCAAAAAGGAGTATACCTCTCGGCCATCCAAGAGGAAATAGATCGGGCCTTTGAACTGGATAGACTATGGCCTCCTTGATGGCCTTCTTTGCCTGTCCCAGACCTACAACCCGGGTCCACTTCACGTTTGGCTTCTCCTTAAGAATGAGTTCATCATAGCTCGCCTTTTCCGTTTCCGATGGCTCCGAAGTCTGGGACGGNNTGGTATGCGGTTGCCCTCTGGATATACACCGTGTTCAACCGATAATTGGGGTATAACTGGACAAGTTTCAGGAGGGTCTCAATGGCCTTCTGATACATAGTAATGGCCATTCCCCTTGAACCTTGCTTGTCTAGCCGGATGGCCTCGAGGGCGTAGCTTGTCGCTGCCTTTTCAAGCTCTTGAGCCGCACTCATATCCGATCATCGCACCATTCTCATCGTTATCTTTCTCTGAGCGCCCAGGCTCTCAAGTGCTTTTTCAATATCTTTGGAGGAGACATCCAACTCATTAGCGCATTGAGCAACGTTGAACTGCCCTTTGCACCTTTTTGCGTACTCTAAGACCCTATCCTCAAGCGAGGCTTTTCGCTGAATCCTCAAAGAGAGGCGCTGTAGCTCCATGTCCTTATAAACGTAGTCTCGGGAATCCTCTTCTTCATAGGCTTCCGAGCAACTGGCAGCCAAGGCGACAGCCTGCCTTGTCTCTTCGACTTTCTCTGGCTTCTCCGCTAGAATTATTGAAGCCGGGGGCTCTGGAAGCTTTGTTGCCAATTCTTCTTCCAGAATTGAGGATACCTCTCTCAATATTTCTTCACCACCGGGAGTCCTAGTGTTGAGGGGTATGACCGCTTCTGCAGAGCTGATCTGTGTTGTAGCCAGTGTCTCAGTAATTGTTTCACCCACTCTATCTAGCTCAGAAGCGACCTCTGGCATAGCCGTGTCAAGACCTCTTGTCACATTCTGAAGAAGCTTCAGAACAGGCTTCAGGTCTACAACAACTCTATTCAATTCCCCGATGGTTTCTAGTCTTATGATGACACGTTCTATAACAATCTGGGTCTGCGTGACAACGCCAAGTAGCTTTCGTATCTCAGCCAGCTCGTTGGCGAGAATTATCGCACGTTCTCTATTTTCATTCTCAACTGCTATCGTGCATCGGTCGAAAAGAACACGATCCCTATCGCGTAGTCTGACGACTACGCGCTCCAACTTTACATGCTGAATCTTAAGCTTTCTTATCGCCTTCGGAATGACCTCTTCGAGTGGTGGAGAAGAACGGAAGAGTCTATCGAGCACAATCCACCA
>JABAOH010029868.1_pt1 | contig 13841 bp, 8 predicted proteins | sample 7062181 | NCBI WGS metagenome assembly JABAOH01 (sample SAMN14538630, study PRJNA623070) | marine sediment metagenome | biome: marine biome [ENVO:00000428]; feature: marine pelagic biome [ENVO:01000023]; material: deep marine sediment [ENVO:00002113]; isolation source: pool of 5 deep marine... | reverse complement strand
GAGGTACTGGTGGTATAGGCATCTCCACTGTTTATGCTTACAGTTCCAGAGGGAGGTGCAGTATCTACTGTAACACCTACTGCTGTTGACGATGCACTAGTATTTCCTGCAGCATCGGTCGCCGTAGCAGTAAGAGAGTGTGCTCCCTCGGTTAAGGTAACTGTGGTACTCCAGGAACCAGCTCCGCTCGCTATAGCCGTTCCCTTCACAGTTGCTCCTTCATAAACATTGATTGTGGAGTTTGCCTCTGCAGTTCCCGAAACACCTATAGAGGTGCTATTTAGTAATGCACCATCTGCAGGCGTGGAGATAACTGGTGCAAGCGGAGGAAGATTATCAAAAGCCCCGTCTGTTGAGGTAAAGATAATGGGTTGTGCGCTTGAATCGCTGAGATTTACATTTGTCAATCCTATGGATGAGGTACCCACCCCTATGACTTTAAATTCAACAGTTGCAAGTTTTGCCGTTCCGTTAAGTGCAGGGGCAGGTGCTAGAAGAGTTCCGTATACGGATGTTATAGTGCCTGAGGTATTGTCAATGATTCCAGGATTGAAGAAGCCGCTGGGAGAGTTGATGTCACCTGGGGTAACGATTACCGCTTCGAGCACTGATGCATTAAAGTTGAGATCGAACTGGAAGCCGTAGAAATCTGTAACGTCAGAGACAACCACATCAACTGTAAAGGTATCATTGACTGCTTTTGCGCCGACAAGTGGTGGGTCAATGTAGAGTGTGGTTGCAGGGTCAACAGCTCTGACGCTTATGGTAAACAGCCATCCTGCCAGTATAATCAATAAGCCAATAACAAAAAACTTTCTCGCCTTCGCCTTTGAAACTATTCCAATCACAGGGTTCCTCCAAAATTTGTACCTACAGTGACAAGATCAAAAATATTGACCAAATTGTCGCCGTTTACATCAGCATTTGCGTTCCAATTTGGCGATGCCGGGGTAGAACCGAAGGCTGCACCTACAGTTACTAAATCAAAGATGTTCACTGTACCATCGCCATTAGCGTCACCGGGGATGGAGACTTTGAAACCATAGTACATCATCGCTGTCGCACCACCGGGATTAGTAATCGCAACATTGTAGGTTCCATATGCAAGACCTGCGGGAACTGTGGCTGTGAGCTTGGCAGCATCTACCCGTGTAACGCTGGTTGCAGATGTGGCTCCAATTTTAACCGCAGGTGTAGTCTTGAATCCGCTTCCAGTAATGGTAATGGTATATGCCTTATCGTTGCTTCTCACATTCGGGCTTACCGCCATCACCGAAAGCGGCATTCCCGTAACTGTGACATCATCTATATATAATCCACCGCCGATATCACCAACTTCATCATCTGAATCACTCATCCAAATCCAGTCCAAAACTATTGGTTGACCCGCAAACTGGCTCAGATCAAAACTCTCAGCTTGCCAATCGGTGACAACCGTATTGTACTGAGCAAGTGTACCAATGGGACTTCCAGTTGTATCACGCACAATAAGCCATCCATCATCATTCGGTGGAGTGAAACCCTCCAAAGATGGAAGCTTATAATAGAAGGTAACTTCTGCACTCTGATAGTTGGTAAGATCTACTAACAACCTTGCATAGGAATTCATATTTTTGACATATTTGGGATTCGCTGGGTCAGGATTGTTCACCGCAGCGCAAAAAGCACCGTACGAACCGGAGCGAGCAGCCCCGCTCCAGTTTACAGCTCCCCAAAATACTCGATCGTCCTGTGGAACATGATCTCNNTGATGGATTTTGAGAACCGGATACCTCTATCTTAATTGAATGGGAACCGGGCGTAAGATCACCCTTTGCATAAACTGTTTGCTGGTATTGTGTCGATGGAGCATAGAGATCGATGCCGCTTTTGTTACTTCCTGTATCCTCAGGAAGAGCCGTGTCACCATCTGTAATCGGAGCTCCGTCAATATAAACTTTTGCTATCCCTCTGCTGGGTCCTCTTACGGTTATCCACGAAATATATCGCCCATTGAAAGAAAAAGTAGCACTATTACCTGTAACATTTGAAAATCGTTCGCTTCCACTACTTAAATTGGAGTTATTCCAGTTTGTCCAGGTCCCTGTATAGGAGATAGAAGAACTCGTTTGCTCATATCTTGTCACATCAAAGCCACTTTCAAATCCAGTTGAGTAAATGACTATGGGACCGCTTAGTCCTGTATAGTAAGCATCAAACGCTGTGCTGCCATCTTCCCATACCACCTTTGGATTAGCTGTAGCATCAGCTACAACTGCTGGTGTTCGAGATACATCAACCGTATTCGAAATGTTAGCATTGGTGCTCCATGTAGAGCCATTGAATCTCTTGAAATATATCTCCCAATTACCAGTATATTCAGACCATACAAGATAAACATTTCCTACCCTGTCACCTGCAACAGTGGGCTGATTTGAGGCCGCCGTGGTATTTGACAAATTTGTAGAAGAACCCCAGGATAAACCATTAGAAGACTTTTTCAAATATATCTCATTACTGCTTTCCCATACTACAAAAATAGCACTGTTAATGTCTGTAGCAACTGCAGGGTTCTTGGAATCTACAGGATCACTTGCTGACAGCTGCTGCATGCTGTCCCAGGTCGCTCCATCAGAAGATTGAGTATAGAATATCTCAGAATGCCACGCTGGAGGATCAGTTGAATGCTGTACATCGCCCTGCCAGATAACAGAAATTCTCCCATTGCCGGCAACAGATATCTCAGGGTTTTGATCCGGCTCAATACTAACTGAAAGAATTTGAGGAATATTCCAACTTCCACCTACATTACGTGCATAATAGATATCTTCGTTATCTACCCATGCCGCGTAGAGATAGCCCAGTTCGTCGGAAGCTATTGAGGGCGATTGAGAGGTCGTGAAAGTATTGGATACATTAACCCGGCTTTCCCAGGAACGAGTGGAGTTGTTATATTTCACGTAATATATCTCCATATTCCCGTTCAAGTAGTCCATCCAGACTATGTGGACATTTCCGAACTTATCAGAGGCGACTGATGGTTTGTCGGAGTTTCCGGTATTCGATGCAGATACATAAGGAGTATTTGAAACATTTCTGGCTGATCCCCAGGTACCGCTGGCTGCTGAAAACTTGCGGTAATAGATTTCCTGATTTCCGCTACCATCAGTATCACGCCATACCGCATGCAGATTTCCGTTCATATCCGCAGCAACCGATGGGTATACGGAGTCAGTCGAATTCTGCGAGAGATTTGAAGGAGTTGACCAAGTATCGGCTAAAACTATTGGAACCGCTAATCCAAAGAAACCGAAACCAAAGACAAGAATAAAAATAAAAACTCTACTAAAATTGCTTGCTCTTTCCATCATTGCGTCCCTTGTATAATCAGTTCACCAATATTTACTATGTGATCATAGAGTGCTTTAGGTTTTCCCACAGCCGACATCATCTGCACCTCATATGCTATTCTGTCGTCGTACCAGCTGAGATTAGCGTAAGTAGTTTCGTCAGTGCCGAAATATGCTGATTTGGCATCAATCTTAACCGTCCGCGCATCATAAGAAAACGCGACTTTGCTGACCTTCTCTATAAATTTTTTTGCTTCCTCTTCATTTTCCTCAAGATGCACAGTTATTAGGAGAAATTCAATCTCTCTGGTGTCTTCCGGCTGAAAATCCCGAACAGCATAGTTTGTACCAAAACTTAGAGAACCGGTCGTGTACCCGCTGATGGATACAGGTAAAAGGGATGTTAGGATAATCTCAGGTTGTGCAACATTAGAAGGTGGTTGAGACGGCTCTTCAGTCTTTGGTGGATTGGGAATGTTTGCATTTTGCTGTGAAGTAGGATTAGAAGAGGGCTTTCCTTCCAGCTCAATTATTGACTTTGCCTGCTGTTGAATTAATGCGTCTTTAATTGCGTCAAGTTGTGCTCTTTCATCTCCGGTATTCTTTTTGACTTCTTCTTTTAGTTTAGGTTCTTCCTTAACTATCTTCTCTATTATTTCTTGCGCCCCTTCTTCATTGCCAGATTTCAGGGCATCGTTAGCAGCTTTTTGCAGGCTCTCCAGCTTCTGATGTTTCTTGCAAAGCTTTCTTAAAGTAACAATATGGTACTCATCAGCTTGATCTTTAGGAACACGTATTTCCTTTGTGTTGTCTTTTATGAGCTCCCCGTATTTACAGACAATTCTTGTGCCTGTTCGCACTTTAACTTTTGTATCTATACAGGAAACTAAGGTGAAGATTAAAAAGAGGATAATGAAGAGGGCTAAGACACTTTTAAGTTTTACTCCACTGTTTGTTTGCTTCACTCTCAACCCTTTAGGCCAATATTATATAAACTTTCTTATACGGCTGCTGGATAAAACAAATTCAAATAGTACCACCCTGAATATTAATAAGAAGATAGCCACGAAGAGCGCTTGTTTCTTTTGCATGTGCGCTGTGTAATGTAATTATTGCGGCGGCCTATGAAGTAAGCTTATTTAACATAAACTTGCTATTTTTATACTATAAAATAGCCGTTTTGTCAAGATATCTTGTAACTATTGTTACTTAACGATTTTAACTCTTGCAAGTAAAAACAGGCATCCTAATGGGTCATGAGGTTATTTTCACAAAGATTTTGGGGCACCATCCAGGCAGTTCTGTTTGTAGTTATTCTTAAAGCTGCCCGGCCTCTAACCGCTGTAAGGCTTCCTGTGCCCTTTGATCGGAAGGGTCTAATTTCAAAGTCTCTCTATATTTCTCAATAGCCAGCTCGTCTCTTCCCTTCTGTTCGTATGCCATACCCAGATTAAAATAAATATCCGAGTTTTCACTATCCTGACTTAGTGCCTCATTCCAAAGCTCAATAGCTCTATCAAGCCTCTCTGTCTGAGTAAACAAAACAGCCAGATCATTGAGTATACCTGGATCCTTTGGGTTCCACTTTAATAGTTCGTTGTACATCATCTCTGCCTCTTTCAACTTACCATTATTCTGCAAATCGTTGGCTGCGTTAAGAGTTACTCTTGCATACCTGAAATCAAGGCTAATAGCCTTCCTAAAATATTCCCGGGCTACATCCAACTGTTTCTTTTCTACAAAGATCTGACCTAATCTAAAAGATGCAAAAGCGCGATTGGGATCCAGTTCTATAACTTCCTTATAAGCCTTTTCAGCTTCGTTCAAGTGCTGTCGGTCTCCCTTGGTTCTTGCGATCCAAAAATGTACATCGCCCAGCCCAAGATATGCTTCCCCGATTTTATCGTTCCTTGCTATCGCTTTTTCAAAATTATCAATAGCTTCGATAAGAAATTTCTCATCAGCCAACTTTGATCCTATTTCAAAAGAAGTACCGCCAAAACTTAAGAAATAGAAAGGATTACTGAAGTTCAAAGCAGTAGCGCGTTGATAATATATGCGAGATCTTAATCCGGCTTCGGACAGGTCTTGTCGTGAAACAGCTGTCTCTGCTGCTTTCTTTGCACTACGTACGTAAAAATCAGCAATTAAAATTCTGTTATTATTTATTATGAGGAAAAAAACTATCGCGAGAGCAGCGAATAAAAGAAACGATCTCAGTTTTGTATTTCTATCTAAAATATTCAAATCTAAGTTCAAGGCTGAAGTAGGAGGTCTTTCTATATGACCGATTGCAATGGTTAGTCCTATTACTATCCAGAAAAAAGGGGTAAACGAAATCTCACTAAAAAGAAATTGAAGGGCAATCAGATATCCCATGCCCCCAGCCATTGCGGCTGCTATCATCATTCTTAAATTGTGAGACCTTAGATTTGTGAAAACAGAGTATCCAATAGCATAGATGGCAATCAAAAACCAAAGGTACGCAGCTAGTCCAAATAAACCGATGGTGGCACCTAATTGTAAAAACTCATTATGGGCTTTGTCGGGTGTAACATCTGAACCCTCCAATTGAATGAAGGAAGCCGATCTATAGGAACGGTAAACGAGACTTAGGGTATCGGGGCCCCATCCGAGAACAGGGCGCTGTGAGATCATTCGAAGAGCACCGCGCCAGAGTTCTACCCGTGCTTGCGCTGTACCTCCTGTGAACTGTACCACTGATGCTATGCGGCGTTGAAAACTTGTCTCCTGGATTGGAGTATTGCTGGAGAGATATAATATTGCCGTTACAGAAATCAGTAGGAATATGAAAAAAGAGACTATCCAAACCCTTCCTTGCCTCCACATATAGGATCCGACCATTACACCAAAAAATACTAGCGAAACCAGAAAGCCTAACCATGCACCGCGAGTGAAAGTAACTATAAGGCATACAAAAGAAAGTATCGAAACACCGAACCAGATAAGTTTTAACCGAAGGTTGGATTCCAGTAGAATTAAGCTTATTCCTAGCGGGAAAATCAGTATCAAATAATAAGCAAGAAAATCGGGATTCTGAAAAGTAGAAAAGGCCCGTACAGAAAGACCAGAATTTAGATATTGATAGATGCCGATAATGGCGACCAAAAGTCCTGAAGCAACGGCGGCTCGGAATAATCTAAAGAGACACGGGAGACGGCTGCCAAAATTTGCAGCAACAAGAAGAAGAAATACATAGTTTACTACAGTAAAAAAACCCTCGTATCGAAAAAAATTTCCGAAGAAACTGACAGAGGGATTAATTGAATTTATAGTAGAAAGAAGAGATACCAGTATATACAGACCAAGTGGAATCAAAACTGATCCGCCAACTAATTTCAAATTCCTAGTCCTGAAGACCTTAATAAACCAGAAAAGAGCTAGAAAGACGGAAACTACTCTGACTATAACCAGTCTCGGTAGTGCATATGCATCAAAATTTACAGGACTATACACAAGGGGAAAGAAGAATACAAAGGCAATTAATCCCCATTCCACTATCTTATCTGAAAGTTCACGATCTTCTCCATTCAAATTTATTGCTCCCTATTAATATTGAATTACAAACAAAATGTAAAAGAATTTCTCAAAAACCCAGATTGTATTCCTTCTGCAGGCTATTTGCCATTATCTCAGCCTTTTTTATTTCATCAAAAGGAAAGGAGTAGTTTTTTACTACATTATGAGGTGCCTTGTCATCAAATTCCATCTTTAATTCTTCTGCATTTCGGTACAGACGGGTACCCGGTAGCACATGTAATGTGCTAAATATAATAGTCGAGGGTTTCAGCGAAAGTACATAATTGATAGAATTTACGAATCTAAACAAATTGTCACCTGGGAGTCCCACCATTAGATCGCAAATGACCTTAATGTCATTTTCCAGCATCATCCTAATGCCCTGTTTAAATTTTTGCCTGTTGAAGTAGCGTTTTATATTCTTAAGAGTCTCTTTATTGACAGTTTGTGGACCCGTCTCAATACTATATACATTTGCCCTCTTTAGCTGAGATACGGTCTCTTCATTGACCAATTCACTGGCTATCTCTATAGTATGCAGTTTAGTGCCATACAAATTACTGTTCGAAATGATAGTCGACAATTTCTGAAGATGGTCATGGTCAAGATTGAATACTGGATCAATAAATGTGAAGCTCTTCACTGATTCGGTACGCATTATATGTTTCACTTCTTGGTCGATTCTGTCTTCTGAAAAGTACCTCAGTTTGGGATATTCCTTTCCCTCGTAACAATAGGCGCAGTTGAAAGGGCAACCGCGATAGGTCTCTACATAGGTAGCATTGTCTTTAGGAACCAGCACACCAGTTAAATAAGGAGAGGGAATGTCGTCAAGATTTTCTATAAGCGGTCTATCTTCATTACTTACAAACTCACCATCCTGATGGTACGAGATTCCTTTAATATTTTCTAACTCTATTTTTCTACTTAGAAAGTGTTGAAGTAATTCGGAAAAAGTCTCCTCGCCCTCACCTTTAACAATTATATCCACTGATGGATTTTCTTTAAGATACTTCTCTGCGACAGGTCCAGCTTCCGGACCACCCAGGATAATTTTTACCTGGGGAAGAACTTGTTTTGTAAGCCTTGTTAGATCCAGTACTTTGCCCATATTCCAGCAATAACAAGAGAACCCGATTACATCTGGTTTCTTTTTAGCAAAGTAGTATAAAGCCTGAATCACATCATTGCAGGTAACGCAGAAATCCATAATTTCAATGTCAGTATTTTTTTTGACTAATGAGTTTTTTTGAGCATAAGATTTTAAATACCCAAGGGCTAGGGAAAAATTGCCACATATGTTAAATGTAGCAAGCAAAACTTTGATCTCACGCATGTTTTAACGCTCCAATATCAGTTGCATGCTTACTCTTTGAAACCGCAATAAACTCATCTGCTCCCTGTGCGCTTAAATAGTCTTTAATGACTCCTTTACAGGTAGAGTAGTAGACACAGTTTTTACAGGAATCGAAGTGTTCAAACTCATCATCGAAGTTGAGATAGATTTCGTATATGTGGTGCTCATACCCTTCCAACAAACACAGCGGTATTTTTTCGGTCATAATCCAGATTTTATTGAATATGGCGGTCTCAATGGTATTTATGATAGACGGTATGGCTTCTAGCATAGAAAGGTCATAGTCGTCAAATGAAAGTGTTATCTTATCAATTCCTAGAGGAACTAGGAATCTGACTATTTCTTCTAAGATATTATAGTTTTCTTTGCAGATTGAGATACGGATAGCGATAAAGGCGCTGAAGGGTTTATTGTCTAGTGCCCTGATGCTCCTAATATTGCTGATGCCGCTGATAGTCTCCCAAAAACTGTTTTTTACTCCCGTAACCGCTTCATGAATCTCCTGATTATAGCCGTTTACCTTTATCTCAAATATTCTGACTCCTTGCTCAATTACAGCCCTTGCCAAATTCCAATCTGAAAACGGTCTGCCACTAGTGCGCATCTTAATCCTTCGCCAGCCCCAGTTTCTCGCATATGTTACTATATCCATTAAATCATTTCTTATAGCCGGTTCACCACCGAGAAGTTCAACACTATCATGATCCGCAGACTCCCCTGCACGTGATCTCTTCTCTTCCAACCTTGCTTTTACCTCATCTATATTTTTCCATTGTCTTTGCTCATTTTGATATTTGCAATATTTGCAATTGTTATTACAGCTGCTGCCCACAAATACTTTTCTATAATCAATCATTTACTTATTCCCTTCACTTTATGGCACCTAATTTGCTCTACTAACAAGCTAGGTTAACACTTGATAAACAGAGATAAAAGGGCGAAGGTAAAGCAGGGAGAAGACCGTGTCGGAGCCTCGCTATTTACCTTCCGGGTAAAGCTTTTGGTTATGCGTGAGGCGAGACTCGAGCGGCGGCTAAATTTAAATACTGCTGGATTGAGAAGGTGCCGACCGCGTGTCTTCGACTGCTTTGCCTGAGCAAAATTTGCCAACCTATTTCCTTTATAATTGACCTAATTCCTAGTATTGTTATTATGGTAAAGTAAATCACATTGAGGAGCAAGCAAAGAAAGATAAGAACAACGCAGTAATCGGGCAGCTCCACTTAGGGTTTAACCGAGCTAAAAAGAAAACCAGCCAGTTTTTTCCTGTTGTGCCAAAGACCATAGAATCATTTCCGCATTCTTTACCCTATGGTATAATTTACCGCGGAGCTATAAAAGAAGCTCAAAACATATGATTAATCAGGTGACAAAATTTTCACGCACAATGGCATTAATCATTCATCATGATGCCAACAAAAGAAAGATTATCATTGTTATTCTTCTTATCAATATTATTAAGGGACTTCTTTTTTCAGCGCTTACCCCTTTATGGCAAGCTCCTGATGAGCCCTTCTATTTTTCTTATACCAAAATTCTAGTTGAAGAAATAAGAATTCCAAGCGCCGCTGAAACCACTGCAGCTGGCCATCCATTGTTATACCCACTAATTTCCTCTATCCCATATTATGCAGGGAAGCTTGGAGGTGAAAATCTGCAGGTTTTTCTGATGAGATTCGTGGGCGTTTTGCTCTCTTCCCTTGTGGTATGGCTGACTTTTAAGACAGTTAGTTTGCTCTTTCCTCACAATATATTTATTCAGTTTCTGGCTCCCATCCTGGTAACATTTAATCCTCAGTACAGCTTCATCTCAGCTTCAATCAATAGCGATGTGCTTCTGGTCTTCTTCTCTTCGCTCCTTCTGTACCTGCTCGTTAAGATCGTTGTTTCTTCCCTAACTCCGTTGCGCTTGCTCTGGTTGTTACTGGTAATAACAGCAGGCTTGTTAACCAAAGAAAGATTCTGGCTCTTCATTTTTCCTCTGGTATTAATCTTGGTTTACGAACTGATTCGGAGTTTGAGATCACGATTCTTTCCACTGGCCCAGGAGTCCGTGCTGCTTCCATTCCTGTTTATGGGAGCTTTTTCTCTAATAGCCCTCAGATCACAATCGGTCCTTGCTGAACTGACAGGCGTTAGAGCCAAGTTTCTTGATCCTCTAGGTGCAGATCTTTTAGGCAAGTCCGGACTATCTGCCTGTTTAAGCTCTCTTAGATATATCTTTTTCCACCAGAGTTATTCTCGCAGTTTCTCCCTAAGGATGTTTGAAGAATTCTGGGGATTTTTTGGATGGCTCCAGATTCCCTTGAGTCCCGGCATCTACACCGCTTTGAAAATATTCTGCTATGCTGCTGCCCTTGGACTTCTTATAGGAGCAGCAAAGATACTTATCAGTAAAATAAGGCGTGTAGACAGCTCGACAGAAGATACACTTAAGTATAATAAACCTTCGTCAACCCAACAGCTTTTCATACTTCTTACTCTCTTAGCTACCGTGCTAATTACATTCTACGCTGTAGCAATATATGATATTGCGACCGGCTCCCCGGGTAGAGGAGGTGGACAAGGGCGATACTTTTTTCCCGTTATTGTTCCCATATCGATTTTGACAAGTATTGGCATACACGAACTCGTTCCCAAAAGAGCGCAAAAGCAAGTAAGCATGATACTCTTTCTAGCGTTCTTTATTTTGAATGTGACTTCTCTCGTCTATTTTATTATGCCATTTTATTACTAGGGCTTGAGTATTATGTAGCCGCATAGTTTAAAACGTTATTAAAGACAACAAAATTTACATTAATTGAGGTTTAGAAATGCCCAGAAGATTAATTTGGATTAGTAAAATGCTTTGGATTTTAATAATAATACTCGCCTTCTCTGCAATTGCAATTATTAAGATTATTCCCGTCCCACATGGAAATCAGCCCAACAATCTTATTCCTATTAAATTATCACGCGGTACAATATTGAAGCAGTTCTTTACAGATACAAGAAATGATCTGGTTGGTGTTAGCCTTGTCTTCTTGGTGCCTGGAAAAGTTGATTCTGGAAAATTGGGCTTGACCCTTTCTGCTGTAAAAGATTGGAACGCTCGAAGTTCTTATCTCCCACGTGAGCGAAAATTGTTCACAATAAAAGTCCCAATATCTCAGCTTCAGCCTGACCGGGAAACCACATTTAGATTTCCCAAACAACAAATAAAACCAGGTGAGACCCTGGTCTTAAGTTTGAGCACCAGCTTGCCGCACAATAAAACCATTGCCTGCTTGGTATCCAAACAAAGCAGTTTTAAAAAATCAAGCCTTTTTATTAATAATAAGATGGAAGACTATTCTCTTTTCTTCCAAGTCCATCATCCAGAATCTTTAGTTGAAATCTTCAAACGTCTTATCCAAAGACAGACACGGTTCCTTCCTTTACTGCCCGCGAAAGTGATACCTGTTCTCTTTTTGTTTCTTATTATCTTTACGGGATGGTGGATAAGAAAATGTGCAGATTTTTGGTGGGCTCCAGATCAGGATGAGTTTAACTACTATACAGAGGTTTAGAATGCATTTTATTAACAAATCAATAGGCAGTATAGTAACGGAGCCAGATTCCTATCGCATGGCAGCTACTTCCTGCACACGCTTCGTCGGTTACTATCTTTCCTCCATCTGAATAGTGAATATATCCACGGTTGATAAGATGTTCTTGCTTATTCCCATGTGTTTCGTGACAATCTCCGCAATATGCATGACCAGAAGTTATATTGTGCTTTACCCAGCGACTGCCCTCAGTTCCTGGAACCGTATATACACTCTCTGTATGACAGTCGAAACATAGCCCCGTATCAGTTGGTGTATAAGAATCTTTTAGGATATGTTCATTGGCTGAACCAATGGGACACTGAGCTCCGGTAGGATCTTCATTGTTGTGGCAATCAGTGCAGTATACCTGACTTGTTTCGCTCCAGGGACTTACAAAAGCAACAGAGCTTATACCCGTATTCTTACCTAATGCTGCGACTGGGTGATACGACGGATTGGAAGGATCAAATTCTCTCCTCTTATCAGTTTGGCCGGGGGGACGCGAGACATAGTCAGAGTGACATTTAAAGCATATTTCATACTGATTAATACTGGGATTTATGGAAGTGCCATCCTGTTTTATTCCACCAACGCCCCAGTTAACCCCCTTATTAGCGGGAGCAGTAGCCGTTTGACTGGTTGCAGTATGAGGATTATGGCAGTCGGAACATTCACTATGGCGCTTCGAGTCAGCCATACCAAGATTAGATGAATCCTCCGTATCGTTGTGAACACCAGAAACATTGTCAGTTGGATGTTTGCTTGTTTTGGCAAGTGGAGTGGCAACATCTGGGGCTCCGGGTGGTCCACCTGTTTTATGGCAGAAGAGACATAGTTTTTCCTCAGCATAAGTAGCAGAATTGTCGTAGTTCAAAGCGGTAAGCCGATTATTGTCAGATCCGTGAGGATGATGACAGGTCGTACAGCTATTAAAAGAGCTCATCCCAGCCGGGATTAATAAATAATCTGATTGATCCCAACCTGGAAAGAACGGAGCAGAGATTGAAGGAAACGTAACCGTGTATGGAATCACTGTAGAAGGATCTACGGTTGCTGCAGGCGCATTTCCATCATGGCATTTTAAGCAAAAACTGTTAATGTTCCCGCTCCAAAGATTCTTAGTATTGTCGGGATCAGAAAGCACCGCTCCTATAACCGATTTTACTACGTGGGGACCATGACAACTTGAGCATTCCACTTTCCCTCCGGATGAAGAAGTAATGTCATGATGGGAGCTCATATTAAATTGACCTTGAATATCCCAATTATTAAGAGTGTTTGGCAAACTGCCAGAATTGTGGCAGAGAAAACAGAGGTCTTCCTCTTCTGCTAAGTTAAGACGCCAAAAATCGGATCCATGAGGTTCATGACAGTTAGAGCACTTGATCCCAGTTCCGGAGAAAGGTTCTGAAACTTTGACATCATGAGCAGCTAACCCGCTGTATTCAGTGATATGGTCTCCCCCGAGCTTGTAACCTGATCCCGAGGTCGAACTACCATGACAGGCTCCACAGAAATCGTTACCCTCGTAAATACTATCTCCTTGGACGTCCCTAACCCGCAGAAGTCTATCATAGTATTGTCCGCTGATATCTTTGTTCCCGTGCGGGTTGTGACAGTCAGAGCAATTTTGATAATGATCTGCTTCTCCTGTATAGTATCGATCTCGAATGGGATGATGTGATGGTCTGGCATCGAAATCATTTTTTACGTTATATATACTTCCCATTCCGTCGTGACAGGAATAACAAGAATCGGCTTGAAGAGCCAGCATTAGATTTAAAGTACCGGGTTTTCCGGCAGTCCTATCTTGATAAGGAGCAACTGCAGTATGCGATCGGTGGCAAAGAGCACACATATCCGGATCGGCAGTATAGCCCATATGAGGCACAACAGCAGGTGGGGTGTTATCTATTGTCACGTTTATCCCTGCTCCAGCATCCTCAATATTTCCTGCATTATCGGTAGCACGTGATTTTATAACGTAACTACCATCAGCGGGCAAAGTCCAGGAATACTCCCAGGTGGAGAAATTTGTCCCCATAT